>Ga0326727_10020650_pt1 | contig 13049 bp, 16 predicted proteins | sample MB2enrmetagenome_FD_207643 | JGI IMG/M metagenome (GOLD analysis project Ga0326727, IMG submission 207643) | Lab enriched peat soil microbial communities from McLean, Ithaca, NY, United States - MB29MY | ecosystem: Environmental > Terrestrial > Soil > Wetlands > Peat | place: USA: New York...
GAGCGCGGCGAGCTTCAGGGTTCGTCCGGGTCGCGCAAGTCCAGCGTGGTCTCCCGTTGGCAGCACACGCAGGGTCCGGGAGTGAAAGAGCGGATGGAACATAGGTCGCACCAATACGTAACCATCCTGAGCTTACCATCCTGCCGGACGAGCATACTGCGCGTGTGAATCGGGTCGATCAGGAAGCGATCCGGGGCGGTGAAGCGGCCCTTGGCCTCCACCTCAAAGCCGTTCAGCCGTCGATCGCCGAGGACCTTGCGGGTAGGCTCGTCTCCATCGAGGGTCACAAGCTTGTGTTCCGCCGTTTCCAGAGCCGGCGGCTGGCCATCGCGCAGCACCAGCTTGCCGCGCAACGAATCGGCGGCGAACAAGGAAACCGAGGCGAGCATCAGGAAACACAGACAGAACCGCATTGATTCTATTGTAGCGCCGCCGGCGCTACCCTCGCCAATACCGCACCAGCAGGGCGGTGCATCCGGCCGCCGATGCCAGAAAAAACGCGGCCATGGTGTAATCCGCCGCAAAGCCCCTGACGCTCATGGCCACCATCATTCCCGCGATGGCAACTGTCATGAGGATCGAGAAGACCATGAGGACGGGGGCGAGGACAAAGGCCACCGCTCTTCGCCGCAAGAGCTGAATGGCCGTAACGATCAACCCCGGCAACACGAAGGACAGATCCAGGACATGGATGGGATTCGCGATCAGGCCCGCGTCGGCAATGCTCTTGGGCGTCCGGCCCGAAATCAGGGCGGGGATGATCTCACCGAGCCACAGAGCGGCGAAGACCAGGCCGATGAGGCCAAGCACGGCAGCCATGGTCTTCACCGGAGCGCGCCCGCCGTAAGCGCCGGCGACATCCGCGGGCGAGAGCGACGGAAGACTCCCCACCAGCGCATAGAAGCTGCCACCGAGGATGCCGCAGTAGGCCAGGAACAAGGCGTTGAAGTGCACGGCCATGGCATAGACGAAGAAGTTGTAGAGCAGGAAAACCAAGGTGCCCATCCATACCAGCCGCGCGGAGGTGGAACCCCGCTGCGTCAACCCGGCGGCTAGCAGAAGCACCGGCACGATAACGATCAGGTTGACCGCATCCCCTCCCATTCCCTGGGCGGCCCAGAGAGCCGATTCGCGCGCATAAGTGGGCGCCCACCAGAGCCCCGCGCACGCTGTGATGGCGACCAGGACCGCCAGCGGAAAGCTGATCCACAGGGCGGGGAAGGTGGTTGTTATGGTCTTCATGGCTCCCTTCCGAGACGCCGGCGCAGTTCGCGCAGGGCGTCGCTGGCGATCCAGCGTGCGGCGCGGCAATCCCGATTGCGAATCTCCTCAGCGAGAGCGATGGCCTTGGCGCACAGGGTGGGATTGCGCTTTCCGATCTGCCGCAGCGCCCAGTTCACGGCCTTCTTGACCATGTTCCGGTCATCCACCGCGGCTTCCGCAATCAGGGGAAAGAAGGCTTCAAACTGCGCGTCGGATGCGGTGCGGGCCTTCACCGCCAGGCCCGCCATCAGCGAAAACCCGGCGCGGCGCACGAACTCGCGGCGGGCGCGCGCCCATTTGCCGGCCTTGGCGAAGGCCGATGGCGTGTAACGGAACAGGTTTTGGCAGGCCTGATCGCAGACATCCCAGGAATCCAGGTCGCCTGCCCACCGATCCATCTGGCGCCCGGTGACACGCGCGGGGTCGTCGATCAGGGTTGCCAGAATGCGCGCTTCGTGGATGCCCGAAGCCCACAACTCCGCAGCCAGTTCATGGTTTCGGCCAGCCTCCTTCGCCAGCTTCCGTAGCACCGGAATGGGCACGCCCAGCGTGCCTTTCGAATGGATGCCATAGCGCGCCATCCCCGCGACATTGGCTGGGTTGGCGCGCGCCCGCAGAATCGATAGCAGCCTTTTCGCTTCCACGGCTCAGTACTCCACGCGCACCAGGAACAGTCCCTTGGCCGGCGCCGTCTGCCCGGATTCCGCGGGCAGCACGCTCAAATCCGCGATGTTGCCCTTGCCCGCTTCAATCAGCGTGCCCACGATGTTGCGCACCATATGCTTCAGGAAGCCGCTGCCTCGGATGGCATAGATCAGCCGCGGGCCGCGCCGCTCCAGCGCGGAAGAGAACACCGTTCGCACTTTGGATTTTCCCTCGGCATCCCGGTCGTCCGACGCGGCGAACGGGGTGAAATCGTGCTCGCCATTGAAAACCGCGGCCAACCGAATCATGCGCTCCTCATCCAGCGGATACGGGTAATGGTGCACGTAGGGCCACTCGAAAGGGCTACAGACCTCATCGCGCAGGATGCGGTATTCATATGTCTTGGCCTGGGCGTCGAAGCGCGGATGGAAATCGCTGTGGACCTCTTCGGCCTCGAGTACCCGGATGGCCGGCGGCAGAAGCCGGTTGACGGCGCGCCGCAGGTTGGCGAGCGGGATGGGGTTGGCGATGGTGAAAGCGGCCACCTGTTCGAGGGCGTGCACTCCGGCGTCGGTCCGGCCCGAGCCCGCTACATGCACCGGCCGGCCTTCCATGTCCGAAAGAATCTGTTCCAGGCTTCCCTGGATGGTGGCCAAGCCGGGCTGGACCTGCCATCCATGAAACGCTCCGCCGTCGTAGGCCAGCTTGATCTTGATGCGGCGCATCATGTTGGACGCGAACCGGGCTTCGCGAGCGGAATGCCGCGGGCGCAAAGGGGGCACTCCTCCATATGATGGGCCGCTATCTGGAGCGTGGCCAGCGCCACGCGCGGGACGCCCACGTCGGCACGGCCGCCGCTGCGATCGACGATGGAGCCGGCAGCCACAACCCGGCCGCCGGCCGCGCGCAGAACGTCAATGACATCCGCCGTACTGCCGCCGGTGGTGATTACGTCTTCCACCACCAGCGCCGTCTCGCCGGACGCCACGGTGAATCCGCGGCGCAACGCCATCTTTCCGGTTGCGGCATCGCGTTCGGTGAAGAGAAAGCGCGTTCCGAGCGCGCGCGCCACCTCGTGGCCGATGATGAGGCCGCCCAGGGCGGGGGAGGCGACCAGGTCGATTTTCCCGGGCGCCAGCGTGCGCAGTTCCTGGGCCAGCAACCGGCCGAGTCTTTCCGCGGCGGCCGGATGTTGCAGCACCAGCGCGCATTGCAGGTACTCGGCGCTGTGCAGTCCGCTGGTGAGGCGGAAATGGCCTTCGAGGTATGCGCCGGTGGACCGGAACAGCGCGAGGACGGACTCAGCTTGCGGCGTCACAGACGCCTACTATACCATTGAATTTAAGAAGGACCACGCATTACCCCTCGACGCCGGGATCTTAGGACACATTCATGGACCGTACAAGATCTTATATCGCTTTGCTGTGCACTCTTTTTTTGATGCTGGCCCCCTCGGCCGGCCTGGCCGCCGATCAGCCGGGACCAGGGGGCGCCGCGCCCGGCCAGAACGACCATCCGCAACCGGTGTCGACGGGGAGCCATGGTTTTCTGGGTTCGATCACCGGGCCGTACCGGTCGAAGGTGCCGCCTCCCGTCAACGTGAGCAACTCCACCCGGCTCGAGTCGTTATTGCGCGGCGGCAACCTGTACCTTTCGCTGCAAGATACCGTCGCACTGGCGCTGGAGAACAACCTGGATCTCGAAATCCAGCGCTACGGGCCGCAGGTGGCGGATACCAACCTGTTGCGCGCGCGGGCGGGCGGATTCGCCAGCCCCGTCGCCACCAGCGTGTTCGCCCCGCCGGCCAGCGTCACCGGCGCAGCGCCCTCCAGCGGCCTCCAGACGTATGTCACTGCCGGTTCCACGCAGATCGGGAATGCCCCTCCCAACTTCGATCCCATGCTGACCGGTGCCCTCGGTTCTGCGCACAACACAGCGCCGCAAAGCAGTTCGTTCGTCACGGGTACCGCCGCGCTGATCCAGCACGTGGACACTTCGTCTCTCGGCATCCAGCAAAACCTGCTGAGCGGCACACTGGTGAGCCTGGGTCTGACCAACAGCAACGTGAACAGCAACAGCTCGCGCTCTCAATTCAATCCCGCCACTACCTCCGCTCTCTCACTCACGGTGACCCAGCACCTGTTGCAGGGGTTCGGGCCCGCGGTGAACAACCGCCAGATCCGCATCGCCAAGAACAACCGGGAAGTTTCCGACCTGGTGTTCAAAGCGCAGGTGATCACCACGGTTTCCGCCATCGAGGATCTGTACTGGGACCTGGTCAGCTACGGCGAGAACGTGCGCGTGCAGCGCGATGCGCTGGCTGCCACCGAGAGGCTGCTCGAAGAGAATAAGAAGCAGGTGGCGGTGGGCACGCTGGCGCCCATTGAGATCGTGCGGGCGGAAGCGGAAATCGCCGCCGGACAGCAGGCCGTGACGGTGGCCGAGACCCAGGTGCTCCAGCAGGAGACGATTCTCAAGAACGCGCTCAGCCGGACTGGTGTGCTGAGTCCGGCGGTGGCCAGCGCTCACATTATCCTCACCGACCGCATTCAGATTCCGGAGGTGGAAGCCATAGCGCCGATCCAGGACATGATGGCCCTGGCGGAATCGGCGCGGCCGGAGCTGGCGCAGCTTCGCATTCTGCTCCAGAACCAGGAGATCGCCATCAGGGGTACGAAGAGCGAGTTGCTGCCGACCCTGGATGTGGTGGGGCAACTCACCAACAACGCGCTGGCCGGCGAGTTGGGCCCGACGGCGGGTGGCAATGCCTTTTTCATAGGCGGCTACGGCACGGTGCTGTCGCAGCTCTTCGCGCGCAACTTTCCCACTTACTCGATCGGTCTCAATTTGAACATTCCGTTGCGGAATCGCGCCGCGCAGGCCGATTTGATCAATGGCGCGCTGGTTTTGCGCCAGCAGCAGCTCGGTTTGCAGCGTCTTGAGAACCAGGTGCGGGTGGACGTGCAGAACGCGCAGATCGGGTTGCAGCAGGGGCGGGCGCAATACCAGTCGGCCATCAAGCAGCGCATCCTGCAGCAGCAGACGGTGGATGCGGAGCAGAAGAAACTGGCGGTGGGCGCCTCCACCACCTACAACGTCATCCTGACCCAGCGCGACCTGGTGACCGCCGAGTCGAACGAGGTGGCCGCCATGAGCGCGTATGCCAAAGCCAAAGTGGAGGTGGACCGCGCCACGGGCCAGACCCTCTACAACAACAACATCTCACTGGAGGACGCGTTCAAGGGAGTGGTCTCGCGCCCGCCCAGCCCGATCCCGGCAACGCCCCCGGCCTCCCCGCGCCCGTAACGCCGCCGTTCTCGATTACCATGGTTCCATGGCTAAAGCTATGTTCGACGTCGAGTGTCCATGCTGCCAGGCGGTTCTCAAGGTCGACCCTGAGACGCGCGCGGTGATCGCGCACACGGTGCCGGTGAAGCCTCCTCCGATTGAAGACCTGGCGGCCGAGGTCGCCAAGCTGAAGGGCGAAGGCGCGCGCCGCGAGCAGCTCTTCCAGAAGCAGTTTGAAGCCGAGAAGACGCACGGCAAGGTGCTGGAGAAGAAGTTCGACGAACTCTTCAAGCGGGCCAAGGAAGACCCCGACCAGACGCCGCGCAAGCGCGACATCGATCTGGATTGAACGCAAACCGCTCCCTGACGGTCGCGGCTCAGAAACGGCGTCGGACCGAGCCGCGACCGTCAGGGAGCGGTTGCCTTACCTGTACCGGTACACCTTGACCTTCTGGATGCCCTTCTCGCCGGCCGCGAGGCGCACGCCGCTGCCGGACTGGTTCAGGGCCGCGACCGTGACCATGTCGTACCGCAGCACCGAATCGTCGCCGCCCAGAATGTGGTTGCGGACCCACTTGCCGTTGTCGAACACCCCCGACTCCTGCCATGCGATTCCGGCGATGGGCGGCCCGGGCGTGCTGGGACTGAAGACGACCTGGATGTTGTTTCCCGCCATCAAGTACTCGCCGGGCCCCTCCAGCATGAAGAGGCCGTAACCGGTGAGGTCGGGCACCACGTTATACGTGCGGGGATCGCGTTGCAGACTAACCTCCAGGGTGTAGTCCCCCAGCTTGATGCGCATGTCCGGACTTTGCTTGTTCACCCACGCCGCGCCGATGGTGCCCTGGCTCTGGTGTTCCAGGATGAAGGGGGCGAGTTGCCCCAGGGCCGCATAGGCCATGGGAAGCGGCCGCGCTTCGATCGGGGGCAGTCCGCGCGTTGCCTCCTGGAAAAAGTCGGGACCTTCCACCTCGGTCCGCCCCATCCCATCGATCCCCATGGCCGAGAAGCCGATGGCGTTGTGTCGCCCGATGGAGTAGAAGGCGTTGGCGGCGCCGCGGATGTCGCCCGGCGACTCGGGCACGAACAAGGTGTTCCCGGAGCGGCTGTACCGGGCTGTCAATTCGACGAAATTGGGCAGGTAAATATCCGGGCACAGCATATCGATGTGCGGACCGCCCGCGCGCCAGATGTCGTGCATGTGGTCTTGCGGGCCGCCACTCGGATAATCGCCGGGAATGTTGTCGGTGGGCTGGACGATCCAGGCGTTCACGTACATCGGAATGGGGTATTCCTTCTTGCCCGCCTCCGCCACATGGTCGATGTAGCGCGAGTAGTTCCAGCCCATGAAGATTTCGTCCGCTTTACCGGGGCCTTTGCCGAACACCTCTTCCCACGTGCCGGAGGTCTTGAAGCCAGTCGCCTCCCAGATCCTGCGGAACTCGGGCAGCAGGTTGTCCTTGTTCTTCTGGAGGTAGTCCATGAACTCCTTGGGTACCGGCTTGGCGAAGGCCGCATTCCCCAAGGGAGACCGGTCGCGCGAGTCGCCAATGAGACCCACTTCGTTCTCCAGTTGGACCATGATGACGCGGTGGGTCTTGTCCACTTCGCGCACGTGGCGCATCAGGGCAGCGAAGGCGCGGGCATCCGCTTCCCAGTTGTTCTCCGCGAGGGTCGAGAGCACTTCCACGGACTTGCCGTCGGTGATCTGGGCGCGCGGGAACCGCTCCTGGTTGGCCTTCACCCACGGCGGGGCGAAGCTCGAAAGCCCGTTCTTCCAGCTCGCGAACCACAGCCACGCGATGCGCACGTTGTTCTGCCGGGCGTTCTCAATCGCCGCGTCCGCGATGCTGAAATCGTACTTGCCTTCCTCGGGCTCGAGCCAGTTCCAGGCCATGCCCGTCAGGACGGTGTTCAGGTGAACCCGCTTGGCCAGCATGGGCCACACGGTCTTCATGTACTCCAGGTTGGAGGAAATCGTGTTGTTCAGCTCGCCGGAAAGGGCCAGGAAGGGTTTGCCGTCCACAATGAGTTGTGTGGCCACCCCACGCTTTTCCAGATGCGGGATGTTGGGATCTTGCGCGTACAGCGGCGCCAGCGCGCAGAGGACTACACACGGAAAGAGAGTTCGCAGTTTCATAGTCGTGCGAGATTGTATCACGTAGCGCCGGCGGCCTTACTGCCGTTGTGATAGAATTTGGCAGCTCCTAGCAGTTTGCAGGGAAGGACAACAGGCATGGTGCTTACGCGACGGAACTTTCTGACGACCGCGCTGGCGATGCCGATCGGCGCATCGCTGGCTCACTACGAGGCCCTTGCGGCCCCGGCCCAAGGCGAGGTGAAGATCACCGCCATCAAGACCATACGGTTGAACAATAAGAGCCGGGGGAATTCCCGGGCCCTCATCAAGATTGACACCGATGCCGGCCTGACCGGGTACGGCCCTTCTGAGGGCGGCCCGGAGGCTCGGGCGGCGATTGCCGCGCTCGAGGGCGTCCCCGGCCGGTCGCAAGGTTTAATCGGCGGGGATCCGCTCGCGATACGGGTCCACTTCCATAACATGTTCTATGCGCATGCCCAGCGCCTACCCAACGTCAACGTCTACAGCGGCATCGACATGGCATTGTGGGACCTGGCCGGGAAGATTCTCAAGCAGCCGGTTCACAGGCTGCTGGGCGGGCCCTTCCGCACCGAGATCGATACGTATTCGCATTTGCTGCCGCCCAGCGGCACCCCCGAGCAAACGCAAGAGGATTACCTCAACAAGGAGAATTGGCGAAAGCGGGCTGAGTTACTGAAAGGCTACAAAGGCGGTTTCAGGGCTTTCAAAATCGATATTCACCCTTCGCTGGGCGCGCGCAACGGTGAATTCTTTCCGACCATCACGCCTCGAACCGCTGCCAAGGTCCAGAAGGTCTACTCGCTGGCTCGCGAGGCGCTGGGCCCGGATTACGACATCATCGTTCACGGCCACAACGAACTGGATGTCTCGAGCGCCATCAAGTTTGCCCAGGCGGTGGAAGAGATCAAGCCTCTGTTCTTTGAAGATCCCCTCTCTCCCGAGTTCTCGGAGTCCTGGATGGCCGTGCGGCGGAGCTCGCGCATACCGATCCTGACAGGGGAAAGCCTGGCGCTCATCGAGGGGTTCAGACCCTTCATCCAGAGTCAGGCGGTGGATTGTCTGCAACCCGACCTGGTTCACGCGGGCGGGATTACGGGAACCAAGATCGTGGCGGATTTTGCGGCTTCCTACCGCATGCCCATCTCGCTGCACAACGTGAGCGGCTATGCCCTCAATATGGCCTCGCAACAATTCGCGGCCAGCGTTTTCAATTGTCCGCGGATCGAGTGCCGGCCGTGGTACGACGAGGCGCCGGAGGCGGCGGGCAACATTCCCGTGGTCAAGAACGGCTTCATGCAGGTGTCGTCGCAGCCCGGCCTCGGCATCCTGCTGGACGAGGGCTATCTGAAGGCCAACCTCGCGGACGGCGAACCGTGGTGGGGTTGACGATGAAGATGTCACGCAGAGTTTTCGTGGCGGGCGTGGCCGCCACAGCGGCAGCCACCCCGTCGAAGACACGCTCGGCGCCCGTGCCGCGCTTCCTGATCCCCACGGTGACCCCCGTGGACCGCGCCGGCAACTTCGACGCGCCTCTCTGGCGCGACATGCTTTCGTTCTACAACGACAAAGGCGCGGATGGCGCGCTGGTGCTCGGCACCACGGGCGAGTTCTCCTCGTTCTCCGTCAAGGAACGGCAGAATATCCTGGAGGCGACCGTCAAGAACAAGGGGAACCTCGAAGTGGTGGCCCATGTCGGCACCACCAACCTCCCGGAAACCATGGAATTGATGCTGCACGCCGCCAAGGTGGGAGCCGATTCCGTGTTGATCGTGCCACCCTTCTATATCAAGAAGGTCCCGCTGGAAGGGTTGGTCCGGTATTATTCCGCTCTGCTGGAAGCCGCGCGGGTCCCCGTGTTCCTCTATCACATTCCCGCCGCCAGCGGCATACCCATCACCGAGGAACTGGTGACTGCCTTGTCCCATTACGACATGCTGTACGGGATTAAGGACTCCTCCGGCAGCCAGGAAGGTCTTCTGGCTTTCATCAAGAAGTTTCCCAAGTTAATGGTTTTCACCGGTATCCCCAACTTGATTGAGCTGGTAATCAGGAGCGGCGGTGGGGGAGCCATCTCGGGGGCCGGCAATGTGTTTCCAGCGGAGACTGCCGCCGTGTTTCGGGCTGCTCGAGCCGGCCAGGATTTCACCGCGCCCTTGGCGAAGCTGAATCAAGTCACCGGCCTTCTGACCGGCGGGGACACCGGTTCGCTGAAATTCATGCTGGGTGAGTTGGGCTTGCGCGAGAGTTTCTGCCGGCCTCCTCTGGCCACCGAGTTGACGGCGGAGAGAAAAGCGGCGCTGCGCCAGGTGGTCGCGAAGTACCGCGCCAGTTAAGCGCTACAGGGTTGTCGGCAGGTCCTGCATGGGGCCGCGCCACTCCAGCATGCGGTCCACGTCGGCGTGCAGCCGGTACTTGCGCTGCACGTCGGCGATCCTGGCGCCCACTACGTCGATCTTGGCCAGGTCGTATTGGCCCAGGCCGTCCTGCCAGGCATAGTTGAGATACCCGGGCCAACCGGCGTCGATTCCCATGCACTCCAGGCCCACGCGATCCACGGCCAGGAAATCCGTCGAGGCCAGGGCGATGCGATGCGGCACCGGTGTGCCCGAGACGGGACCGTTGCCCTCCATGCCCTCGAACCCGTCCACCAGCCCGACGCCCCAGTTGGGCATCATTCGCCGGATGCCCAGATACAGATTCAGATTGCTCGCCCGTATGCCCACGTGAAACTTGCGCTTCTCGCTTTCCGACATGGGCCGATTCTGCCCGGGAGGCGGAGCGAGCGGCGCGCCCACCACCACATTCTTGATCGACATGGTGGCTACCACCATGTTGTGCGTCTTCATCACCGCCGCCGAAATGAGGAAAGCGTCGGGGTCCACGAAGCGCGCTCCCAGCCGGATGGGGATGGGATGCATGTCATAGTCGATCGCGTGCAGAATCTCGTAGCGGTTCGGCTCTTCATTAGGGACCTCCAACTTGATGTCGAAGGGCTTGTGCTCGGCGAAGACCTTGTCCCAACCGAACCCGCCCAGAACCTCCTTGGAGGTGCTGCCCGTGCATTCGGCGACCACGACCGGACCCTTGAAGCGCGGAGCCAGGTAGTCGAGGATTCCGTGCACGGTGTCGAGTTGGGTGGAGATGATGGTGCGGCTCGGGTCGAAACCATTGGGCTTGATGAGAACGTACTTCTTGGCCTTGAGGCCCGGCCGGATCTGGTCGTCGATGGCGGCCAGCGCGTCGAACACGTTCTTGCGCCGGTTCTCACCCTTGATCAGGGCCACTTTGGCGCGGCGATTGGAGTAGTTGTATAGCTTGGCGACATCGCGAGTTCCGGCGCGCGGGTCCACCCGCCCGCTCGTGGGTCCCGATCCCTCGCGCCCCGGCGCCGGCGGCGTCTGCTGCGCCGTCAGAGCCAGTCCCTGGGCGGCCGCCGCCGCCGAAAAGAACGATCTGCGTGTGAGTGGCATGAACTGCTACCTCCCGCCAATACTCTGAGCGGCTATCGTAGCATCTAATTCGGTGACAGGCTACGAAACCCCCAAATGGCGAGGGAGCGCAGCCAGCCACCGCATAGGCGGATGCGGCAGTGATCTCGTCATGCTGCGACCGTCCGCCGCCGCACCTGTCTCTCGATGGTCTTCAACGACTTGTTCCGGGTCAGAAGCAACTCGTAGTTCTTCTGGATATTCATCCAGAAATCGGCGCTCGTACCGAAGTGCCGCGCCAGACGCAAAGCTGTATCGGCGGTGATCCCGCGGTGCTCGTTGACGATCTGGCTGATGCGGGTGACCGGCACGTGCAGTTCCAGAGCGAGGCCGTTGATCGAAATTCCCAGCGGCTTCATGAACTCTTCACGGAGCATTTCGCCTGGGTGAACCGGAGGACGGGTGATATTCCAGCCGCCCTCAGGACGCATGATGCTCATATTTTCGCTCCCTCCATTTAGTGGTAATCGACAATTTCCACATCGTAAACGCCATCACTCTCCCACCGGAAACAAATGCGCCATTGATCGCTGATGCGAATACTATGCAACCCGGCCCGATCGCCTTTTAGAGCCTCCAACCGGTTCCCCGGAGGTGCATTCAGTTCATCTAGTGTAGCGACCGAATCGACCTGGACCAGTTTGCGCACCGCTACGCGGGCGATCGCGTTCCAGCGGCGGCTCATTCCGGTCTCGAAGAGCGCCCTGGTTTGTCTGTCCGCGAAGCTTTTAATCACGCCTTTTTTATTGTATAACGGGTTCCGTTATACCACCGAGCCAGGCCGCGCTAATCTATAGAGGGGTCCATCGTATGCCAAACCACTCGGTCCACAAGGCGAGCGACCTCGCGCCGGAAGAGCGAATGTTCGTTGAGCGCTGGCTGGGCCGTGCTCTCTCCAGGGATGAGACCGTCACCCTCAATGCCTACCGGCCCCATGCCGCGCCGGTCAGCGCCGATCGCGAAGCTCTCCGGCGGAGCATCATCGCTCAGGCCCGCGAGATCGGCTCGCGCGGCCCAGACGTCTCCGAGGACGAGGCCGATGCTCTTGTGGACGAGGCGTTCGCTGAAATCCGCGGCCGGCGCGAGTGAGATTCACCCTGGATTCCTACATTCTGGTTCGGGCGGCGACCAGTCCGCGCGGACTGGCGCTACGGCTATTGGACATCATTCTCGGCGCTCACACTTTGGTTCTGTCGCGGTTCATTCTCGAAGAGGTCGAACGCGTCCTGCTCTATCCGAGGATACAGGCGCGATACCGGATTACGACCGTCGAGGCGGCGCGCCCAAGTGGCCCGGCAATTTGAGAGAATTGGCAGTGGAGACCCGAATGAATTCAGCGTCGATCTTCGATCTAAGCCCCTCCGAGAAGCTCCAACTTGTCGAAGATCTGTGGGACGACCTTGCGGCCGCGCCGGAGGCCGTGCCAGTCCACGATTGGCAAAAGCAGGAACTGGCACGCAGGAAGGCGAATCTACTGAAAAACCCGGCTTCGGGGCTGCCCTGGGAAGAGGTGAAGCGCAAGGCGCGTGCCCGCTCTGCCCGTCGAGCTGGCGATCGCTCCGGAAGCTGAGTTGGACATTGTAGGAGCCTACGTCTGGTATGGAGGCCGCAGAGCCGGGCTGGGTGAGGAATTCCTGAGTTCGGTCGATGCGTGTCTGGAAAGCATCCGGCGCCGACCCGAGATGTACGCTGTCGTTCACGAGGGCTACCGTCGCTCCCTGATACGTCGCTTTCCATATGCCGTGTTCTACGAGCAATCGGAGGCGACGGTCACGATCTACGCCGTATTTCATACCTCTCGCGACCCGGACAAATGGCGCCAGCGCCTTCCCGGATGAGTTGCGTTGGAACTCAGGACCAGCGAGCGTCCCCGCGGTGCACGCGGCTGTACCGTCGGCGCCCACATCGACACAGGTACAAGGAAGCAATGGGCGTTCATAGTCCAAGTGGCGGGCGCTTTCTCCCTAATAGCGTGAGCACCTGCGCTGGCGCGGCGCTTGCTGCAGCTGAACGGAGATCGTTCTTCCAATCAGCCATCTTTCGTTGTGGGAGCAGGTGCTACAACGTCGCCGGGTTCTGGCGTTGATCGTGGTCCAGCAGGAGCAACGAGTAATTCAGCGTCTTGTTGCGCCAAGGCTTGAGCCACTTCGGCCGTTACCGGACGAAATGCGGATTCCGAGGGATGCCGATCAGCGTTCCGAGGTGATGGCGATCACGATTCCGGACTCATGCCGATCACGATT
>Ga0326727_10020652_pt1 | contig 13048 bp, 9 predicted proteins | sample MB2enrmetagenome_FD_207643 | JGI IMG/M metagenome (GOLD analysis project Ga0326727, IMG submission 207643) | Lab enriched peat soil microbial communities from McLean, Ithaca, NY, United States - MB29MY | ecosystem: Environmental > Terrestrial > Soil > Wetlands > Peat | place: USA: New York...
AGTCGTCGGCCTTCTTGTCGCGAGAAACGCCCAGCACGAGAATCCAGTCATTTGCGCCATGAATGGCCTTGAGGCCGGCGAGCGCTTGCCGAATGCCGTCGGGAGTATGGCCGACGTCGATCACGGTGAGCGGATCCTGCCGGATCACCTCGAGGCGGCCGGGCCAGCGCGCCTCGCGCAGGCCGTCCCGCACCGCGGCCTCGATGCGGGCGGACGTTTGCCCTGGCCCCGTCGCCTGCAGCCAGAGCAGGAACAGCGCGGTCGCGATCGCGGCGTTGTTGAACTGAAAGGCGCCGAGCAGGCGCATTTCAAGGCCGCGAAAATCGCAGGCGTCAAACCGGAAGTCGAAGCGCTGCGCGGAGGCCGAGACGGACTGGCCGCCAATCCCGATCTGGTCGCCGACGAACAGGGCCGCGACCTCGCGAGTGCGGTTATATTCGGTAAGATGCGGCCGCAGGCTCCGCAGGTTCTCGCCGTAGACGATGGTGCCCCCCGACGCGCAGGCGTCGCTCTTGTCGGAGGCAATCAATTCCAGCGAGTTGCCGAGCCACTCGACGTGCTCGTAGTCGACCGAGCTGACACAGGCCACCCGCGCGCCGATCAGGCGCACCGGATCGAAGCGGCCCCCAATGCCGGCTTCGAATACCGCGAAGTCGCAACTCCGCGTCTGGAAATGCAGACAGGCGAGCGCGAACATGGCTTCGAACGCGCCGAACCGCTCGTCCCGCCGACGTGAAATCGCCGCGATCGCTTCCTCGACCCGCGACGTCAGATGTGCCAGATCGTCATCGCCGATCGGCGTGCCGTCGATCTGGAAGCGCTCGTTGAAGCGATATAGATGCGGCGAGGTGAACAGTCCGGTTCGCAAGCCGTAGGCGCGACTGATACCGGCGCAGAACGCCGCGGTGCTGCCTTTGCCGTTGGACCCCGTCACCACGACCGAACTGCGCGCGAGCCGGGCGCGGTCCACCGCAAGCGCATCGAGCAGGTCCGCGGTCCGCGCCAGGCAAAGGCCGTCGCCGAATTTCGGAAGATCAAACATCTAGCAGTCCCAGCGCCGTGAAGGTGTGGCGCCAGATCCTCAGGATCAGGTCTTGCCGGCCGGATTGCTCCAAAAGCCGGATCGATGGGTTGGAGTTGACCTCGATGATCCGTGTCGCCGGCTCCATGTCGATTTCGGTAAACAGGTCCACCGCGGCGACGCGAAGTCCGAGCGCCCGGGCCGCATTCCGCGCCAGCGTGAATGCGGTTTCGCCGCGGGGGGCCTCGAGAACCATGGTTCCACCGGCGCTCAGATTCATTCGTCCCGGAATTTCCCAGCGCGCGCCTTTGGGCAGCACGGTGTCGAGCGAAGCGTCACGGTCCGCCGGTGTCGTAGCCGCCGAAAGGCCGCGCGCCCGCAGCATTGCGTTGTGCGCAGCCAGCAGGTCGCGCACGTTGTGCATGCCATCGCCCAGCACAAACGGCGGATGTTTGCGGGCCGAATAGACCACCTCGTCATCCAGCAGAAAGATCCGGTATTCGATTCCCGAAACCAAAGGCTGGATTAATATCGAATCGTAGGATTGCGACACCTCAAGCAGATAGCGCGCGAGCGAACCGTCGCCGTCGAGGACCTGGGCGAAATCGCCGCGCGATCCGAGCAGCGGTTTGACGAAGGCCGTTCCGCCCAGCTGCCCAAGATATTGATGCGCGTCCTCGCGCTCATGGCCGGTGTCGCGACGGTGGCGATGCCTATCGTTCAGGAAGAAATAGTTTCCGCCTAGCGTCGGAACGCCAGCGCGTTCCAGAATGACGTTGGTGAAGTACTTGTCCGACGCCAGCGTCGAGGCGGTGGCGTTGTTTTGCGGATACCACGAACACCGCCCGGCGCCGAAAGCCGTGCTTTTCGTTCCTGAGGCGACACTGAAGACCAGTCCGGCTCCGCCGTCGAGGTCCTGAAAGGCGAGACCGAATTCGGCGCAGGCATATTCCGCATAGACCGCCTGGTCCGGATAAAAGGCCGGCTTTCGGACTCGAAAATCTTGAAGGCTTCGCATGCGGCATCCGGCGATCTGGCGTTCAATTTCCAACCCGTTTCTCTCATAGCGAAATTTTTTGGGCGGCGCGGCAAATAACTGGCGGGGGAGGCCTGCCTCGCGATCAAGGGCGCGCGGATCATGACAAACAATCTTGATGTTGCGGCTCCTTTTTCGGCTGCTATAACCCCGCGCAGGTGTCCGCGGCTTTTCGCCGGCGCGGTGCAAGAGGGAGCGCTAGAGGCTTGTCCGGATCCGATTCAGCCGGCCCTGCGAAGACGGCCTTTGTCTTCGCTGGCGGAGGCAGCTTTGGCGCCATTCAAGTGGGCATGATGCACTCGCTTGCCGCGCACGGAATTGCCGCGGACATGGTAGTCGGCTCCAGCGTCGGGGCCCTGAACGGGGCTTACTATGCCGGCAACCCCACGCTCGAGGGCGTGCTGCAGCTGGAAACCATCTGGCGCGGATTGCGGCGGCGCGACGTCTTCCCGGTCACATGGCGGACGCTGTTGGGATTCATCCGGCGGGGGGATTTCCTGATTCCGCACGACGGGATTCAGAAGCTGCTCGACGATCATCTGCCGTTCCGCAATCTGCAGGAGGCGAGACTCCCGCTGCATATCGTCACCACCGATATCGTCTCGGGCGACAGTGTGGTGTTGTCGGAAGGGTCGGCCGCCTTGGCGATCATCGCCTCTACCGCGATCCCCGGCGCCTTCGCGCCGGTTCCTTATAAGGAGTTCTATCTCGCCGACGGCGCAATCTCCTCCAACACGCCGGTCAGGATCGCGGTCGCCAAGGGCGCCAGGCGCCTGATCATATTGCCGACAGGATACGCCTGCGCGACGCATGCCCCGCCGGTCGGAGCAGTCGCCAATGCATTGCATGCGCTGACGCTGTTGATCGCGCGGCAATTGGTGAGCGAGCTGGAAGGCCTCGGTCCCGAGATCGAATACTTCGTGGTGCCGCCATTGTGTCCGCTGGTGGGGTCGCCTTACGATTTCTCGCGGACAGGCGATCATATCGAGCGCGCCATCGCCAGTACCGACGCCTGGCTGGCGCAGAATGGTCTTGGCAAAGGCGGGATCCCCGACGAGATGCGACCGCATAGTCATTGAGCCGTTCAGGATTCGCCGAGTTACGTTGCACTGCAAAATACGGGGTGGGGCGATCTCACTTTGCCCGCGAAATGATTGATGCTCCGGACCCGTCAGCCTCAATTCGGCCCGGCGTCATATCCGTGACCGGCGCGCTGGATATGGTGTAGAGGTTGTCCGGCGCCGGATAAGGCTGCCGCTGAGAACAATTCGGCAAATCTGCCTGAGGGGTCCCATGGAAACGCTGATGCTTCCGTTCTCGCCACGCTACATCGTTCTGACGATATGCAGCGTCGTCACGGCGCTGCTGCTCGGACTCGGGATTGCCGATCGCAAGGTGTTCGACCTGGTCTTGATCCCGTTGCTGATCTTCGGCGGGCTTACCTTGCTCGGCATCCGCGATCTCACCCAGAAGAGTCACGCGATCCTGCGGAACTATCCGATCTCGGCGCATCTGCGCTTCCTGCTGGAAGAGATCAGGCCGGAGATGCGGCAGTATTTCTTCGAGAGCGAGAAGGACGGCATGCCGTTTTCCCGCGACACCCGTGCCGTGATCTATCAGCGCGCCAAGATGGTGCTCGACAAGCGTCCGTTCGGTACCCAGGAGGATGTCTATCGCGAGGGCTATGAATGGATCCACCATTCGGTAGCGCCCAAGGGCCGTTCCGACGAGAAATTCCGCATTACCATCGGCGGCCCCGATTGCACCAAGCCGTATTCGGCGTCGGTCTTCAATATTTCGGCCATGAGCTTCGGGGCGCTCAGTCCGAACGCGGTGCGCGCGCTCAACGCCGGCGCCAGGAAGGGTGGTTTTGCGCACGACACCGGCGAGGGCGGCGTCAGCCCGTATCATCGCGAAATGGGCGGCGACATCATCTGGGAAATCGGCTCCGGCTATTTCGGTTGCCGCAACCGCGACGGCAGCTTCTGTCCGGAAGAGTTTGCCCGCATCGCCGCCGACGACCAGATCAAGATGGTCGAGCTCAAGGTCAGCCAGGGCGCCAAGCCCGGCCATGGCGGCGTGCTGCCGGCGGCCAAGGTGTCGGAGGAAATTTCGAAAATCAGGGGCGTTGCGATGGGCGAGGACTGTATCTCGCCGGCCTATCACCGGGCGTTTTCGACGCCGCTGGAGATGATGGCTTTTATCGGCGAGATGCGACGGCTATCCGGCGGCAAGCCGGCCGGTTTCAAGCTCTGCATCGGTCACCCCTGGGAGTTTCTGGCGATCTGCAAGGCGATGCTGCAGACCGGAATCTATCCCGACTTCATCGTGGTCGACGGCAACGAGGGCGGCACCGGTGCGGCGCCGCTCGAATTCATGGACCACATGGGCATGCCGATGCGCGAGGGTGTCAATTTCGTCCATAACGCGCTGCTCGGCATCAATGCCCGCGACCGCATCCGCATCGGCGCCTCTGGAAAGATCGCCACCGCCTTCGACCTGGCCCGTGCGATGGCGATCGGCGCCGACTGGTGCAATTCGGCGCGCGGCTTCATGTTCGCGCTGGGCTGCATCCAGTCGTTGAGCTGTCATACCGACAAATGTCCGACCGGCGTGACCACGCAGGATCCGACCCGCAATCGCGCGTTGGTGGTGCCGCACAAGGTCGAGCGGGTCTACAATTATCACCACGCCACCCTGCATGCGCTGGCGGAGCTTCTCGCCGCCGCGGGCCTCGAACATCCGCAGGAGTTGCGCCCGATCCATTTCTCGCAGCGAGGCTCGACGACCGACGTGAAGTCATTCGCCCAGCTCTATCCGTCGCTTCGCAAGGGGGAGCTGATCGACGGCACCGGCGATGCGCGGTTTCGCGAAGCCTGGGCAATGGCGCGGGCGGAGACGTTTTCGCCGGCGGGATGAGGCTTACCGTCGTTCCTGCGAAAGCAGGAACCCATAACCACAGATGTCAATTGTTGCATAAGCCGTCCGCCCCCGGTGTAAAAAGCGAAGCTGCGGCGTATGGGTCTCTGCTTTCGCAGGGACGACAATGAGCTAATGCGGGTTTTCCAGGCTGAACAATTCCGACTGCTCGTCATAGGCGAACAGTTCCGCATAACGCGCCCATGACACCACCGTGCGCAGCGTTTCGTCCGCCGAATCTTCCGACATGTAGTCCTCAAGCTCGTTGCGGAAACGCGCGGCGGGCGCGATGTGCGACGGCCGTTCGTCGAGCACGCGGCGGATCAGGCCGATGACCGGCACATAGTTGATGAGATGTTCGGCGAACAGTTTCTTGCGGTCATCGGTCTCAAGGTGAGCAAAGCGCTTGCCGGCCTCCGTCAGCATCAGATCGCCTTCGCTCAACTGGGCAAACCGCAGCAATTGCAGGGATTCGCCGAGGTGGAAGATTTCGTCGGCTTCCATTTGCAGGTGGCCGGCAAGAACCGGCAAATCGGCGTGCCCGTTATAGGGCGGCCCCGCCAGCGTCTCGATCAGGCCCGAGAGCACGTTGGAGGAGACGTGGTTGAGGACCATGCCGACGCCGGTGCCGTGGATTCCTTCGATCGCCGGGGTCCTCGCCTCGGCCCGCTGCGTCATGCGGGCATAGATGCTGTCGACGAGCTGGCGGAATGTCGGATCGAGGCGATTGCGCGGGTGCGGCAGGTCGACCTTGATCTCGGCGGCGACACGGCCGGGGTTGGACGAGAACACCAGGATGCGGTCGCACATCAGAACCGCTTCCTCGATGTTGTGCGTCACCATCAGAATCGACTGGATCGGCAGCCGGCCTTCGATCCACAGATCGATCAGGTCGGTGCGCAACGTCTCCGCCGTCAGCACGTCAAGGGCGGAAAACGGTTCGTCCATCAGCAGAAGATCGGGGTGCACCACCAGCGCGCGGGCAAAGCCGACGCGCTGGCGCATGCCGCCGGACAATTCCTTGGGGTAAGCCGACTCGAAGCCGTCGAGCCCGATCAGGTCGATCGCGCTGAGCGCGCGGGTGCGACGCTCCACGCTGTCGACCCCGAGCGCCTCCAGTCCCAATTCGACGTTTTGCAGGACGGTCAGCCAGGGAAACAGCGCGAAGGATTGAAACACCATGGCGACCCCGTTCGGCGGTCCGACGATGGTCTCGCCACGGCATTTGGCATCGCCCGATGACGGCGCGATCAGTCCGGCGATGATGCGTAGCAGCGTCGACTTGCCCGATCCGGAGCGGCCGAGCAGGCCGACAATTTCGCCCGCGCGGATCGTCAGATCGACTTTTTCGAGCACCAGCAGGTCCTCGCCGCTGCCCTTCGGGAACGACCGGCAGACGCCGTGGACCTCGAGCAGGCTGGTCTGGTTGGGTTGATCGAGCATGGGTTTCTCCTGATCTCAGCCGAGGCGAAGGCGGCGCTCGCCGAAGGCATAAAGCGGCCTCCAGACGAGGCGATTGAAAACCGTCACCAGAATGCACATGACGGCGATGCCGAGAATGACCCGAGGGAAATCTCCGGCCTCGGTCGCGGCTGCGATGTAGGCGCCGAGACCGCTGGCGATCAGATGGGTATCGCCCCAGCTCGCCACTTCCGCGACGATGGAGGCATTCCAAGATCCGCCGGAAGCGGTGATCGCGCCGGTGACGTAATATGGGAAAATGCCTGGCAGGATGACTTTGACCCACCACCGCCATCCCCCGAGATGGAAGCTGCCGGCGGCCTCGCGAAGGTCGTTCGGGAACGCGCTGGCGCCGGCGATGACATTGAACAGGATGTACCACTGGGTCCCCAGAATCATCAGCGGGCTGAGCCAGACATTGGCATTCAGGCCATAGCGGACGATGATCACCACGAACACCGGAAATGCGAGGTTGGCGGGAAATGCCGCCAGAAACTGCGCGAGCGGCTGGATCCGCTCGGCAAGCTTTGGCCGCAGACCGATCCAGACGCCGATCGGTACCCATATCAGGGTCGCCAGCGCGATCAGCACAATGACCCGCGCCAGCGTAAGGAACCCGTCACCGACGACGGTGAGAAGGTCCGACGGACCCAACGTCCTGGAGAGATATTCGTAGACCCGCCAGACCGCATAGCCGGTGCAGGCGGCGATAACGGAAAGCCAGAGGGCGTCGACGATGCGCGACGGTTCGCCGCTTCTTCGCGATATCGTGCCGAATTGGCCAGGCAGCGGGATATGCAAGTTCAAGATCGCCTTGTTGAGGGCGACGAGCGGGCGGGACAAAGCGCGCAACGCCCGTGTGCGGCGGAACAGGTCGAGCACCCAGGAGGTTGGTGCGCTCGCAGACGCGGTCTGCTCGAACTTGAATTTGTCGGCCCAGGCCACCACGGGGCGAAACAGCAATTGATCGTAGGCGATGATAACCAGAAGCATCGCCAGAATGGCGTAACCGATCGCGGGCAGGTTCTGCCTTTGAATGCCCAGCGCGACGTAGGAGCCGATGCCCGGCAGCGTCACCGTGGTGTTGCCAACGGTGATGGCCTCCGATGCCACCACGAAGAACCAGCCGCCCGACATCGACATCATGGTATTCCAGATCAGGCCCGGCATCGCGAACGGCACGTCCAGCCGCCAGAACCGCTGCCAGCCGCTGAGGCGGAAGCTTTGCGTGGCTTCTTCCAGATCCTTCGGAACGTTGCGGATCGACTGGTACAGGCTGAAGGTCATGTTCCAGGCCTGGCTGGTGAAGATCGCGAACACGCAGGCAAGCTCGGCGCCCAGCACGCGGCCCGGAAACAGGTTCATGAAGAAGACGACGGTGAAGGTCAGAAAGCCGAGGATGGGTACCGACTGCAGGATATCGAGCAGCGGGATCATCACCATTTCGGCCCGGCGGCTCTTGGCGGCCAGCGTGGCATAGATGAAGGTGAAAACGATCGAGCAGACGATCGCCAGCAGCATCCGCAGGACGGTTCGCAGCGCATAAACCGGCAGGTTGGCCGGATCGAGCGATACCGGCGCGACCTCGAGCGCCGACAGCGGCAGCACGGTCTGCTCGCCGCCGTAGACGATCAACACCATGGCGCCGATCACGAGCACGAGCGCCACGGCGTCCCAGATGTTCGGCGTCAGCGCCAACCCCAGCGATGGGGGCGAGATTTTCGGGAGGGCCATGAAGTCGTCTCGGGATCAGGAGGCAGGTTGGGATTCGAAACGGCCGATGACCAATTGTCCGAACTGTTCGTCGGGCTCGTTTCAGTCGGCAGTCCACGCCACGTGGTTGGGATTACGCTCTAGAATTGCCAATGGAAGCGTCCGGCGAAAATGTTAACCGGGCCGCGGTCCGCGTTGTAGCCTGGATTGACGACGAATTGGTAGTCGAAGGATAGCCGTGTCGAAGCCGTCAGCGCATAGCTGTAATAGGCCTCGAAAATCTTCTCCAGGCCGTAGTTGGTCAGTTGGCCGTCGCCGACCAGAATACCCAAACCCCCGGCATTGAGAAACGCGATGTGTTCACTGGATATTCCGTTGACGATGCCGATGACGCCGACGGTGTCGTCCGGCCGGCCCCAACTCTTGCCGTTGAGCGAGACACCCGCCTGAACGGTGCGGTCGATGTCGGTGAAATCCCACGGTTCGATATTGCCGTCGGCCCAGCCGGCGCGCGCAAATACCCCCAGCGTATCGGTGATCCCCTGTTCAAGGTTGACGCTGACGCCGGGCCGGCTGGTATAGGAGCGAACCGCGGTGATGTCGGCGGGTTGGCCGGTTGCCTGCGCCAACGCAATGGCATCGGCATAGTCTCCCGCGCTGCCGCGGTTGAGAAAACCTGTGATCTTGATCTTGCCGGGTTGTCCCCACAGCTCGTGCCGTTCCTCGATTTCGCCGACCACCTGAAATTGCTGAAAAGTCGGATCGAGTTGAGGGCCCAGCGGGCTAACACCGCCCGTGGGTGTCTTCGACAGATCGAAGATACCTGCGCGCAGCGTCCAGCGCCCCGTATACCATTCGGCGGCGGCGCCGTAAGTGTAGGCCCAGGCGTCGGCGGCATAGTCGAAGGTGCCGGCATTGACGGCCGACCAATTGAGGAAGTCGGTCTTTGGATTGTTGGCGTATTTGTTGGTGTCGAAGATGTCGGCAACACCGAACCGGCCGACCGTGAGCACCAGACGGTCTGTCATCCGCGATCCCTCGAACTGGTTCATGTCGGCGGCGACCGGCTCGACGTCACCGCCGAGATTGATGGTCTGTCGCAGGAAGGCGCGTTGGGTGCGCGCATAAGGATAGGTCGCACCCTGTTTGTAGGCTTCGGCGCTCGCGAATCCAGCGATGCCGCGGGTATTGCTTAAGCCAAATCCCTGATCGATCTCGGGGTTGAACCAGAATTCGGCGCCCTGCCACAGCTTCAAGCCGGCATATAGCGTAATATCAAACGTCTCCCGGCTTTGACCGCCGCCCGCCAGACTGTTGGTGCCCTCGTAGGGGGAGTGGAATTTCGCGTCGGCCTGGTTCACGAAGGTCGCTTGCCCGTGCAGGCTAATGATATCGGCAAGCGGCGTCACCCGCGATGCTGCGGCCTGCGACACCGGCGCATCGCCGTTGAAATGATAATTCAAGCCTAAGCGCAATTCCCACAGGGTCAGGTTGGAGCCGATTGTCTGTCCGAGGTCCGGGAATTTGGCGGTCGCAGTGGGGTACCCGGTCCAAAGAAATTCGCCCTTCGCCGTCCAGCTCGGCGCAACCGGCACTTCGGCGCCCACGCCGGCGCTCCAGCCTATTCGCCACAGAAAGGGAGAATCGGCGACGCCACTGGCGATCTGCGTCAGGGATAGCTGATCATAGGTCCAGGCGAAGCCACCCGTCACATAAAACAGCCAGTTTCCGGGCGCATAGCCGACCCGGCCACGCACTGTACCCATGGAGAGCACGTTCTCACCATAATTCGCCGCGCCCACCACCGGCGAGATGAAGTTGCTGAGGCCGCCAATCGACAGCCCGCTGAGATTTCGAAAGGCCGGAAACGAGGCATCGGCTTCCACGCCGAGCACCATGCGATTGGTCAGCATGTAATTATAGCCGCCCTGAAGTCCCATCAGGAAGCTTCCCGCCTCGCCGGGGTCATAAAGGGGCAGGGTCATGTCGACCGAGCCGGAAGCCGATGGCAACCCGGCCTGCGTCGGGTTGGCGGTCCAGTTCGAGTTTCCGCCGGCATAGCCCATATGGCCGCCGACATAAAAACCGGTCCAGTCGTAATTTGCGATTGGAGTCGCTGCCTTGAGGGGCAGGTCAGCCGCGATCGCGAATGTACAGGTCGCGAGTACGACGCCGATGCTGCCGCCAAACGAGCAAACTCTCTTAATCCCTGGCTTCATAGATCAATCTTTAAAGGTACTGAGATCATTGGCAATTAAAAGGGCAGTCTCGGATGGTGAGGTTGAAGAGATTCTAATCTTTTTCGCGCGATCGTTGTGGCGCATGTGGCGGAATGGCGGATCATCTGTCGATGGTGCCGGATGTATTGATGGCACTCCCTATGATCCGACTCTTTCCGCGGTCCTTTTATTCCAGGATTGGCCCGACGCTCCAGCTGGCGGCCGAAACGGTCGGCTCAAGACTGAGACGGCCCACCACCTGCTCGAGAATCGCATCGCACTTGGAGTGCGCGGTGAGCTGGGCGATCACCTCGACCCGCCCGCTTTCCTCGAGGTCGGTGCTGTCGAGCTGCCGCAGGCTGAGCTGGTCGGTGCCGGTGCTCTGCAGCAGCAGCGCGCGAATATGCGCCTCTTCCGGACTGCGGCAGACGACGCGGACACGGTATTGCAGGTCGGTTTCGCCCTGCGCGATCGGTTGCCGGTTGATGAGGCGAACCAGCGGTCGCAGCGTCAGATTGACAAGGACGACAAAGCCCGTTGCCAGTGCTGCATGCAACGGATGGCCGCTTCCGGCCAGAAGCCCGACCGCCGCGGAACACCACAACGTGGCCGCGGTGTTGAGGCCGGTGACATGAAGGCCCTCGCGAAAAATAATGCCGGCGCCGAGAAAACCGATTCCAGTGACCACTTGCGCGGCCACCCGGGTCGGACTTCCGTCATCGGGAAACAGACTTTCGAAGACCACAAAGCTGGCCGCCCCGATCGCAACCAGCGTATTGGTGCGCAAGCCGGCCATCCGTTGCCGCCACTGGCGTTCGAAACCGATGATGGCGCCCATGAGCGTCGCCATGCCAAGGCTGATGGCGGCCTGATCGATCGAAGCGTTCACGGTGAAAATCCTGTCTGGTGGTTGGCGCTTTCGTCAATCGTCACGGAACCGGCAATGTTTCAGGCCGCGCCATTGGGTTGCTGATAAGACGGTTCAAAGACGGTTATGTGAAATCCGGCCTGGCTGGTCGGCGACCGTCGCAAGGCTCTTTGCCGATGCTGCGGTGCGGCGTCAGCCTGCCGGGGAGGGGTGCTGGACCTCAACGGTGACATGCGACAGATCGGCGAATTTGGCCAGGCGCTGGCGATAGTGCGCCGCCTCGCGCGCCGTGGTGGTTGCGACCGAAACGATGGCGCCGAGATGTCCAGGCCCAAGCCGCCACAGATGCAGGTCGGTGACCTTGTCTCCGTCGCCTTCGATCGCGATGCGAACTTTCTCCGCCATGCGCGGATCCGGCGTCCGGTCGAGCAGAATACCACCGGTGTCGCGCAGCAACCCGACCGACCAGTTCGCGATCACGAGTGCGCCGATCAAGCCAGCGACCGGGTCCAACCAGAGCCAGCCGAATGTCCGCGCCAGCAACAGCCCGACGATGACCAGGACGGAGACGGCGGCATCCGCCACAACGTGAACGATGGCAGCGCGCATATTGTTGTCGCGATGATGGGCGCCATGGGCGGCGGCATGATCGTGCTCCTCGAAGACGAATTCGCCCTGATATGGCTGGCCCTCTTGTACGATCCGAACCTTGGCCAGAAAGGCGTGAGGTTCCGGAATTTCGTCGCACGACTCCAGAAATTCGCCCCGGTCTTTGAACGCAAATAGCTGGCTTTTGCCATCCGGCCGGATGGTCTCGATGGTGACGCCGCCTGGCGGCAGATGTGGATCGGCCGTGATGCGGAAATGCGGCGGCACATTCTCCTCAAAGATTTCGATCTCGGCCGCGCCGGCACCCAGCGCGAGGCGGTACGATTCCTCGTCATAATCGTGGCCATGATCGTGGCCGTGGCCATGGCCGTGATGATGTCCTCCGGACAATAACCAGGCGCTCGCGATGTTGACCGCCAAACCGAGAACGGCGATCGGAATCGCCTCGTTGAAGCTGATCGGAACCGGGTTCAACAGCCGGGATACCGCTTCATAGCCGATCAGAAGCGCGATCATCGCCAATACGATGGCGCTGGAGTATCCAGCCAGATCGCCGAACTTGCCGGTGCCGAAAGTGAAGCTGCGATCGTCGGCATATTTGCGGGCATAGGTATAGGCCAGCGCCGCCAGGAGCAGCGCGCCGGCATGCGTCGACATATGCAATCCATCGGCAACAAGGGCGAGCGAGCCGAACAGCGCGCCCCCAACAATCTCCGCGATCATCATCAGGCTGCAAAGGACGATCACCGCCCAGGTGCGGCGTTCGGCTTTTTCATGGTCCTTGCCAAGAAACAGGTGGTCGTGCGCGAGAGGCTGAAATGCGATGTCAGCTTCGGTCATGACGTTCTCTCACTTCAGATAGGTGTGGACCACTTCGATGAGCTGATCGGCGGCTTCAGCGTTCAGCGCGCCCGGATTCCGCTCGGGGTCGACCAGATGGGTGCGAATGTGGTCTTCGACCACCTCGGCCATCAATCCTGCGACACCGCCGCGAATGCCGGCAATCATATGCATGATGCGTTCGCATTCCGCTTCTTCGGACAGCGCCCGCTCGATCGCGTCGACCTGACCGCGAATGCGGCGAACCCGGGCGAGCAGCTTGTTCTTTTCGCGGATCGTGTGCGCCATGCGGCGCCGTATAGGGTACCCCCCTATCCTAAGTCAAGCCTTTGTTGCTGGCCAAAAAGTGGACGCGGACGGCA
>Ga0326727_10020653_pt1 | contig 13047 bp, 12 predicted proteins | sample MB2enrmetagenome_FD_207643 | JGI IMG/M metagenome (GOLD analysis project Ga0326727, IMG submission 207643) | Lab enriched peat soil microbial communities from McLean, Ithaca, NY, United States - MB29MY | ecosystem: Environmental > Terrestrial > Soil > Wetlands > Peat | place: USA: New York...
CTGCTCGAGCACCTGCTGGGAGCAGAGCAGGGCAGCTTCCTGGTCTTCGTGCGCACCAAGCACGGCGCCGACCGCGTGGCGCGCCGTCTGGTTCGCAGCGGCCATTCGGCCACGCAGATTCACGGCGACCGTTCTCAAGCCCAGCGCAATCAGGCCCTGCGCAGCTTCTCCGAGGGCCGTCACCGCGTGCTCGTCGCCACCGACGTAGCCGCTCGCGGCATCGACGTGGCCAACGTGGCCCACGTCATCAACTTCGACATGCCCAAGATGGCCGAGGACTTTGTCCATCGCGTGGGCCGCACCGGCCGGGCCTCAGCCCACGGCGTAGCCTCCACCTTTGCCGGCCCGGCAGAACGCAACGACCTGCGCAAGATCGAAAGGACACTATCAATTTCGATGAAGCGCTTCCGCGTCCGCTCCGCCAGCGACAAAAAAGCCGCATAACAACAATGGGCGCCCCACCTTCGGCGCAGTACCGGGGTCCCCAGCGACAGGTCTTCGTCGCTGGGGCGGGGAGAAGTATTATCGCGCCTAAGGCGGGATGACCACACGATCACTCTTTATCGGTTTACAGTTACCAAAATGTGCATTTTTGAGTGTCAAGGACCCTGCAACTAATACTGCGGAGTTGCAGCCGGGGGTTTGTTCAGACTTTCGCTAAGCGCAATCATCTCTTTTTTTGCTGCGCCTTCAGGATCTAGCCTGGGTCCCGTTCCATAGGCCTGCTTGAACGAAACAATATCAAACGATGTTACCTGGACCGATCCATCTTCTTGCCGTTGAAATGTAGCCAACAGTACGGGAGCCAGCGCCGCTTTTCCCTGAACACGGATTCCTGCTCCAGTAGCCAGGTTTCCCAACGAGTAAAAGATGGGAACGTCCTTCCATATCTCCCATGCACGAGGCACATGCGGCCCATGTCCGACGACGATCGTAGCTCCCGCCTCCGCCACTGCCCGTGCAAATTCTTTAGTATTCCCCCGGTTATCACCAAAGCAGTGTTCCTCGCCGCCTGGAATCACGCTGGCAGCGTCTCCTTCGCATCCGGCATGCATCGACACCACCACGGCGTCATAGTGAGCTTTCGCATTGCGGATTTTCGCCAGTGCGGAATCCTGGTCGCGCAGATCAGGAACGCCGCTAAAGCTGGCAAACCCAAGAAAAGCGATGCGCATTCCTCCAATCTCCAGCACGGCAATTTCATGGTGGATTCTGCCGGCTGCTTTGATCCCTGCCTTGGCAAGCGCCGCATCGGTGGAGGCCATGCCGCTCTTCCCCATATCCCCGGCATGATTATTGGCTACCGAGACAACTTTAACGCCGATATTCGCCAGTGATTGCGCTATCCATAGCGATTGACCCAGGATGTGACAATCATCTGTTTTACACTTTTTAATGTCCGCGGGATCTCCCCCAATAGGACCTTCAAGATTCACAAATGCCGCATCGGCCTGTGAAAATGTATCTGCAAGTCCGGATAAGAAAGCAGCCGTCCCCGCTTTCCCAACATTTGCGGGAACCATCACATCCCCGCCAAAAGCGATGACGGCTCTTCCATCACCGTGCGCATTGCTCGTTGGTCCTGCTGATTGGCAGTAACTCGCTCCGAGCATCGCCATATAACAAATTAAGAAGGCGACAAAGATAGAGCGGTATATCTTCCCGCCAGGGAATGTAAATACGTATAGAAGTGTTTTAAGAATCATAATAATTCTCATACAAAAGCCGCATCCGGCGTGGTCTTCTGGCCGAATGCGACTTTTACTGTTAGCCGTCAGCTGATATCTGTTAGCTGTTTCATTTATCCGTCAGTGCCTCTACGCCGGGCAGCTTCTTGCCTTCCAGAAATTCAAGGCTGGCTCCGCCGCCGGTGGAGATGTGCGTGATCTGGTCGGCAACTCCAGCTTGGTTGATGGCCGAGACCGAGTCGCCGCCGCCGATGATGGAAGTGGCCGCGCGGTTGGCTGCGACCGCCTTGGCGATGGCGTTGGTGCCCACCGCGAAGCGCGGAAACTCGAAGACACCAGCCGGGCCATTCCACACAATCGTCCGCGCCGTCGAAACCACTTCCTCAATCGCCGCGATCGACTTGGGTCCGATGTCCAGCCCCTGCCAGTCAGCGGGAAAATTCTTCGAGCAGTCCCACACCTGGGTTTTGGCATCCGCCGCAAACTTGTCCGCCAAAATGTTATCCGCCGGCAGCAGTAGCTTGACGCCCTTGGCCTTAGCCTTGTCGAGCGCTGCCTTGGCCATATCGATCTTGTCTTCCTCCACCAGCGACTTGCCGGTTGTAACGCCCAGCGCGCGTTCAAAGGTGTAAGCCATGCCGCCGACGATCACCAGCGTATCCACCTTGTCGAGCAGGTTATCAATCACGTCGATCTTGCCGGAGATCTTGGAGCCGCCGATGATGGCGACAAATGGCTTCTCCGGCGATTCCAGCGCTTTGCCCAGGTAAGTAATCTCCTTTTCCATCAGTAGGCCGGCAACGGCGGGCTTGAGAAAATGCGTAATCCCTTCCGTCGAGGCGTGCGCGCGATGCGCGCTTCCGAAGGCGTCATTCACGTAGACATCGGCCAGCGAGGCCAGCTCTTTGGAGAAGGCCGGATCGTTGGCCTCTTCCTCGGCGTGGAAGCGCAGGTTCTCCAGCAGCAGCACCTGGCCGGACTCAAGCTGCCGGGCCATGGTGGCGGCCACCTCGCCGATGCAATCCGGCGCGAAGGCCACGTTGACCTCCTCGCCCAGCTCCTTGCCCAGCAGGGTACGCAGCCGGTCAACCACCGGGCGCATCGAGTACTTCATATTCGGCTTGCCCTTGGGACGGCCCAGGTGCGAGGCCAGAATCACCTTGGACTTGCGCCGCAGCGCGTAGACGATGGTGGGCAGCGTGGCCACGATACGGGTGTCGTCCGTGATGGTCGAGCCGTCTTCGGTCAACGGCACGTTAAAATCGACGCGGATAAACAATTTCTTATTGGTCAGATCGATGTCGCGAATCGTGAGCTTGGGCATGGGAATGGCCTTCCTTGAAGTTTGGTTACTGGATAATTTTAGAGCCGCGCGGTTCAATACTTCAAACCGGCAACCACGGCGTCCATCTCTATTTCAACACGCCAGGCTGGGTTGAGCAGTTCGGCTACTACCACCATGGTAGCCGCAGGACGAATTTTGGAGAAGTATTCGCCATGCACGCGACCCACCGCCTCCCAGTCCTCGGCGCGGGTGAGATATATTCTGGTCCGGACCACATCTTCAAAGCCTGCGCCAGCCTGGGCAAGCGCCGCGGCGGCAATCTCGAAGATGCGGCGCGTCTGCCCGGCAGCGTCCTGGTCCTCTGCGCCCACCGGCGCGGTGCCAGATAAAAATACGGAGTTCCCCATGCGCACAGCGCGGGAGAAACCGATGATGGGTTCGTACGGAGAGGTGCCGCTGATGTTTTTGCGCATTGCAGTTTTCAAGGAAAAGTAAATGGAGGCCAGTGATCAGGAATCAGAGATCGAAAAAATGATCCCTGATCCCTGTTCCCTGTTCTTACAGACCTTTTTTAGCCAAAAAGCTGAACAGATCGACGACGCGGCAGGAGTAGCCCCACTCATTGTCGTACCAGCTCAGCACCTTCACGCTCTGGCCTACGACCTTGGTCAACGGAAGATCGACGATGGACGAGAGCGGGTTCCCCTTGTAGTCGGAGCTGACCAGCAGGTTGGAGTCAACGCCCAGAATGCCTTTCAATTCTCCCTCTGAAGCCTTCGTGAAGGCGGCATTCAATGCTTCGGCGGTGATGGGCTTCTCGGCGATGAAGGTCAGATCGACGAGCGAGACGTTCGGTGTGGGAACGCGAATCGCGAAACCGTCCAGCTTGCCGGCACTCTCCGGAATGACCAGCTTGAGAGCCTTGGCGGCGCCCGTCGAGGTGGGAATCATGCTCAGCGCGGCGGCGCGGGCCCTGCGCAGGTCCTTGTGCGGAAAATCCAGAATGACCTGGTCGTTGGTGTAGCTGTGGATAGTCGTCATGATGCCGCTGACGATGCCGCAGGTTTCCAGAACCACCTTGACCACCGGCGCAAGGCAGTTGGTGGTGCAACTGGCGTTGGAGAGAATGTGGTGCTTGGCCGGATCGTATTTATTCTGATTGACGCCCAGCACGATGGTCATGTCCTCGTTCTTGGCCGGGGCGGAGATGATGACTTTCTTCACCGTCGTTCCCAGGTGCTTTTTGGCGTCCGTGGCGTCCGTAAAGCGCCCCGTGGACTCCAGCACAATCTGCGCGCCCACTTCAGCCCAGGGCAGCTTGGCCGGATCCTTTTCCGCGAAGACCTTGATCTTCTTGCCGTCCACGGAGATGAAATCCTCGCCCGCCTTGATCTCATTCTTCAGGTTGCCCAAAATCGAGTCGTACTTGAGCAGGTGAGCCAGCGTAGCCGGGCTGGTCAAGTCGTTGACCGCCACAAAATCGATCTCCGGATTCCCTAGCGAAGCGCGTAATACGTTGCGGCCAATGCGGCCGAAGCCGTTGATTCCAACCTTTACTGCCATGTCTGTTTTCTCCTTCGTTGTCGGTGAGGCTGTGGTTTCATCTGGTTCGAGCTTGCCCTGATTGGGCGGTTCAAATCCGCCCAGCGCGCAATTCCACCAAACTCATGATGGTAGCATCGCAGGTCTATGGAGACGAAATAAAACGCTTTTCTTCCCCATTTGAGCGAATTTCCCGCTCCCATAGTGTGCCGTTCCCGATATAGGATCGTATGTGACGGAGTGCACACCATTTGCAGCGCCCGCGGCAACTATGGTATCCACGTATTAGTACGTGTTTGAAGGCGGCATGAGAAAACGTTCCCGACGCATCCCCAATACCTCCGAATCCACAGGCAAAATCGGCCAGGAACTTCCCTCGAATCAACAGCGGCCGTTGGTCCCGCTCTATCCTGACGAACTTCCGGCGGAGGTCCCGCAGCCGCGTCCAGCCAGGCCGGATCGGCGCTCAAGGCCCGAATCTCCCGCCAAACAGCAGCAGCCTGCCCGGCAGCAGTGGAATGAGCCGGCCGGCTCCGGGCGCTTCGAGCTCGAAACCCAGCCGGAGATACCCTCCCAGGCGCCGCCTGAGCCGGAGGCAGTCGGGCGTTCGCCCCAGGCCCCCAAGGGCTACGTGGTGCTGGCCATCGGTTTGCCCGGCTCCGGAAAAACCACCTGGTTTCGCCGCCGCGGCGTCACCCCGCTCTCCAGCGACCTGCTGCGCAACATCCTCTTCGACGATGTCGAGGAGCAGCGTTACCAGGGACTGGTCTTTTCCACCCTCCGCTCGCTGCTGCGCGCCCGCCTTATCGCCCGCATGCCCTTGAACTACGTGGACGCCACCAACCTCTCCATCCATGAGCGACGCCAGTGGATCAAGATGGCCAAGAGCTTCGGCTACGAGGTGCAGGCGGTCTTCTTCGACGTGCCGCTGGAGGTCTGCCTGGATCGCAACCGCCAGCGCGACCGCTCAGTCAGCGAGGACGTGATGCGCAAGATGGCGGATAGGCTCAAGCCCCCGGTCTTCGAGGAGGGCTTCGCCAAGATTACCGTGGTTCGCGTCAAGAGCGCGGGGTGAGCCGGAGGTAGGCTTGTATAATGTATAATGGGATTATTGGCTATAAGTTTGTTTGAAATCCAATCCCAGTGGATAACAAAGTATGATGAGATGCGGGTTGCCCATGGTTTGGATGGACAATTACTAGCTGGGCCTTTTCTTTCGGTGCCAGACCCTTTTGAGCAGACAAGTAAATTGCAGCCAATATTGCTGGTTGGTCAAGCAACACGTGAGGATTGGTTTCTTTCCAGATTTAAAACCAACCGAGGTAAGCCAATCCATAAGAGAGTGGAAGAACGGCTCAATACGACGCGGGAATTTCTCATGGACCCCAAATACAACCAATATAAGAAAACTGACTTTTGGCGCTTCTGGAAAAATCTTAAAGAAAGGACTGGCGCTCCAGTTATTTGGACGAATCTTGCAAAGATTGGGGTAAAGACAGGAAAAATTCCATATAAATTCCAATCAGAACAAAAAGATTTGGCCCTGAAGACGCTGGAGGCCGAGATCGAGCAGTATAAACCAGCCTTGGTTGTATTTGTAACTGGCCCATTTCTAAGATTGGAAATTATCCGTCCGTTTTTTGGCATGGATGAAGATTGTTTCAATAAAGAAACCAAGTGCTGTTCACGAAAGCAAATATCTAACTCGCCAGCCCTGCTATGGACATTTCATCCAAGGAGTATACGTAAGGAAATGATTTGTGCTTGGTTAGATAAAGCTAATGCACTGTATAAGGCAGCATTGTAGAGACCGTAGGACAAACCCTAACCTGATTGATATTCGTCCACTCTTGCATCATGTATCCATCAGATCCATAAGATGCGTTCGCTCTGCCTTGAATTCACCCCCTACTGCTTGTTCACCTCCACGTAATACAGCTCCGTCGCCACCTGAAACTCATCCTTGCTTAACGGCGTCTTCATCCACTGCCACTGAGTCGTCGGATGAATAATCCGCCACTCTCCCGGCGTGCCCACGCGAACCGGCATCGCGAACTTCTCCTCATCGGCCCGCCACTTATACATCACCATGCCCGGCTCCTCGCCGAACAACAACTCCAGCCGCGGAATCTGCGCGTGCCGCAGATACTGATCGAAAATCGGCGTCAGGTTCATCCCCGTCTGTTGGTTGAAGTAACTCACCACGTCTTCCGTCAGAATGTTCTGATACTTGAAGTGCTGATAGAAGCCGTGCAGCAGCGCCCACCATTTCGCGTCGTCGTTTACCACGCTACGCAAGGTGTTGAGCATCAGCGCGCCCTTGAAGTACTGATCTTGATCCGGCTCGGCATTCACGCCCCGCTCGGCGATGATGGGACGCTGATTCTTCACCTTGGCCTTCTCGCCGCTCAGGTACTTGATTGCGTCTTCCTTGCCCCATCGGTACTCCACGTACAGGCCTTCCAGATAGGTCGTCCAACCCTCGTGAATCCACATGTCCGCCGGGTCCGCCGCCGTGATGCTGTTGCCGAACCACTCGTGCCCGCTCTCATGAATGATGATGAAGTCGAAGCGCAGGCTGATCCCCACGCCTGTCCAGTCGCGCCCCAGGTAGCCGTTCTTGAATAAGTTGCCGTAAGTCACCGCGCTCTGGTGTTCCATCCCGGCGTAGGGCGCCTCGATCAGCTTGTATCCATCCTTCATGAACGGATAAGGTCCGAAGTAATGCTGGTAAGCCTCTAACATTCCCTTGGCCTGCGCGAATTGCGCCTTTGCCTTGTCTAAATCCTCTGGCAGCACATAGTAATCCAGCGATAAGTCACCTAACTGGTCGGCGAAGTGGACATAACTCCCGATGTTCAGCGAGACATCGTAGTTATTAATCGGATAATGCACCTTCCAATCCCAGCGCGTATATCCATCGCCCAGATCGGTCTTGCCAATGAACTTGCCATTCGACACGTCCACCAGCCCGTTGGGAATGGCGACGCTGATCTCCATGCTTTCGACCTCGTCGCGCCACTGATCCTTATTGGGCCACCACATGCTCGCGCCGGTCTCCTCGCAGGCGGTGTTAATCCACACGCGTCCCGCCGGATCCTTCTTGAAGGTGATGCCCCCGAAGCGTCCCGTCTCTACCGGGTGTCCGGAGTAATAAAAATCAATGGAATAGACCCGCCCGGCGCGCAGCGTCTGCGGAAAGTTGATAAAAACCGCGCCCGAGTCGCGCTCATACTTGAGCGCCGTCGCGCCCCACAAAATCTTGTCCACCTTAAGCGTCTCAAACAAATCAAGCTGGATGCGCGTGCCATCCTTCAGCATCCTGAAGCGGATCGTATTCTTGCCGCTGATCGTCTGCTTCTCCGGATCGACACGAATGTCCAGGTGATAATAAATCAGCTTATTATTAGCTCGATAAGGCCCGTAGGCTCCGCGCAGCATCTCCGCGCGCGTGGGCGGGGGAACAATGGTATCGTTTGGCTTTGCTGGCGGCTTCTGCGCGGTCGCAGGCGCGGCAACCGGTGTGGCCGTCTGGCTAGTCGTCTGTTGTGCAGCCTGGGCAAAAAGCGAGGACGCGGCTCCCAGGCCAAGAACCAGCAGTCCGCACCAAATAGCTCGTAGGATAAAAGATCGCATGGCAGTATCCTAACCGCTCAGCCCACGCGTCTTCCACGCGCTTATCCCCTGGGATCATCCTCGCTGACCGCCCCGGCCACAATGCGATAAAGTGGTATTGAAAGCCCCTGAATCCTATGGAAAAACTTCTCATTCCCGACTCGCCGCGTCGCTGGGACTGCCTGAGCCTAGGCGAGGTCATGCTCCGCCTCGATCCCGGCGAGGGCCGCATCCACACCACGCGCCACTTCCAGGTTTGGGAGGGCGGCGGCGAATACAACGTGGCCCGTGGCCTGCGCCGCTGCTTTGGCCTGCGCACCGCCATCGCCACCGCCCTGGCCGATAACCCCGTCGGCCGCCTGGTCGAGGACTTCATCCTCGAGGGCGGCGTCGATACCTCCCTCATCCAGTGGGTGCCCTACGACGGCGTTGGCCGCCAGGTCCGCAACGGCCTCAACTTCACCGAGCGCGGCTTCGGCGTGCGCGCGGCCGTCGGCTGCTCCGACCGCGGCCACACCGCCATCAGCCAGGTCAAGCCCGGCGATTTTGATTGGAAGGCGATCTTCGGCGACGGCGCCGGCTCACGGTGGCTGCACACCGGCGGCATCTTCGCCGCTCTCTCCGCCTCCACCGCCGAGGTCGCTGTCGAAGCCATGGACGCGGCCCGCAGCTACGGCACCCCCGTTTCCTATGATTTGAACTATCGCGATTCTCTCTGGAAATCCATCGGCGGAAAGGCTCGCGCCCAGGAGGTAAACTGCGAATTGGTTCGCAAGGTCGATCTGTTGCTGGGCAACGAAGAAGATTTCTCCGCCATGCTGGGCGTCAAAATCAAAGGCGTCAGCGAGGACTTCGCCGAGCTACCCATCGCCGGTTACGAAGAAATGCTACGCGAAGTTGCCGCGGCATATCCCAACCTGAAACTCATCGCATCAACCCTGCGCACCGCCCACAGCGCCAGCCACAACGGTTGGGGCGCAATCGCCATCTTCCAAGACCATATCGTCCACGTCCCCCAGCGGGACATCGAAATCTGCGACCGCGTCGGCGGCGGCGACAGCTTTGCTTCCGGCCTCATCTACGGTTTGCTTGCCAATAAACCAATAGACTGGGCCGTCAAATGCGGCGTGGCCCACGGCGCGCTGGCCATGACCACCCCCGGCGACACCAGCATGGCCACGCTGGCCGAAGTCGAACGCATCGTCAAAGGCGGCTCCGCGCGCATCGCTCGCTAAGGAACCTCTGATTAAGTCGATGCTTTGAAAGGGTACGGATTTGAAGCTTGGGAAAAATGCAAATGGTGGAGAAAGAAGTGTCAGGGCACGACTTCAGTCGTGCCGTAGGCAGCAAAACAAATATTGGGCTTTAGCCCCTGAGGCAATGTTGGTTTAACCAATTGCACCATCGAGGAACAAAAATGTCCGAAACCACAGCGCAAATCATCGAACGTGTAGGCCTGATTCCCGTCCTGCGTGCCCGCAATGCCGCTCAGGCCCACGCCGTCGTCAAAGCCATGCTCGCCGGCGGCGTCACCGTCGTTGAAGTCACCATGACCGTCCCCGGCGCTGTTGACCTGCTGAAGGAGCTCAGAAAAGAGTACGGCACGAAGTGCCTGCTCGGCGCGGGCACCGTCACCACCGCCGTTGAGGCCGAGGCCACCATCGACGCCGGGGCGGAGTTCATCGTCAGCCCCAGCTTTCATCCGGAGGTCGTAGCCGTCACCAAGGCCAGGAACAAGCTCTCCATCCCCGGCGCGCTCACGCCCACCGAGGCCATCACCGCCTCCCGTGCCGGCGCCGACTACGTCAAAATATTTCCCTGCTCGGCGGTGGGCGGAGCCAGCTATGTGAAGGCGCTTCTCGCGCCCTTCCCGCATCTCAAGCTCATACCCACCGGCGGCGTCACGCTGGCAACCGCGGAGTCATTTCTGCGTGCCGGAGCGCGCGCCCTGGGCGTAGGCAGCGACCTGGTCAACCTGGCCGCCATCGATGCCGGAACTCCCGAGACAATCACCGAAACCGCCCGCGCCTATTTGCAGGTGCTGGCCAAGTTCCGCGAGGAAAGTAGTCAGAAAAAGTAAGTTTCATTTCCAAAAAAGCAATCCGCCAAATCAACTCGGCGGATCGCGAAAAAGTCTTTCTGGTCCCTGATCTCTGACCCCTGATCCCTGTTTTCAGATCAGCTCAACTCCCCACAGATCATGCAGGTGCAGCACGCCTTCCACGGTTCCTACCGCATCCACCACCACCAGCGAAGTAATCTTCCGCTCCTCCAGAATCGCCAGCGCCGTGGCTGCCAGCTCACCCCCGGCAATCGTCCGTGGATTGTCGTTCATCGCCTCGCCGGCCGTCTTGCTCAGCGCCGCGCCGCCCTCGCGCTCCAGCAATCTCCGCAAGTCGCCGTCGCTGATCACGCCCCGCAACCGTCCCCGCTCCTGCACCGTAGTGATGCCCAGTTTCTTCGACGACATTTCATAAATCACATCCGTCATCGCCGTCGATGGAGCGACCACCGGCACGGCATCGCCCCCGTGCATCAGATCGCGGACCTTGGCCAGCCGCATGCCCAGCTTGCCGCCGGGGTGCAACTCCGCAAAATCCTCCGCGCGAAAGCCCTTGCGTAGGCTCACTGCTATAGCCAGCGCATCACCCAGCGCCAGCATGGTTGTGGTCGAAGCCGTCGGCGCCAGGTTCAGCCCGCAGGCCTCGCGTTCTACGCCGCAATCCAGTGCTACATCGCTGGCCCGAGCCAGTGTCGAGTTCAAATTGCAGCAGAAGCTGATCAGAGAGCCGCCCTTGCGTTTCAGCGTAGCCAGCAGGCGCAAAATCTCCTCCGTCTCGCCGCTGGCCGACAGCGCCACCACCACGTCGCCCGGCATCAGCACGCCCACATCTCCGTGCAGCGCCTCGGCCGGATGCAAAAACAGGGCAGGGGAGCCGGTAGAGCTGAGCGTGGCGGCAATCTTCTGCGCGATAATCCCGCTCTTGCCCATGCCGGTAACCACCACGCGCCCGCGCTCCTCGCCGCAGCGCAGAATCAGCTCGACGGCCCGGTCGAAGGCCGCGGCCATCGGCCCTTCGAGCCTCGTTGCCAATGCCTCCAGCGCAGCCGCCTCGGTGCGCACCAATGCTGCCGGCGCGGGCGTCCGGCCTGCGTCATTCTTCCCTGGACGGGGCTGTTTCACTTCTTCACTCATCGGTTATTGATGGTAACAGCTTCGGCCCCTGCATGAGGATAAGCTACTTGCTAACTTGCTAACTTGCTATTTCCACGTAGCGGAAGATAACCGCTTCATCAAAGAAGGTGTTCGGCAACGTATTCCGCGCTCCTTTGTACAATAAGGATGAGAGGTCAATCCCCGTGAAGCGCAACACCCTCGTCATCACCGCCGTTCTCTTCATCCTGGCCGCCTTCGCCTGGGCCGGCTGGGCCAACTGGGAGTACCGCAGGCAGGCCGCTGAGCGGCTGCGCGCCTCGGCTGCGCAGGGCGAACCGGCCGTTGACGCAGGCGGCGCGCCGCAGTACACCTCCCCGCTGCAGGGCAAGCCCGCGCCCTCCTTCACGCTGGAAGATCTCAGCGGCAAAAAAGTCTCGCTGGCCGACTACAAAGGCCATGCGCTCGCCATCAACTTCTGGGCCACCTGGTGCGCTCCCTGCAAAGTCGAGACCCCATGGTTCATCAATCTGCGCAACCAATACACGGCGCAGGGCTTCGAAGTGCTGGGCATCTCCGCCGATGACATCGACCGCAAAGACCCCCGCAAGTTGAGCGACGAAAAGCAGGAGATCGCGCGCTTTGTCCAGCGCATGCGCATCACCTACCCTGTGCTGGTTGACGGCAACTCCATTGCCGATTCTTACGGCGACTTCGAAGCGCTCCCAGCCACCTTTTTTTTAGACCGCAACGGCACAGTGGTGGCCGCGCAAATGGGAATAACCACGAAGGATGAGCTCGAAAGAAATATCAAAAAGGCGCTGGGGATTGTAAAGTAGCGCAATAAATCGCAAACCTGAGGAAAGAACAATGGTTGCATCTAAATCAGAAACGCGCATTGTCATTGCCACAGCTCTCGCGTTGGCTTCTGCGCTGGCCCAGGGACAGAGGCCGCTCTTCGATGACTCGCCACGTTCAACCTCAAAGCCCGCCGTCGTATTTCTTTATCCCGAGCAGGTCACCGTACCCGCCGCCAAGCCAACCACAGTCGCGCTGCACTTCCGCATCGCGTCCGGCCTGCACATCAACTCCCATACGCCACGGGAAAAAGAACTCATCCCCACCACCCTCACAATTCCTGCGGACTCCGGCGTGCGCCTCGAGGGGGCGGCTTACCCGCCAGGCGCGGATTTTGCGCTTCCTCTCGATCCCAAAACCAAGCTCAGCGTCTACTCCGGCGAGTTCACCATCCAGGCGCGCATCGTGGCAATGCCCGGCGACCACTTGGTCGAGGCGCGTCTCCGCTACCAGGCCTGCGACAACAATGCCTGTATGCCGCCCCGGACGATTATCGCCGCCATCGATGTCATCGGGAAGTGAGAGCCGTGTCTTCCTGCTATGGTGTTATACGGAGACTTTTATCATGCAAATTGGAACGGAAGCTGCGTCCATAATGGCCATCGCGGCACTGACTCTCGGACTGTCCACCATAGCCCATGCTGCCCCCCTGACGGTGCAGACCGAGCAAGGCACGGTCCGCGGCAAGGCTATCAACAACGGTCAGGTACAGGCATTTCTCGGCCTGCCCTACGCTGCGCCTCCGGTGGGTGCTCTGCGCTGGCGTTCGCCTCAGCCGCCGGCAAGCTGGAAGGGCGAGCGCGACGCCACCACCTTCGGCGCCCACTGCGCCCAGGTCCACATCTGGGACGACATCATCTTTGAGGACAGCGGACCCAGTGAGGACTGTCTCTTCCTCAACGTCT
>Ga0326727_10020654_pt1 | contig 13047 bp, 14 predicted proteins | sample MB2enrmetagenome_FD_207643 | JGI IMG/M metagenome (GOLD analysis project Ga0326727, IMG submission 207643) | Lab enriched peat soil microbial communities from McLean, Ithaca, NY, United States - MB29MY | ecosystem: Environmental > Terrestrial > Soil > Wetlands > Peat | place: USA: New York...
TCTCCCGCTTACGCTAGATACCACATCTAGGGCAGCCTGGGACAACGCAATAAGCCGCCGTCCGATGGCAGGCTCTTGCTGAGCAGCTTGTGCGACTGCGTCAGATTGTCGAGCAAAACTTGGTCGATGCGCTCCTTCGGACGGAAGTAACCGGCATGTTCCTTCCATAGCCGACCAGATTCCGCGCCGTAAACGAGATTGCGGATTTCGAGGGCGTGCGCCGTTGCATTGAGAGTCTCTATCAGGCAACGCTGGTCGAATTGTTGGCCCCATCCCTTCTGGGGTTTTCGGGCCAGAGAATAGATGCGCAAGACATCGCCCGCCGTCACAAGAAGCAGGCTGGCCAATCCCTGGTTCCAGAGTGCGCCGTGCAGATCGACTACGCGCTCGGCATCGTAGACGGCCATGTTGAGAATGGCGATGGTAGGCACACCCTGGACGCAAAAGATGCCAGAGAGTCCAAGCTCGTCGAGCGCAGCGCGGATGGCGAGTGCGTGCGGCGTGTCCGCCACCATCGTCGCGGATTCATAAAACTCCGGGACGCCGCGGTTTTCGAGGCCGAGACGCTCTTTCCATGTTTCGTCGTACGGAGGCGCCGACGTGTCGCTCATGCGCGGTGCCTTTGCGCGCGCGCATCACTGATGGCGATCGGCGGAAAGCGCAGATGGTGCTGGACGACGGTAGGTTCCTCGCGCGACAGCTCTTCCTGGATCTGCGCCATGATGCTTTCCAGCGGGCAAACGACCACGACGTTTTGAAAGGGAAACGCACGGGCGCTCTTAATGAGGGCGCACGTCTTGTTCTGAACGTCGATGACGAGCGTCTTGCCTTGCAACGAAGCCCATGCGTCCGTATTGCAGACTTCGACGATCGTCTTGGAAATTTCCGGGAGATACCCGGCACGCACTCCGCAGCGATCGGTCAGGTGGCGCAGAACACCGGCAGCCACCAGGTCGCCCCGCGTGTACTTCTTCCGTCCTGAAAACGGCGGCAGAACGCGCTTCCAGTGGCGAAATGTCTCGACCGAAATGCCGATTGTGTTCCGAAGCTGAGCCTGACTAAATTGCATGGGCCCCATCCCAGACTCGAATATGGGGTGAACCCCAGATTTGACGCTAGGCGGGATTCGGACTCAGGTCAAGAGTTTGTTCTATTTCTGTTCGCGTTGTAGCCGTGGCCCCACGGAATTTGGAGGGCCATAGCGTAGACGTAGTTCTCATCTGGTTCCCGCGCGGCCCGCCAGCCTCGCCGAAACGATCTCGGCTTCGATTCCGGCCGGCAGATGCGTCTCGCGAGCCGCCGATCGACAAAAACGAAAAAGGCCGGGCGAGCCCGGCCTTCTCCTCAACGCTTCGACGGCTAACGCCAGTTCATCCGTGGTCGAACGCCGGAAGCGCTCAATCTTTACGCGGTCTGAAGATTCTCGGCCGCGCTCTTGCCGTTGCGGGCGTCCCTCACGACGTCGAAGCTGAGCTTCTGTCCCTCGACGATCGTGCGCATGCCGGCGCGCTCGACGGCGGAGATGTGAACGAACACATCAGCGCCGCCGGTGTCGGGTTGGATAAAGCCGAAGCCTTTGGTCGAATTGAAGAACTTTACGGTGCCAGTGGTCATAACGATTCCCTAATCGCTTAGAATAGACTCGCGCCTCCCAGCGCATTGCGCGTCGCGGGCGTCGCGTTCGATTTTGGAAGAGGAAGATTGTCGACGGCGCCAGTGGCGCGGAAACAACGTTCAATCGCAAGATCGACCATGTTCGTCTAACGGTGAAATGTGTCCGCAACAAGGCCGAGGGACAATTCGACCGCCGCGCAGGCGGGCGGGCGCGTCGTCAACCTGTCGAGCGGCCTCACCCGCTTCAGCCTGCCGGGCTACGCCGCCTATGCGGCGATGAAGGGCGCGGTCGATGTGCTCGCCCGCTATCTCGCCAAGGAATTGGGGCCGCGCAGGGTCGCCGCGAACACGATCGCCCCCGACGCGATCGAGACCGACTTCGGCGGCGGATCGGCGCGTGATGACAAACAGGTCAACGCCTTCATCGCCAGCGTGACCGCGCTCGGACGCCCCGCCCTGCCCGACGACATCGGCCCCGCCGTCGCCTCGCTGCGGAGCGACGACAACCGCTGGATCAACGCCCAGCGGATCGAAGTCTCCGGCGGCATGTTCGTCTGACCGGGGTAAGCGGAAGCGACATCGAACGGGCCGTCGCCACGATCGGCGCCCCGAGCGCTCGCTGGGCGCCGCCGCTCTCGCGTCGGCGAAGCGCGGACGCGCGGTCTTCGCCGTCATGCGCCAGCGTCGCGCCTCCGCGCCAGTTCGCACGCGATGTCGCGCGGACATGCGAGGGCGCTCGCCCGCGCCTATTTCGCTTGCAACAAACAACGCGATGCGGCATGTGCGAAGGAAGGCGGGCGGCTTTTCGTCGAAACTGCGGCCGGGTTTTTCCGCGCGACGACGCGGCGTCCCTTTCGTCGGCGGCTGCGGGGAGCGACCATGCGCATCGTGATGATCGGCTCGGGCTACGTCGGGCTCGTTTCCGGCGCGTGCTTCGCCGACTTCGGCCATCAGGTGACTTGCATCGACAATGACGCGGAGCGAATCGCCGCGCTCGAAGCCGGCCAGATGCCGATCTACGAGCCGGGCCTGCCCGGGCTCGTCGCCAGCAACCGGGCCGAAGAGCGGCTGCGCTTCTCCACCGACCTCGCGTCGGCGGTGAAGAGCGCCGAGGCGGTGTTCATCGCGGTCGGCACGCCGCGGCGCAGCGCCGACGGACAGGCCGACCTGCGCGCCGTCTACGCGGTCGCCGCGGAGGTCGGGCGCGCGCTCGGCGGCTTCACTGTCGTCGTCAACAAGTCGACGGCGCCGATCGGCACCGGCGACGAGATCGAGCGCATCATCCGCGAGGCGCGCCCGGAGGCCGACTTGGCCGTCGTCTCCAATCCCGAGTTCCTGCGCGAAGGCACGGCGATCTACGACTTCAAGCATCCCGACCGGATCGTCATCGGCGCCGAAGACCCGCGCGTCGCCGACGTCATGCGCGAGGTTTATCGACCGCTCTATCTCAACGCGGCGCCCTTCCTGTTCACCGCGCGGCGCACGGCGGAGCTGATCAAATACGCTTCCAACGCCTTCCTCGCCACCAAGGTCGCCTTCATCAACGAGATGGCCGACATCTGCGAGAAGGCGGGCGCCAACGTGCAGGAAGTCGCGCGCGGCATGGGGCTCGACAACCGCATCGGCTCGAAGTTCCTGCACGCCGGGCCGGGCTTCGGCGGCTCGTGTTTCCCCAAGGACGCTTGGGCGCTCGCCCACACCGCGCGCGAGCTCGGCGCGCCGACGCTGATCGTCGAGGCGGCCGCCGGCGGCAATCAGGCGCGCAAGCGCAGGATGGCGCTGAAGATCGTCGAAGCTTGCGGCGGCTCGGTCGCCGGCAAGACGATCGCCGTGCTCGGGCTGTCGTTCAAGCAGAACACCGACGACATCCGCGAGTCGGCGGGAATCGAGGTCGCGCGCGCGCTGATTGACGCCGGCGCGCAGGTGCGCGCCTACGACCCGCAGGCGATCGAGCAGGCGCGCGCGCTGCTGCCCGAGGCGACGTTCTGCCCCAACGCCTACGCTTGCGCCGAGGGCGCCGCCGCGCTCGCCATCGTCACCGAATGGGACGCGTTCCGCGCGCTCGACCTCGACCGCCTCAAGCAGGCGCTCGCCGAGCCGGTCATCGTCGACCTGCGCAACATCTACGCGCCCGCCGAGATGCGCCGCCGCGGCTTCCGCTATTCGAGCGTCGGGCGGCCGTAGGCGGGCGAGCCGCCGCTAAGACGTCGCTTCGATGTGGACCTAGCGCGCGTTCGCCGGCCGAAGCTCCCCCGGCTGCGCCGCCGCTTCGCTCGGGCGATCGCCGAGCTGGCGGCGGTCGCGCTCCAGCGCGTCGCGCCGCCAGCGCAACGCCTCCTCGATCGCCGCTTCGTCCTTGCGCTCGCCGAGAGCCAGGCAAGCGGCCGTCTTCAGCGCGATGCGCAAATCGAGGGCCGCCGAGGCGTGGCGGACGCGTCGCCTCGCGCGCCCTGTCGCCGCCCCGGCGATTTGCTCCTCGGTCTACGTTCGTAGTATAGGCCCGGTTGTTCTCACTGCGGCTTCTCCGGGCGTTGACAATGACCGCTCCCTCCGGTTTGCGAAAGGTCGCCCTGATCACCGGCGTGACGGGGCAGGACGGCGCGTATCTCGCGCAATTGTTGATCGACAAAGGCTATCGGGTGCACGGGGTGAAGCGCCGCTCATCGTCCTTCAACACCGGACGCATCGAGCATCTCTACCAGGATCCGCACGCGCCCGACCCGAACTTCATCCTCCACTACGGCGACATGTCGGACGCCACGAACTTGGTCCGCATCGTCCAAGAGACCCGGCCCGACGAGATCTACAATCTCGCCGCGCAGTCGCACGTGATGGTCAGCTTCGAGACGCCCGAATACACCGCCAATGTCGACGCGCTCGGCGCGCTGCGCCTGCTCGAGGCGATCCGCCTGCTCGACCTCGTCGGCAAGACGCGGTTCTATCAGGCCTCGACCTCCGAATTGTACGGCCGGGCGCAAGAGACGCCGCAGAACGAGCGCACCCCCTTCTCCCCGCGCAGCCCCTACGCCGCAGCGAAGCTCTACGCCTATTGGATGGTGGTCAATTATCGCGAGGCCTATGGCCTCCACGCCTCGAACGGCATCCTGTTCAACCACGAGAGCCCGATCCGCGGCGAGACCTTCGTCACCCGCAAGATCACCCGCGCCGTGGCGGCGATTCACCTTGGCAAGCAGGACAAGCTCTATCTCGGCAATCTCGACGCGCGCCGCGACTGGGGCCACGCGCGCGACTATGCGCGCGGCATGTGGATGATCCTCCAGCAGCCTGAGCCCGACGATTACGTGCTGGCGACCGGCGAGTCCCACAGCGTGCGCTTCTTCGTCGAGCGCGCCTTCGCCGAGGTGGGCGTCGCCATCGCCTGGCGCGGCCGCGGGGTCGACGAAAGGGGCCTCGACGCGCGGACCGGGCGGGAGCTGGTGGTGGTCGACCCCCGCTATTTCCGGCCGACCGAAGTCGAGCTCCTGATCGGCGACGCGTCGAAGGCGCGCGCGAAGCTCGGCTGGCGCCACGAGGTTGGGATCGACGCGCTCGTCGCCGAGATGGTGCGCGAGGACCTCAAGGCGATCGCGCTGGAGACGCGCTCGCTGGTCGAGACTTGAGGCTTGCGGCGTCGCCGCCCGCGCCGACGCGCGGGCGGGCGGCGCGCTATCGCGGCCGATGGGCGAGGAACCAAGCGTAGGTCGATCGCAGTCCCTCGGCGAGGCCGATCGTCGGCCGCCATCCGAGCGCGCGCAGGCGGCTCGAATCCATCAGCTTTCTCGGCGCGCCGTCGGGCTTCGAGGCGTCGAAGGCGAGCCGCCCGCGAAACCCCGTCGTCTCCGCGATCAGGCGCGCGAGCTCGGCGATGGTCGCCTCTTCGCCCGCGCCGCAGTTGATGTGCTCGTAGCCGTCGTAGACGTTCAGGCACAGCGCGACCGCAGCGGCGAGATCGTCGACGTGGAGGAACTCGCGCAGCGGCTTGCCGGAGCCCCAGACGATCAGCTCCTCCTCGCCCCGCTCCTTCGCCTCGTGGCACTTGCGCATTAGCGCCGGAATGACGTGCCCGCCGCGCAAGTCGAAATTGTCGTTCGGCCCATACAGGTTGCAGGGCATCACGGAGACGTAGCGCCGGCCGAACTGCTTGCGGTGGGCCTGGCATAGCTTGATCCCGGCGATCTTGGCGATGGCGTACCATTCGTTGGTCGGCTCCAGCGGGCCGGTCAGCAACGAATCCTCCCGCATCGGCTGCGGCGCGAGCTTCGGGTAGATGCAGGACGAGCCGAGGAACACCAGCCGGTCGACGTCGGCGGCGTGCGCGGCGTGAATCACGTTCGTCGCGATCGCGAGATTTTCGTAAAGGAAATCCGCGGGATAGGTGTCGTTGGCGAGGATGCCGCCGACTTTCGCCGCCGCCACCACGATCGCCTCGGGGCGATGCGCGGCGAGCCAGCGCTCGACCGCCTCCTGCCGCCCGAGATCGACGGCCGCGCGGTCGACCGTGAGCACTTCGCAGCCGTCGGCGCGGAGCTTGCGCGCGATCGCCGAGCCGACCATGCCTCGGTGTCCGGCGACCCAGACGCGCTTCGCCGCCATCGCTCGCTCCAGGATTACGCGCTCCGCGCGCGCTATGTAGCCCAGCCGGCGCGCCGAGGCCAGACGGGGCGCACACTCGCCGTCGGACGCTGGTCCGCTGTCGGTCGGATAAAAAAGTAACGAAACGCGCGAGTTGGGCGTGCGTCGGACGAAAACCGCGGCTATCGTCGCCGCGTCCTTGTCGGCGGCGTCCCCGCCCGTCGACCGCCCCTATCGACGGCCCCGCCGACGCGAAAGGTTCATGATCGAGTCCGACGCCGCCTCCGTGACGCCGAACGCTTCCGCCCCGCCGCCCCGCGGCGGCCGACGCGCGCGCCGCTCTCCCGCGCCGCTCGCCTGGGGGCTCCTTCTCGGCGCCGTCGCGTCGGCGACGTTCGTCGCCATCGCCGCGGCCTCCGAGCGCCAAGCGCTGTGGCAGGTGGTGCGCGCCTGCATCGCCGACTACCGGCTGTCAGGCTCGCCTTTCCCCTGCCTCGCCGTCGACCTCGCGGGCGGGGACGGCCGCGGCCATGTCGTGCTGCGTCGGCCGCTCGGCCCGCCCGACACCATTCTCGCGCCGACGCGCAAGATCGTCGGCCTCGAAGACCCCTGGCTGCAGTCGCCGGCGGCGCCGAACTATTTCGCCGCGGCGCTCGACGCCCGCGCGTTCGTGGCCGGCGCGGACGGGGCGACGCTGAAGCTCGACGAGGCGGCGCTCGCCGTCAACTCGCGCTTCTCGCGCACCCAGGACCAGCTTCACATCCACATCGGCTGCCTGTCGGCGCGCGCCCGCCGGACGCTGGAGGCGTCGGTCGCCGCGCTGAAGATCCGCGCCTGGGGCCGGGTCGGCGCGCTGGCGCCGGAAACGGCGTTCTGGGGATGGCGCACGGGACAGGCGAACCTCGACGGCGTCGAGCCCTTTCGTCTCGCGGCGGAGCGGCTGGCGGGCAAGTCCGCCGATCTCGGCCGGCTGATGATCGCCGTCGCGGGAACGCGGATCGCCGGCCGCGACGAGCTCGTCGTCCTCGCCGCCGACGTCGGCGTCGCGACCTCGCGCGGCCTCGTCTCCGCCGAGGCGATTCTGGGTCTCGATTGCTCCGAAAGCGCCCGCTCCTCGGACGCGGATTGAGCCCTTTCGCGCTTCAGCCAGATCGGCGGGCGCCGCGGTCGCGGCGAGAAAAGCCTTACCGCGCGTACGAAGTCTTCGCCGACGCGGAGATCGCGGCCGACGGCCGCTCGCAAGCGGGAACGCCGAGCGTGATCGCTTCGATGCCGCTCATCGCGGTGACCGCCGTCGTGTCGAGCGCGCCCGTCGCCCTCGCCCAGGCGCGGACGCGCCGTGGGTATTCCTGCAGCATCACCAGGATCGCGAGCGGGTTGACGCGACCGTCGTCGTTGTGGGGGGCGTGGAACCACAATTGCGCGTCGTTATAGACGCAGACGCGGCGCGCGCCGAGCTTCATCGTGCACGCCGAGGCGCAGACCCCGGCGATCTCAACCCGCTCGTCGCTCGCGTTGGCGGCGGCGACGAGCGCGAGATAGTCGCCGACGCGACCGCCGCCGTCGAACGAGCCGACGAAGGCTTGCGCCGACGAACCGGCGAGCGCGCTGACGACGGCGAGCGCGAGGCTGAGAAGCTTGGCGGCGGAGGCGAGCAAGGCGTCGTCGCGCGCGCCGAAGCGATGACGACGCCCAAGGGATCCGCCGCGGCGGCGCGCCTGCGCCGGCGGGCCGCCAACCGCAGCGCGACGCCCCAACAGTGAACTATTCTGCAAGAAAGACCGCGCTTGTCGATGCAATACGCGCATGACGAATTCTCTGTTGCAACGGCGAGGTTCGCCAGCTTAGGTCAACGAAGCTCGTCGTGTCGCACCAGCTGCGACGACGTGTTCTCACGCGCGCTATATTGGCGAACTTAAGCAACTCCATTGATTTTTATCGAGTCGCCCAGGCGACAATGCTGTCGACGAACATGCTGAATTAACTGTGAAGCGCAGGGCGCCTTGTTTGCTTTTGGTTAAGAAAGCTGCGTCCTTTAGCGTTTGTCGGGGAACGCCATCCGGCATTGCATAGCCTTTTCAGCGTGAACGCGGAGGGAGGCGACAGCCAGCCGCGGACGCCTAGCGCGTGAACGAAGCGTTCGCGGACGCGGAGGCGGCGGCGGGCGGTCGACGCGCGCAGGCCCGCGAGGCCGGCGCGGCGGCGGCGAAGTCGGACGCGCGGAAGCAGGCGTTGACGGCGCCCGGCGTCGCGCGCGGCGAAGAGGCGCCTTCGCACGCATCGAACCGCTCGCAGTCGGGGACGCCGAGCGCGATCGCCTCGACGCCGCTCATGCGGGTCATCGCGACGCTCGCCAGCGCGTTTCTCGCCTTCGCCCAGGCGCGGACGCCGCGCGGATATTCTTGCAACATCATGAGGGTCGCGAGCGGGTTGACGCGGCCGTCCGGGTTGCGCGCGGCGTGGAACCACAATTGCGCGTCGCCGTAGACGCAGGCGCCGCGCGCGCCGAGCTTCATCGTGCAAGCCGACGCGCAGACCCCGGCGATCTCGACCCGCTCGCCGCTCGCGTTGGCGGCGGCGACGAGCGCGAGATAGTCGCCGACGCCGCCGCCGCCGTCGAACGGGCCGACGAAGGCTTGCGCCGACGAACCGGCGAGCGCGCAGGCGACGGCGAGTCCGAGGCCGAAAAGCCTGGCGGCGAGCGGCGCGCGCGATGCGCGTGGTTGGCGCCCAATGAGCTTGCCGCCGGCCGAGCGCGCGAAGAGCCGGTCGGCCAAGGCGCGAAGCGCGAATTGCGGAGAGCCCGAAAAGGAAAACAGCGATCGTCGATGATGCACGCGCATGCCGAACCGTCCCCTGACCTGTTGGTTTCGCCCACGAGGCGAAGAGCGCTGGCTTTTCGGCTTTCGCTAAACTCGCCGCTCCAGCCAACGTACGACGCAGGGTATCGGGCGCGCGTATTGAGAAAGTTTTAATTGGATTGAACACACTCAGGGCAGATCACTGTTTGCAATTCGCATCAAAATAAACACAGTTTATGAATAGTAGCGCGAATTCTATACTGAGATCGCCGTCAGAAGTAAATGTTCGTTTACCTTATCATCACTCATTTCAGCGCGTGATGCACGGCATCATACTTTCATGACGCGGATAGAACGCTGAAAGGCGATTAATCGCGATTCACCAACCACGCGCCAAGCGCGCCCGGTCAGCCCGCGCGGGCCGGTTCGCCGGCGCCCTCCCCGGCCCGCTCCCACCCGAACACGCTGCGCCCGCTGTAGGCGGACGAAGCGCGCCGCTCCTCGGCGATCAGCGCCTCGACCGACGGGCCTGCGGCGGCGCGCTCGAGCCGGCGCGCCTGTTCGTCGAGGCGCTTCAGGGCGCTAAGCCGCTCGTTGCGGCCAAGTTTCGCCTTGTCGACCGCCGACTTCAGGACCGCGATGGTCTCGTCGTAGACGCGGATCGGCACGGGGAACGGATGGCGGTCCTTGCCGCCGTGGGCGAAAGAGAAGCGCGCCGGATCGCTGAAGCGGCACGGCGCGCCGTGGAGCGCCTCGGCGACCAGGGCCAGCGCGCGCACCGTGCGCGCTCCGACGCCGGGCGTCTCCAACAGCTCGGTGAAATCGCGCGGCCCCGCTTCCGCAGCGGCGGCGAACGCCCCATGAAGGCGGCGGGCGACGACGTCGCTCGCGCGCACGTCATGACGCGCGGGCATGACGAGATGGGGCAGGCAAAGCTGCTCCTGCGCCCGCGGCGCGGCCGCCGTCGCGTCGATCCGCGCGAATTCGTCGACGATCCGATCCGGCCCGAGGGAGGCGAGCATGTCGACCTGGCGCGCGCGCGACGCCGCGGCGCGGCGGTCGGCGAGGTTGACGATCTCGCCTTGATTGGCGCCCTCGATCGCCGCGTGCGGCGCGTCGACGAAGCTCTTCAGGCCCTCGGACAGCCAGTGATAGCGCCGCGCCTGCTTCGCCTCGCCGTTCATGCCCTGCTGCACCACCGCCCAATGGCCGTCGTCGGCGACGATGAAGCCGTGCAGGTAGAGCTCGAACCCGTCCTGCACCGCCGCGCTGTCGACCTTTGCGACGAGCCGGCTCGTCCGCGCCAGCGCCGCGCCGTCGAAGCCTGCTTTCTCGCCGATCGCCGCGAGCTCATGGGGGGTGTCGCGCGAATGCCGGCCGCGGCCGCCGCAGACATGGATCCCGAGCTCGCCGGACAGCGGCGCGAGGCCGCGCTTCAAGGCGCCGATGACGCTGGTGGTGATTCCCGACGAGTGCCAGTCCATCCCCATCACCGCGCCGAACGACTGGAACCAGAAGGGATGGGCGAGCCGGCGCAGGAGCTCGTCGCGGCCGTAGTGGAGGACGATCGCCTCCGCCATCGCCGCGCCAAGCCGGGTCATGCGGTCGGCGAGCCATCTCGGCACGCGGCCGCCATGCAGCGGCAGATCGGCGTAGCCCGCGCGCTTCGCCATGGCGGTCTCCTCGCGGCGATTCGTTCCAAGAATTCGAATATGCGCCCGAGGAAGAGCGCGCTCCAGCCTGGTCGCCGAAGGTTTTTCGCGACGGGATGGACGGCGCCGACGAGGACGGCGCGCGTCCGCGTCCCCTCGTCCGGCCTTAGTCCGCCCATCCTTGCGTCTGCGCGCCCCGATCGGGCCCGCCGGACGCAGGCGGCGAAACCGACGGCTTAGGCCGCGCTTAGCGCGAAGCCGACCAACGCCTCGGGCGCGATCACTCTGAAGGTGAAGGACTCCGTGAGGAACAGCCGGATCTCGCTGGTGGTGTGGCTGTGATAGCCGATGGCGAAATCCTGTCCGACGGTCAGCTCCACGTCGCCGCCGCGGCTGGCCGCCAGCAGGGCGCCTTTCACCCAGTCGGACAGCACGACGCGACCGCCGATCTGCTTTTCGACGACCGCGCGCAACGCGCCGCCGGGCGCGCTATGCGCCAGGAACTTCCACAAGGGCGCCGAGACCACCAGGTCGGCGGCCCCTTCCACGCCCGCTTTCCAAAGGCGGCCCTGCGCTTCGGCGACCGCCCCGACCAGCGCCGTGTCGTCGAGCGAGATCGGAATCGGCTGCCCCGCCAGCGCTTGATGCAAGCCGACGACGCCCGCCGGCGCGAAGCCGTCGAACACCGCCTTGTCCTCGAAGGCGGCGATCTTGCGCGAGGCCTCGACCACCGCCTCCAACGGAATGTCCTTCGCGCCGCGATCGAGGTTGTCCAGCTCCCACGTCTTCAGCGTGAAATAAGCGCGCGTCTCGATCAGCGGCAGGACCTGATGGACGCCGTAAGCCACCTCGGCGCCGCTCTGCGATTCCGGAAGCGACAGGCGGCCGAGCGGCACGCTCGCGTAATCGAGCCCATGCGGCCCGTTGATGGCGATGAACCGGCGCCCCGACAGACTGGTCGACAGCGCGTGCTTCGCAAAAGCGTCGATTTCATTCCAGGCCGCCTGGCTGATGGGAGCGAGCTCCCTACGCAAAAAGTTCATTTGACGCGTCCTTCTTCAAGCTTGCTTCTTGAGGCTGCCGACGCCCAGGCCGCTGGCGGCGGGCGCGGATTGGGCGGCCTTGCCGAGGAACTCCCTTTCGACCTCCTGGGCGCCCTGCTGATAGAAGGTCTCCTCGTCCGGCTGCAGCTCCTTGAGCAGACGGACGAATTCGCCGGCATGAACCTTTTCCTCGTCGGCGATCTCGCGCAGGACCTTTTGCGCCAAGCAATTATCGGTCGATTCGGCGAGCTGCTCGTACAACTGCGTAGCTTCGTATTCGGCGGCGACCATGAAGCGAATGGCTCGCACTAATTCGCTATGGGTCAGCATGCGATCATGCTTCACTCCGCTGAACGGGTTGCCAAAAGTCGGCATTTCCTTTTCCCCTACAGGTTAACGCTCAAGCCTACTGATTTCTCATGCGCCTCGTCGTCCCTAAATTATGTCATGTTGCTTCTCCGCGACGCCGGCCTCAGCCGACACTTCGCATATAGACGACGTTCCGCCCCCTGGGCGCCGCCAGGATAGCCCGATTTTTGCGAAACCAGAAGGCGGAACGGCGCGACGACGGCGCCCGTCGCGCCATCGTCGCCGCCTCCGCCGCGCCAATTGGCTCGGGCGAACGAGACTCCGGCTGATCTCGCCATTCGGCGGGCGCGCTTCGGCGGCCGCTTGCTTCGCGCGTTTGATCGTCGCCGTCGGCGCGACGCCGGCTCTCGCGGTCGAAGGCCGTCGGTCACGCCCAGGACGCCGCGCAACGGACCGTTCGTCGCGGCCGCCAGCGAGCCGCCGCGCGAAGGCGCGGCCGCGCTCAGCCTTTCGCCTCGACCGACGCGGTGTGCGCCGGCGCGACGAAATCGCGGCCCGGCGCGCGGCTGCGATCGCCGCCGGCGCCGAGCGCGCTGAAGATGAGCGCGCTCAGTCCCGCCGCGGCGAGAAGGAGACGAACGATGATCATGACCCGGTCCTCGTCCGCCAGTCTGCGCCGGCTTTGTTGACCGAGCGTTAACCACGTCGGCGGCGGTTTTCCCTCTTCCGCGGGCCGTTGCGAGAGGTTATGTGTGAATCGAGTCTCGCCGCGGACGCGGCGGGCCTCCAACGGAGCAAATGGCGCGAGATGACCAAGCGAGCGAAGTTTCACGGATCGATTCCAGCTCTCGTCACCCCCTTCAAGGACGGCAAGTTTGACGAGCAGACGTACCGCGCGCTGATCGACGCGCAGATCGCCGCCGGGTCGCACGGCTTGGTGCCGGTCGGCACCACCGGCGAGAGCCCGACGCTTTCGCATGAGGAGCATCGCCGCGTGGTCGACGTCTGCATCGACGAGGCGCGCGGGCGCGTGCCGGTGATCGCCGGCGCCGGCTC
>Ga0326727_10020655_pt1 | contig 13047 bp, 9 predicted proteins | sample MB2enrmetagenome_FD_207643 | JGI IMG/M metagenome (GOLD analysis project Ga0326727, IMG submission 207643) | Lab enriched peat soil microbial communities from McLean, Ithaca, NY, United States - MB29MY | ecosystem: Environmental > Terrestrial > Soil > Wetlands > Peat | place: USA: New York...
CATTCTGCCCCTCGCAGAGCAGAGTCTCGACCAATCGAAACTGTCCCCCCTCATCCTTCACTAATTCGACGTACTTCGTTATCGTGCTGTTGGGTCGCATCCGCCATTTGGTAATCTGACATCCATAACGGTCCTTCAGTTTCTTCGTCCGCATGTGTTCATATACATCCTTGAGGCTGAGAATGCTCGCCGATGGTTGCGTAGAAGCACTTGGTTCACTCTTGGCCGTTCGGTCGGGAACGGCTGAGAAGACTGCTTGTCCGTTGCGTATGGTAGACGGTCGCTCATTCTTTGAGGGAGCACCCGGTAAGTCCGTATTGCGAGTCGAGAAAGCCAATGTTGCTGCCAGAACAACTCCAGTGCCAACGACGCCTGTGATGATTAGGAAACTCTTCACGACAAAACTCGTGCTCGTATATCTACTCCGCCTGCCCTGGGAGACAGCCTGCATTAGCAAAGCAGAGGGATCGGTCTTAGGATTGGCGGATCGCGTGGACGACTTCGCGACTCTCGGAATTCGTGACTGCCCAAGATATCCTTTCAGATGTGCCATGCACGTGTCGCACACATTCCAGTCCGTTCGTGAGAGAACACCATGAATAGCAGACTCTCGCCACTCGGCATAACTCGAACCCAACCCCGCTGCCTCCATCATGTCAGGTGCCAATCGCGCCTTATACGGATTGAACCCAGCCTTGACAGCGGCGCTCATGCTTGGAGCTTTGACAGTTTGTCCCGTAGCTGGCGAGTTGCATATATCGCAGAGCACGTCGCACCTCGTTGTTCTCTAGGGGCCCAACAGCCGAAGGGTGTGTAACACAGGGACCGCAATTAGACAGCCTATCGTGACGAGCACGACGAGACATCCGTGCCCTTTCGCGGCCATTATGGGTGGCCGCCAATCCTTGCGTCCCGGCAAGAGGCGTTTGACATCAAGGTGAACAATGGTAAGTGAGCCGACGGCCTTTTCCAGCTTACGCAGTACACCGTTGGCCTTTTCGCACAGGACTTGAAGCACTTCTCGCCAGAGTTCAGCTAGCTTGGCATTGCCGACCTGTAGAAGGAGGTGCCCTCCCTTGTCAAAGGCTGCCTGCATGAAATCGGTGGGTGGGTATCCCCGGGACGCGCATTCTTTGCACAGATAGGCTGTGACCGAACAGGTGATGGTGTAAGCCTGCATGTTAGCCACCATCCTCTTGCGGCATGAGAAACAATGTGCCTGGCCAATGGTCTCGTCTGTGACCTCCTTCGCACACGCTGCACAGTGTAATGGTGACACAGGGTCCGGGATTATTCGAGGCATCCACGCCATGTCGATAAGCGTATAGCCGTTTTGCAGCCGGTATTGCGCAATACCCGGTGAGAGGGAAGTCGTAGTATCAGTTGGCCGGTCGTCAGGGGCGGGATATGGCGGCTGGTCAAGATGCGCCTTCAGAACGGCCATACATCTGTCACAGACATTCCAATTGCCGTCGTCGGCCTTGCCTAGAGGCCCGGGCCATTGCACGTCACGTTCCGTTCTAAACATTTCCCACGCGCCTATCGTACCTGGCATCAATCCGGCCTTGAACGGATTGAAGCCAGCCTTCACGGCAGCGCTCATGCTCGCGGCTGTGACAGATTGGCCTTGACCGGGAGCATTACACACAGCACAGTTCAATACACACCTCCTTAGCCTTGCTCTTTCCCAATTCCCAGCAATTGCTTCAACCATCCCATCTTGCTTTCCGTTTCCGCGAAAATGCTTTGATTACCTCATCCACTCACCGATTCCGTGCCAAGCCCAATCTACGGCCCCAGAAACTCCGAGGTGGAAGTGGACACCAGCAACAACGAATTGCATCCCGTCCATTCCATACTTGCCGTGGATTGCCTGTCCGATCTCTCGGCAGGTACTCCAGCTTGCGCTCCCCTCTGGAAAATCTCCCTGTCTTGGATAGATCGACACCAATCTGCTCACGAATCCTTCAAGCTCGCGCCGAGCGTTAGGATTCCGACGAAATAAATCATTCAGCCGCGCTTCCCTTGAGGAGCGCAGGCACTCAGGGCAGGACCATTGCACGTCCTGAAACGGGCCCGGCGTCCGCTTCTTCCAACCCCTTAGGGCCGCGAAGAGCACCGGAACCTTCTTCCCGCAGCCGCCGCATTTTGCTGGCGTTATCCGCGGCCGGGATCGTTCTTGAGTGCGCTGTTGAGCGTTTCCTGCGCTCACCAAGGCAGCCTGCGGGCGTCTGCCGTGGGCTGCCCTCTCCTCGGCGCGGTGAAGTCCCGCCTCCGTACCCCCAACCCAACCACACGCACGGCAAGGGCCGTCATCCGACGACTGTAAGCCGCATTGTGGACACGAGCGGACTGCCCGGGCCACCCTCTCCTCGGCGCGGTGAAGTCCCGCCGCTGCACCCCCAACCCAACCACACACACGGCAAGGGCCGTCATCCGACGACTGCAAGCCACATTGCGGACACGAGCGGACTGCCCCGCGCCCGGTAGCACGCTCCTCGGCTATGGCTAGGTTGCGTCGAATCTGCTCGTCACTGGGAAACTTCGAGCGCGCCAGACGGAGCCATTTCAGCGCCTCGTGCCATTGGCTCAGTTCTGCGTAGCAGACGCCAACGTTCAAGTACGCCTTGGAATCGTGGAAACCCTGGTCGATGGCATCCTTGAAGCACCGGATGGCATCCGCGTGCTTTCCCTGTCCGTGAAGGGTGACACCGCGTTCGTGAAGCTGGCGGCACTTTTCGTACTTTGGGCCTTCCATCGTGGACACACCGTCATTCGATACGTTGACGAACGTCACTCCTGGAAGGCCGGCGAGAAACGACACCAAGTCATCCTGTTTCTTGCTCACTGAAGTGCTCCTTTCTCTGAAAACGCCTTATCGACGGGTAGCCGGTCACTTCCGGTTCATTTGGCAGTTGCACTTGGGGCACGTTGGGCTGCCGCGCATAGGAACGCAGCCCAGACATATCTTGCCTCCGCATTGCGGGCAGACGTGGGCCGGAACTGCACAAATGGCCGCTGCGCCAGCGATAACCCCCGCAATGTCGCCGGGGAACCTCGCCAGCCCCAGTCGTGGGTCCTTGACTTCGTGGGGTGAGGAGAATCGTTTACCGCACTTGATGCAGCAATCTCCCGGCTTCTTTTCTGCTCTGACACAGCAGCCCTCCGCGCCCTTCTTAGCCTGACGCCTCCCGAACAATCGGCTGAATATGCTCACCTCGAATCCTCCTGTCCCCCCCGAAGACTCCCGCTCCCAAGAAGCGGCTGGCCGGACATTGCGTCTTCCACTATTCCCTCAAAATAGGCGATTCATCCGCAGGGTTGGTATCGTAATAGCGTTTCTCCGCTGCACGGAAATTCTGGTTGCGGACAGTGCCGTTATACTTGCAGGCTTCCTCAAAGAGCGCATGGATCGCCGCCATGCAGTCTGTTGGCGGTCTGATGACGCGGGCATGAACACCCAGCATGTTTGCATCAAAGAACTGGAGAACCAGGTACGATCGGGACAGGAAATCCTTGGCAACTCGCAGGATTTCACTTCCCCCTAAGTTCCAGGGGTTCTCGACGAGAAACGGCTTGGCCCGGTTGTGTACGATTTCGAGGAGCGGTTGAAACAGCCCCGCTTCAGGGAACCGATAATAGCCAAAGGCAAGCCGACATGGCACCGTCTTGATTGCATCTTCCACGCCCACGCACTTGATGCACAGGTACGGTTCGTTACCCGAATACACTGTCCCCATTCCCCACGCGCGGACCTGCATGAGGGGAGCGTGTATAAACGGCCCGCCAATAGGCGACTTGCACAAGGACACCGTTGCCTCGGCCAGGATAATCTGTTTGCACCTCTTGGCCGACGATTCTCGCATGTACCACTTGACCTCACTTTTCCCGGCTGCTTCAGCCACTTCCGGTAACGTCATTTCCCGAGCCCGCAGGACCGGCAACATACCCGTGTCGTACTCTCGCATTAGGAGCCTGGATTGTCGTTGTTGAGGGGCTCTAACCTTGTTCTTGGCGGAAAAAAAGTCAAGATGTCCCATGTCTTCTCCCTTTCTGCGCTATCGGCCACTCAATTCTACTTGGCTGTCACCGGACGCTTCCCGCAGGACGAGGTTTTCGCCATTCAATGGCGTCGGATCGGCTCCTCTTTTCCACAGTACGCGCCGAGCATACCATGCCGCCGGGCCAATAATGCAGCGGCGGGTCACTGCCCTCGCGAAGTCCGAATGGCGGATGCTGTCTGCAAGCGGCGGCGAAACACGCTCGTACACGCGCATCAGCAACCGTCCGGCGGTGCTGCGAGAGAGAACGCTGTTCCTGAACGCCCGCAGGCACACAACATCGGGTGCGTGTTCAGTTCCGCAGGCGGCCGTGGCGATAAAGCATCCACGTCCTTTCAATTTGCTTTCAGAAACCCCCATCTTCCTTGCAAGGCCCCCAAAGGTTGAGATGCCTTCTTCCAGTGCCTTCTTCATCTGAACGCGGAGGTACTCCTTTCCCCCGGGCTGCCCCGGGCTTGGCATCACAAACTGTGCCTGTTGCCACATGCTTTGCAGTTGACTCGACGACATATCTGCACCAGCGATGTCGTGTGCTTTTTGCAGTTTCTCCAACGTCACCTCACCGCAACTATCAAGGTACTTGATTGCCTTACGGTACTTCCCAATCCTCTCAACCAGCATCTTCCCAGCTTGACTTGCCATTTGACTGTCTCCTACTCGTGCTGGCCAGGGGACTGCCATTTCAGTTCAGTGATGTTTAGCACAATCGCTGGGCTGACCGACCGGCTCTCGGCAGAGTCATTGGCGGATACCCGAAGGAAATCCTCGCCTGTGCGCAGCGAGAACATCCTTGCTTGCAGCTTCGTGGTCTCGGTCAAATGGCTGAAGACGACAACGGCGCGAGTCATACCCAGCGCCGAGACATCACGCGGAAGCGTGTCACTTTCCTGGGGCAATGCGTCTGGTTGGCCGATCACCTCGATGGCGATCCGGCCAACGTAGGGCTCCAGTTGCCAACCCAGGGCCGACAATACTTCCTGGCCTTTCTTCTCCAGCGTCGCCACAGCGCCCGAGAACAGGTTGAAATTGAAAGTCAGAACCACTTCGTCATCCATCTTCTGGAGGGAAACACCCGGCACGCTGACTTTAAGCTCCAGGAGCGAATCGCTTTGAGGACTTTTCGCCTCCACCTTGTCCCAACGAAGAAACCGTCGCAGTCGAGCATACCCCGAAGCAGGAGACGGTCCCCTCAACTGGTGCCGTTCCTCGATACGCGCGATACGTTCCAACCCCACCTGCGCCGCCCTGTCGGAAGGGTCAAGCTGCGACACCTGGAGCCACATGGTCTTGGCCTCTGCCCAGCGGCCTTGCTGAGCACGAATGCGGGCAAGCAGGTCCAAGGCCATTGGCGGCAATCCGGCTGGCACCAAATCTCTGAGCAATGTCTCTGCGTCGTCGTAGCGGCCTGCACGGGCCAGTTCGGTCGCCCTGGACACTGCAATCTGGACAACAAGGTTCGGAAGAATGGGAGCCGCAGCCGGGACACCATTGCCCTGGGCGCTCACATCCCGGAACGAATCTAGCTGCTCTCGTAGTGCTGTCATTGTTGCGACTCCATAGGATACTTGCGGCCACACCTTTTTCCTGTGAACACTATCGCGTGACACCGGAACCGGTATATCGTCCACGATCCGGGTCAACCGCCGGCAACAAGCCGGCAAGCTGCCGGACGGCCGCCATGAGGGATTGCACGTCGTTGTTGTGCATCGCCCGTCGGCCTTGCGTGATATACTCTTCAGCCTGCCCCTGGTTGCTCATGGTGCTCTTCTTCTTCGCCAGGTTCTCCAGTTGCGCCACCCACCAGCCAGGCTGACGGTGCATGATGACTATGCCGAGGCGGTCCATCTCTTGTACCTTGGCCAGGAGCAGATCGGAATCCCGGCTCTGCTTGGCTGCCTCGATGTCGCGTTCGAGGCTGGCAAAGAGCTGCTTCTCCTCTGTGGTGATGCGGAACTCCGAAGTGTTGATAATCTTGCGCTCAACCTCCACTTCCTTTTCTGCTTGGGCCACCAAAGCCGGCCATTCCATCGCGTCCTCCGCTTCGTCAATTGTCGCCCGAAGAACCAGCAGACGGCCTTGGGCGCGGTACGTCGCGTCGCGATCCCCTTGACCACCGCCCAATGCGGCCTCTACATCATGCTCCATCTGTTCTGCGTCGATGCGGTGTAGAGCCTGCAAAGCGTTCAAGTTCTGGAGTTCCTGCGCCTTCTTCCGCGCCTCGTGCAGTCTCTTCTTTTCCCGCTCCAGGTCCCCCTGCAACACCGTGGGGTCAGGTGCGGGCTTCTCCAAGGCTATTACCTCCTCGAATTCCTGATCGAGCAGAGGTACGTATGCTTTGGTCCGAATCAACCGCGACTGGTCGATTTCGATCGTGAGTTCCACCTCGCTGCCGACGGGCAGGTCGCGACGGATTTTGTCGGCATGTATCTTCAAGGCTCCGACCTCGTTGTTGCGGTTGGCACGCCGCGCGAGTTCACCTTCGACCACCGGGATTTTGAGCACGTCGCCCGACTGCCCGCAGCGGATATCCATGATGGTTCTCAGAGTCTCGCCCCGCCGCCGAGCCGGCAACGCTGTCCCCTTGGCCAGGAAGAAGAGCGTCTCGTTGTTTGCCAAGGCCACCCCGACGCTGTTTATCAAAACGGTATCGCCCGGTGTCATGGCGATTGTATACGAAAATTGGTCCGGCACTGTGTCTCGCTTGTTGCCAGTCGCGTCACACAGTTCAATGCCGAAGCGGTTGGCGCAGCCCTTTTCTGCCCAAAGCGTCGTCATAAACGAGCCGTTAGCCCCAAGCGTCAGCTTCCCGCTGCGCCAAGGGGTACGCGCATCCGCGTTAATGAACTCGATCGTAAAGCCGGACAGGTCTTGATCCGTGGGAGGTTGCACTTTTCCGCCAACCAGCGGTTCGGCGTCTGGTCCGATCGGCTGATAATCCAAGTGAACCGCGTACTGTCCGGCAGCCAATGGCGGCAGAGCGACGCCCTCCAACCTCCGTGTGCCGGCAAACATTGCTGCACCACGAGCCACAACAGTCATCGGGTCTATACTGAACTCTAAGGGAATCCCCAGGCCGCTCTTCTGGTCGGCCAGTCGGTCCCGCAGGTACGGCATGAGGGTCGGCCCACCCACAAGCAGCACCTTTTGGATATTCTGCGCGGCCAACCGCTTCTCTGCCAATGCCTTCTTGCAAATGTTGATGGAACGCAGAATGAATGGCTCGGCAATCCTCTCCACGTCCGCTCGCTTCAGTTCATATTCAAAGCGCACCGGCTGACCACGATCGTCGTTGCAAAGGAAGTCGATGATGATCTCGGCAGAGTCGTCCCTGGAAACCGTGATCTTGGCTTCTTCGGCCGCAAGCTTTAGCTTCGCAAAGGCAGAACTCCATTTCCTGTTCTTTGGCCCGAAGTCCATAAGACGATGGTTTTGGCACACTGCGGGGACAAGCAACTGGTTGACAATTTCCCGGTCGAGTAACTTGCCTCCCAGATTCGTGTCGCCTCCGTGATTCACTACTTGAAACTGTCCGTCGCGCATGTGGATCACGGCCGCATCAAACGTGCCACCGCCGAAGTCATACACCAGCCAGAACACCTTATCGTCGTCGCTCTGAAAACCGTAGGCCAGTGCCGCAGCCACAGGCTCCTGCAAGAGCGGACTGCATACGAACCCAGCCAAGTTCGCAGCTCGCTCGGTAGCTTTGCAGGCCGGCAGTTGAAAGGCAGCGGGAACGGTAATTACCGCTGCCGCAACCTCTTCGCCGGAACGCTGCCGCACATCTGCCCTCAACTGTTTGAGCACCCAGGAAGAAAGCTCTTCCGGCTTCATCTTCCGCCCGCTGCGTGTGAACAAGTTCTCTTCTGCTGTGCCCATCAGCAGCTTGAATTCGCAGGCAGCGTTCTCCTCCTCCTCCGCGTCGAGGAACTTTTCTTTGGCCCGCCGCCCCACAATCAATCGGTTGGACTTGTCAATCCACACGGCAGAGGGTGTGTACTCGCAGCCCTCGTTATTCTTGAATACGTCAACCTCGGTGCCCTTCAGCACAGCGATACTGCTGTTCGTCGTTCCGAGGTCGATGCCAAAGTCAATAGTCATTCTGGCCATGCGATAGTCTCCTAGTCACGTGTCCACGTCAAGTGGATTATCAAGTTATGGTTCTTTCCTGACATGTTCGCCCGCACACAACTCAATTGGCATCAGTGTTCCCGCCCTCCGGTGCAGCCGGAGGAGCGACCTGATTTGTTTGCTTGTCCGGCTTGGCGAGGATGACCTCACCCATCTGGATGACTTGCTTCCGATAACGAATAGTCGGTCGAATGGTCTCAAGCACCAATTCACGGCCAACGCCGGGCGTGGGCTGGCACGCGAGGACCTTCAACCCATAGACCCCACCCTCTGGAACGATCTCACCCGTATGGTCGTGGATGTCCACGCCTTCCTGGATCAGCGTATCCCACATCGACTCAACGTGGCGATACGGCCGGCGCATGTCCTCAACGGGCTGGTCGGTGCCAGGTTGAAGCATCTTCAGTCGCAGCCGCCAGAGGTTCGTTCCGACCTCGGCGAGGAACCGGGCTAAGACCTCGCTGATGGCATGTTCCGCCGACGCTTCCGGCAGCGCACCCCCGGGTGGTCCCGAGGCCCGGATCAATTCGTTCAAGAGGGCCTGGCATCCCTGCGGGTACATCGCTTGGCCGATGCGAAACTCACGAGGAAACCGCCACTGCCTGATCGACTCAAACGGCCGTCTGAGGCAATTACCAAGACAACCTTTCCAACCTCTCGTCTGGCGGTTATTCATAGTTGTCTTCCATTCGGTGCGAGGTGTTGGTGTTTCGCGTTGTTCGACACGTCCTTGCCTCCAGACTGTGCAAGCAGTCGCAGACTACTGAACTCCCGCCGGTTTTCCGCCGAGGCTCCACCCGTGGGACGCTAGCTCGACGACCTGGGGAAACGTGACGGCACGGTTGTGCCACATGCCAAGCGGAATACCAAAAACAAACAGGAACACTCCTGATACTAATAGCACTACAAAGGGGACGGTAACGTCGTTTGACGGGCGCTTGCCAGTCAACAGCTTTGCATCCTCATTCCTGTCGGCGGGCTTTCCTGTATTGTCCTTGGGCGCGAGCCCCCTGTAATCCCCGTGCTGTCCAATGAACCCCTGATGTGCATCGCTTGCTGCCTTACCAGGTATTCCGCGATATCCGCTGGGAGGTGGTGCGTCTGGCCAACGGTTGGATCGGGGCGCTCCGCGTGGTACATAGGGGGATGGTGCAGGAGCAGTGGCGGTAGATTTGGATCGACTACTGTCATTTGCGTTTAGCCCCGCTAAACAACCAATTCCAGCTATCACAAAGATAACGACCGTGATCGCGAAAAACAGCCCAACACAGAAGTGCTTCGCTTGACACTCGAAACACCGTGGCACCTTCACAACGGCCTGTCGGTAGCGCACCCGATTCAGAATTCGTTCAACCACTAAATGCAGCTTCACGCTCTTTGCCTGCTCTGCGTTGGGGCGACCTTTCCGGCAGAACCAACAGGTTCCAGAGGTTTGGCGGTGCTGCAAGTTACCTTCGACGATACGGATATTCTCTTCTATGTTGGACCGCACGGACCGGCCGACGGCCAGGGGCAGGGCTTGCCGCAATAGCTGTAAAGAAACCTCCCAGTTCTCAGTCTTCTTTCCAAAGGCCACCTGAGAGCGAAGAACAGTTAGTGCAACTTCATCATAAGCCCCGTCACGTATGGGGTGGCCAGTTCCAAGAGTGCAGTCCAACACGTCCAGAAGCGGCCGAGTCTGTTCCAGTAACCGCCCCGCCATTTGGTCGGCGTGCTCAGGCTCGGCGTCGGCACTGGCTTGGGCGGCCTGACATGCCAATTTGATTCGTTGCCGAATAGGCCCAACCGCGCGCCTCAAGACTTCGCTAATGACGCTTTCCTGAAAATCCGATCGCCGGATTATCGTTACGTGGCGTGCGGCCTCTGATCTCTCTCCTCGATCCGCTGCGCGAACCGCCAATTGCGCATTGATCGACAGAAGAGCTAAGGGGAGAGAGTTACGGAATCGTCTCGCCGTGCCTGCTGTGAGCCTGTGGTCGCTCAGATCGCGTATCCGCGCTGACAACCTGCTCCAGAAACCCTCGTGCTCCAAGAGCGCCTTCCAGCGCTGCAAAGCGTCGGACCAAGACTGATCCCGCTGCTGCCTTTCGTCCTCGCTCAATGTTCGCTGCCCGCCAGAATACTCAAAATCCAGCGCCGTGACGTGGGCCAACACGGCAAGGTTGTGTCGCGATACATTCCCATCACTACTTTGTCGCTCCGCGGCAAGCCAGGTATCTTGGGCAGCCTTCGTCTTGCCCTCGGTCAGTGCCCGCAGTGCCTCGTCCGTCTTGCTTTGGCCAAACTGCTGGGGCCAGAACCAGAAGAACTCATCCACCAAGCGGCGCTCGGGATCGTGCAAGCGCTGCATCGCATCACGGACGGCCATCACATCCGGGGGCGGAGCCAATGGCAGAACTCCTTGCCGCACCGGCGCGGCGATCCCCAAGTTCTCCTGTATCCTCAGCATTTCGGTGTACTTGGAGATGTCGCGAGCCCCCGCATCCACTGACATCCCTAACACTCGAAACGCATTGACGCGATACGCCGTTGGCGTAGCTGCTTCCAAGAGAATCTCGGAGCCGACTGGCTCCTCGCAGATATCGGGCGTATGCTTGGGTGGCGTGGGCTTCGGGGCGATTCGCACCGTGACCAGGAGGTCGCCCGAAGGGCCGCCGCCCGTGCCTCGCTCCCCCTGCCCACGCAGGCGAAGCTGTGCGCCATCCCCGGTGCCTGGGGGTACTTCCACAACAATGGTCTCGCGATTGCCCGCGACACGTCGCACGGTGTAGTTAATCTTGTCACCGGCGACTGAGGCGGCAAAGGAGATCCTCAACTCGGCGGTGATGTCGGCACCTGCGGTCGGCCGAGGCGGCGGACTTGGGGGCTGCGGAGCGATTCGGCTCGGAGCGATATCAACCTGATGCCCGTTTCCACCAGGCGTTCTCGCGACAGGGGCAGGGGAAGATCGCAGTGGTGCGGAAGGCATGGGCACTGGGGACCGTGCCTTGGCCGGCGGCGTGACGGGCCGTTTATCTGGTGGGGGCGATGGAACAGGACTGGGCGATGCCGGCCGTGGCGGCGCGGGTGACGTGGCCTCCCCGTCCGGCCTGAACCGAAGCTGTATCGTACACCGAGGGCAGACCCCTCGCCAAAATCTGGCGTAGTCCACGGTCGAGTGACTAGGTGATGGTTGCGGCACTTCGCGTTTGCAACTCGGGCACCAAGCCTGCCTCAGCAGTGCGTTCGCTTTGGCGTGCCGATGGTCACAATTGAGCGCGCTCCTCAGCTTCGCAAATGCCTGAATCCAATTCCCTTGGTCAGCCCAACGGCAAGCCTGCTCATAGTGTGTTTGGGCCTCGGAGGACGCGGCTGTTGGTAGACCTTGGTGTGGGGCTTGCACCGAGGCCACGCGGGGAGCACTGTTTGACGTTACCGTCGGGGACGCCGCAGATTGGTGCAACCCGGACTGCCGACCCGCCTCCTCGCTGAAAAAGCGCTTGAGCGCATCAGCCATTTTCTCGGGGGTGCTCTTGAATCCCCAGCCGCTCGGATCAATTCGACCTGCAACCCTTCCCTGGTCATCGAGCCGAAAAATCGCCGGTGAAGAGTCAAACCGGAAACCCAGGTCGCGGGCGCGCAGCCGGAACTCCTGGGCACTCACTCGCAAGACGTACATGCCGGCAAACGCATCGACCATCAACGGATGATCCAAGTGTTGCCGCAACACCTTGCAGTCCTGCGACAAGTCCGAATAGAAGTAAACGCACGGGCGCAGGCCGGCTTCCTGTGCCGCGGATAACGTGCTGCGCACCAGCGTGGCCAGATTATGCTGGTCAGGCTTTGCGACCACGATCACGTAGCTCCTGACTGCCGTATCCATGTTCAACGAAGCCCAACTAGCGGACGTGATGGATGCCCATTTCAGGCTGTTGCCGGTTTCTCGCCAAGAGACCATCCCTTGGCTTTCATCTCTTTGACTACTGCAAACTCGTTCTTGGCCGATTCGGACTTGATGCCTTGACGCTTGAGCTTTGATTCATTAACTGCCGTCGCAATTCCGCATCCGGCTACACCGATCACGCCCAGCGCCACAAGTGCTGGCACAAAGACACCGGCGTCCTTCGCTCCGGCTGCCCCCGCGATAATCGCCACAAGGATCGCTACCACCACGGCTGGCAAACATCCAATGAGCCCGATCATTGCGTTGACGTTGGCGTGTGCAGCTTGGCATGTCTTGCACCTGGGTACTTTGACCGTCATTTTCTCCCACGTAATCCTCGTCCCATTCGGAATCCACATTCTTTGCACGTTCCCGTGCATTGGAACGTCACATTTGGCCGAATCATCAGGCGGGCGCTTCTGACAGAACCAGCAGGTCCCAGCCGTTCGCCGGTATTCTATGTTTCCTTCAACGATGCGGACATTCTCTTCGATGCGCGACCGCACCGACTGGCCGACAGCGACCGGTAGCGCCTGCCGCAATAGCTGCAAAGAGACATCCCAATTCTCCGTCTTGTTTCCAAAAGCCACCTGAGAGTGCATGGCGCACAGAGCTACCTCGTCGTAAGCACCGTCGCGCGTGGGGTGGCCATTTCCGAGAATGCTGTCCAACACAGGCAGAAGCGGACGGGTGTGCTCCAACAGCCGGTACGCCGCCTGGTCCCCGTGCTCAGGCTGGGCCTCCGTGCTGGCTTCGGCGGCCTGGCACGCCAACTTGATTCGCTGCCGGATCGGCCCGACAGCGCGTCTCAAGACCTCGTTAATAACACTTTCTTGGAAACCCGATTGCTGGATTATCTTTACGTGCCGCGCGGCCTCTGATCTCTTGCCCTTCTCTGCCGCGCGAACGGCCAGTTGTGCATTGATTGATAGGAGA
>Ga0326727_10020656_pt1 | contig 13046 bp, 11 predicted proteins | sample MB2enrmetagenome_FD_207643 | JGI IMG/M metagenome (GOLD analysis project Ga0326727, IMG submission 207643) | Lab enriched peat soil microbial communities from McLean, Ithaca, NY, United States - MB29MY | ecosystem: Environmental > Terrestrial > Soil > Wetlands > Peat | place: USA: New York...
CGGCGAGGAGCGCAGTTCGAGATCGGCGCGGGCAATCAGCCGGAGCGCCCGTGTCAGCTCGCGGCGGTTCTTGAAGCGGCGGGCCTGGCGGATCAGATCGTCGGCGGCGAAGGGCGGCATACGGAAGCCCTGCCAGAGCGCCTGCCAGATGGCGCGCGAGTCGCGGACATTCTTTTCCAGGATCACCAGCATCTGGCGGAAGGTGCGGGCCAGCATATAGAGGTGGCCGATGGCGGCGTCCTCGCCGGCGTCGGAGCTGTTCAAAAGCCCCTGCAGCAGGGTCAGCGCGCGCCCCCGGTCGTGAACGCTGATGGCGTCGGTCAATTCATAAAGCGAGCGCTGCTTGGCGCTCAGCACCATGGTCTCGACGTCGCCCAGGGTGATGCGTCCCTTGCCGAGAGTGTAGAGCAGCAGCTTCTCCAGCTCGGAGGAGATCAGCATCATATCCGCGCCCAGCGCGTCCGCCAGTTCGCGGGCCGCATCGGGGTCCACGCGCGTGCCCGCCTCCAGCGCTGTGGCCGCAACCCAGCGCATGGCGTCGTCCTCGTTGACCCGCGCCAGCTCGATCATGCCGCAGTGCTCGCCCAAGGTTTCTTTCAGCCGCTCGAAGCGGTTCTTGTCGTCCATCTCCATGCGCCGCGCATCGGAGGGGATGCGCACAAAATCGGCGACAAAAATCAGCAGCGCTTGTGGATTGGGCGAGCGAAAATAGCGATCGAGCGCGGCAAATTCGTCTTTTTTAGCGCCGCGCGTGTAAAGCTGGCGCAGATTGCGCACAAAAATCGCCTGAAAGGGGGCCATCAGCGAGGGGGTTTGCGCGCGGTCCAGAACCTCGAAGATCGAGGTGCTGGACAAATCGAGGTCGGAGAGGCAAAACTCCCTCAGCTCCTGCGGAACGAAGGCTTTGAGAACGGCCGCGCGACAGCGGTCCTGTAGGAAGGTTTCATTGCCGGCCAGCACGTAGCCGGGGCGAAGCTCACCTTTACCCGCAGCAGCGGCCTCGATCTCCGCCACAAAGCGGCCTGTGGCGGCAAATCCCGCGCCCCAGCGCGCGCCGCTCAAAGAACGATTCTCCGGGGAACCTGTCGCCAGTAAATCAGTGCGTCAACCATGCGGTTCCAGAATACCTTTTTCCGGCGCGCCGAGGCCAGGATCGTTCCCCATCCTACGAGCAAAATGCGCCCAAAGGGTGGGGTACTCGGGAGGGCAATCGCATGAATCCATTTTATTGACCAGACCAGTTCCGATTTCTGTTGCGCCGGAGGCGCGGTGGTTGTTAGCCCCGCGCTTCAGCGTGGGGAAAGTGGCCAGCCAGAGCCAGTCAGCCCCGCAGGGGCGAAGCAAACGGTGAATTTTGCCTCAAGGAGACGTTCATGCGATTGCCCTGGGGCACTCGGCCGGGACCAGGATTGTTTCCCACCCATCGAGCAAAATGCGCTCGATGGATGGGGCACCCGTCGAACCCTGCCCCCTGCCCCCTGTTCCCTGACCCTCAGAAGCCTTCCAGCACATCAGCCACCAACTGCCGCGCAAAATCCCGCGAGAGCCGCTCGACGGCCGCCGGGCTTTCCTCGAAGAATCCGGGCAGGTTGGCGGTGGACTGGTACTGCTGGCGGAAGACGTAGTTTTTGTTCTCGTAGAGGACCTTGCCGTCCCGGCCGGTGAGCGTGACCGAGGCCACCACGGTGACCAGGAAGCTGGAGGACTGTTGCGTCGAGGAGTTGTAGGTCAACGGCGCCGCCGTCTCCTTAAGAATCGTACCGCGCAGCACGGCGTCGGCGTCAGGATTTGCATCGGGGGTTACGCGCAGCCGGGTGCGCGTGGCGAATTCGCGGATCACCGCCTGGGTCATCACCGTTTCGGTGTGGTAAGCCTCGGTGCGCGTGGCGAAGACCGGCACGGAGAGCGTTTTCACGTCGGGCGGCAGGTGCGTGGCCGCGCCCAGCGTGTGGTAGCCGCAGCCGGAGAGGCCAAGAAGCGCAAAAACGATCGAGGCGAGCAGAATCTGGATGGGAACAAACGGGCGCATGACTTATGTTAGCGCGCAGCGCAGCCCTGAACCCAGGCGGTGGCCAGCATTCCTAGCCCCACGGCGGAGAGTTTGAGGCCGTCGGCGCGGTTCTTGAAGTAAAGCTCGTTGAGTTGCTCGTAATCCCACTGTTCAAAGCGCTCGAATCCAGCGCGGCGCAACTCCGCTGCCATTGTGTCCCGCGTAAAAAGCAGCCGGAAGGGTTCTCCGGCGCGGGCCACGCGCTTGGCCAGCGCGTTGAAGGCGGTGCGGCCCTGTGGGCTGAGAGTCTCCGGCGCGAGCTGGTAATCAAAGCTCACCGCAGAGCCGGCGGGCAGTTGGGCGATGGTGTCGATGGTGGCGCGAAAGGCCGCAAGCGTCAGGTAGGGAACCACCCCCAGCCAGCCGAAGAAGGCAGGCTGGCGCGCATCGAAGCCCGCCTTGGCCAGTCCCTGGGCCAGCGTCTGGCGCTCGAAGTCCAGCGGGACAAAGGTCAGCCCGGCGGGCAGGGCGATGGAGGCTTCGTCGAGCAGCGCCTGTTTCCAGGCCTGCGTGGCGGGAAAATCCACCTCGAAGACGCGCAGCTCAGGATATGGGTTGCGATAGGCGAATGTGTCCAGGCCGGCGCCGAGCACCACGTACTGCCTTACGCCCTGCGCCACGGCTTCGGCCAGACGGTCTTCCACGGAGCGGCTGCGCACCGCCATAAAGGCGCGAAAATCCCGCCCCACGCGGTGCGAGGCGCGTCCCATCTTTCCTCGATAGCCCGATCCCACCAGCCGCACCGCAATCGGATCATCCAGAACCGGAGGCCGGTCAACCAGTTGGTGCGCCGCCCGCCGAATCGCCACGCCCAATGCGGTTTTGCTCGCCCTGCCCATCTCCATGAATCTCAGTCTAGATGAAGCGCCGGGCGCGTAACATGGTTTCCATGAACTGGATTATGTGGGCATTGCTCTCGGCTTGCTTTGCCGCCGCCACGGCCTTACTGGCCAAGGTGGGCGTGGCGCATGTGGATTCGAACCTGGCCATGGCGCTGCGCACCACGGTGGTGGTGGTCTTCGCCTGGGGCCTCGTGCTGGCGCTGGGCAAGCCGGGAACCAGCGGTTTAGCGGAAATTCGCATGCTCGACCGCCGCACCTGCCTGTTTCTCACCCTTTCCGGGCTGGCCACGGGCCTGTCGTGGATCTGCTACTTCCGCGCCCTGCAACTGGGACCGGCCTCGCGCGTGGCGCCGCTGGACAAGCTGAGCGTTCCTCTGGTGATGCTCTTCGCCTGGCTGCTGCTGGGCGAAAGACTTACCACGCAGGCGCTCGCCGGCGGCCTGCTCATCACCGCCGGAGCGGTGGTGATCGCGCTGGCCTGACCGACCGCAAACGATCGTGAGGAGCTGCTTCCGTCGGAGAATTACACTGGGAGGATGGTCAAGGCTCCAGTTTGCGGTTGGACGCTGGAAGAGGACGCGCGCCGGCGCGGGGCGCGGCGCATTGCCGGCGTGGACGAGGCGGGCCGCGGACCGCTCTTCGGGCCAGTGGTTGCGGCGGCGGTGATTCTGGCGCCCGGCTTCCAGCTCGACGGCTTGAACGACTCAAAAAAGCTCTCTGAAAAAAAGCGCATTGCCTTCGACCGGGAGATTCGCGCCCATGCGGTCTGTTGGGCGGTTGCGGCGGTGGACGCCGCGACCATTGACCGCATCAACATTCGCCAGGCCTCGCTCGAAGCCATGCGCCGCGCCGTCCAGCAACTGGCGCTCAGCCCGGATTTTCTGCTCATCGACGGCCGCGACACGATCGACTGGGACGGTAAGCAGCAAGCCGTCATCCAGGGCGATGCGACCAGCTTCTCGATTGCCGCCGCCAGCGTGCTGGCCAAGGTGCACCGCGATCGGCTGCTGGTGGAACTGGACCGCGAGTTTCCCGGCTACGGACTGGCGCGGCATAAAGGCTACCCTTCTCCGGCGCACAAGGCGGCTCTCGAACGGCTGGGGCCGACGCCCTTGCACCGCAAGAGCTTTCAGCCGGTGGCGCAGGCCTCGCTGCGCTTTGAATGAGCAAAGTTTTGCTTCAAATACAAAGTTTTTGGGGTTCAGTCCGAAGCTGGCTCGATCCGTGCAACACTGGTTTGAACTGCTCAACATCTGGCGCTCAAATCAGCCTAAAAAGCCTATTCAAATCAGTTCAAGAAGCCAGTTTTTAGTGAAGGGGAAGGGCATTAAAGGCCGCGCTCTTTTCCGTTCTTCCACACGCTGCTTTCGACCCGGACCACCGCGTTGGGCTCGTTTCTGGCCGTGGTTTCGAGCAAGCGGTCGAACAACTCGGCCACGGTCTGCCTCCGTCCGGGGACAAGAGCTTGCGGCGCAATCTCGTTGAGCGGGGTCAGCGCGAAGGCCCGCTCGGCCAGCCGCGGATGAGGGACGGTCAGCTCTGGTGAGCTGATTTCGAGTTCTCCGAAGAGCAGAATGTCCAGGTCCAGCGTCCGGGGGCCATTCGCCAGGCCAGCCGTGCGCTCCCGCCCAAACTCCTGCTCGATGGCCAGCAACCCATCGAGGAGTTCAAGCGGCTTCAAGCCGGTTTCGAGCGCTACCGCGGCGTTCATAAACCGGGGCTGCGCGGCAAAACCCACCGGCGCGGTTGAATAGAGCGAAGACCGGCTCGCGACCCGCCCCAGCGATTCCAGCCGCAGGACCGCCGCCGCCAGCGTAGCCTCCGACGTCCCCGCCCAACTGGCCAGGTTCGCCCCCATTCCGATGTAGGCCGTCCACATTGTCTCAAGGTTAACGCGATTGAGGGAGGTTGATGCGATTGCCGGAGCGGCCACGGCGTGATCGGTACAATGCGGCCAGGCCATTCTCAGCCAATCGTGGCGATTCGCGGAAATTCGAGGGGCGCAAAGCCGCGCCTGGGGCCGGCGCTCGAGTGGGGTGCGCGCCCCAGCAAACTCCGAGGAATCAACGCTAAACGGCGAAATCTTCCCCCTGTGCCAGAGAGATTCCACTGTATCGAAGGCGGGCGTCGCCACTTCGCGGGACGCACTGTCGCCCCAGGCTCGTAGAATAGAGATTGATACGTGGTTCTAGGAAGTAGATTAGTGGAGGAGCAAATGGCAAATGCCTTGCAGCAACCGGAGGTCGGTCCCGGCAATCAATCCAGTGAACACCCACCGCTTGCCGGGGATTCCAGCAACAGCGCGCTAAGCGAGGAGGCCCGGCGCCAGGCCCATCAGGTGCGCGCCGAACGAACCCGCCTCAGGCAGGCGCTGGACTTGCAAAGAGAGAATATTCTCTCGCAACGAACCTCTCACCCAGCGCGGCGCTCCGCCCTGGAAGCTGCCCTGGCCCAGATTGAGGGGCAAATCGAGGCTCTGGGCTAAAGCCAAGCTGAAACAGCCGCAGTCTTCGGGCTTTTCCCCGTCCGGCCACGATTCGCGGTGCCACTGGCTACGACTCGCGGTGAAAGAGCAGGGAATTGGCCTGCTGCACCGGGGTCAGCAGCACCCGCGCAATGTTCACATGCTCCGGGCTGCTCACGGCCCAGATGATCACCCCGGCCACATCTTCCGGGGCGAGGGCGTGAATGCCCTGGTAGACCTTGGCCGCCCGCTCCTGATCGCCGTGGAAGCGCACCAGGCTGAAGACGGTCTCCACCATGCCGGGGTCCACCGTGGTCACGCGGATGGGCGTTCCCGGCAGATCCTGCCTCAGTCCGTCGTTGATCGCCCCTTCGGCGGACTTGGTGGCGCAGTAGACTGCCCCGTTGGGGTAGGTCAGCTCGCTAGCCGTCGAACCTAGTTTGACCACGTGGTCGCGGCCGCGCTCGATCATTCCCGGCACGACGGCGCGGGTCACATAAAGCAGCCCTTTGACGTTGGTGTCGATCATCTCCTCCCAGTCCTCAGTGTTGCCCTGGTAAAGCTCCTCCAGGCCACGGCTGAGGCCGGCGTTATTGACCAGCAACCAGCACGTCGATTTTGGCCCACTCCGGCGGCAGCGCGGCGATGGCCTGCTGAACGGCCTGGCGGTCGCGCACATCGAGGCTGATGGTGTGCACGGCCTCTGCTCCGCGCTCCAATGCGGCCGAGGCTACCTCGGCCAGTTTGCTGGCGCGGCGGCCAGCAGCAGTCGGGTTCCCTCGGCAGCAAAGGCCAGCGCCGTGGCCGCGCCAATGTCCGCCGAGGCACCGGTGATGAAGACGATTTTTCCCTTGAGGTTTATGCCCCTATCCTAATCAAATCGGCGAGCTCGCCGTCCGCCGGGGGTTTGCAGCGAGGTTCCTCCCAGCTTGTTTTTCCCTGGCATCGGGCAAAACTGCGGGGATAATGGAAATAGTTCAGGGATTTTCGGTCGCACGAACAACTTTTTTGCGGAGGTATCGCCAGCCGAAGGGCTTTTGCCATGAAACCCATTCGCATTGTTCTATCGCCGACCCGCAGCCGCCCCCTGAACATCTTTCTGGGGACGATGCTGCTGCTGGCCTCGCTTCTGCTCCTGCTGGCGCTGGCCACCTATCACCCGGCGGACCCCTCGCTGAACACCGCCTCGGGCGAGGCCGGGCCCCACGCCGTGCACAACTGGATTGGCCTCTTCGGCGCATCGCTGAGCGACCTACTGCTGCAAATTCTTGGGATTGCGGCCTTCCTGCTGCCATTTTGGCTGGGCGGACTGGGCTGGACCTGGATGCGTTCGCGTCCCAGCGGGTTGGCGTGGCTGCGCTGGATGGGCGTTCTGCTATCGCTGACGTTTTTGCCCACCGTGCTGGCGTTGCTGCCTTGGCATTGGCTCTGGCTTCACGCCGTACCGGTCGGAGGCCAGGCCGGAATGCTGATGGCCGGGCTGCTGGTCACATATCTCAACCTTCAAGGGGCCTGGCTGGTGGCGGGCGTGCTGGCCGCCGTCGGACTCTACTTCGCTTCGGCCGTCAGCTTTCAGATCATCACCGAGAGCCTCCAAACCCACTGGTCCCGGGCGCGTGATCGCTGGCGCAATTGGCGCGAGCGGCGCGATGAACTCCGGCAGGAGCGGATTGCCGCGCGCGAGGCTCTGCGCGAACAGCAAAGTCAGCCCAAAGGCGCCCAGATTCTCAACCCGGAGACGGATTCACTTGACGGTCAGGCCACGCTGGGGCCGCCTCCCGGTTTTTTTGCCCGCTTCTTTCGCCGCCGCCGCGTAACCGAAATTGACCCCGAGGAGATTCCCGCCTTCCAACGTGCCCAACTCCAGCCCGCTGCGGACGCGAGCACAGGAGAGGCGCGCCGGACCAGCATTTGGGAGCGCGCTGCTGATGAACCCGGTGTCCCCGGCAGCAGGCCTTCCCCGGCTGGAACCCAACCCAACCTCGCGCCGGTGGCGCCGATCCCGGTCGCCGCCACTCCCTTTGCCGCGGCTTCCATGGGGGCCATTCCCGCCGCGGCCAGAGCGGCCGCGCTGCCATCAGCCCCTGCGCGGCCCCAATTCTCCTCTTGGCCAGAACCTGTGGAGGCACGAATTCCGGAGTCGCGCCCCATCGCCACGCCGCTTGAAGCCGCCAGCTTTGAGCCTGCCCCCGCGCGGCCCGCGTATGAGCCAGCCGCCAGCGCTCCATCCGCTGACGAAATCGCCATCCGCGAACGCGCCGACGCCGAATTGCGCGCCGCCGCCCTGGCGTCCAAGCAGGTCAGCGGCTTCAAGATGCCGCCCAGCACGCTGCTGAACCCTGCCGACGGCCCCCAGAGCATTCGCGAGGACGAGTTGCGCGAAGAGGCGCGTGTGCTGGTCGAGAAATGCGCCGAATTCGACGTGCGCGGCCAGGTGGTCCAGATCAACCCCGGCCCGATGGTCACCACCTACGAGTTCAAGCCCGAGGCGGGCGTAAAGTACTCGCGCGTCACCGGCCTGGCCGACGATCTCTGCCTCGCCATGCGCGCCGAGAGCATTTTGATTGAGCGCATGGCCGGTAAAAGCACCGTCGGCATTCAGGTTCCCAACCGCACGCGCGAAACCATCCACCTGCGCGAGGTGATCGAGTCGGAGACCTTCCACAAGGCCAAATCGCGGCTCACGCTCTCCATGGGTAAGGACATCAACGGCCGCATCGTCACTGCCGACCTCGCCTCGATGCCCCACGTGCTGATTGCCGGCTCGACCGGTTCGGGCAAATCGGTGGCCATCAACGCCATGATCATGAGCCTGCTCTATCGCACCACGCCCTCTCAAGTGCGGCTCATTCTCGTCGATCCCAAGCGCGTCGAGCTGGGTATGTACGAGGGCATTCCGCACCTGTTCACGCCCATCATCACCGAGGTCAAGCTGGCTGCCAATGCTCTCAGAAACGCCGTCCGCGAAATGGAGCGCCGTCTGAAGCTGCTGGCCTCGCGCAGCGTGCGCAACATCGACCAGTACAACAAGCTCTTCGAGGGCTCGATGCCCTCGCTCTTTGACGATGGTGCAGATGAAGAGCCTCTGCCCTACATCGTCATCATCATCGACGAACTGGCCGACCTGATGATGCTCGACCGCTCGAACGTCGAGGAATCGATCACCCGCCTGGCGCAGATGGCCCGCGCCGTCGGCATTCATCTGATTCTGGCCACGCAGCGGCCCTCGGTGGACGTCATCACCGGCCTCATCAAGGCCAACATTCCTACCCGCATCAGCTTCCGGCTGGCCACCAAGGTCGATTCGCGCACCATCCTCGACACCAACGGGGCCGAGTCCCTGCTGGGGCGCGGCGATATGCTCTTCCTGCCGCCCGGAACCAGCCGCCTGATGCGCCTTCATGCCCCCTTTGTCAGCGAAAAGGAGACCGCTGCGGTGGTCGGCTTCTGGAAGGCGCAGGGGCAGGCCGAGTACGTCGATGGCTTCCTGGAATCTCCCAAGGAAGAGCACCAGAATGTAGACGGCTCGAATGCCGACCCGGACGAAAACGACCCGCTCTTCAACGACGCCGTGCAGTTGGTCTTCGAGTTCGGCAAGGCCTCGACCTCGCTGTTGCAGCGCCGCCTGAGAATCGGCTACGGCCGCGCCGCCCACCTGATTGATTTAATGGAGCGCGACGGCCTGATCGGTCCCGCTGACGGCTCACGCCCCCGCGAACTGCTCAAAGCCCCCGGCTGGCTGCACGAGGTTTCCGCCTCGGCTATTGAGTAGGCCGGCCTGGCAAAAATCCGGTCAGACCTTACCAATGCCCAGCAAAACAGATTGAAGATAGAGGTTCAAGATGTCTGCATGATGGGGCTAGCGTGCTCCCGCCGGAGCACGCTAGCCCCACTCCCGGCCGGTGCTGTTGACGCGGCGCTTTTGCGCAGGAACGCTTTCGCGCACTGGGCGTCCGACGTCAGATCTCCATGATCACTGGCATGATCATCGGCCTTCTTCCGGTGGTCTTCTGGATCAGCCGCTTCAATTCTGCGCGAACCTTTTCCTTGACCATGCCGTAGTCGGACTTCTGCTCGGCGCTCAGCCCGTCCAGCGTCTTGAAGACCACCTCGCGGGCCTGTTCGGTGATATCCGCGCCGCCAAAGCCGCGCATGATGACCTCGGGCTGCTGCTCGACCTTGCCAGTGCGCTTGTTGATGGCCAACACCGCCAGAACCACGCCGTCTTCCGACAGAATGCGCCGGTCGCGCAGCACCAGTTCTTCCACCACGTCGATGGACGAGCCGGAGTCGATCAGCACCCGGCCGGTGGTCACCTTGTCTTTTTTGCGCACGTCCTTTTTGTCCAGTTCCAGCACGTCGCCGTCTTCGATCACGATGGCGTGCTCGACGGCGCCGGTCTCCATGGCTATCTGAGCGTGGCGGCGCAGGTTGCCGTAGTTGCCGTGGACAGGGATAAAGTACTTGGGCCGCACCAGGTTGATCAGCAGCCGCATCTCCTCTTGCGAGCCGTGGCCGCTGACGTGGATCAGGCCGTTGGAGCCGTTGTCGTAGATGACGTTGGCGTCACGGCGATAAAGGTGGTCGATGACCCGGAAGATGCCCTTCTCGTTGCCGGGAATGACTCTGGAACTGAGCAGCACCGTGTCGCCGGCGTCGATGCGGACGTGCTTGTGGTTGTCCACGGCGGCGCGGCTCAGCGCGCTCATCGGCTCGCCCTGGGTGCCGCTGATCAGCACCAGCAACTGTTCGGGAGCATAGTCGCGCATCTGCCCTGGGTTGATAATCAGCCCCTGGGGAATCTCGATGTAGCCCAGATCCTGCGCAATCTCGGTCGATTCCATCATCGAGCGACCCACGATGGCCACCTTGCGCTTGTGCGACTGGGCCAGCTCCAGCGCGATGCGGATGCGGTAGATCGACGAGGAAAAGCAACTAAAGAAGAGTTTTTTCTTGGTGCGCGAAAAAATCTCGTCCAGGCGCGGAACCACAGCCGATTCGCTGGGCGTGTAGCCAGGGCGCTCGACGTTGGTCGAGTCCTGCAGGAGGGCCAGGACGCCGCGCTTGCCGTACTCGGCAAAGGTGTGCAGATCGAAGAGCCTGCCGTCCAGCGGAGAGAGGTCGATCTTGAAGTCGCCGGTGTGGATGACCACGCCGACCGGGGTCTCGATGGCCAGGGCCACGGCATCCACCAGCGAGTGTGTCACATGAATCGGCTCGATGGTAAAGGGGCCGATGGTGAACTTTTCCCTGGGCACGATCTCAATCAGCTCGGTCTCGTCCAGCAGCTGATTCTCTTCGAGGTTGCCCTCTACGTAGGCCAGCGTAAACTCGGTGGCGTAGACCGGAACCTTGATTTCGTTCAGAATCCAGGGCAGGCCGCCGATGTGGTCCATGTGCCCGTGGGTGAGGATAATGGCGCGGACATGCGCTTTGTTTTCAACTAGGTAGGAGATATCGGGCACCACGATATCCACCCCCAGCAACTCCGACTCCGGGAACATCAGCCCGGCGTCGATCACGATAATATCGTCTTCCCAACGCAGCGCGAGGCAGTTCATGCCGAACTCGCCCATACCGCCCAGAGGAATGATTTTCAGTTTTTTTGTATGCATCTGTCAGATTCGATGCTACCACTTACGGGCCTCGACAGAGGATTTATACGGCTCAGTTGCCCCAGATTCCGCTCACAAAAGCGGGATCTCGCAAAAAACTGCACGTGGAAATGCCTGCGAACCACAAACAGGTGTACAGTATTGGTCAGAAGTCGGGAGTGGCCAGCGGGTAAAGTTGAAAATGTCTGGATGGGAAGACAACAACCCCGGCGTTATGAGGGAGATGTAAAGGAAGATTCCCCGCCTTGGTGCATCTCTGGCTGGCTTGGCTGCTCCTCTTGGCGGATGGTCCTTCACGGCAACACAGTATCCTACGCAGTTCAAAAGGAACTGCGGACACCTCAAGGAGGTTACAGATGAAAGGTTTCAAGACTTTACTCGGTTCTGCGGCATTGCTCGTGGGTCTGGTTCTGGCCTTGGCGCCAGCGGCTCACGCGGGAGTTGTAGTCGGCATTGACATCGGCGGTCCGCCGCCGGTTTGCCCGTACGGCTACTATGAATATCCACCCTATGAGTGCGCGCCCTACGGCTTTTACGGGCCGGGGTACTTCTACAACGGGATATTCCTGGGCGTAGGCCCCTGGGCCGGTTGGGGTTATGGCCACGGCTGGGGCGGCCATCGCTTCAGGGATGCTGGCGGCGGAAGGTACCACGGCCGCGGCGGCTATGAGGCCGAGCATGGCCACTGGGCCCATGGCGGTGGTGGCGATCACGGATATGGCCACGGCGGTGGTGGACCGCACGGTGGTGGATATGGCCCCGGCGGCGGCGGTCCGCATGGCGGCGGTGGTCCTCATGGTGGCGGTGGTGGCCCGCATGGTGGCGGCGGTGGTCCCCACGGTGGTGGCGGTCACGGTGGCGGTGGTCACGGTGGCGGTGGTCACGGTGGCGGTGGACATGGTGGCGGCGGACACTAGTAAGCGGCAGCTTTCAAGTCAATCAGCGCATCATGCCAGAAGCGGCGGAGCATACCGGCTCCGCCGCTTTGCGTTTGCCAACTCGTTCTATCGCAGCAGTTCTTCCAGCGTGGTGCTCAAGTCCGTCTTCTCGTCGCGGTACTTGACGATTACCGGCGCGTAAAGGCTCAGGCCCCACTCCTGGCTGTTTTTATGGCCCTTCCCTTTGCCGATGGCGCGCGAGCCCGGCACCACTACCGCATTTTCGGGGATGATAAGCGGCAGTTCGGTCGTGGCGCGCAGGATTTCGCCGTTGACCAGATCGAAGACCGGGGTTCCGCGGGTGAGGATGGTGCCGGCGGCCACCACCGCGCCCTGGCGCACAATGGCGCCCTCGTAGATGCCGCAATTGCCGCCTACCAGTACGTCGTCTTCGATAATCACCGGGCTGGCGTTGACCGGCTCGAGTACCCCGCCAATCTGGGCCGCGGCGCTCAGGTGAACGCGCTTGCCGATTTGCGCGCAGGAGCCAACCAGCGCGTGCGAATCCACCATTGTGCCCTCGTCCACCCAAGCCCCGGCGTTGATGTACATGGGCGGCATGCAGACCACGCCGCGGGCGACGTATGCCCCGCTGCGTACCGAGGAGCCGCCGGGAACCACGCGCACCCCGTCGCTGGCGCCAAAATGGCGCACAGGGTAGGTGCTCTTGTCTACAAACGAAAGGCCTGAAGCGGGACACGAAAGGTCCGCGGAGGGAAACTCCTCCAGTACGCCCAGGCGAAAACCCAGCAGGATGCCCTGCTTGACCCAGGCGTTGACCCGCCAGCCGGAGGGCGAGGCGGAGTCAGGTGAGGCGGCGCGCACTTCGCCGCGCTCCAGGGCCGCGCGAAGCTGAAGAAAGGCCGCCATGGCGGCCTGATCTCCGATGGCGCCAGGGCCGGCGGCAAAGAAACGCTCAATGGTTTGCTGCAGTTGGGTGATGTTCATAGCATTTTGAGTCTATCAATAGACAGGCCACAGGCGTCAGACAGGCCACGGGCGTTAGAACCTGTCTAAAAACTTATAGTATGAAATCGTTTTTGAAAGGGCATGGCTTCAGCCATGCCGAAAAAGTCCCGCAAAATCAACGCGGGCTTTAGCCCCTGAGGGATGAATGCATGAATTTGAGGTTAGTGT
>Ga0326727_10020657_pt1 | contig 13045 bp, 6 predicted proteins | sample MB2enrmetagenome_FD_207643 | JGI IMG/M metagenome (GOLD analysis project Ga0326727, IMG submission 207643) | Lab enriched peat soil microbial communities from McLean, Ithaca, NY, United States - MB29MY | ecosystem: Environmental > Terrestrial > Soil > Wetlands > Peat | place: USA: New York...
TCCAAGCCTCCGTTCGGAGGACCCGAACATGTGCTGAAGTACCTGGCCCGCAACACGCACCGGGTTGCCATCTCCAACGGAAGACTCCTCAGCCTCGAGAACGGCCAAGTGCGCTTCCGCTGGAGGAATTCCCGGCATAACAACCGCAGCAGTGTCATGAAGCTCGATGCGGTCGAGTTCATCCGCCGTTTCCTGCTCCATGTCCTGCCTTCAGGCTTGGTCAAGATCCGAAACTTCGGACTGCTCGCCAACCGCAACCGCCGTCGGGCCCTCGCCCTCCGCAGGATCCATCTCAGCGCCACTACCCCGGACATCAACGAACTGCTGACCGAACAGCAGAAGTCCGCGCTCAGCCGATCATGCCCGCAGTGCAAATACGGCACCCTGCACGTGGTCGCCCGCCATGTAGCTGTTGAACCGGCCAACTCCTGTGCCCCGCTTGCATGCGCGCACATCGACTCATCTTGAGGAAGACGATGCTGATCTGCATACGAATTCGACTTCGCACTCTGACGGACTCCGATCCCGCCTGCGTCACCCTGCGCTCGAAATCGGCTCAGCATAAGCCCGGATATCCTCCCAACCTTCCCGAGCACCCGGCAGGCGCATCACTCAACGGGTCCACTCCGGCCGCTCCCGTCTTCTCCTGTGTCCGGCCGGACGTATCGGCCACACCCGGACAGCACTCAATCCCCATACATTCATTGCGCTAGCAACTTACTGCAAATCGCCGTATCCACACCGCTCCGCACCAGCAGCATCGGCAAACGGAAACTCCTGCGCGCGGAGCACTGTCGATACGGCGCTAGAGATTTGGCGCAAAGCGAGAATCTTTCTCGCTCGACGACATGAACCTGTTGCCGGGACTGGCCTTATCGTGCACGAGGAATCGGGTTCCTGGTTGTGAGCGCCCAGCGCATTGTCCATCCTGGAGGACTGCGTCCCATTTGTTTTGACTTCGAGCAGCCGTCTTTCAGAGAGCGGCTGCACGAAGTACGTCGATCTTTCTTCCTTCCGCATCAGCGATGCTTAGAACGTGATGCGTCCTCCCAGTTGGATTCTTCGGGGGGAGTTGTAGTCGGAGGTAATCTGGCCAAAGGTTGAGCTGCCGAGAGTGGTGTTTGGCAATGCAAACCAAGGATGGTTGAAGATGTTCTGCGCTTCAGCGCGGAAGGCGAAGTTTACGCGATCTCTGATGGCGACGGACTTGATCAGCGTTGCGTCCCAGTTGCCCGAGCCGGGTCCGGGGCCGCGCAGCGTGCTTGCCTTCGGTTCATTACCGAACTGAAACTCGCCAACCGCGGTAAAGGCTTTGGGGTTGATGTACCCGTTGACCCGGCTGTAGAGGCTGCCTGACGTCTTCCCGCTGACACCGGGGTTGATGTTAGGCCGCTGGACGGCCGCGCCGATCAGGCCGTTCTGATTGTTCTGGGTGATGTCAAGTGGGAAGCCATTCTGATAGTAGGTTACGGCGCTCAATTGCCAATCGCTGATCGCGTAGTTCCACCGTCCCGCATTGTTCAGAAACCATTTGCCCCTCCCGACCGGGAGAACATAGGAACCTGCCAGAGTGAAGCGATTCGGGACATCGATGAAGGAGCGTCCCCACTCGGATTTCAAGTCGTAGACGTTCTGCGGACCGGGGTTTGAGCCGCCGGAGGGGCTGGAGGTTTCGTAAGATCCATCGAAGTTCCGCGACCAAGTATAGGTGCTGAGGAAAGACAATCCGTTGGAGAAGCGCCGTTCTACACGAGCCGCGATCGAGTTATAACTTGATGCACTGTCGGTCGTAATTACGTTGACCGATGCGAACTGAGGGAAAGGCAGGAGCAACTGGTAATAGGGTACCTTCTGCTGGCCGATCAGTCCTGGCCCTCCCGGTTGATAGAACGGATTAGCGGCGGGGGCATTGAGCGCTGCCTGCCCGAGGGAGAAGTAGGATGGGTTTAGCTGGTCGATATTCGTCCGGCCTCCGCCAGCAGGCGAGGCGCTGCCGCCGCCCTGCGGCGAGGGCAGCAGATGGCGCCCGCGTGATCCTACGTAGTCCACTTCCAGAATCGTGTTGCGGGCCAGTTGGCGTTGAACACCGGCAGAGAACTGATAGATAACCGGAGACTTGATGCTTTCGCTGTAGGCGGCGATTGGGTCGCCGATGCCTGTAAGCAGTCGGTTGACATTTCCAGTTGGAGCTTGCGGCCCGCCGGGAAAGGGGTTACTGAGCGAGAAACCCGGCGCCGGAGTGACGTCGCCATCGTTGCTTGAAGTGAGCGGCGACTCGGTAGTGAATCCGGTCTGAAGAGCCGCTGTCGCATCGTAACGCAAAGGCGAATAGAAGACTCCAAAACCGCCGCGAAGTGTTGTCTTCTCTGCAAGTGCGTAGGAGTATCCAAAGCGCGGGGCAAATTTGAGCTTGGAAAGTTCTCCGGTCTGATTCCGGCCACCCGTGCCGGCATACTCAAGGCCACCGACTGTTCCAGGAACAATACTCGCCAGCGGACTGGCGACAGTGGGATTGAATCCGACGACTTCGTTGTTATTCGAATCCTTCAGGCCGGTCTCGTATTCGTAGCGCAATCCAAGATCGAGAGTCAGCTTCTTCGAGACTCGGAACTCGTCCTGCACATAGCCGCCCCAATAGCTGATGTACTGGTAAAAGCGCTGTGACTCCTCAATCTGCCCACTGGTAGGCAGGCCGAGAAGAAGGTCGGCAATGGCGCTGCCCGATGCACCCCCAAGGGGTGTATTCGGGGTCTGCTCCGTGAAGTTGCCGGTGAAATTGAAGGACCCCGGTGCGCTTTGAAAATCAGTGAAAGACAGGTCGATGGAGCGATAATCGATGCCCGCTTTGATGCTGTGCTTGCCGAGTTCCTTGGCGATCTGGGTGAACAGGTTCCTGGAATACCAGACGTCCCTGGTTGCCGTCGAATCGCTCAGAGAAGTGAAGTTGGTGACATTCACCGGCGGAAAGAAATTGAGTTGGTAGTTGTAAGCGGGGAGTCCGAGAGTGGTGGGGCTGAAGCCCGTGCTCAACGGCAGAATGACGTTCGGGAAGCGGTTGAATCCAAAGCGGACACTCAATACAGTGGTTGGATTGATGGTAAAGATGTTATTCAGATTTGTCGCGTCCACGTGACGGTTGTATGTGATGGACTCCGAACCAGGTACGGTCCCCAGCGCATTGCCAAAGGGAATCAGGCAGAAGTAGTGCAGATAGGAGACGTTGGCTTCCCACCATTTGAAGAACTGGTGATCGAGCTTGCCAGCGAACTCATGGCCGCGATTCGCCGGACCCGGCACAGCCGCTTCATAGTTATATGCTCCCGTTGGAAGGTCCTGTGGCTTGGCGTGGGGAAAGTAGCTGAGGATGTTCTGCCCCACTGAGCTGATTGGGATACTTGCATTGGCAAGATTGTTGCCAAGGATCGGATGCCTGGTCTTGGGGTCATAGAGGGTGACCGGGACGCGATTGTCCGCGGCATCCAGGACGTAACTCTGCGAGAAATCTCCAGTGCGTTCGAGGTCGGTTGGCACCTGAAAGCTTTGTCGCAGGAAATTGCTTTCGGTGAAGCCTTCCTCGGCAATGAAGAAAAATGTTTTGTTTGTACCGTTGTACAGGTGAGGAACGATTACCGGTCCGCCGATTGAGCCGGCATAACTGTAAAAAGGAGTGTTGGGACGCGGGATACCTGCGCGATTGGCAAAGAAGTCGTTCGCATTGAAAACCGACTGGCTTGTTACGCCGTAGAGGGATCCGTGAAGATTGTTGGTGCCCGACTTGAGCAGCGTATTGTAAACACCGCCGCCGGTTCTTCCCACTTCGGCGTCATAGGTGGTTACCTGAACCTTGAGTTCCTGAGTAGCTTCGGTAGCGGGGATAATAGTGGGCCGGTTGACGGTGTCGGTGATGGGAACGCCGTCGATCAGGTATTGATTGGTAGACTCCGGGCTGCCGGCAATGGAGACGGTGGAGGTGTCACTCTGGTCGATGAATCCTGCGCCACGGATCACAGGCAAAACATTTTGCGAGACATTGATGACGGTGTACTGGTTTCGGCCGTTGCCGGTCGAGGTGGGAAGATCGAGGAGTTTCTGGCTTTCCAACGCCGTCGAGGTCGAACCATTCGTGGTATCGAGTAGCGGCGTACTTGCGGATACCTCGACGGTTTGCGAAGTATCGCCGACTTCGAGCGAGACGTCCACCGTGACGGACTGTTGCGTACCAACAATGATGCCGCCGCGCTCGAAGCGCTTGAATCCAGCGCTCTCGACCGATACTTGATAGCTGGCCGGGTCAACACGGCTAAAGAGGTATATTCCGGCGGCATCCGAGACAGCGACGCGTGTAACGTGCCTCGCTTCGTCGATGAGCGTGACCTTGGCTCCGGAGACGACTGCGTGGCTGGGATCTGTGACCAGCCCGCGAACTTCACCATGGTAGGACTGTGCGAAGATAGGCACTGAGATGAGCAGGAAAAGCGCGCTGAATGCCTTGCGTATCGAGATCATTTATAGCCTCCTGAGAATACGAAGTGAGAGAAAGTCCGCTGCGGTGGGCAGACCTTCGTTGACGCCGAATACACCTTCGGCATGCAATGTTCTCTGAAAAGAAGAAATTGGGAATGAATCGCGCGGGTGCGCGTTAGTTCGCGAGGGAAGAACAACAGCGGAAGGGTGCGCTCCTAGGGACGAAGCGCACCGGTACAGCGGCTACAGAAGCGGATTGGGTCTGAGTCAATGGCATGGAATTAAGCTCCAACAACCTGCGGAAGCCGGGATAGTTCCTCGTCCGTGCTGTCATTGGGAACCGAGCAACCTGGCGTCAAGATGAACTTTCTTCCCGCGGCATTGCTGGCCTTCTGCCACTGCTCGCGGATTTGGGCTGGCGTAAGATCCTTGTACTTCACTTCATCGATCCCAGTGGCGATAGTCTGCGAGAACTTGCTCCGCACGGTGCTCACCTGCACGCCGCTGGTCTGTACGGACCAGTTGACGACCGGTGCCTGGAATCCAACGAACTGATCGACATATTCGTTTTCCCAGTGCACATGCAAGAAGTTCAGTTTTGCGCTGCTGGTCGCTTCAAGGAAACGCTTGTCAAAGGGGGCGCTGAAGCGAGCGTAGTCCGCAGGCGAAAGCTCCTCTCGCTTGGCATTGGCTATCGAAAAGAGAATTCCAGATGCGCCCGCGGCAAAAGCGCGCCTGGCATGATTGATGTGCGACTGCGTGATCACATCGAGGGCGTCAAGCAGCCGTTGCGGATTCTCCTGCTGCAAACGGAGGATTTCTTCTTTCGAAGATAATTTGACCGCAACCTGCCATGGATTGAAGGCAGTTTCAAGGATGTATGCGTCGCCGTTCATGCCAGTGTTGATCAACTCCAAGGCGCGAATCTGGTCAGGGAAAGGATTGTCGAGAACCTTCAGTTCGTACCAGTTACCCGCGGGCTTAGGATACGGAAAGTCGCTCATCACCTTCACGATGTCCGTCCGGTACTTCCAGTGATAATCGAGGGTCGCCCTGGCGTGGACTTCGGAAGTCTGCGGGCCGAAGTGATGCCAATGCGTGAAGGGCGGACGGTCCACATCGCGCCCCGCGAGAGCGCGGTCTACACGCTCCTTGCGGGAGAGCGTCTTTCGCCCCGATACCTGTCCGAGGATCGGGTGTGCTGCGGCAACACCGGCAGCAACCGCTGCAGATATTAGAAAACTCCTACGATTCATCATGAACTGCTCCATAAGGCGGGTAGAAACAGATAGATGGAGTCCATGCGCAGAAGAATTGCTTCTGTTCAGCCATAGATTCGATTGTCAGGGTGCAATCGCGCCTGCGCAAGAGTGGATCATATCGCCGCTGAAAAGTTCAGCGACAACAGAGGGTGCGACAAGCGAAATGAAGGCTGGAAATCAATGTTGTGTCTCGTCGAGAAAGAACAACCCCGCGCGAACAGCTACGGAAACGCCAGTTTCGCACGGAATGAAATCAATGTCAACTACTGCCCTGCCCGATGAGGCTTGACACGTTTCAGCTTTACATATAATCTTCGGATATTGGCGAGGCACCAATCGACGGTGCACCGCCAGCAAAGGATTCAATGGCTAAGTTGTTCACTCCCGCGATGTGTATGTGCTGCTGTTCCGGCAGCGCTGCGCGGGCGTGTTCTCTGGGCTAGATTTCGAAGCAGAAGTTTCGAACCCCGATGACCCACCCGCCGAATGGCGCGGTGGGTTTTTCATTTTCAGCGGACAGTTTTCAATGGCGTTGTTCGTTGGTCATTGCCAATTGTCCTTCAGGCGCCGGTGGCGAAGTGGCTAACGCGCAGGTCTGCAAAACCTGTATACGCGGGTTCAATTCCCGCCCGGCGCTCCAAATTTCAACCGCAAGCAAAGCAGGAGTCTCAAATGACGATGAATCTTACTTCTCGAATGCCTATGGCCATGCGCACCCCAGGCGGTGACAGGCTAGCAACGGAAGTTTGAGTTAGTCGTCTCAATCTCCCTTCTGGCAGCCGCCTGGGTTTCCTTACCGGCTAAGTTGTTTGTGGAGGCCTTTTGACCAGCCATAAAGGAGATTGCGTTGAGCACATGCGAGCTGCAGGATACTACGGTTGCAATTCATGGCGGGCGGACGCTGGATTCTCACGCCAGTTCGATTCTGTTTCCGCTCTATCAGACCAGCACTTTCGTTCACGATGCCGTTGGCGTGGATAAAGGTTTCAGTTATTCGCGGGTTTCCAATCCTACAGTCGATGCGCTGGAAAAGGCTCTTGGGGCTCTGGAAGGAACACCTCCGGCGGTGTGCTTTCGCACGGGCATGGCCGCGATCACCACGCTATTCCTCTCTGTGCTGAAATCCGGCGACCATGTGGTCATTTCCGATGTGGTCTATGGCGGAACCGTGCGCTTGTTTCGCGAAGTGTTCGACAATCTGAACATCACCGCGTCCTTCGTCGATACTTCCGACGCTGCCAATATTGAAGCCGCGATCACGCCTGCGACTCGCATTGTTTTCATCGAGACGCCAGGCAATCCCACGCTGAAGCTGACAGACATTGAAGCGGAGGCCAAGATTGCAAAACGGCATTCGATTCTTCTCGCGGTCGATAACACGTTTCTAACTCCGATTCTGCAGAAGCCTCTTGAACTTGGCGCGGACATCTCCGTGCTTTCTACGACCAAATATATTGACGGCCATAACGCGACCGTCGGCGGATCGATCGCCACGCGCGACGAGAAACTGCTGGAGCGCATTCGCTTGGTCCGCAAAACTCTGGGCACCACACAGGCGCCCTTCGAGGCGTGGCTTACGCTGCAAGGAATGAAAACGCTGCCCGTTCGCCTCAGGCTCCACTGCGATGGCGCGGCGGTTATAGCGCGATGGCTGGAGCGTCATCCGGCAGTCGAGCATGTGTACTATCCGGGGCTGGACTCATTTCCGCAGAAGGCATTGGCCGAAAAGCAGCAGCGCGCTGGCGGTGGAATGATTGCTTTTAAATTGAAGGCTGGATACGAGGCGACCGTCAAGGCATTGAACAGCGTAAAGCTCTGTTCGCGCGCAGAAAGCCTGGGCGGGCTGGAGACTCTGATTACTCATCCGTTTTCGACAACTCATGCTGACGTCGATCCGGAACTTCGCTGCCGGCTGGGCATCATCGACAGTCTTGTCCGCTTGTCGGTTGGACTTGAAGCTCCTGAAGACATCATCGCCGATCTTGATCAGGCCTTCGCTGCCGCTGGTTGCGGCGCCACAATAGAAGAGGACTCCTATGAAATTCGCTAGCCGCCTGGTCAGTTTTGATCCCGCACCGGGAGACCGCTTCCGTCCGATTTCCACTCCGATCTATCAGACAGCAACCTTCGAGCAGGAGCACACGGACGCGTTTGGAGAATTCGACTACTCCCGCAGCGGGAATCCCACGCGCACGGTCCTCGAAAAGCATCTGGCGACACTGGAAGACGGCACACGCGGCTTCTGCTTTTCCAGCGGCATGGCGGCCATCGCCACAGTGACAAAACTTCTGCGCAGCGGCGACGAGATTCTTGCCGACAACGACTTGTACGGCGGTACTTGCCGCCTGTTCTCCAAGGTGATCGATCGCGACGGCATCCGTGTGCGCTACGCGGATGCGCAGGCTCCGGAGTTGTTCGAGCAGCAGATTACAGCGCGGACCAGGATGGTTTACGTTGAGTCGCCCACCAATCCGCTGTTGCGCGTGATCGATTTGCGCCGCATGGCCGCCTTGGCTCATGCGCATGGAGCGCTGCTGTGCGTGGATAACAGCGCGATGTCGCCGTATTTACAGAACCCGCTTGATCTTGGGGCGGATATCGTTCTGCACTCGGCAACCAAATTCCTGTGCGGACACCACGATGTGACGGCCGGGGTAATCGTCGTAAAGGACGAGGCGCTGGCCGATCAGATCTACTTCGTGCAGAATGCGGAGGGCAGCGCGCTGGGGCCGTTTGATTGCTTTCTGCTGCTGCGCGGCACAAAGACGCTGAAACTCAGACAAGATTGCCAGCAAAGGAACGCGGTGGCGGTTGCGCGGTTTCTTGTCAGCCATCCGGCTATCCAGCATGTCTACTATCCTGGCCTCAGTGAGAGCCGCGACTATGAGCTGCAGCGTTCGCAGGCGCGCGGCCCCGGATCGGTGCTGAGTTTTACGACGGGTTCGGTTGAGGTCTCCAAGGCCATCGCCGAAAACGCAGAGTTCTTCCACATCATGGTCAGCTTCGGCAGTGTCAACTCGTCGATTTGCCTGCCCGGAAAGATGTCTCACACCAGCGTTCCATCGAAAGTGCTGGCAGAACGCAATCTGCCCGCAGACCTGCTACGGTTATCTGTCGGGATCGAAGACGAAGCGGACCTGATTGCCGATCTTGATCGCGCGATCCATCTGGCAGGTGCCCGGTAAGCGCAGCAGCCGATCTGGCATAGATGCGCCAGATCCAAGAAAGTTCTAGCATCGTCTCATTGTGTTCAAGAGCAACCCATCGTGGGGCTTAACCGATGTAAACGCTAGGGATTATCTAGGATGTTCAGGATCGGTATCGTAAAGTGGCCCCAGCGTTCGCGAATCGCCTTGGCGGTATTCTAGGTTAACGGTAACGGGCCGAGGCACTCACCCAGAACGATTTGTGAAGCGAAGAATACGGTTCGGACCGATCAGTCCCCTGAAACGCCTTAGCGTCAGGCCATCCGTCGCATTGAGCGGACCTAACAGATTCCAGGATATCTGGCGACTTATCTTCCTTTTGAGGAGACTGATGGCGATATTTGCCTCAAGAAAACTACGGCTGCACGACTTCAAACGGAATGGCCGGGAGAGTTCCCAGCGCCATCGGTCGCGGCGGTTTCGCTTGTGGGTTTGATGCAGCGGTTGGCTTGAGCGCGGAAGCCTCGACAATCAGGTTTCCAGCCAATCCTGGTTTAACTTTGCTGTCCGCGCTGAAGCGAATCGTAAGAAAGCCGCCGGTCTGGCTCACATCTGCAATACCGATTCCGTCTGGAGGATCGCTGAGCGCCAACTGAATCTGATTTGCGGCTTGTCCCGGCGGCATGGCAAGACGAAGCTGCACCGTTTTCCCAATTGGAATTTGCAGACGACGCTCAAACTCGCTCCAGAGTGGCTTGCGACGCTCCTTGCCAATGACGCAGAGCATGGCTTGCTGAACAGGAACGATGGCTTGCCACGCAAAAGCCTGCGTCATGTCCTCTGCTGGAACTCCATCATGGCGCAGGATACGTCCGTCAATGGATGCTTCTCCCTCAAGCAAAAAACCTTGTGGGGACGCGATTGCCGCCGGCGGTGCGGTCAGCGTGACGCGTACTGTGTCGGTCCCAGCGGGGATCGTCCCTCCGCCGAGCACGAGTCCCGGCGGTCCATCCTTGATGCGCAACGTGACGGCGCCATTGAATCCATCCCGGCGCAGCAGGAGCACGCCGATGGGAATCGTTCTGCCGGGACGCAGATTGATGCTGGAGGGCGCGATCCGCACCTCGAAATCCGGACGCGGATGGCTGATGCGAAGCCGGTACGCGAAATCGGGCCCGCCGTTCTGTTCCGTGTCAGCGAGTTGCAGGTAATACGTGCCCTTTTGAGGGAAGCGGTAGATGAGCCGAGAGTCGGCCTGATGAGTCAGAAGAGCAGCGCCCTTGTCCTCGAAGTCGTCATTGAAGGCAAGCTGCTTTCCGTGGGCGTCAGTCAAGGTCAGCACCGAGTCCAGCGGCGAGCCAAGACGCCGTGCCTCGACCTCGGCAACCATCTCCTCTCCGGCTTTGGCCTCGATACGGAAGAAATGCACATCATTGGGGTGCTCGATGCATCCATTGACGATCTGCGGCAGCTTGATGCGGCGAGCACTGGCGGCGCTCGAAGCTGGTTGCTTCTCGATCGTCTCCGGCAACGAATCCACGGAAAACGCAACGGAATTGATTCCGCTCCAGCCCTTTTCCGCGGCGGAAAACTCGTGCCGTCCCGGATTGCTCAGGGAGGTTGTGAATTGCAAAGAAGGCAGATTCCAACCCGTTGTTACGATTTTGGTGCGCACGCCGGATTTGCCGCCCATGGGGAAGATGCCGGTGACATAGGGAATCTCGCCAATGGCAATCCGGTAGACAAAGTCTTCGCGGCCTCGGTCTAAGGCGTCGCGCACCGAGAGCGTGTAGTCGCCCTCTTCGGCAATCTCCTCTTCGACGACCGGTTCCTGTTGGAAACGGAAATGGTCGGTCGAAGCCAGTTGTTTGCCCTTTGCGTCGGTGAGCGTGAGCGCCGCTTGAAACCATCCCGGCACCGCATCAGACATGAACGGAATCAACTGGCGGGTCATGACGGCAATGACGATCTTCTGCCCTCTCAGCGCATGAAAGCGGTAGCTGTCCATGCTTCCCGGCATCATTTGCCCATTCACAATCGCAGGCAAGGCGATCTTCATCGGAGCATCGGAGGTTTCGGCGTGCGCCTGCGCGGAGAGCGCCAAACCACCGCCCGCTGCCAGCGAGAGCGGCACAAACCGGAAGGGACGCGAGGTCTCCGGGAAGCGATCGACAAAAAAGTTGAGCGGATTGGCCAATCCCTGACTGGTTAGCAAACGCAGTTCATGGTTACCGGGCGCGGCATGCACGTCCACGGTCACACGCAACCGCACCGACTGCGAAAGTGCCGGAGCTGCTCTCATGCGCATTGTTGCGTCAATCTGTCTGCGCAGATCGGCAGCGAGTTTTCTTTCTTCCGGCGTCCATGGCGTGGGGGAGTGGGGCTTTTGCGGCTCAGGCGGCGCGCCTTGGGCAGAGGGAGCAGCCGCGCTGGCTGGAATGACGGAAAATTCCGGCTTGTTCGCGGTGGTTCCTGCAGGGGTCTGCGGAGGCTGTGGACCAAGGGCAGGCTTTGCGGGAATGGGAGCGTTGGAATGGCTTTGCTCCAGTTCCTTCAACTGAGCACGAAGATCGTCCAGTTCCTTCTGCGAAAGCGGCTTGGAGAAGCCGGCAATCTCGGCCCTCACGCCGTCTCCGGCAAAGAACGCCTGCTGGGCTCCATCCAGAAACTGCCCGCCAACAGTGACCTCAAAGGTGCTGCCGAGCTGGCCTCCCGCGGGATACACGAATGCTGCGTGAGGCGAGTTCTGCTGCGCGGAGGCCGCGGCGATTCCCATCAGCAGCAGAAGCCCGAGCGTGCGCGAGATCATGCGTGCACTCCCATGATCTCGCGCAACATTCCAGCGGTCCTCACGTTCTCTTCCTTGCCCGGAGAGACGAAGACGGATTGTCCCAATGGATGCGGCAGTTTGGCGTGAAGATCGATGCCCAGTTGCGTGTAGATGCTTGAAATCAGGTCCATCGGATAGACCGGACGGTCCTTCACCTCTTCGCCACGCGCATCCGAGGCGCCGATGACATGGCCCCCAGAAAAACCTCCGCCTGCCACCATGGCCGAGAAGACCTGTCCCCAGTGGCCTCGGCCGCCGTTCCACGGAGATTCCCACTGCACCTTCGGCGTACGGCCAAACTCGCCGCTCCACCACACGATGGTGCTGTCCAGCAGTCCTCGCTCGGAGAGATCCAAGAGCAGGGACGCCATCGCCTTATCCATTTCAGGAACACGGCGGCGCATGGTCTGGAAGTTTTCCTTGTGCGTATCCCAGCCGCCCTGGTAGTTGATGGTGACATAGGGGACGCCGCGCTCGACCAGCCGCCGCGCCGCCAGGCACGATTGCCCGAAGGTGTTTCTCCCATAGCGGTCGCGCATCTCGTCCTTTTCCTGGGTGAGATCGAAGACCTTGCCGCCGTCGCCGAGAATCAACTCATAGGCCTGCCGTTCGCTTTCCTTCCAGGGAGCCAGGCGGGAATCGCCGCCGAGGGTCTTGTCGAGCGAATCCAGATCGTGCAACAACTGGCGGCGGCTCTGCTGGCGCTGGTCGGAGACGCCTTGCAGCACCACGCCTTCGACGGCAAAGCGCGCCTGCGCGGGATCGCCGCCCGTGGCGAAGGGCTGGTAGCGCATGCCGAGAAAACCCTCCTCCGAAAAGCGGCCCTGCGGCTCGGTCAAAACGATGTAGGGCGGGATCAGTCCCTTGTAACCTGCATTGACTCCCTTGAAGTAAGAAACAACCGCCCCCACGCAGGGAAAAACATCCTTGCCTCCCGAAGCGCGGCCTGTCTGCACCTCGTAGGAAGCGGTCTCGTGCCCATTCACACCGTGCGTCATGCCGCGGATGATCGAATACTTCTCGGCGCATTTGGCCAGATTGGGCATCAGTTCGCAGATGCGGATTCCGCTGACGTTGGTCTCGATAGGATGGTCGAGCGGGCCGGAATAATCGCTGCCCGCCTCCGGCTTTGGATCGAAGGTGTCGAGATGCGACGGCCCTCCCCACATCCAGATCTGAATGACCGATTTGGCCTTGGCGGTTGGCTTCGGCGTCGCCGCAAAGGCAGGCAGAAACCACAGATTGCTCAGCGCTGCTCCGGCTCCGCCGATTGCGCCCAGCCGCAAAAGATCGCGCCGCGTGATGTCGGCAAATTGCGGCAGCTTCAGAATCCTGTTCCGATC
>Ga0326727_10020658_pt1 | contig 13045 bp, 9 predicted proteins | sample MB2enrmetagenome_FD_207643 | JGI IMG/M metagenome (GOLD analysis project Ga0326727, IMG submission 207643) | Lab enriched peat soil microbial communities from McLean, Ithaca, NY, United States - MB29MY | ecosystem: Environmental > Terrestrial > Soil > Wetlands > Peat | place: USA: New York...
CGAGGCTGTGGCTGCCGGTTGGCAATCACGGCGAAGCCTCGTAGCTCTTGCAGCAGCTTCAACATTCTGACTTTGGTGGCCATAAGCGTGTTCTCGAGGGAGTGGCCGCAGTTCACGTGCCATGAGGGCGGCCGCCGCGGTACATGTTTGCTTAAATGCCGCTTGGCAGTCTCCGGCGGTTTTGGTTAGCTGACGGCACCGAATGACACGACCGCGCTCCATGCTCGCGCTCGCGCTGTGCGCTCTGGGCCTGCCCATGATGCTGGAGGCACAGCAGCAGCCGGGGTTGGAAATGGAAGCGCTCAATGAGAAGGGGTGGGTGTGGTTCGACTTCCAGACCGGCCTGGGCGTGGGCACCAACGGGTGGTTGGTCCGCTACGGCAGCGCGTTCCTCACCGCAGACCAGGTGAGCGTGAACCAGAAGACCGGCGACGTGGTGGCCGACGGCGACGTCCACATCCAGAGCGAGGAGCAGATCTGGGCGGGCGAGCACATCCGCTACAATTTCATCACCCGGCAGATGGAGGCGGAGCAGTTTCGGACGGGCATGACGCCCGTGTTTGTGCAGGGGCAGGGGCTGTATGGTGAGACGACGAACAACGTGTATCATGCCACCAATGCGGTCATCACGACGGACGACGTGTCCGAGCCGGCCATCAAGGTTCGGGCGAAATACATCAAGATCATCCCGGGCGAGAAGGTGGAGGCGCACAACGCGACGCTGTACCTGGAAGGGGTCCCGGTATTTTGGTTTCCCTATTACTCGCGCAACATTGGGCCGCACGCGAACAACTTCAACTTCCTCCCGGGCTACCGGTCCTACTACGGACCATTCGTGCTGGGCAGGTACACTTATTATCTAAACGATGAACTGGACGGCACGGCGCACGTGGATGTGTATCAGCGGCGCGGGGTGGGCCTTGGGCCGGATTTGAATTACCACTTCGGCCCTTGGGGCCAGGGGACGCTGAAGTATTATTACCTGCACGATCTGGATCCGGGGGCGGGCGGCGGCGACCCGAAGGAGAACCCGGACCGGCAGCGGGTTGATTTCTCGTATCAAGCCAATCCGGCCACCAATCTGAACGTCAAGGCGGTGGTGCGGTATCAGAGCGACACCAACCTCGTGCGGGAATTCTTCGAGGGCGAATACGCGCAGGACACGCAGCCGAATTCGTTCTTCGAGGTGAACCGGTTCTGGCAGAACTTCAGCCTGGATACGTACGTGCAGCCGCAGGTGAATGACTTTCTGGAGACGCAGGAGCGTCTGCCCGACGTCCGCCTGACGGGCCAGCGGCAGCAGTTATGGGAGACGCCGGTTTATTACGAGAGCGTGAATTCGGCGGGGTATTACCGGCACCAGTATGGGCTGACGAATGGCCTGTCCACGGGGTTAAATTACGAGGGTTCACGGGTGGACAGTTACCAGAAGCTGTTGCTGCCCCAGACCTATTTCGGCTGGCTGAATGTGACGCCGCGCGTGGGTGGGCGGTACACCTACTACGGAGCCGAGACCGGGCCGGGTGCGACGACCGGGGATGTGAGCCGGTGGGTATTCGACACCGGGGCCGAGACGTCGGCCAAGGCGTCGCGGGCGTGGCCGGAGGCGCAGAACGACTTTTTGCAGGTGGATGGTTTGCGCCACATCATCGAGCCGTCCATCAACTATGCCTATGTCCCGAACCCCAACGTCTATGGGACCAACGGGGTGCCGCAGTTCGATTACCAGTTGCCGAGCCTGCGGTTGCTCCCGATCACCATGCCGGACTATAACGGGATTGACTCGATCGAGGGGGAGAACGTGTTTCGCTTCGGGCTGGACAACAAGCTGCAGACGAAGCGCGACGGGCAAGTGGTGAACCTCGTGGACTGGAATGTCTATTCGGACTGGTATGTGCATCGCAATACCAACCAGACCACGTACTCGGACCTTTACTCAGACCTGACGGTAAAGCCGCGGTCGTGGCTGACGCTGGAGTCGCTGACGCGGTATGACATTGTTGACGGTGATTGGCGGATGTCGCTGAGCACGGTGACGTTTCGCCCCAACAACACGTGGAGCTGGACGGTCGGGCAGTTTTACCTGCGAGACGATGTGAGCGACTCGCCCACGGCGCTGGGGATCGGCAACAACCTGTTCACCAGCACGATGCTGTTCCGGCTCAACGAGGACTGGGGTTTCCGGGCCTCGCAGATGTTCGAGGCGCGCACCGGGTTGATGGAGGAGCAGGATTACTCGATTTACCGCGATCTGCGGAGCTGGACCGCCGCGCTGACTGTCCGGATGCGGAACGGCGTCGGCACTCCGAGCGACTTCACGGTGGCGTTCACGTTCTCGCTCAAAGCTTCGCCGCATTACGGGCGCGGCAGTGAAATTGGGACGCCGTATTGGCTGCTGGGTGGTTAGTCCGTTCCTCGACCTGCCGCATCGGACGGGATAGCGTCAGGGCCGAATGGTCGCACCGCCACGTGGCGGGGTTCCGCCGCGTTCCTCGGGGTGGGCTTGTCGAGCGGGGGGATTGGGGCTGACGTTTGTGGTGGGTGGCGCGGTCAGTGGGCGCGTGGAATCGGCCTGCGTGCTGGGAGTGCGGACAGGTATCGAAGGAATGGATGCCAACACCTCGCGGGAGGCAATAGTGGAGATAGGGCGGAAGTAGCCAGGGGCTTGCGCGCGAGTCCGTAGGGTATCCGTAGGGTATCCGGAGTGATTCCGGCCGAGTGCGCCGTTGGGTTCGGGCTTGGGGCAGGTCATGGGCGGGGAAGGGGGTGAAAGCGGAAATGGGCCGGATGGCGGGCTTCGGGGTCGAGTTCGAGGGTGCAGTAGCCGCCGTCCTTGAGCAGTTCGATGCCGGCCAGGGCGGGGCACAGGCGGAGGCGGAAGGGGCGCCAGTAGCGGGCTTCGTGCAAGGCGGTGCTGAGGCGCCGAACGGTGTGACCGAGGAAGCGGATGGGTGGCATACCGGTAAGGAGGCGACTTTTCCACAACACGAGGTTGGAGTGCAGATGGCCGATGGTGGTTTGTTCGAGCTGCGGGAGTTTTGCGCGGACGCTCTGCTCGCGCCAAAGGAAGGGCAGGGCGGTGGGGTCGTGGCAGAAGAGCAGGAGGCGCTGGCGAGGCTGGAGGGCATCGAAGGCGCGGCGGATGTCGGCGAGGTGCTCGGCGCGGAGGCGTTCCCATTCGGGCCACTCGGTGGGCAGGGTGTCGGGCCGGAAAACCGGGAGGGCGACAAGCGAAGAGACAAAACCCAGGAGGACATAGCTGCCGATTTCGAGCCGCCAGAAGGGCTCCAAGCCGAGTTCTTCGCGAGCGCGGCGCCAACTGGCCAGGCGCATGCCGCCGTTGCCGCCGAACATGGTGATCTTGCCCAGTTCGTGGTCACCGTAGTTGGCGCGCAGGTTGGGGCCGAATCGCTGGCGGAGCTTGCCGAGGCACTCTCGGACGCTCTGGCAGGCCGCATCGTCGCTCAGACCGATGAACGCCGAGTTGCAGGAGTAATCGCCATTGGCGATGACGTAATCGAAGTCGGCGCCGTGTTCGAGGAACTGATCGAGGAGATGGTTCTTACGCAACGGCTCGCGCAGCCAGATGTGGTGGCGATAGAAGCGGGCAAGAGCGCGGACGATGGGGTTGCGGATTTCCCGCAGTTCGAAGCTATGGCCGCGAGCTTGTTCGGCGGCGGCGGCGTAATGAATGTCGCTCAGGATGCCGAGCGTGCAGGTGCGCATGGGGCATCAGGCCGAGGCGGGGAGAACGATCTGGAAGGAGGTGCCTTTGTCGGGCTCGCTCTGGACGGTGATGGCGCCGTGGTGTTCCTGGACGATGCGCCGGGTGATGAGCAGGCCCAAGCCGGTGCCGTTGGGCTTGGTGGTGAAAAAGGGCTCAAAGAGGCGCTGCATATTCTCGGGGGTGATGCCGATGCCGGTATCCTCGATGGTGAGGCGGAGATGCGGTTGGTCGGAGACATGCGCCCGCCTCCCGGGCATGGCGCCGGGCGGGAGGATGTCGGTAGCAACGGAGAGGGTGCCGTTCGGCCCCATCGCTTCGAGAGCGTTGAGGAACAAGTTAACGAAGGCCTGCTGCAACTGGTAATCGTCCCCGGAAAGCAGGTCGGGTGCAGCCTGGAACGACCGGCTCACCGAGACCAGTTTGGCTTCCAGTTGAGGCTGGACGAGGCGGAGGGAGTGGTCGAGGATTTCATGGAGGCTGACCTTGCGGAGGGCGGGGGGGGGGGGGGCGGCGAACTTGCGCATCCGGCTGACAATGGCGTCAATGCGCCCCATTTCGCGGCGGACGACTTCGACGAGCTCGGCGTCCTTGTGCTTTTCGAGGAGGAGATCCACGAAGGTTCTGCCGGCGACGAGAGCATTCTTGATTTCGTGGGCCATGCCGGCGGCGAGGGTGCCGATGCTGGCCAGGCGATCGAGTTGCTGGATGTGCTGCTCGACTTGCCGGGCTGGGGTGAGGTCGTGGAGCACGAGCACGGCGCCGGACTTCTTCCGGCCAGTCTGGAGCGGCACTGCGCCGGCGTGCAAGGTGACTGCGCCGCGGTTGCCGGCGCTGACCTTGACTTGGCGATCAGCCGGCGATTTGCCCGAAGCCAAGGCGGCGCGCGCGATAGCGCGGAGCGCGGCAGGCAGGGAAGCGAAGGAGGGCAGGGCCGACGGGTCAGGGCGCAGGCCGAGGAGGTGTTTGGCCTGGTCATTGAGCGAGACGACGTTGCCCTTGCCGTCAATGAGGAGCACTCCCGGGGCGAGGCAATCATGGAGCACCTTGACGAAACTCAGGGCCTCAGTAGCGGATTCGATTCGGTGCGGTCGGGTCAGGGAGGAACCGCCCTGCGCGGCTGGGTTTTGGCCCGCGGATATGCGTTCAAGCGGACGGCGACTGTGGGTGTCGGAACCGGTCATAACAGACGTGCGGCGCCAAGGAATAACAAACCATAGTCCGATTCCGCCGAAGGGACAAGGAGAAAACGACCTTCTCTCATTTTCGGGGAGCATGTCATTTTCTGTGCCCACACGGACACGTTCTCATTAACACCCCGCTTCAGTGTCGCTTCCGCGGGGTGGGAGACTGCAGAATATCCGGGCACAGCCGGCTGTGGGAGAGCGGTGCCGGAGTCTGGGGGTAGCCTCGGGGTAGCCTCAGGGTAGCCTCAAGGTAGCCTCAAGGTAGCCTCAGGGTGGCTTCAGGGTGCCTGCCGGTTGCCTACCAGATAGCCTCAGGGTGGCTTCAGGGTGGCTTGAGGGTTGCTTCAGGGTAGCCTGAGGGCTTCAGGGGTGGGTTGGCATCCTCGCGCTGCAGGCCTCTTCCCGACAACGGGGTAGGCCGGCGGTAGGACGTTCAAAAAGTGGGATGCTCACTCATTTTCGGAAGGCCGGAGACCATTCGCCTTCCAAAACTAACGCCGCTCACGCGCGACAACTTGAGTCATTGGCAAATGAAAGTCACCGTCAACCGCTGTCCGGAATAAACCCGAACATCTCCGACAACCTCGCCCAGCACCTGCAGCGTTCGAGTGTCCATGCGAGCCGTTGAATCCGGTTCAAACAATCTCCGGGGTGCGAAGGAGGCCAGGATCGTTTTGACCACCACCCGCCCGCCTGGTTTGCCCGCTCCGAAGGTCGTAAACTCGCCTTCCAGCCCCTCCTTCAGCCGATACACGTCCTGCTCGTTTACCTCCAACCGGACCCGGAGCCGGTGTGTGTTTGCCATTCGAAGAACGGGGGTGGGAAAGGAAAGCGAGACAAAGTCTCCGGCGTGGGGGTAAAGCTGCAACACGCTGCCGGCCGACACGGCACGAACGAGGCGCATTTCGTAAGCGGTGCGCGCAGCGCCGACCTCGGCTTCGGCAAGCGCGATGTCCTCCGGCAATGGCCCACGCTTCAGCGCCCCTGCTTGCTTCTCCGCGCTTGCAACCTGTTTTTGCAAGGTCGCTGCCTGTTGACGCCGCTTATCCAATTCGTCATCCGCAAACACGCGCTCTTTGTGCAGTCTGGTCGCGCGTTGGTATTCCGACTCGGCAAAAGCCAGTTCAGCCGCAAGCGCCTCGCGGTTGGCGTATGCAGCGGCGATCTCCTCCTTGCCGTTGCCCGCTCTCACCCGGGCCAGCTTTGCCACCGCCAGGTCTAAGGCCGCCTTCTCCCGACGGGCGTCCACTTCTGCCAGGATCATCCCGTTTGTTACCCGATCGCCTTCCTTAACGAGCACGGCTCTCAGCGTGCCTGACATCTGCGCAGAGAGTTCAACCTCTCCATCCACCGCCTCGACGCGACCAACGCAAATGACTTTCGAGTTGCTCGCCTTAACAGCCTCAGCGGCACCGATGCTCAGAGCCGAGCCACAAGCCACCAACAGAATAAACCAGTTCGTTCGTTCACTCATCGAATCTTCCTTCCCTGATCGTGCAAACGCGGTCAGCCACCCCGTGGAGTCGGGCATCGTGGGTAGCGATAAGCGCGGCGCAGCCGTACTCCCGCACACAAAAGCGAATCTGCCCCGCCACGGCCTCCGCCGCGTGCGAGTCAAGCTGCGACGTCGGTTCGTCCGCCAGCAAAAGCCCCGGCTTGCCAACCAGCGCCCTGGCGAATGCTACACGTTGTTTCTCTCCGCCGCTCAAATCACGGGGGAGTTTGGCTGCCTTGTTCGCCATCCCGAGCAATGTCAGCACTTCGTCCACCCGTTTTGCATCCAGCGGCTGCCTTTTCAAACGCAGACCCAGGATCGTGTTCTCGCGCGCCGTGAGCGCCTCTATAAGGTGGAAATGCTGGAAAACGAAGCCCAGATGCCGCTGCCGTGCTTCCGTCCGTTCTGCGTCGCGGGCCGAGTTAAGCTCTTTGCCCTGTATCTCCACCCTTCCGGCATCCGCGCGCAGCAGACAGCCAGCGATTTGAAGCATGGTGGTTTTGCCCGAACCCGAGGGCCCCTGCACCAGCACGATTTCTCCAGGGCGCACACCCAGGGTCATGCCGTCGAGCACGCGCAGCAAGCCGGTCGGCTCGCGAAAAGACTTTGCCACCATGTCCAAGCGGAGAATGAATCCGTTCCCGCTCATGTCTTGAACGCCTCAGCCGGCTCCACTCTTGCCAGTTTGCTCAGTGCCCGCAACCCGGCGGCCAGCGAGCAGAAGGCCATAAGGCCTACCCCCGCTGCTGCGGTGCCTGGAGTGAGCACCACAGAAATCGTTGTGCTCGCCAGCGCCGCCAATGTCAGTAACACACCGGCGATAGCCACAAGACAGCCGAGGCCAAAGACTACAGCGATTTGCAACAGCACAATCCCACTCAGCTCCGCTGTGGAAGCCCCCATCGCCTTCATAGCTGCATACACCGGGAGCTTCTCCGCTGTCAGGTGTGCAAAGGTGAGCAGTACTGTCAGAAACCCGACCAACGCCGCCAGTCCAGCGGAAAGCGACAACACGGGGCCGATGCCCGTCAACTTGGTCCAATAGCTTTGGGTAAGATCGTGAAATTCCTTTGCCGTCCACACCCGCTGCTCCGGTAACCTCGCCTGCAAGCGGGACCGCACCTTCCACAGGTCCGCGCGGTGCCTGCATTTGACGGCGACAAAGGTAATCTGATTGGCCTTCAGGCCAAGGAATCGCCGCGCGTTGTCAAGATCGGTAGCAATCAGGCAAGCCGTGCTAAAAAGCTTCTTCCCGCGCATCACGCCAACAACATTCGCATTCAGGCCGCGGATCTCGACGCCGGTCTCACCGAACTTGGACACACCGAGACGGGGCAAGTGCTTCTCATCCACCAACACGTTGCCGGGCACCGCGAGTAAGGAAGCGACATCCAGTTTCTGGTCGGTTCCCAGGTCAACCTTCAACCCCGAGTTCAGGTCCAAGCCAATGATCTGCCCGTCGTCTATCGCCCCGTCAGGAAGCCGGCGCACACGGGACCACTCAACGACGACCGGCATCGCATAACTCACATCCGCATCGGAAAGCGCCTGAAAGTAAGACAGGTCATCGAAGTGCGCCACATAGTCGAACGCCAGAAAAGCGCGTTGCGAAATCCAAAGGTCCGCGTCAAACGAATCCCCCACAACTGTAATATCTCGCCGAAAACCGAAGTAGAAGCCGGACTGCAACAGTACAAGGAACAGGGCCATCGCCACGCCTATGACAACCCCCACGTATTTGCTCCTTTCGTGAAGGAGCATCCGGATGGCGGTCTTGGCTAGCATTAGAGGCGCATTTCCTTCACTGCCAAGTCGGGCAGTTTCGCTGCGTCCAAGTCCAAGACGCTCCAGCCTCTCGCTGCCGCGATACCGCGCAGCCTGCGCGTGGGATTCACTGCGACGGGATGCCCAACGGCTGCCAGAAGAGGCGCGTCCGAATGATGGTCACTATAGGCAAAACTCTCCTCCGGCGAGACGCCATGTTCTACGCAAAACCTCTCGGCCAGGAGGCGCTTTCCCGCGCCGTAAGGTTCCGGCAACACACACGCGCCTGTGCAGATTCCATCCATCACGACCAGACGTGTCGCAACCAAGGTGTCCACCCCCAGTTTGTCCGCAACCGGACGTGCAACGGCCTCGCACGCCGACGTGACCAAGACTGTAACGTGTCCCTGCTGGCGATGAGCCTCCACCAACGGAACAGCCTGCCGGCGGAGTCTACGACCAAGCCGCCCTGCGCAGAACGCAGCGGCCGCTTTATCAAGCCGCTCAGACGAAAGTCCCTTCAGGAGTGCGAAACCAGACTTCCTGAGCCCAAGCCCATCGCGTGAGATTCCAAACAAGTAACCCGCATATCGCGTAAGGACGCAAAGAGCACGAACGGGCGGAGCGAGGCTCCGCCGCCAGCACCAGAACAGGAAAGAGAATTGCGATTCCCCGCGCAGGAGCGTTCCATCCATGTCGAGGAAAGCCGCTGCTCTCATACGGTGCCGGTTGACTCTCTCAGGAGTTCCGGGAGAGCTTTGGGGCCTTTCACTATGCCGTAAATGCGATCCATTGCCAGCCTGGTTGTGGCTTCATCGTCGGCGAGCGCTTCAGGGTCGATGGGTTCAAGGAACTCCACGAGCAACTCCGCCCGCTTCAGCGATGGCAGCCGCTTGTGGGGTGGCCAGACCTGCCAGAATCCCTTGAGCGCGACAGGGACCAGTGGAACACCGCACTTCCTTGCTAGCCATGCGGCTCCGGCGGAGGCTGGCAGCCTCTCACCGGTCCGGCTACGCGTACCTTCGGGAAAGACGACTACGACGGGCTTCTGATTCCGTTCCTTCTTGAGTAAACGGATCACGCTGCTTGTCGCGTGAACCTTCTCCCGTTCGTCCAGCAGTATCGCGCGGCGGTACCATATCATCTGCCGCCAGATTGGATTTGAAAGCAGCTTGGCTTTCGCCAGGAATGTCGGGTTGCGCTCATGTTTTCGGATTACCAGCACGTCCAGCAGCAACCAGTCCAGGTAACTTCCGTGGTTGGAGACGAGGACACATGCTTCATCAGGCAATGCTCCGCAGACCTTGCCATGGTTCCGCCACCACAGTACCCAGCACACGAGCTCCAAGAACCAGTAAGTCAGCTTCGCCGCGCACGTGCGGAAAGCCATTGACAACCTGCCCAACTCCTGTGCCTTATCGCGCATCGATTCAATGCGCGCAGCCCACAACCACGGTTCCCTGAACAAACAGGGGCGCGAACTCAACGCACCCTGTCTCGAGGCACCGCGAAGCGCCTGTCACACAAGAACGCCGAGCCGCGCCCGATTGGGGCGCGACCTCGAACGGTTGTGTGACGGGCTCTGAGAAAATTCGCGGTTTTCGAGACAGCCCGTAGCCGAAGCTACGCAAAGTTAATCAGTTATAATTCTTGAGACGAGTTATCTACATTCTTCATCCAGAACGGCTTATAACAGAATCTCCCTCAGGTTACAAGCGCCATTCCATGGGCCGAGCGGCATTCCAAAGGGCGCATCTCAAGGCGCGATTCCTGGAGAGGTCACCGGTGTATGTGTGCGGGAATAGCAGATGCCAGCGGTGATTGCACCAGAAGGTTTCCAAGCACATAAAGGCTTCGTCCCCTTCACGGATCGAAAACGAGCTTGGCCGTTTGAACCGGCAGTGATATTGGCGACACCTCGCTCGATACGCCGACAGATTACGGTGTGCCAAGGCCGGAGAAGCGCTGGAGCCCCGAAGCGGCGCAAATCAGGTTTTGCGTAACTGTTGTTCTCAGCGCTCCTGGCCGGCCTTCGACTCGGGAATAGTCAATGCCGACAGCCTTGCTGGGTACCGTGTGGCTATCGCACGCAACCCCTGCAGACGCTTTCCCGACGTCTCCTGCCCTGACCCCGCCGTCAGATCCTGGGGAAAGGTCGCCTACCTGTTGAATCAGTGGCCAGGCTGCGCATCGGCCTTTCTCCCTTGCCGGTTGCCGGAGTCTCGATTGACAGCTCCGGCCCAGGTTGGCTACCCAAAAAGGCCAGCCTCTGGCCCCTCTCCCACCGCCACCCTCCCGGCCCATTCCCGCTGATAGGGCGGCAGTCCCTCCGGAGTCCCCCCGGAGCCTGCCCGTAGCACCTCTAATCGCCGGTTAGAGGTGCTACGGTGAGGCTCCGGGGAGGCTCCCGTGCGGCAGCGGAGGGCTGAGTGAGGGCATGGTGGGTGGCATGCGATTCGTCACCAGGCAGGGTCAGCGCAACAGTTTCCGCGCATCCCATTGGCTGCCAGGCAGTTGCGGAGTCGCCGATTCCCTGGGTCCTGATTGCGCGCACTCGTTGCTGGAGCTCCAAATCCACATCCCAGCTCCAAACAACCGGGTATTGGCGCGGCAGCGCCAATGCGTGAAGTGGTTCGGAGTCCTGGCTTTAGCTTGCCTTGACCGGGGCGTGGCCTCCAACGGCACTGTCCAAGCTAAGACTTGGACTCCCAACGGGTTAGCGGCTGTCGCGAATTTGCCCTGGCGTGTCGGCTCAGCCTCCGCCTGGCTGTCCTTAGGAAACAGGCAAACGGGAGCCGTGAGACTCCGTCTCGGACTTCTACGGCGCGGCAAGCGCGACTCAGAAGTGATATCCAACGCTGAACGAGAGCGTAGGGGTGAAGAGTTTGTAACGACCGTTGACGGTCTGATTGACACTCGGATCGGCGGTTACATTGCGCCAACCGCCGCCGATGATCTGGAGAGCCAGGGCCCAACTCCAGGTCTGGCCTTTGTATCCACCACCAAGGCTGCCAATGTGCAAGTCCGTGTCGGGGACCATGGGCGTGAAATAGAGACTCGAGGTGGAGGCTTCGCTGTAAAAGTACCCGGCGCTGAGGTAATAGCCATTGTCGAAGTAGCGCGTTACGCCGACTTCGTACATGAAACTCGCTTGCCAATCCAGAGTTCGGTTATAGGGAACCGGAGCCCCATCAATCGTCGCTCCCTGAATCGCCAAGTTTTTCACCGAGGTCCAGTCGGCCCAATCAACATCGAATTCCAGATTCCATTTCAGGGTAGGCCGGTAGGAGATGCCGCCGATGACAATTTGGGGGGCCTCGAGCTTGCTGGAGGCGCCGCTGGCCGAGCTCGACAGGCCCGTGGGGGGGAGATCATGCACGCTGAAGTCGCCGTGATAATCCATGCAGCTGCTGCTGCGGTAGGAGGCGCCGAACGACCATTGGGGATGAGGCTGCCAAAGTGCACCGGCGTTGAAGCCGTAGCTCCAGCCGTCGCCCTTGAACTCGCTTTGATCAGCGGGAAAGTAAGGAGAAGGAGCCGGAAGCAGGCCATAAACCAGATCAATCCGAGAGTAGTTGAAGGTGGGGCCAGCGCCAATGGACAGTGAGGGCAGAACCTTCCACGCCACGATCGGGTTCATCGTAATATAAGTCAGGCTCCCTTTAAGGGACTCCTGGCGAAAGGGGGCATCATTAGGCCATTCGACGCTGAAACCGAACGGTTCATAGACGCCAAAGCCAAAGGACACGGGCCATTCCTTGGGCGTGAGGGTGTATTGCAGGGTCGGGACGGGGATGACCTCCGCGTCGTTGTGAATGCCTTGGCCGCTCGGGCTGTTGTAGTCGCCATAGATTCCCAGGTAGAAGAGGGAGCCGGCTTGGATATTCTGCCCATCCAACTGCGTGATGCCGGAGGGATTGTAGTAAATGGCTGAGGGGTCGTCTGCGGTTGCGACAAAGGCGTTGCCACGGGCGATGGCGGACGCGTCCTGGTTGGGCACCCGGAGCGCTAGAGCGCTCGCATTGGGCGCCCAGAGTCCCCAAGCGAAAAGTATCATCGCGGGCAGAGCAGCCCAACGGAACTGGCGGCTTGGATTGCCGGCCCGTAGCCATCGCTTAACTTCAGGAGTATGTTTGTTCATATCTTTCATAGCTACTGACTCGTACGTTCAACAACCTGTAAGTACGACGCGGAATCGCCCCCAACGGGGCCGACTCCCTTCAAAGCAATTAACCTGCCAAACCCGCTCACAACAGGCTTGGCCACGTTAGCGCAATTCAGGCCGCCGCCGCAAACAAGGATCACAGAATTGCGTGCTCATCTAAGATAAAGCCCGAAGCGGGAAACCCGCAGAATCTGGCCTCGTCCTGAGCTCATAGGCGTTCGACTGGCATGTGGCTGCGGCCCGGAGCTGTCTAAGACTGAGACAGTGGCGAGAGCGTTTTGAGGCTGGTCTGATTCTCTGCGCCTTTGCACCGGCGCGACCAACCCCAAACGCGGGCGCCTATGCCAAGTGCGTGCGGTCTGGGCGGTGCGAGGCGGTTGGCCACGTGAGTGAGGTGAAGGCGCTCCAAGAGGGCGTTTGCCTGAATCTTCTTTGTATTGGCGCGGAAAATGGTTATCAGTGCCCCAATGGTGCGTTCCTGCGGACTGTGCGTAGTGGACGTAGCACCATGGAAAGCGCAATATGCATCGAAAAGCGAGCCAGACCGGATGCTCAAGAACGACTCAGAGATCAAAGATAGCTTAGTGACATGCCAAACCGGCCAGGGGGTCGAGGTGTGCGCCGGTTTGGTGCACCTCACGCGCTACCAGGCGGTGCTGGAGATTTACAACCCTGACCTGGCGCTCTGCACGTCGGAGGTGCTTGGGGAT
>Ga0326727_10020660_pt1 | contig 13044 bp, 8 predicted proteins | sample MB2enrmetagenome_FD_207643 | JGI IMG/M metagenome (GOLD analysis project Ga0326727, IMG submission 207643) | Lab enriched peat soil microbial communities from McLean, Ithaca, NY, United States - MB29MY | ecosystem: Environmental > Terrestrial > Soil > Wetlands > Peat | place: USA: New York...
AACGACGATCCGAGAGAGGATGTCTCCCTAAATCCTTTAGTCCCTAATCCCTTAGTCCCTTTACGTTTATACCGCAATCGCTTCGGTGGGCAATGCCAGGGCCTTTTGCCGCAGCGACTCGAAGAGAATGCTGGAGAGATACCGCTCTCCGAAGTCGGGCAGGACCACCACGATCAGCTTGCCGGCGTTCTCCGGCCTTGCGGCCACCTTGAGCGCGGCGGCAACTGCCGCTCCCGAGCTGATGCCCACAAACAGCCCTTCTTCAAGCGGCAGCCTGCGCGCCGCCGCGACGGACTCGTCGTTGGTCACCTGGACGACCTCGTCCACGAGGCTCATGTCGAGCACGCCGGGCACGAACCCCGCGCCGAGGCCCTGAATCTTGTGCGGTCCCGGCTTGCCCCCGGAGAGCACTGGACTGTCGGTCGGCTCGACGGCGATGGCCTTGAACCCCGGTTTCAAGGGCTTGATGTACTTGGCTACGCCGGTGATGGTGCCGCCCGTGCCCACGCCGCTGATGAGAATGTCCACCTTGCCGTCGGTATCGTTCCATATCTCGGGGCCGGTAGTGGCGAAGTGGATGGCGGGGTTGGCGGGGTTATCGAACTGCTGAAGAATGTATCCGTTGGGTGTCTTGGCCAGGATTTCGTTGGCCTTGGCGATGGCGCCCTTCATCCCGTTTGGTCCGGGGGTCAGGACGATCTCCGCGCCGAAGGCCAGCAGCACCGTGCGCCGTTCCAGGCTCATGGTTTCCGGCATGGTGAGAATGATCCGATAGCCCTTGGCGGCGGCCACAAAGGCCAGCGCGATGCCGGTGTTGCCGCTTGTCGGCTCAATGAGCACGGTTTCGCCGGGCTTGATCTTGCCCGCCTTCTCGGCGGCGTCGATCATGGCGAAGCCGATGCGGTCTTTCACGCTGCTGACGGGGTTCTGGCTTTCCAGCTTGGCTACGACGGTAGCGGGCAGTCCAGCCGCTATGCGATTGAGCCGCACCAGCGGGGTGCGGCCAATGATTTCAGTTACATCCGCGGCAATGCGCGCCATGATGATCTCCTTTTTCGGGGCCAAAGGCCCATATCCTCAGTTTTCACGGGCTTGAGTTGACGGTGGAGCTGTAAGGTTGGGGATTAACGCACGCGGATGAAGCGCACGCCCGCATCGGGCTGTCACCAGGACGGTGTTAGCGACATCGACGCATGAACATAGAGTAGCCCCGAAGTCCTCGTTAAGGCAAGGGAGGCAGGAGAAAAGATTCTCCGCCCCTCGGGAACTGCGCTGTCGAGTTGCGCCACCTGCGGGTGGAGCGAGTACAAATGAGAGTTAAGTTGGAGAAAGCGATGAGCGCCTTGATCGGAGGAACTGTCTTTCTGGCGTTGGCCCTCGGCTGGCAGGTTCGCGGGGCCGGGGTCGAGATTTCGACAACCGTCGTCCCCGATGGTTCCAACCCGGTGTTGACGGTCGCGAATTTCGTTCGAATCAAGAAGTTCATTCTCGCTCAAGGCGAGCACACGCCTTACGGTAGCCGGACCGACAACCCCTACTGGCCATTCCCCGGCTTCGACGTATACCTCGAACCGAGGACGCAATGGTTCGGCGGCGAGATGGACGAGTCCGAATTCAATGAACTCTTTGCGATCGAGGTGACGAAGTCGCCCGGTGGCGGGTCCGGCCCGCGCATAAACTTTCCCCGCGTTTCGCCGGATGAAAGCGGAATGGGGCTTCGAATCTTTGAGTACTACTCCAAGAAAGATCCCCAGCTTCTTGTTCAGGCGGCCGCTGAGTATTTCAGCGTTGCCCTTGCCGAGATCGATCGCCAGACAAACCGCGGTGAATCCGGCAAGCCGTCTCCAGCCGCCAATCGGCAATAAAGCTCACCCCGTATTCCTCAACCCCGCCGAAATCCCGCTGATCGTCGCGGCGATAGCGCGGTTGACCTCAGGCGTATCCTCGCCGGCGCGCTTCCGTCGCAGCATATCCACCTGAATCAGGTGCATGGGATCGACGTAGGGGTTGCGCAGCTTGATGGAGTGGGCCAGCACCTGGTTGGACTGGAGCAGTTCGGTCTGGCGGGTGACTGCCAGCACGGCGCTGACGGCGCGATGGAATTCGGATTCAAACAGGCCATAAACGCGCTCGCGGACTTGCGCGTCCTCAACCAATGAGGAGTAAAGGCGCGCCGTAGCCAGATCTACCTTGCCCAGCGCCAGTTCCACGTTGCGCACCAGATCAATGAAGAGCGGGAACTCGCGAGCCATGGTTTGCAGCAAGTCGAGTGCGCCCGGCTTGGCCAGATACTGCTCCACCGCGAAGCCCACGCCGAACCACGCCGGGACCAGCAGCCGCGACTGCGTCCAACCGAAAACCCACGGAATCGCGCGAAGGTCTGCAAGTGAGTGGGACTCCTTCCGCCGCGAGGGTCTCGACCCGATCTTGGCGTTCTCCAGCTCGCCCACCGGAGTGGACTGCTCAAAGTAGGCCAGCACGCCGGGGTCGTCGAGAATGTGCCGGCGATAGTAGCCGTAGGAAATCGACGAAAGTTCGTCGAAGGCTGCCTCCCACTCGGGCTTGAGCACGCCGGTGAAGTGCCCCTCCGGGTCGCGCGCGTTGGGGCGCGCCAGCGCATCCAGCGAAGCCGCGATCATCAGCTCCAGGTTGCGCTCGGCCAGCACCTCGTCGGCATACTTGAAGTTCAGCACCTCGCCCTGTTCGGTGATGCGCAGTTGGCCGTCGAAGGCGTCCATGGGCTGCGCGAAGATAGCGCGATGGGTGGGTCCGCCGCCCCGGCCCACTGTCCCGCCGCGCCCGTGGAAGAGCCGCAGCTTGATGCCGGCCTCGCGCGCCGCCACGTGCAGCCCGCGATGGGCACGGAAAATCTCCCAGGTCGAGGTCAACATGCCGCCGTCCTTGTTGGAGTCGGAGTAACCCAGCATCACCTCCTGCCAGTCGTCCCAGCTCGCAATCAGCTTGCGATAGTCGGGCCGGCTCCAAAGCTCGCGGCAAACCTCCGGCGCTTGGCGCAAGTCTTCGATAGACTCAAACAGCGGCACCGGCATCAAACCGGGATCTCCTTCACGCCAGTGTCCGGAACCTTCAACCCGTACCCCGCCCAGCCGCGCCAACCGTATCACCGCCAGCACGTCTTCAACCGTGGATGCGCCGCTGATCACGTATTGTCGAATTGCCTCGGGCGAGCAGCCACTCTTGATCGCGGCCACCGCGCGGAAGGTCTCCAGCACGCTCGCGGTTTCCTCCGAGAAGCCGCTCGGCAGCCCCGGCCCGCTTGTATCGGCCACAGCCTCCCGCAACGCCGCTGCATGAACGCGCGCATGCTGGCGAATATCCAGCGTGTGCAGATGCAGCCTGAACGTCCGCACCTGCAAAATCAGCGGATCGATGAGCGTGCGCGCAATCCGCACCCCGCGATTGGCCTCCAGCGACTCGCTGAGCGTCTCCAGGTCGGCGATGAACTCCTCCACACTGCAGTAAGCTGGCAGCGCGTTGGCCAGCTTCTCCTGCCCCTGCGCCAGCGTATAGGGCGTCACCGGCAGCACGGCACTGCTGGTGGCCGGGCGATCCATCTGGGCCAGCGTCCGCTGCACCCGTGCCTTCAGGCAGAGGATGAACCGCCTATAGTACTCAAACTCGTATTGCTGGCCGAAGACCTGCGCCTCAGGCGTATGCACCTGCGCCACGTAGGCCCGCAACCGCTCCAGCAGCGCCTCGCTCACCCCCGCCTGCTGGGCGCTCGGCGTAAGCAGATCGGTAATCTCATCCAGCCGCCGCTGGTAGTAGAGCAGCAGGTGGCCCCGCGCCAGTTGAATGGCGTCCCGCGTCACCTGCGGCGTCACATAGGGATTGCCGTCCCGGTCGCCGCCGATCCACGAGCCGAAACTGAGCACCTGCGGCAGCGCCAGCGCCTCCATCTCCAGCCCGTAGGCCGACCGCAGCGCCTCGGCAATCTCGCGGTACAGGCTGGGCAGCGTCTCAAAGATCGAAACGTCGTAGTAGTCCAGCCCCATCTTGATCTCGTCGTACACCGTGGGCCGTCGCGAGCGCACCTCGTCCGTCTGCCACAGGCTGGTAATCTCGGCCAGCACCAGTTGCTCCAGCCGCGCCAGTTCCTGCTCGGGTACCGGAATGCGATCCAGCTCCGCCAGAAACTCGCCGATGCGCCGCCGCTTGAACATCACCGAGCGCCGCGCCGCCTCCGTCGGGTGCGCGGTAAACACGGGCACAATCAGCACGCGCCTCAGCCACTCCAGCGCCTCCGCCGCGCTTATGCCCACGCGCCGCATCTCGCAGAGCGTTCCGGTCAGCGACCCGCGCTGCTTCCCGGCCCCGCCCGTCAGCCGCAGGGCAATCCGCCGCCGTTTACGGTGGTTGGTCTCCGCCAAATTGATCAACTCAAAGTAAAACGCGAAGGCGCGCGTCAGCAGAGTCGAGCGTTCCACGGGCAGCGAATGCACCAGCTCCAGCGCCGCCGCGGCCAGCCTCGCCCCCTCCTCCGTCTCGCCCCGCGCCTCGGCGTCGCGCCGCCGGATGGTCCCCTGCCGCAGCGCCTCCACGTGGGCAAACAGCTCTTCGCCCGCCTGCTCGCGCAACACCTCGCCCAGCAGCGTGCCCAGCGAGCGCACATCGCGCCTCAGCGGAGCCTCTTTCAACTCGCCGCTCTGCGCCTCCAGCTCCGCCAGCCGCTGCGCCCAGCTCTCGGGATTCCACAATAGAGCCATCGTGTCTAAATTATGCACGATGGCCTACAAATGTCGCTTTGTCGACGCCACTCGATTGAAGGGTATTTCTCAAGGAATCTGCCAACCTGACCAACCAGCAAATCTGTCATCCTGAGCGAGCGTAGCGAGTCGAAGGACCTGCGGTTGCTCCTCACCGGACGTCGACATATTGTCGCGTGCCCCGGCGGGAGCAGGGGCCTTCAGGCCCCTGGATAAAACGGCTTGATTGAGGGCCTTTAGGCCCGGGCCGGGTGCCCCATCCTCTCCGCCTCCTTTGACGGGTGGCGCACCCTAAGTTTTTCGGGTTGTTAACCCTCCCTCAGATTTGGATGCCCCATCCTTCGCCTTTTTTCTGGCGAAGGGTGGGAAACCGCCAGCGTTCACCGAGCCGCAGTCGTCCGCCCCGCCGCAGGCGGCTGCGGATAATTACCCTCCGCTGGCGCACACTGGTAGATAGATGAGCAGCGCGCGAAGCTCCGCTGAGGCGGGCCGGAGAAGCCGATCGAACCGGAAGCCACCCCCTTCCCCCATGCCTCTCTAGGAGCCTCCTCTTCAACCGGCTCTTGCTCATAAGTCGGCATGAATCAGCAGCTTAGGGATTACGCCCGTTAACCGATCAATAAACAAAACAGGCGGATTCTGACCTGTTTCGAGCCACTCTGGAGCCAGAAGCAACGCTTTCTCGTGCCATCATTGGCCCGTGCCGGCGGGTGCGCTTCAGAGGCTTCTGTAGAACTCGCTATTGATTATAAATGACTTAGATGGCGGAGGGAGAGGGATTCGAACCCCCGGTACCCTTTCGGGCACAACGGTTTTCAAGACCGCCGGTATCAACCGCTCACCCATCCCTCCGCTTGGCGGAACCCCGTTCGCAAACCCCTTACGTGAAGCCGGTGTTTGCATGGAGCATCCGCGATTGCATTTCGGTTGCGTGCTTGCGTTTCCAAAACCCGCGCACTTCACAACTTCGACTTCCTGCGAGGTTCCCTAAATGAATCTATCCTCATCGTTGGAGAAGCGTGTCTGCCGGGGCTCCCGCACAGGGCCTCGCAGCGATTCGACGACCGCCTTGGCTGCCGCCACAAGCCCGGCAAGCTGCCTCACAGGCCTGCCCACGGTGTCGGCAACATAGTTGCCGGCCCGATCGACAGCATCCAGGCCGCTGGTGGTCATGGCGTCCAAGCGTCTGGTCTGGACACGCACTCGCGCAAGGATCTCCTGCGTTGCCGATTCCAGCTCTTCGGTTAGCTCACGCAACCCGCGCGTCACCCTTGCCACATCGCTGGCAGCCTGTTCAGCCTTGGGAGCCACGCGGACAAAGAGACGACGCGCGTTGTCGATCAGCGTTCGTGAATTGTCGATCAACTCGCGCGTATTCTCCACCATTGGCATCAGCGAGGCACGCAGATCTTCTACCTCCTCGCGCAGGGAGACGATGCCCTTGCGCAGAGCCAGATAGATGAAGAGCAGAACGATCCCCTGCAGCAACACGGCCAGCGCGGTGACAGCGATAAAGACCAACTCGACGGTTTGGTTGTCAAATTTCGGCATCGGAACAATCTCGCGCAGGTCATCTGCGGATATCCAACAACGCTTTCAACCTGCTTCGCTGGGCGGGTTCGAGCGTCCTGCCCGGAGCCCGCGCAGCACATTCAGTCATTGGCGCGCCAGACTCCAGAGCGGACGACCCAGCAAAATGAGGCCCTGCAGGAACAAACTCCGGGAAGAATCGATCGCTAGAGCTCGGCCGGATCGACGGGCCCAACGGTATTCCTATATGCCTCGCGGCCCGCATCCACGGCAGCGGTCACTCTGGTGGTCTGATCGCTGACGAGATTCTTGCCGCGCTCCACAAACTCTTCCCACTGCGCGCGCCCGCGATCCACGAAATCGCCAGCCTGCTCCTTGCCCTTTTCCACCAGGACGCTTACCTTCTCGGCTGCCTGCTGGGTGCGGGCACGCAGGAACTCCGATCCCTCGCGGGCTCCGTTCGCAATCTTCTCGCGGGTCTCGCGGCCGCTTTTGGGGGCATACAAAATCCCCACCAGGGCCCCCACGCCCAACCCAGCTAGAAACCATCCCAAATGATGAACCTTGCTATCTTCCGCCATGACGAACCTTCTCCCTCTGCTCAGCCTGTCGAATGCCTGAGCCTATCAAAACTGCCTACTGTGCCGCAAATCGTAATCTCACCGCGCCGCCCGATTTGAGAATTGATGATTCCCAAATTCGGCTGCTCTTGAATCGGCGCGCACTCCAGATTGGAGCGAAACTCCGCACCAACCCCACTGGATTGGACGCAGTTCCAGCATCCGGAGTTGCAAGAGCCTGCCCTGCAAGCAGCTAAACGACTCCTTCTGAACACAATACAGCAAATGCCTTCCTCATGCCGATTGATTCTGCGTTGCTGCCGGAGGCGAACTATGCTTGACAGCCCAGCTCAAGAGTTGCTAGGCTCCCGCGATTGGTTCCTTTGGGCGCGTTTGCATTTCCAATGTGCTGTCGGCCAATAATGGCGGCGGATCGGAGTTTGCTGTCATGAGCGACGGCAAGAAGACCACGCAAGTAACAAGCACCGGATCAGCGGCGAAACACAAGACTTGGCGGAAGAGGCTTTTGATCGCTGCTGGGGTGGTTGTGGTGCTGGGGGCGGGTTGGATCTTCTGGTCCATCCTGCCGCTGCGGCACGAAGACCTTGGGCAACACCTGAACGACGTCGGAATCTGGATCGGCTTTCATTCCGGATCGTGGCTCGGCGATCATTCCCGACCGCTTACAGGGGCCTTCGTTGCGGTCTTGCTTGCCGTGGCCATATTCGCGATCTGGAAGGTGCCCCATTGGCAGGTTGCCCATTCGCAGGGGCTGAGTGCAGCCAATCGATTTGAGCGCGAGAACGAGGCGCGCACCACGCTGGCTCAGATCATCGGCGGTATGTTCCTGTTGGCCGGGCTCTATTCGTCGATCCAGACCTTCGATCTTCAGCGCGAAGGTCAGATTACCGACCGCTACACCAAGGCGATTGAACAGTTGGGCGCTGTTTTGCCGGGCACACCGCAGAGCAAGGACGGAGTTCCCGCGCCCAACCTGACCGTGCGGCTGGGCGGAATCTATGCTCTGGAGCGGATCTCGCGTGACTCCCCCAAAGACCGCGCCACGATCATGGAGGTTCTTTCGGCTTATGTGCGTGAGAATGCGCCGGCGACCACCACTCCCTCGAATGGGAACGCGGGGAAGCTCTTGCCCGATCCGTGCAATGCTGGGGCGAAGACCTTTGATGTGAACCGTCACCCTCGTGAGGACATCCAGGCAGTTCTTACCGTAATTGGCCGGCAAGCCAATCGGTTTGGGTACGATCTGGAGCCCATCGACTTATCAAAGACAAGCTTATCCGGGGCAGATATCGCCCGAGCTATGATGCCGGAGGTGAACTTGAGCGAGTCGCTTCTCGAGAATGCAGGGCTCGCCTCAGCAGTACTTCCAAGGGCAAATTTGGTTAGGGCGGATCTCGATTATGCAGACCTCGAAGAAGCCTCCCTCGAACGCTCGGTCGCAGAGGAAGTGTGTTTTCATCAAGCGCGCCTCATAGGTACTTACTTTCAGCGGGCGGACCTCACAGGGGCACATCTTGAAGGGGCGCTCCTCACAGGAGCACACCTTCAAGGCGCAGTTCTCGAAAGCACACACCTCGAAGGGGCGGACCTAAGCGGGGCAACAGGACTCACCCAGGAACAGTTGAATTCAACCTTCGGAGACGAGAAGACGCAACTGCCCGACGGCCTCACGCGCCCGAGCAGCTGGCACTAACAGCATCGCGGGAACCTGGCATGCCGGGCGTTCCGTCATCCTTCGCAATCGCGGCTTTGAGCCAGCGCCTCGGCAAAGTGCACGGCCCTGCACTGCGAAAGCTGGGCGATTTGTTCCCGGCAACTGAAGCCGTCGGCGACAATGAGTGTAGTTGGGCCAGTCCTCGCGATGGCCGGCAGGAGGCCGTCGCTCGCAATGGCCTTGGAGACTTCGAACTTGTCCGAATCGAAGCCGAAGGGGCCGGCCATGCCGCAACAGCCAGCCTGAATGGGCTCGACGGTGGCTCCGGCCTGGCGGAGCAGCGCGATCTCGCTGGCCGGACCGCCGAAGACCGCTTTGTGGTGGCAGTGGCCGTGGAGCAGAACGTGCGCGCCCTGGAGACGGCCCGTGGCCCACTCCGGGGCCTTGGCGGCCAGCCAGTCGGCCAGCAGCCAAACCTGCCTGCTCAGGCGTTGCGCGCGGGGATCGTCTGGAAAGAGCTCCAGCAACTCGTCCTTGAAGACGCTGGCGCAACTTGGCTCGAGAAAGATGAAGGGCAGGCCCGCCTCGATTTGCGGCGTCATGCGGTCGAGGACTTTAGCCAGATACTTGCGGGCGGCGCCGAGCAGCCCGAAGTCGTAGAGCGGGCGGCCGCAGCAGATGTGTCCGCGCGGGGTCTCAACCGCGAAGCCAGCCCGTGTGAGGACCGATTCGGCAGCGGCGAGGGTTTGCGGGTGGTAGTAGTTGTTCCAGGTATCCGGCCACAAGAGAACCTGCATTCCCGCACGGGCTAAAGCCCGTTTTGATTCTTGCGCATTTACGGCACGACTCAAGTCGTGCCCTTTCAAGGCAGATTCGCGATCGCTCTGATAGCTGCGCGGCGCAAGGCACGGGAGCTGGCGCTCCTGCGCTACACCAGCCATCCGCTTGATGAGCGGGCTGGTGATGGAGCCGGTGAGCAGGGCGTTAGTCAGGGCCGGGGCGAGCGAACCCCAGCGTGCCAGCCGGTCGGCATGGCCGAAAAGGTAGTGGCGCAGGGGGTGAAGGCGGCCCTTGTAGCGCTGCGCCAGAAACTCCGCCTTGTAAGTGGCCATGTCCACCTGCACGGGGCACTCGGATTTGCAGGCCTTGCAACTGAGACAGAGGTCGAGGGCCTCGTGGACTGCCTTGCTTTGGAAGCCTTCATCCCGCAAAGCGCCGGCCAGCATCTCCCAAAGCAGGCGCGCGCGGCCGCGGGTGGAGTGCTGTTCCTCACCCGTGGCGCGGAAGCTCGGGCACATGACTCCGCCCTCGGTGTTGCGGCAGGCGCCCACGCCCACGCAACGCTCGGTAGCACGCTCCAGCGAGCCTCCGTCCGCTGCGAAGGCAAAGTGTGTTTCGAGACCGGCCACCAATTCGCCGGCGACAGGCAGTCCGTGGCGGAGGTTTTCCACCGGCTCGTAGACCCGAACCGCATCCACCAGCTTGCCGGGATTCATGCGATTGCCGGGATCCCAGAGGGCCTTGAACTCGCGAAAGGCACCAATCAGTTCCGGACCGAACATCTTGGGCAGCAGCGCGGCGCGCGATTGGCCGTCGCCGTGTTCGCCGCTGAGCGACCCGCCGAAACCGAGCACCAGATCGGCTGCGCGTTCGATGAACTCGCGATAGCGGCGCAGGCCCTCCTGGCTGCGGAAATCGAAGTTGACGCGCATGTGGACGCAGCCCTGGCCGTAGTGCCCGTAGAGCGGGCTGCGATAGCCGTATTCGGCCATCAGGGCCGAGATACCGCGGAGATAGGGGCCCAGTTGCGCGGGCGGGACGGCAGCGTCTTCCCAGCCTTCAAAGCGGTCGGGCTCGCCGGGAACAAAGACCATGGCGCCGAGCGCGGACTCGCGGACGTGCCAAACGCGAGCGGCCTCGGCGGGCGAATAGATGCGGGCCGCCGGAGCATGAGGCCAGGCCTGGGAAGCGCTCACCAGGGCTTCGGCTTTGGCCTGAGCCTCGGCCGCCTCCCAGGCTCCCATCTCCACCAGCAGAAAACCGCCGCCGGACGGCAGCAACGCAACATCTTCGACTGCCAGTCGCTTGCGGCGCATGAAATCGACCAGCAGGGCGTCGAATCCTTCCAAACCGATGGGCGCGAGCTCCAGCGCGCGCAGGACGGCGTCGGCGGCCTGGAATGCATCTTCGAAGGCCAGCGCCGTGAGCACGCGGTACGGCGGGCTGGCGGTCAGGTTCAGCGTAGCGGAGACAACCGTGGCGCAGGTGCCTTCGCTGCCCACCAGCGCGCGGGCCACGTGGAAGCCGTTCTCGTCGAGCAGTTCGTCGAGGTTGTAGCCGGAGACGCGGCGGGGAATGTGGGGAAACCTCTCCCGGATGAGGGTTGCATAGCGGTTGCGCAGGCTGGCCAGGCCGGAATAAATCTGGCCAACCCTGCCGCCGGAGCCAATCAAGGCTTTGAGCTCTTCCTGACCGGTGCGGCCGACTGTCATGCGCGTACCGTCGTAGAGCACGATGTCGAGCGATTCGACGTTGTCGGCCACTTTGCCCCCAAGCAGGCCGTGAACGCCGCAACTGTTGTTGCCGATCATGCCCCCCAGAGTGCAGCGGCTGTGTGTAGCGGGGTCGGGAGCGTAGGTCAGGTGATGATGCTCGGCGGCTTCGCGCAACCGGTCGAGTACGATGCCCGGCTCAACACGCGCCAGTTTGGCAGCCGGGTCGATGGAGCCGAGCCGATGCATATACCGGGAGAAATCGAAGACCACAGCCACGTTGGCGCACTGCCCGGCCAGGCTGGTGCCCGCGCCGCGAGGCAGCACCGCGGCTCCGGTAGCCCGGCACGCGGCCAGAGCAGCCTCCACATCGGCTGCGTCTCTGGGCAGAACCACTCCGACCGGAAGCTGGCGATAGTTGGAGGAATCGGCGGCGTAGAGCGCGCGAGAGCCAAGGTCGAAGCGAACGTCGCCGCGCAGAGTTGACTTGAGAAGAGCCTCCAGCTCGCGATGCGCGGCAAAGCGCTCGTGTTCGAGCGGAGGCTGGTTCATTAGGACGGAAAAGGGCGAAGGGCTCACGGTGAAATGGTAGCGCGTTGCAGAGCACGCAGGGGCCAAATAGAAGAACAAACTGTCCCGCGATTGCGAGTCATGCGTTTCGAGTGACCCATGATTGCTTGCGGAACTGGCGAGGGGCGGGCTGCACCTGGGCGGTGTGACTTTCACGCTTGATTTGACCCCGTGGGGTGGTAGCCTTCATGATCCGTTCGGGTGTGGAATTCGAATGGAGGGACGCATGAGCGAGGGCAGGGAGAATGGGCCAGCGGGCGCGAGCGTTTACGTGCGGCGAGACGATGAGCCGCCTGCGGCGATCGCCGTCGAGGGCTGGCGCTATCATCACATGGGCATTCCCACGCGCGTGCCGCGGCCGGATGAGGTGCACGTGCCGGAGCTGAAGATTCATGTAGCAGGCTTCGAGTCCAGCCCCTGCGGGATTCAGTGGACGCGCATCGATGAGGACGCGCCCTATGCGGAGATCGTTATGACCGTGCCGCACGTGGCCTTCGAGGTGGACGATCTGGAGGCGGCGCTCAAGGGGAAAGAGATTCTGACGCCGCCCAACAGCCCCAGCGCGGGCGTGCTGGTGGCGATAATTCTGGATCAGGGCGCGCCGGTGGAGCTGTTGCAGTTCACCAACAGGAAGACGGCTGCGTAGGCTTTCGCCGTCATTTTGATCCGGCCGATTGTCATGCGGGATTTTGAATGAAAGGCAACCGCAGGTCCACTTCGACTTCGCTCAGTGCAAGCTTTCGACTCGCTTCGCTCGCTCAGGACGACAGATTTGTGTAGCTGCGATCTTCCCTGGCGGATCAATAATCTGACGCGTTGGCGGCCTTGTTGCATAAAGGAGAAAAGGAAGGGCACGATGGGCGCAAAAGAGAGAATGAAGTTGATGGGTCAGCCCGTTCCGAAGTTGCCGGTTGCGGATGTCGAACGCGTGCAACAACATTACGGAGATACATTTCCTGGAAGCGATTGAACCCGGCTGCGGATCCGGGCAGCGTTTACCAGGATGCTTGCATTGACGTGCCCTGCGGTGGCATTGACGAAGGGGGATTTTCCATCGATGAGCGAGACCGAAAGCAAGTCTCTTCCAGAAAGCGCCTATCAACCTCTGAAGCCCGGCGAATCTTACCTGCCCGTCGTGCGCACTGAAGCGAAGGTGCCGGAACTCACGCCGCGATCGATCCTGTGGGGCGTCGTGCTTTGCGTAATCTTCACCATCGCCTCGGCATACTCGGGCTTGAAGGTCGGGCAAGTGATGGAGGCTGCGATCCCCATTTCCATCCTGGCCATCGGCCTGGCGCGGGTTTATGGACGCCGGTCGAGCCTGCTGGAGAATGTGATCATCACGGGAATCGGAGGCGCAGCAGGCGGCGTGGTTGCCGGCGCCATCTTCACGCTTCCGGCGCTGTACATCCTGCATCTCGATCCTCGCCCGGTGCAGACCATCTTCATTTGCCTGGCAGGCGGCTGTCTGGGTGTTCTTTTTTTGATTC
>Ga0326727_10020662_pt1 | contig 13043 bp, 6 predicted proteins | sample MB2enrmetagenome_FD_207643 | JGI IMG/M metagenome (GOLD analysis project Ga0326727, IMG submission 207643) | Lab enriched peat soil microbial communities from McLean, Ithaca, NY, United States - MB29MY | ecosystem: Environmental > Terrestrial > Soil > Wetlands > Peat | place: USA: New York...
GCGACTTGCCGCGGAAAACCACGGCCAGGTCCGCCTCGCGGCAGAGGCAGAACTCGGGCGGCTCCGGGAAGGCCAAGGCGGCCCCGGCGGAGTCCGGCGGGGCGGCTGCCCGCGGGCCGGCCCTCTCCGGCTGCCCCTTGGGTTCGTCTAGTTGATCCCAGAAGGCTTGGGCCACGGAAGCGTCGGGGCGAGTTTCACGCGGCTCGGCCGAGGCCGCTTTCTCCGGGAAGGATCCCAGCCAGCGGCCCAGATATGCCAGCTTGACCGGCGAATCGCTGAGGTAGCCGACCTGGTTGACCTTGATCGAGTTCGTGAGCGAGCGTTTTTCCTGGAAGCGGAGCGATGCCCGGCTCGCCGCCGCCGTCACGGCCCGATTGACTTCGACCTCGACCAGATCGCCGTCCCCCAGCGGTTCCTCGATTTGCAGGAACATCTCGTGCATCGGGATGGCCGCGAAGGGCCAGCCGCTGGGCAGGTAGGTGTCGATCTTGCTCGTGCGTCCGAGGCGGACAACCCGCAGCGGCTTGCCCGCCACCCGGACGCTGTAATTGCGGGTCTGGCCGGCCGCCGCCGCGGAGAAATCGGGGCCGAACTCCAGGGCGAGGATGCCCGGCCCGACCGGTTCCAGGCGACGCAGCCCCAAGACGGCCAGGTCCACGGCGTGGTCCCGGGCGGCCGCGGCCCGCCCCTTGCCGAAAACGAAGCCTTGCGCCGTGTGTCCGCCGGTGACCATTTCCCCCTGCGAGCCCTGGGCGAGCACGAAGTACTCCACGCCCTCCGCCAGCGGTTGCGGCAGGTCCAGCGTGACGATCGTCCGCTCGAAGCGCGTGAAGGGGCAGCCGGGCGGGCCTTCGGCCTCGACTTCCGTGCGGGCCGCGACCTGCCGGGGGGTGACGAACTTCGCATAAGCGTAGTTGTCGTCACGAAAACTGATGATGCGGTAGGACGCCGCCCGCTGGCAGGCCGGCGTGACGCTCATACCCAGCACCAATTCCACGCGCGTGTCGCCTAGCGGCTCCGCGCTGCGCAGCCCGAAGGAAGTGCGGACCGCGATGCGGTTGTCGGCCAGGCCGCGAAAATCGGCCAGCGGATCGGCCCGGCAGAGCGCAGCCACCGCCGGCAGCCAAACGAGCCAGCCCGCCCGCAGGCCGGACGCCAACCTCCAAGGCCATCGTTTTTCAGCCCTCGGCCGGTCCTGGTTCAAGGTGTCTCTCCCTCTCTCGCGGGGCAACCGCCTGCTCCAACTCCGCCCTCGACATCTTTTCCGGGTCGGCGCAGGCCGCCTCGCGCCGCGCCGCGAGGAAGCAACAGAAAACGTCGGATCGTAGGAGTCACGGCGGATCGGGAGCCTCCGGTCGCTGTGCTGGCTCGGTCGCAGACCGGCCACAACAGCGACCTGTACAACACCTCAGCGGTGCCAGGGCGGGGCAAGGAAACCGGTGGCTTCAGCGAACGTTGCTTTTCGCCGGAAATCCGCCGGATCGTAGGCGGGGTTGCACAGATCCCGGCCGGTCCATTGCGGATGCTGGCGGCCGAAGTAGCTGCCGTAGAACTGGTAGTTGGTATCTATCCAGCGACTGAGAATCATCAATTCCCTCTCGCTGAGCATCTTGGAATGGTCGTCTTTGGCGTTCTTGGGATGCGCGGGGTTGGTCAGCATGGCGAGCAGCGGACTGGTGGGGCACCCCAGGTGCCGGGGCGGCAGATACGCGCCGTTGTAGTTGCCCTGATCGCCGCGGAGAAAAGAGATGAATTCGGCAATGATGGGCCCGGCCAATTCCCGCTTGGCAAGCTCTTCATAGGAGGTGCTGTAGAAGAGGGTGACTTCGCCGGTCAGCCGCAGCCCGCCCGCAGGATCTTTCGGGCCGTGGCACTTGACGCAGCGGGCGTCGAGAATCGGCTGGATATCGGCGGGGTAGTGGATGACCTGGCCGGCGCGGCCGTCGCCGCCGTTGGCCGTGAGATCGCAGGGTTGCGGTTGGGGCGTGCTCGGCGGCCGCGCCAACGCCAACGGCATGGCGGCGTGGTCCGCGGCGGCGATGCGGTTGGGCTGCCCGTGGCAGCCCGTGCAGGAACGCACCTCGCCGGGCGCATAATTCACGTACGTCCGCTCGCGCTGGATCTCCCTGAAGTTCTCGTCCAGGGCCTGGAAGAAGACGTTGCGGTTGGCGGGCACCACGAAGTGGGCCGAGCCGTCGGCTTCGACGGGCACGACTCCCCACTGCACGCGCGGCCAAAGGGCGGCCTTCCAACTGGAACTGCTCAGCGACGGCTCCCAGCGGCGGTTGGTGGACCAGTAACGCGGCAGGGCCTCGTTGATTCGCAGCCACTTGACTTCCCCCGGCTTGACCCCCTCCATGCCCCGGTAGACGTCGGCCACGACGCACAGCGCCTGGTTGGCGGCGGCATATTGCGGATCGCGCACGGACTGCACCAGCGGCGGCACCAGCCGCGCGACCAGCGGCAGGGGATGCCAGCAAGAGAGCTTGGCATCGGCGTGCACCGCGCAATGGCGCCCCTCCGTGTCGATCAGGTACAAGGCGTAGGCATTCGGCACGTTCTGGTAGTGGTCCGCGGCATTGACCTTGTAAGAGACCAGGAACTGGCGATCGCTGACGGGATAAGGGTGCGTGTAAAGGTGTCCCTTGCGGCCTTCGCTGTCATGCACGTACTTGCCTTCCTTGGTCAGGAACTCCCAGCCCGGCTCCGAGCGGCGCGCGATGAACACCTGCGGGGTGACGTTGACCACCGGGAACCGCGGATCGTATTGGACGTAACCCGCTTCGTTCGGGTCCGGCCCGCGCTCCCGCACACCCATGCCGAAATCGACCAGCAGGATCGGCCCCAGGCAGCCTCCCTGGGGACAGTGGCAGGTGCCGGCGCACACGAAGCGATGGTTGTTGCCGGGCAGGGGTTGCGGGTACATGTAGATGGTCGTGTCGTCGTCGGCCAGGCCGTAGAGTTCCTGGGGCCTGGTCCCGTCGGGATTCATGGACCAGACGGTCTTGGCGACCCGCGCGCCCCTGTCGATATACTCCCAGCGGTGGTACATGACCCGGCCGTCATCCAGCACCAGCGGGCAGAATTCGCTGACAGGGCTCTGCGTAAGCTGTTCGACGTGGCTGCCGTCGGCGTCCATGCGGTGCAGGCAGGGCGCCACGAGATGGGCCGACCCGCCGCACAGCACGGTGTGCTCGCAGCGGGTCGAGCAGAACATGATCTTGCCGTCCTGCAGGTAGCAGGGGTGGATGTCGTCGGTATGCCAGGACTTGTGCCAGCGCGCCGCCTTTTCCGCCTCGTCCGGCGGCGGGAAGGATATTTGCCGCAAGCCCGTGCCGTCGGTGTTGACTTCCCAAATGCGGAAGCCGCAGCCGGGATCGCGGCGGAAATCGAAAAGCAGCTTCTTGGCGTCGAACGAGAGGCTGATCTTGCCGATGAAGCCCCGGCCGCCGGGCAGATCGGCGGCCCTGACTACGGCCCGCTCCGCCCGCGTGCGCAAGTTGTAGATATAGATGCCGTTGTCCGGCAGGAAGCGGTCGGGGCTGGTGCCGCTGTTGATGTCCGTGTAGTAGTGATCCGAAGAATAGGGCTTGCGTTTGACGAAGACGATGTCCTCGAAGCCCAGCTCCTCCGGCCCGACGGCCGGCTGGGCCACGGCCGGGTTGCTCGCGGGCGCCACGGCCGGCGCGCCGGCAGCGGCGGACCCGCGGGCACAGAGGACCGATGCGATCCCGAGCAGACCGACCAGGACGGGAACGAGTGCTGGGCTGTTTCTTGAAAATGGGATCATCTGGTTCTTGTTTCTACGCGAAGGCGCTAAGCCGCCAAGGCGCGGAGGGAGGAGGGAGAGCGAAGCGATCCGAGGGAAGCCGATGCTGCTGGGGTACGATGGCATGACACGTTACCTGCCGTTCTCTTGCGCCTTCGCGGCTTTGCGTGGAAGTCCCTTCGCCAGAACATCCTCCACACCTCTAACTCATCGACGAAGCGGCCTGCACCTCCTGGCTCTCGCCGGTCACTCGCAGCCGCGGCCGGGCGCACTGGCGGTGGCGGCCGCGACCGCCCGGGCGACCAGCTCGCGGGACGCCGGCTTGGTGAGGTGGGCGGCGAAGCCCGCTTGGCGGCTCCGCTGGATGTCCTCCTCCTGCCCATAGCCGCTCAGGGCAATGCCGGGGAACTTGTGTCCCCGCGCGCGCAACTCGCGCATCAAGTCGTGGCCGCTGCCGTCCGGCAGCCCCAGGTCGCTGACCAGCAGATCGAAATCATGCCGGCCGGCCAGCTCCAGGGCGGTCGCCACGTCGCCGGCCGTTTCCACGCTGTGGCCGTCCGCTGTCAACACCTTCCGCATCATGTTGGCGGTAACGCCGTGGTCTTCGACGAGCAAGATTCGCAAGGGGCGCACGGCGGGCAGCGGGGCCGCCGCGGGCGCTGCGGGCCGGCCGGCAGGCGCCGTCAGCGGCAACCGCACGCGGAACGTCGCCCCCTGGTCCCGGCCTGCGCTCTGGGCTTCGATCGTGCCCCCGTGCATCTCCACCAGCGCTTTGCTGATCGTCAGCCCCAGGCCCAGGCCGCCGAACTGCCGCGTGATCGAGCGTTCCGCCTGCTCGAAGGCGCTGAAAATCCGCGGCAAGGCGTCCGCCTCGATGCCGATGCCGCTGTCGTTCACCTCGGCCACCACGTACTCCCCTTCCGGCCGGCAGCGGATGCCCACGCAGCCGCCGTGCGGCGTGAACTTGATCGCGTTCTTCAAGAGGTTCCAGAAGACTTGTTGCAGCCGCGAGACGTCGGCCTCGACCCAGTAGGGAGCCGCCGGTCCCAGGTCCACGCCGAAGTGCAGCCCGCGTGCCTCGATGTCGGGCTGGCAGACCTCGACCGCCCGGTTGATAACCGTACACAACTCGACGGGGGTGCGGCTCAGCTCGACTTTCCCGCGCGCGATCCGCATCACGTCCAGCAGGTCGTCGATCAAGCGGGCTTCCATCTCCACGTGGCGGCGGACCATTTCCAGCGTCTCGCGCGCGTGCGGGTCGAGGTCCGGCCGGTCCTGCAGCATCGAGACGGCCATCACCACCGGCGTCAGCGGGGTGCGCAACTCGTGGCTCAGCACCGCCAGGAAATGGTCCTTGGCGCGATTGGCCAGCTCGGCGCCGGCCTTGGCCTGCTCGGCCGAGTCCCGCGCCGCCTGCAGGGCCTCTTCCGCTTGCCTGCGCTCGGTGATGTCCATGCCGTAGGTGCGGATTCGCTCGGTCTCCGGCAAGTAATGGATGGCCTGCTGATAGAAGCGATCATCAACAGCCAGCTCGCGGTACGAATAGCTGTCGCCCGCGCGGCAGGCCGCGACGACCGCCGGCCAGCCGGCCAGCCAGGGGTGATCGGCGCCGCGCTGCTGGAGATCGGGGAAGAGCCGCTCGGCCGCCGGGTTGGCGTAAGACACCCGCCCCTGGAAATCGGCTTCCACAATGGGCTGCGGATTGAGCGTCGGGAACGAGGCCACCCGCCCGACCTCCTGCTGCATGCGCAGGGTTTCCAGGGTTTCGCTGCACCGGCCGGCAAGCCATTCGGCCAGGCGGAACTGCTCGGCGGTCCACTCCTGCCGAGTGCCGCTGTAGACGGCCACTGCGCCGAAGGCCCGGCCGGCCCGCTGCATGGGGGCGCAGAGCACGGCCTGGAACGGCCCCAGGCCCGGAACCTGCAAGATCGTCAGGTCGGGGCGGAGCGAGACGTCGCCCAGGCAAGCGGTCCGATTCTGCTGGATGACCAACCCGGCAAACGAATGTTCCACAGGAAGCGACTCTGGTGCCGCATCGAGCCGGCCAAGTCCCGCGCTCGCCTGAATCATCAGTTGCTCGCCCAGTTTCTCGCAGACCATCACGGCCGCGGCCGCTTCGCCGAACATCCGCAGGGCCGCGGCGCAGACCTCCTTCATGGCCGCCTGTTCGCTGCCGGTCAGGCGCGCCGCCTCCAGCAGCATTTTGAGCACGTCCTCGCGGTGGCCCAACTCTTCGTTCAGGGCCTGGATCTCCTCGGACTGGGCCTGCAGCTCCTCGTTTTGTCGCGCCAGCTCCTCGGATTGCTGCGATAGTTCCTCGGTCTGCCGCGCCAGCTCTTCCGATTGCTGCGTCAGCTCTTCCGATTGCTGCGTCAGCTCTTCATTCTGCCGCGCCAGCTCCTCGGCCCGCTCCTGCTGGGCGACGCTCAGGGCCTCGGCCCAGCGGGCCCGGCGGAGCCGCTCCGCCAGGACGCACAGGCCCAGGTTGGCGGCGGTGAAGATCCCCAGGGCCAGAATGTCACTCGGCGCGTCGACGCGCAACGTCCCAAACGGCGGGATGAACCAGTAATCGGCCGCCAACGCCGCCAGCACGGTGGCCACGATCCCCGGGCCGCCCCCGCCGATGCTCGCCACCAGCAGGACGGCCGGATAAAGCGTGACGAACGGCGGCAGTGGGCCGAAGGAGTCCGCCAGCCGCCATCGCAGCAACACGGCCGCGGCCACGATACCCACCGCGGAGCCGTAGCGCATGGCGATGCCGGCCCATGCTTTGCCGGCCCTGCCGGGCGGGCCGCCGGGGCCACCGAAGCGCACTGTGCGCATCAGGACCACGCCGGCCACGCCCAGCACCAGCAGTGCCAGCGGCATCCAAAGGGCAATCGTGTCGGTGGTACGGCTGGCGCTGGCCTCGGCCACGGCAGTCCGCGCATCCAGCAGCGCCTGCTCGCGGGCCTGCATTTCGGCCACCACGCCCCGCAGGTCGTCCATGATCCGCTTGTCGCGGTCGGTGAGGATCACCGGCAAGGCGCCCTGCAAGCCCGATTTCTTCCGCAGCCGGATCGTCTCCCGCAGCTCGGCGAGCTTGCTGTCCGATAGTCTCCGGACCTGCTGGAGACTCTCCTGCTGGTCCGCGTTGTCGCGGGTGAGGTCGGCCAGCGCATCGATGTTTTGCTGGATCCGGCTAATGGCCGTGTTGTATGGCTCCAGGTAGCGGTCTTCGCCGGTGATGATGAATCCCCGCTGGCCGGTTTCGGCGTCGAGGTGTGCGGCGAGGACATCTTCGAGCTTTTCTTGGACCTTGTGGGTGTGGACCACCCAGCGGTTCGCTTCGAGCAGGTGTTGCGTGCTCACGTAGGCCGTGCCGCCCACGGCCAGCAGCAGCAGCAGCCCCAGGGCAAAGACGACGCCGATCTTGCTGCCAGCGCTCATACGTCCTCCTTGGCGGCGGTCCGCCCGTTCCTCCCCTCGCCCCTCGCGGGAGAGGGGTCGGGGGTGAGGGGGAATCGCGAGGAAGACACGAAGCCATTGCTGGACGGCCGCTCCGATGAGCGTTGTGCCGCGGTCGGGCCACTTTTTCGATAGACACAGCGGCAGACCGGCACCAGGCCGAGGCCCGCCGGCGGCCGCTCGGCCTTGCCCACAACGAGGAAACCCGCGGGGGCCAAGGCCCCGGCCAGGCGGTTCCAGAGCGTTTCCGTGGGGCCGGGATTCAGATAGATGGCCAGGTTCCGCCAGAGGATCACGTCCCAAAGGCCGTCCGCCATCTTCTCGGCCAGGTCGGCGACCCGCCAACGCACTTGCCGCCGCAGCAACTCGACCGGCCGCCACGAATGCTCCCTTGCCCCCCTCACCCCCGGGCACCGTGCGCAGCAAGGTCGCTCCCGCCAGGGGAGAGGGAGGGTATCGCTGCCCGCCGGCGCGAAATACTTCCTGCGAATCGCTGCTTGCAACGAACTCACCGCCGCGGTGCTGAAGAGTGCGGAGCGGGCTTGCTGGACGGCCTCGCTCCGGCAGTCGGTGCCCAGCAGGAAACTGCCAGCCAAGAGATCCGCCTCGGCCAAGAGGATGGCCAGGCTGTAGAGTTCCTCGCCGCTGGAACAGCCGGCGCTCCAAATGCGGAGCGGCCCGCGGCGGACCGCCAACTTCGGCAGCACCTCCGCCCGCAGGCCCTCGAACACCGCAGCGTCCCGGAAGAACTCGGTGACGCCGATCAAGAGCGAACTGACTGCGGCCGGCAGCAAGTCCGGCCGGTCTTGCAGAAGTTCCCGCGCTTCCTCCGCCGAGGCGACTTTCAACGTCCGCAGGCACGCGGGCAGTCGCCGCAGCAAAGGCCCATGGCGATAGAGGCCCGCATCCAGCCCTGCGCGGCCGATGACCCAAGCGAGGAAACCCTTGGCGGGCTCGGCGGGCGGAAGCGGCGTGTGCGATGGGCCGGCCTGTTTGCGGGTACCCCGGCAGGCTTTCTGGCGGGTACCAGTGACCGGCTTACCCTCGAAGCAAACGTGGCGTAAATCGAAGCCGATAGCCATCGTCTGGATCGCCTACCCCCCCAAGAACGGCAATGGAATCCCCTCTTGGTATCCTCTTTCGGCCGGTCTAATAGTATGCTCGATCCGGCCGATTTCTACAACCACAAGACTCGCCGGAGAGCACCTCAGGGGCCGATGGCGTAAAGGTAGCCTTCGCCGCGGAGGTAGAGCCGCTTGCCGTCGAAGACCGGATTGGCCATGAACCGCTCCTGCCGCTCGGCCCAGTGCCCGCGCATCACCACGCTCTCGATCTTGTTCTTGGCGATCTGCCGGTAGACCCGGCCGGGCGCGAGCACCAGCGCAGCGCCGTTGTTGCCCAGGAAGTAGAGGCGGCCACCGGCCAAGGCGGGGCTGACGCCCACGCCGCGGGCCGCCCCTTCGTTGGGAGCCTGCAAGGGGTCCAAATCGAGAAGCTTCTGGTAGACGACCTTGCCGGCGTCCACGTCGACCACCGTCAGCACGCCCGCGTTGTTCAGCAGGTACGCCAGCCCTTGGTGGACCACGGGCGAGGACAAGTGCCAGGGCAGATAGTGCTTTGGGAAGCCCGACAGATCGACGGCGATTCTCCGGGTTGGTAATCGCAACGGATCGGTAAACTTCTCGGGCAGCGTTTGCACGACCAACTCCGAGCGCGAAGAGGGCGTTTGGAAAAGCCTCCCGCCGTCCACCAGTGGCGACGCCACCGCCTGGTTGCCGGTTTCCCGGTCGGTGTACAGCACTTTGCCGTCGCCGGCCCGCACGATGCTGTCGTTGCCCAGCACGATCACCGGGGTCTTGCCGATGGTGGCCGCCACGGGCGAGCCGTGGAAGAAACCCGCCGGGTTGTACCCCTCGTGGCCCACCAGGGGAATCTGCCAAGCGAGTTTGCCGGTGGCGGCGTCGAAAGCCAGCAGGTCGCGCATGAAGACCACGAACTTCCCGTCCACCAGCAGCGGCGAAGACGAGAAGCCATGCTCCACGGCGGGCAGCCGATCGACGCGGATCCAGCGGCGGTTGCCGTCCAGGTCGTAGCAGGCGGTCACGCCGCTGGCGGACCAGGTGTAGATCGAGCGGCCGTCGCTGGCCGGGGTGAATCCTGAAAAGCCCACGTCGGCGATCGGCTCGATGGCGTACTTTTCGGCGTCGACGCGCTTCATTTTCTTGAGCAGGTCCTTCTCCAGCTCTCCCTTCTCCTGCAATTGCTCAGGCGAGGCGCCGCCGGCCACGAAAGCCGCGTTGATCGCGTCGATCCTGGCGGCCAGCGCGGCGGCCTCCTGGTAGGCCGGGCGATCTTTCTCCTCGTCGCCGGCCGCCTCGAAATAGCTGCTCCGCCGCAGCCAGAGCACTTTGCCGTCGGTGTTGCGGAGGCACACCAGGTCGTGGGGCTCGCTGGGCAAATACAGCCGTTGGCCGACGATCAGTGGCGCGCCGACGCCCGTCCCGCCTCCATAGAACGCCGGCATCACCCCCGGCAACGCCGTCCGCCAGGCGATGTTGCTCTGGCGGTACTCGCCAGCCGCCCCGCCGCGCAACACCGGCACCGCGTACCAATCGGCGACTCCCGTCGCTTCCTTGCTGCCGGGCGAGACCTTCAACAGAATCCGGTTCCAGCCCTGCCGCAAACCCAATCGGAACCGCGCTCCGAAGGGCGGACAGGCTTTTCCGTTCAGCACGACCCGCACCTGGCCCACGTACGTCAGGTTCATGCCGAAAAGGCCGGCCGCCGGCGCGTAGACGTAGGCGCAGGCGTATGCCACGGCGTCTGCGGGCTTGCCGATCAACCTGGCGAAATCGAGGTACGCCGTCTCCAGCGTCACCTCCTTCCACCTCAGGCCCGCCGTGGTCTGGTCCTCGTCGGGCGCCAGCTCGGTTTCGCCCGGCAGCGTGTCTTTTTCGACTTTGACATCCTGCGGGAAAGGCACGGGGCCAAGCACCAGCCACTCGCGGACCACGCCGTCCGGCATCGGCGTGCCCGATCGGGTACCCGCCGGAGGCGGGTGGCCGGCCGGCTTGTGGCCCAGGAAACGGAGACCCTCCATGGCCGTGCTCACCCGGGACCACGTCAGGGGCGGCTCGGCCAAAGGATACTTGCCGGTTCCATCGCCGCGCCAGCCGGCCGTCTGCGGCTGCTGGGCCATTGCCGCAAACGGCCAGAAGCACATGGTCCAGGTGGCCCCTAGAATCAAGGCGCTTTGCCGGACGTGCATGCAACTACCCTTGGTCGCCGGTAGGGCGGGTGCGGAAAGTGTGCAGGGTGTGCGGGTAGAAAGCCAAGAACTGAAAACTGAAAACCGACGACTGACAACTCTCACGCAGAACGTCTCCCCGCCCTCAGCGCTGGCCGGCGGAGCCCAGGCCGTAAAGCTTCAGGCCGCCGCGGACCAGCAGGAGTTGCCCGTCGGCCACCGGCGAGGCCCCCGAGCCCTTGTCCAAGACGTTGCGCGACACCTTGCGGTACTGCCTGCCCGGCGAAATCACCAGCGCGTCGCCCGTATCGTTACACGCCAGCAGGTAGCGGCCGGCGAGCGTGAGGCTGGCATACAAATTGGCGGGCGGCCCGCCCGCCTTGCCGCTGGCCGAAGGGATGTCCAGCTCCTGGCGGTACACGAGCGCGCCGCTCTTCGCGTCCAGGGCATACAGGTTCCCCTGGTTGCTCACGCAGTAGAGGATCCCTTCATGGCAGACGGGCGAGGCGTAGAACTCGCCCTCCACGTCGTCCGATTCCCAGAGCCGCGCGAGCTTGATCTGCTCGCCGGCCGACTCTGGCAGCAGCATGCCGAAGGTCTCCGGGCCGACGAAATAGACCGTCCCCTCGTACACCACGGGGCTGGTGTACTCCAACTTGCACAGTTTCTTGGCCAGCACGCGGCCGTCGCTCAGGCGGACACACTCGCCGTGGGGCGTGAACACCACGTCCACGCTGCCGATGCGCGCCGCCGCCGGCGTGCCGTAGGTGGCCTTGGCATCGGGGGCCTCCCAGAGGGGCTCGCCCGTCTGCCGCCGTAATGCGATCAGGTGGTTGACGGTCACCAGGAGCACGTCGCCGGCCAAGAGCGGCGAAGCGGTCCGGCCATATTGCGATTCCTGCTCCTGGTCGAACAGGCGCAGCCATTGCCGCTTGCCGTCCAGGTCGTGGCAGGTGACGACCCCGCTGCCGTAGCTGGCATAGACGAACCTTCCGTCGGTTACGGGGGTGGCGGTGGCGTAGCCGCAGTCACGGTGGGCGGCGGCCCGCTTCTGCGGCGGCGGAATCCCGGGCGGCAGGTTGGCCAGCCCGTCGTCCGCTTGCCAAAGGACCTTGCCGCTGCGGTCGAGGCAGACCAGCAGCGCAGGCTCGGCCGTGATGAAGACCTTTTGGCCGGCGATCACCGGCGACGAAGCGCCCCGGCCCACGGCGGTTTGCCAGCAGATGCCGGCCCCCTCGTCGATGTTCCACTGCGTGGGCGGCGCGGCGGCGGGAAACCGCCCCGAGCCGTCGCCGCGCCAGCCGAAGTCCTGAGCGGCCGCCGAGCCTGCCATCCAGAGCACCAGCAGCAGCCAGCGGCCCGATTTCTTCACTGTGGCAGCTCCTTCCAGCGTGCGGTGGGCAAACCTCCATCATACCCGCCCAGTTGGCCCCGTGCCAGCAAAACAGGGCCTGACAACTGTTCCTGGTGGAGTAGGGCCCGCCTGCCGGGCGGGACGAGACGGAGGTCACGCCCTCGCGCCTCGCGACCCGGGGTACTCGGCTCGCCGCTTCGTTACAAACCCGTTACAGAAGGCGCGGGCGTCTCCTGCTACAATCATGGCGGCAGGGAGGGCACTGTCCCGATTTTCGCGGGCACCGACCGGGCACCGTCGCGCAGCGATGGTCGGCGATGCCTCCGATACGATACATGTGGCAACGGAGATTCTTGTGGATTCCCCAGATGTAGCGATAAAGAAGGTCTCGATGGCCGTCAGGCAACGTGCGCGCGCGATTCTTCGTGGAGAAAACGACGTGAAACAACAATTGGGTGTAGGTGTTTGGCATGGCGAACCTCGCGGCAATGTGCCGCCGCTAGCGCGGCTGAGATCGCATCCGCGTATCATAGCCAGGGGTGGAGCGCAGCGCAACCCCTGGCGGGCGAGCAGAAACCGACAAAAGCCGCGTAGCGGCGCCACCATCTCACCCAGCGGGCGACGGTAATGCCCCCGGCACCAAGGGCTTCATCCCCTGTTCCACGAGGCAATCGAGTCGAGGGTCTTCGTCATCCAGCATCCCAGGTCAAGCACATCCATGTCCTCGGCGGTCATCACGTCGCAGATGTTCCTTGCGTTCCCCTTCTTGTCGTCGCCGTAGGTGAAGGACGCGCCATCGACTGCCGCCTTGATGCAGTCGCTGATTCTATCGTCTCGCCCGAACTGAACAGGTCGGACCTTGTCCGGATAGCGACCACTCAGGTAGCGCCCCAGCAGGGTCGGCGGCAGGTAGTTCTCGATTTCCCGCCCCTCGGTTATCCAGCATTTGTCCGCACCGAGCTCCGTCCCGACGCGCTGCTTATACTCCCGGAGCGTGGCACCGGGCGAGTCACCGTCGCACAATCTCCCTACATTTCCGGAAGAAACTCAAGCCCGCCAACTCCGGCTCGAGGCACTCGCGCTTGAAGTCAATCGAGTCGGGCAACTTTTTTTTCAGCCACGCCGCCTCCATCTGCAAGCGGCCGATCTGCTCGTACAACTCGGCGATCAGGGCGTCCTGGTTCTCCACCTGGCGGCGCTGGTCGCCGGAGAACAACTCCGTCGCA
>Ga0326727_10020663_pt1 | contig 13041 bp, 9 predicted proteins | sample MB2enrmetagenome_FD_207643 | JGI IMG/M metagenome (GOLD analysis project Ga0326727, IMG submission 207643) | Lab enriched peat soil microbial communities from McLean, Ithaca, NY, United States - MB29MY | ecosystem: Environmental > Terrestrial > Soil > Wetlands > Peat | place: USA: New York...
GCCTTCATCGCCCGCCAACCAATGGGACGCCTGGGCACGCCGGAGGAGATCGCCGCGCTTGCGGTCTATCTCGCGTCGGATGCCGCGCAGTTCGTCACCGGGCAGGCCGCCATCATCGATGGCGGGCTGACGGTGTAGTCAGTTGGATTTGCTAACAGGGAGAGGATCGTCATGAAGCTGCTGCGTTATGGCCCGGTCGGGGCCGAGAAGCCGGGGCTGCTCGATGCGGCGGGGGATATTCGTTGCCTCGCCAGTGTGGTGCGCGACATCGACGGCTTCGCGCTGTCGCCCGAGGCGCTGAAGATGATCGCCGGCATCGATCCGAAAACGCTGCCGAAGGTCGATTCCAGCGTGCGCCTGGGGTCGTGCATTGCCCGTCCGGTGAACTATGTCTGCATCGGGCTGAATTACGCCGACCACGCGGCGGAGGCGGGAATGCCGCTGCCGAAGGAGCCGATCATCTTCCTGAAGTCGCTCGGCGCGTTGAGCGGGCCAAATGACCCGGTGAAGATGCCGCGCGGATCGAAGAAGCTCGACTGGGAGGTGGAGTTCGGCATCGTCATTGGAAAGACCGCGCGCTACGTGCCGGAAAATGCCGCGATGGATCATGTGGCGGGGTACTGCGTGTGCAACGACGTCTCGGAGCGCGAGTTCCAGCTTGAGCGGTCCGGCACCTGGGACAAGGGCAAGGGCTGCGATACATTCGGCCCGACGGGGCCGTGGGTGGTGACGAAGGACGAAGTGCCCGACCCGCAGAACGTTCCGTTATGGACCGAGGTGAACGGCAAGCGGATGCAGAACGGCACCACCAAGACGATGGTGTTCGGCGTTGTGAAGCTGGTCAGCTATGTCAGTCATTTCATTACGCTGCACGCGGGCGACGTGATCGCCACCGGGACGCCGCCGGGAGTCGGCCAGGGGGTGAAGCCGGAGCCGGTGTTCCTGAAGGTCGGCGACGTGATGCGGCTGTCGTGCGAGGGGCTGGGCGTGCAGACGCAGAAGGTGGTGGAGGCGTAAGCTGCCGGCGGCAGGAGGCGGGGCAGTCGGGTCGCCGGCTGCCCTGATCCTTGTGGGGGTGACGCGCCTGCCGCTATCTGTGCGCGTTGTCGCAGCTGGTGGCGTTTGTAACAATGAACAAGCACGATGTTGACATCATTTCATCGGCCGATGCTGTCGCGGCGATGGAAGCCGCCAAGCGCATCATTGGTGCTGGTGATGGAGATTCCGCCACACTGGCCGACATTGTAACAGACGGGACCAAATCGGAATGGTCACGCATCGCGGCGATTTACGTTTTGGGTTTTGTCAACGACGACTTATCCGGTGCGACGTTGGTCGATATTCTCAAGGACCGATCTGAGAACGATGCGTGCAGAGCCCATGCGGCGGAAGCCCTGTCTATTGTACGGCATCCGGACGCAATTTCGATCATGGAATCGATTCTGACATCGGCAACCGAGTCGACCGAGGTCAAGCAGTGGTGCGTGTTTGCTCTCTCGCAAATCGGCGGGGTTCGTGCTTGCGCTATTTTGCAACGGCTCGCTGACACAGGACCCAAGGGCGAATTGGCAACGGAGTTGCGAGAAGCATTTCGTTGCCAAAAGAGAATTTAACGCGCGACGCGATAGATGAGTGACCGGCGCCGGGCCATCGGCGAATGTTCCGGCTTGGACCTAGTTCATGAGATCTGCCACCGTGCGCAGCCGTATGACCCAACGGTCTAGTGCCTCGCCGCTGCTGACGCTGATCGTGCTCAGTACGCTGCTGCGCATCGGCTTTGGCTGGGCGCTAGGCCTCGGCGTCGACGAGAGCTACATGGTCGCGAGCGGGCGGACGCTCAGCCTGGGCTACTTCGACCACCCGCCGGCGTCGTGGTGGCTGTCGTGGGGGGCGGCGCACCTGCTCGGCACCGAGGCGCCGATCGCTGTGCGCCTGCCGTTCATTCTGCTGTTCGCGCTGTCGACCTCGCTGATGTTCCGGATCGGCACCGAGATCGCCGACGCGCGGGCGGGGTTCTGCGCCGCGCTGCTGCTGAACCTGTCGCCGGTGTTCGGCGTCACCACGGGCACCTGGGTGTTGCCGGACGGCCCGCTCGATTGCGCGCTGCTGGCCGCCACGCTGGCGTTGCTGCGTGCGCTGCCGGCAAGCGGGCGACGCGCGCTGTTGTGGTGGCTGGCGAGCGGGTTGTGCGCGGGACTGGCGTTGTTTTCGAAATACTCGGCGGTGCTCTGGTTGGCCGGCGTGCTGCTGTATCTGCTGAGCAGCCGCGCGCATCGGCACTGGCTGGGCCGTCCCGCGCCTTGGCTCGCCGTGCTGTTGGCTGCGACGATCTTCGTTCCGGTCGTGGTGTGGAACGCGACGCATGGCTGGGCGTCGTTTGCCTTCCAGGGCGATCGCGCCGGCGGCCTGGGCTTGCATCCGCTGGCGCCGCTGATCGTGCTCGGTGGTGAGGCGTTGTTCGTGCTGCCGTGGATCTGGGCGCCGATGCTTGGCAGCGCCTTTGCCGCGCTGCGTCGGGGTCCGGCGGACTGGCGCGGCTGGCTGCTGTGCTGCCTTGGCGCGCCGCCGATCATCGGCTTCGCGCTGGTTGCCGCAACGTCCAGCCACCGCGTGCTGTTCCATTGGGCCGCACCCGGATACCTGATGCTATTCCCGCTGCTGGGCGTGGCGGTGGCGCGTGGGCATGCCTGGCTCGGCCGCCGCGTGCTGACGGCGACCACTGGCTTCGTGGTGCTGGTGCTGGCGGTGGTGTCGATCCAGATCCGGACCGATTGGCTTGGCGCGGTCGTGGCGGCGACGGCGCGGCGCGATCCCGACCTGGAGGGGATCGACTGGACCTCGTTGCGGTCGCAGCTTGCGACGCGTGGCCTGCTGACCCAGCCCGGCCTCGTGATCGGCGCCGACAACTGGCGCGACGGCGGCAAGATTGCCTACGCGCTGGGGCCGGACGTGACGATGCTGTGCCTCAACCAGGACGCGCGGCAGTTTGGTTTTGAGACCGATCCATCACGTTACGTTGGCGACGACGTGCTGCTGCTGGTGCTGGACCATCCGGAGGCTGCCCGGGCGCGACTGGCGCCGCTGTTCGATCGCATCGAATCGCTGCCGCCCGCCATGATCACGCTGCGCGGACGCGTGCTGCAGACCGTCACCGTGCTGCGAGGCGTGCATCTGCGCTAGCGAAGTCAGGAACCCCAAGGGGCGGGGCGTGCATCAGGGTTTTGGCATTGACTCTCAACCGTCATGGCCGGGCTTTTTCCGGCCATCTATTGCGACACTGTTGGTACCCGCTCAATCCCCGGGAGATCGTGCTCGAGGAGAGCGTGACGTCGTCCAGAAGATAATCGCTTCAATCGCAACGAAGACGGCGATTGGCGTGACGGCGCCGACAGCACCGCCAATCTCATTGCCGAATCTGGCCGCCACATAAAGCAGCACAAACATGCTCAGCGCCATCCCCGGCGCACCCAGCCCACGCATCGCCGCGCTCCGGTGGTAGCCAAGCCAGAACGCAAACCGCGCAACGACCCAGACCACCGCCGTCGCCTCAACCGCACGCATCCCGGACCCATTGGAGGCATAGGCCGTCAGCCCGAACATCGCGGCAACGAACACCACGGTCTGCTCCAAGGTGTTCTGCAGATAACGCTGGTTTACGCGCAAGCGCCGCGTCTCGAAGCCTGAGAGGGGATCGAACGCTGGAGAAAACAGCCGCTCATGGGCAACGGCCTCCACACCTGTGACCAGGCAGAACAGCACCGCCATGGCGCAGCATTTGGCGGTGAACACCATTCGAGCGGCGATGTCGTCCATGCCGGCCAGCGGCGGAGCGAAGCGGTCGATCGCCACCCAGAGCACGAGTGCGACGGCCGCCGCCGTGGCGATATAAATCATTCCGGTGTTGCGTTGCCGGCGGAAATCATCGTGCCTCTGATCGGTCCGATGCATGCTGCCTCCGTGCAGAACGGCCTCGCCGCGAGCGAGCCCTGCTTAACAATGAAAATCCACGCGCTTGCTGCGGACAATGCCTGGCCGGCGAGGTCAATGACCGTAACATATCGAAGCCGGTCGATACCTGCTCACCGCAGTTGCTTAACCGTAGATCCGAACGCGGCGTTGGCCGACCTGCGGTCCGCCCAGCCCAGGGCCAATGCCCTTGGGCATGATCGGTATCGTCACTCCGCGGCAGACACCACCATCGGCGCCGACCGCGCCGACGCCTTGGCACTGCCGACGCATAGCAGGCTGGCGAGCAGGATCGCTGCCACCAGAGGGAGCACCAGCTCAGGATGGCCATGATCGATCAGCATGCCGAACGGTACCGGCGTGATCGCGCTGCCCAGCGGCAGGCCCGCGCTGACGAACCCGAACACCTTGCCAATCTGGCCGGGCGGCGCCGCGTCCTTCAGCATCACGTCGCGCGGCGTGCGGCTGCATCCATACGCGAGGCCGGAGGCGAACATCACCAGCGCGGTGACGACGCCTGACAGCGACAACGCATTCACCGCCACGATCAGCACCGCGGCAACGATGGTCAGCACCACGGCGAAAATCAGCACATGGGATTTGAAACGATCGGTGAACCAGCCGCCCACCAGCACGCCGACGGTCGATCCGGCCATGTAACCAGTCAGCGCGGACGACGCCACCTCCAGGTCGAAGCCGTTGACGGTGTGCAGCACCGTCACCAGCCAGGACTGGATGCCGCCGCCGGCCATCGCCCCCAGCGCGAAGAAAGCAAAGAACAGCAGCATGGTGCGGCTGGTCAGCAACTGCCGCCCGCTGAGGACGCCGCCGCCATGATGCGCCTCATGCCGCGCCTGGTCCTTCAGGATGCCGCTTTGCAGGATGATCGAGAGCACCACCGGCACGCCGAGCAGCCCCACCACGATCAGCGCGCCGCGCCAGCCGATTGACGCCATCAGCAATGCGGTGACCGGCGGGGCGGCGGAAAAGCCGAGGTTGCCGCTGAAGGTATGCAATGCGAACGACCGGCCGATGGTCTCCTTGTCGACCGAGCCGGACAGGATCGCGTAGTCGGCCGGATGGATCACTGAGTTGCCGACGCCGGACAGCGTCGCCAGCACCAGGATTTGCCAGAAGCTCGTGGCGAACCCCATCGCCGCCATCGACAACGACATCAGCAGCGCGCCGCCGATCAGGAAGGGCCGCGCACCGTGGCGGTCCACCAGGAAGCCGACCGGGGTTTGCAGCAGCGCGGTCATGCCCGACATCAGCATCACCGTCAGGCCGAGCTGGGCGAAGCTGACATCGAATGTGTGCTGCCAGGCAATGAACAGCGGCGGCAGGGTCAGCACGTAGAAATGCGAAAGGAAATGCCCGTTGCTGATCAGCAGGTTGACACGGGTGGTGCGGCTGATAGCCATGCGGGTCGGCGCTCCGAGGCGTTATTCGGGCAACGATGCCCGCTCTGTTGCGGTGGGTCAAACAGGGTATTCGTTCATGGCACGCCACGATGGGGTTGCCTCGTGTCTACGCTTTGCACGCGAATGCGAACAAGCAGCAAGGTGAAGCCGATGGACCAATCCGAACCCACCCCCCAGCCCATCCTGTTGCGCGAGGATCGCGGCGGCGTCGGCGTCCTCACGCTCAACCGCCCCGCCAAGTTGAACGCGTTGAGCAACGAATTGATCGCCGCGCTGATGGATGCGCTGGACAGCATCGAGCTCGACGCGTCGGTCCGCGCCATCGTCATCACCGGCGCCGGCCGCGCGTTCAGTGTCGGCGCCGACATCGCCGCGTTCCAGGCCCACATGCGCGCCGGCGCGGCCGCGGCGATCGCGCATTTCATGCGGCCCGGCCATCGGCTGACGCGGCGCGTCGAAGCGTTCTCCAAGCCGATCATCGCGGCGGTGAACGGCTTCGCGTTCGGCGGCGGCTGCGAGCTGGTGGAGTCCACCCACATCGCGCTCGCCGCCGACACCGCCAAGTTCTCCAAGGCGGAAATCAATATCGGCATCATTCCAACCTTCGGCGGCACGCAGCGGCTGCCGCGCAATGTCGGGCGCAAGGCGGCGATCGAGCTGATCCTGAGCGGCCGCAGCTTCGATGCCGCGGAGGCGGCGCGGCTCGGCCTGGTCAATCGTGTGGTGTCGGGCGGGGCGGTGCTGCAGGCAGCCATTGCGCTCGCAGAAGAATTGGCGACGAAGCAACCGCTGACGCTGGCGGCGGCGCTGTCGGCGATCCATCGCGGCATGGATGCCTCGATCGACGACGGCCTGGCGATCGAGGAAGCCGCATTCGCGCGCATCGTCTCGACGCACGACGCCAACGAGGGCGTCGCGGCGTTCCTCGAAAAGCGCAAGCCGGTGTTCACCGGAGGCTGATCAGAGCGTCGCGAGAAACGCCAGCGGATAGGTGACGCGCCAATCGAGCTTGTGCACGGGCGCGGCCCACGCGACCGCGCGGATTTCGTCGTGGGTTGGCTGGCCGTTGGCAAACAGGAATTGCACCAGGTGCGGTGGCTCCGCCGACAGTTTGCGACAGCGCGCCCATGCGGCCGCGAACCCGGCGTCGGTTTTCAACAGGTGGCCGAACAAATAGGGGAACCAGAAATAGGGGAATGTCGGGTGCTGCGCGCCGCCGCCCGGATCGACCTCCCAGATGGGATCGGGCGGTATGACGCCGCCCTCGTAATGCGTCATGGTGCGCGGGGTTGCCCAGTAGCGCAGCATCGCGATTAGCCATGTCCGCGGAATCATGTGACCTGGCGCGGCTGCGAGGAACCAGGTCGATAGGGCCCGATCGGCGCCCGGCTGCGCGAAGGCGAAAAACCCGGAAGGCCGCACCAGATCGGGCAGCCATGTGTTCAGCGGCCGCGTGGGAAACAGCGAGGCGTCCACCCAAACACCGCCGTCCAGCAGCAGGCGGATGCGCACGATGTTCGCCACGGTTTGCAGCGTCATGATCTGCGACGGGATCCCGATCCCCACCATCAAGCGTCCGACGTCATCGGCGTTCAGAACGCGCATCTCATAGTCGGGATTCAGCGCTGCCCAGCGTCGGAAGACGAAGCGTACGTTCTCGGGCGCCTGCTGCTCACCCTGGAGCCACAGCGCGTGGATGATCTTTGGTACTGGCGGGATCGTTTCGCTCATGGCGGCCCACGGTGCGACGCGGGAATATCACGTCGCCGAGGGTCGCCCCAGCTTTTCCCGTGATTTTAACGTCATCATGCCGAGGCGGCCGGTGTGGGGACATGAATCGCCAAGACGCCAAGCTCTTTGCGGCGTCATACCAGCGACCCGAAATGTTGATTTCCGCTGCCGCCTACCGGTCATGGCCGGCCTGCGCCGGCCATGAAGGTGGCCAGTCAGGATTTCGGTCCGTTGTTATCACATGACCCGGATCGTCCCAGGGCCGCCCGCAACGACGTGCACATGCGATTGTCCCGAGCACGCTCGACCCGATATGCCGTCCCGGCTGGGTTTCGGTTACGCTCGGCGGCCCTTCGACCTCGGAGTTTGCCATGGATGACATGACCGGCCGGTCCACTCACCCGTTCGAAGCCGACGAATCTCACGCCGGCCTGCTCGACCGCCTCGCCGAGGTCGCCGTCCGCGTCGGGCTCGGCGGCCTGCAGCCGGGTCAACAACTCGTGATGACCGCGCCGCTGGAGGCGGTTGCCCTGGCGCGCCGCATCACCGAGCATGCCTATCGCGCCGGTGCCTCCCTGGTGACCACGTTGTTCAGCGATGATGTGGCCAGCCTGCTGCGCTACCAGCACGCGCCCGATGCCGGCTTCGACACTGCCGCGGGCTGGCTGTTCGACAGCATGGCGGCGGCCTACCGCGAGGGCGCCGCGCGGCTGGCGATCGTCGGCGACGACCCCAGCTTGCTGTCGGGCCAGGACCCGGAAAAGGTCACCCGCGCCAACCGCGCGCGCTCGATCGCCTACCGCCCCGCACTGGAACTGATCACCAACTCCGCCATCAACTGGACCATCGTCGCCGCCGCCACACCGGCATGGGCGCGCGCGGTGTTTCCGGAACTGCCCGAGGCCGCGGCAATGGCGCGGCTGTGGGACGCCATCTTCACCGCGTCGCGGGTGACAACCGAGGACCCGATCGCGGGTTGGGCGGCGCACAACGCCACGTTGATGGCCCGGCGCAACATGATGAATGCGAAGCGCTACGACGCCCTGCAATATCGCGGGCCCGGAACGAATTTGCGCGTCGGCCTGGCCGATGAACACCGCTGGATGGGCGGGCTGACCACCGCGGCGAACGGCATCACCGGTAATCCGAACATTCCGACCGAGGAGGTGTTCACCACGCCGCATTGCCAACGCACCGAGGGGATCGTCGCGGCCACCTTGCCGCTGTCCCACCAGGGCACGCTGATCGAGGGCATCGAGGTTCGTTTCGAGGCCGGCGCTATCGTCGAGGCCCGCGCGCGCCGCGGCCAGGCGGTGCTGGAGCGCATGATCGCCACCGATGAGGGCGCGCGGCGGCTCGGTGAAGTCGCGCTGGTGCCGGCCGCGTCGCCGATCGCGCAGACCGGGCTGCTCTTCCTCAATACGATGTTCGACGAGAACGCGGCGAGCCACATCGCGCTCGGGCAATCGTATAGCAAGTGCTTCACCGATGGCGGCGCGGCCGGCGCGGAGGCGTTGCGGGGACGTGGCGCGAACAGCAGCCTGATCCATGTGGACTGGATGATCGGTTCGGCCGAGGTGGATGTCGATGGCATCGCCGCGGACGGCACCGCGGAGCCGCTGATGCGTCGTGGTGCGTGGGTCTGATGGCGAGAGTGGTCGGGCACTTAATATTCTTCCCCTCCCCTTGAGGGAGGGGGTTGGGGGAGGGGTGCCGCGCGCACAGTGCCAGCCGTGTGCGCGCAGCACCCCTCCCACCACCCCCTCCCTCAAGGGGAGGGGGAGAGACGATTCCATAACAAACAAGGAACGATAACCCATGCCTGACGCACCAGGATCACCCGGCATCGCCGGCCGCTGGACCTCCTCGGCCAAGACTGGTGTGGGGGCCGCATTGTCGCCTGTCAGCCGCGTGTGGTTCACGCTCAGCCACGGCATCCTGAACGAGATCTACTACCCGCGCGTCGACCAGGCCTGCACCCGCGATTTCGGCTTGTTGATCACCGACGGCGCCGGCTTCTTCGCCGAGGAAAAGCGCGATTGCAGCTTCGAGACCACCGCGCTCGAGGACGGTGTGCCCGCGTTCCAGGTCGTCAGCACGCATCTCGGCGGGCGGTTCCGCATCACCAAGTGCATCCTGAGCGATCCGCGCTATGACGTCGTTTTGCAGCAGATTCGCTTCGAGGTCCTGCAAGGCCCGCCGTTGCGGCTGTTCGCGCTGCTGGCGCCGCATCTCGTCAATGGGGGCGCGCACAACACCGCCTGGATCGGCGACTACAAGGGCAGCCGCATGCTCTTCGCCGAAGGCGACGGCACGGCGCTGGCACTCTCAGCGGACAAACCCTTCGTTGCGGCCTCGGTCGGATTTGTCGGCGCCTCCGACGGCTGGCAGGTGGTCCACGCGCACGGCTATCTGGCCGACCTGTGGGACCGCGCTGCCGACGGCAACGTCGCCCTGACGGCGGAATTGGCGCTCGAAGGCAACACGCCGATCAAGCTGGCGCTGGGTTTCGGCCGCAGTCCGGCGGAGGCCGCGCTGCGCGCACGGGCGAGCCTGCAGACCGACTTCAACAGCATTGTGGAACGCTACACCGCCGGCTGGCGGACCTGGCAGGCGGGCTTGCGCTCGCTCGACCGACGCGTCGATGATCACAACACCTACCGCGTCAGCACTGCGGTGCTGCGTTGCCATGAAAGCCCGACGTTCCCCGGCGGCCTCATCGCCAGCCTGTCGATCCCGTGGGGCGCCAGCAAGGGCGACGACGACCTGGGCGGCTACCACCTGGTCTGGCCGCGCGACCTGGTGCAGACCGCCGGCGGTTTCCTCGCTTGCGGCGCCTTCGCGGAGGTCCGCCGCGTGCTGCGCTACCTGCGCGCGGTGCAGGAGGCGGATGGGTCCTGGTCGCAGAATTGCTGGCTGGACGGGACGCCTTATTGGCACGGAATCCAGCTCGACGAATGCGCCTTGCCAATCCTTCTGGTCGACCTGGCCTGGCGCCATGGGGCGCTGCTTCGGCCGCAACTGGCGGCCTACTGGCCGATGGTGCGCGCTGCTGCCGGGTTCGTGGTGCGCAACGGCCCGATCACCAGCCAGGACCGGTGGGAGGAGAACGCCGGCTACACCCCGTTCACCCTCGCCGCCGAGGTTGCCGCCCTGCTGGCGGCCGCCGATCTCGCCGAGCTGAGCGGCGGCGCCGACGGCGTGGCGATGGCGGGCTTCCTACGGGACACCGCGGATGCCTGGGAAGCGGCGATCGAGGACTGGATCTACGTCTCCGACACCAAACTGGCCCACGAGGTGGGCGTGGTGGGCTACTACGTCCGCATCGCCCCGTCCGTGCCGGGGGAAGCGGGGGCCGCGTCGCACGGCTCAATCGAGGTTCGCAACCGGGGTTTCGACGCCGGATGGGTGGCGGCCGATGCGCTGGTCAGCACCGACATGCTGGCTCTGGTGCGCTTCGGCCTGCGGGCACCCGACGATCCGCGCATCGTCGACAGCGTGCGGGTGGTCGATCACGTGCTGCGGTCGGAGCTGCCGACCGGCCCGGGCTGGCGGCGCTACAACGGCGATGGCTATGGCGAGCACGACGACGGCAGCCCGTTCGACGGCACCGGCGTCGGCCGGGTGTGGCCGCTGCTGGCCGGTGAGCGGGCGCATTACGAACTCGCCGCCGGGCGCGCGGATGAGGCGACGCGATTGCTGGTGACGCTGGAGGCGAGCGGCAGCCCGGGCAAATTGTTGCCCGAGCAGGTCTGGGATGGGCCGCCGATGCCGGCGTTGGAGCTGCTGCCCGGGGCGCCGAGCGGATCGGCGATGCCGCTGGTCTGGGCGCATGCCGAGCACATCAAGCTGTTGCGATCGCTGGCCGATGGGGCGGTGTTCGACCTGCCGCCGCAGACGGTCCGACGGTATCAGCGCGAGCGGCAGTCGCCGCGGGTGGAATCCTGGCGGCCTGACTGGCGCACGCCGCGCATACCTGCCGGGCGGATATTGCGGGTCGAGCTGCCGGCACCCGCGACCGTGACGTGGCGTGTCGAGGATGCGAAGGCGGGTGGTGGGAACGCGGGCGGTGGGAAGGTGGGCGGCGGGCTGGCGGGTGCGGATGTGGCCACGCGGGATACCGGCCTCGGCGTGCATGCTGTCGAGCTGCCGACGGCCGGTCTCGCCGGCACCCTCACATTCGCGTGGCGCGGTGCGGCGGGTGATGCGGGAAAAGGCGAGGTTGTCGTGGTGGCGTCCGCCTGACCGAGCGTGCGCGGCCCAGGCGATTACGAGAGTGAGGCACTGCTGCCTTGCGGTATGGGCGGCAAAAAAAACGGCGGTGCGCCAAATATTTCAGGCGCACCGCCAAAGTTGATCGCGCCATCGGGGGGATGAGGCGCGACCTCGGGGAGGAAACAGGACACCGACACAAGGTCGGCTCCGTTGCGATCGTATGGGCCAATATCTCTAATCAAAGGTTAACGTCGCAGGGTTGCGGTCGATTTGATCGCGGTTTCTGATCCGGACCGATGCCGCCACTCATCCAAAATGCCGGGAGCCTGCAATGCCCACCCTGCCTGCACGGACCGGCCCGCTCGTCGGGCTCAAGGTCTTGGAGATCGGCCACTACGTCGCCGCACCGTTCTGCACGCGGATCCTTGCCGATCTCGGCGCCGAGGTGATCAAGATCGAACCGCCCGGCGGCGATCCGTTCCGCGGCTGGGGCGCGGCGGTCGACGGCAACTCGGTTTGGTTCAGCATCCACGGGCGGAACAAGCTGTCGGTGGTGCTGGATTTGAAGCGCGAGCGGGAGACGGCGCTGAAGCTGGCGGCGCGGGCGGATGTGCTGGTGGAGAATTTGCGCGCCGGTCAGTTGGAGCGGCTGGGGCTGGGGCCGGCGGAGCTGCATGGCGTCAATCCGCGCCTGGTGATCGCGCGGATCTCGGGCTACGGGCAGGACGGGCCGTATCGCGATCGGCCGGCTTTTGGCGCGATCGGCGAGGCCATGGGCGGGCTGCGGCATTTGACCGGGCATCCGCCGGGTGTGTCCGATCTGCCGCCGCCGCGGTGCGGGATCTCGATCAGCGATGATCTGGCGGGGATGTATGCGGCGATCGGGCTGCTGGCGGCGCTGTGGCAGCGGGATGCGGGTGGCGGGACGATTGGTGGTGGGACGGTTGGTGGTGGGAAGGTTGGTGGTGGGAAGGTTGGTGGTGGGACGGTTGGTGGTGGGACGGTTGGTGGTGGGACGGTTGGTGGTGGGACGGTCACTGGTGGGACTGGGCGCGGGCGGGTGGTGGATGTGAACCTGGTTGACTCGGTGTTCAGCCTGCTGGAGGGAATGTTGCCGGAATACGCGATGGACGGCCGGGTGCGTCAGCCGGTGGGCGCAGCGATTCCGACCGCGGCGCCGACCAATACCTATCGTTGCGCTGACGGCAGGTTCCTGTGCATCGCAGGCAATTCCGATCTGATCTTTGCCCGGCTGATGACGGCGATCGGGCGGGCGGAATTGGGCAAGGACCCGGGCTACGCAACGAATGCGGATCGGTGTGCGCGGCGGGAGGAACTCGACGCGGTGATTGGGGCGTGGGCCGCGACGCTGCCGGCGAAGCATGCGGAGGCGTTGCTGGAGGCGGCGGATGTTCCGTGCTCGCGGTTGTACGATGTTGCCGACTGTGCGGCGGACCCGCATTTCCTGGCGCGTGGGAGTGTGCAGGCGGTGGATGATCCGTTGGTGGGGCGGACGCTGCATCCCGGTCCGGCGATCCGGCTGGATGGCGATCGGGCGGAGGACGTGGTGGCATGGCCCGGACCCGCGGTCGGTGCGCACACGGATTATGTGTTGGGGACGTTGCTGGGCAAGGGCGGAGGAGCGTAGGGCGGAAGAGCGCAGCGTCATCCGCCACTTTCTGTGTGCGGAAAGAAAGTGGCGGATGAC
>Ga0326727_10020665_pt1 | contig 13040 bp, 3 predicted proteins | sample MB2enrmetagenome_FD_207643 | JGI IMG/M metagenome (GOLD analysis project Ga0326727, IMG submission 207643) | Lab enriched peat soil microbial communities from McLean, Ithaca, NY, United States - MB29MY | ecosystem: Environmental > Terrestrial > Soil > Wetlands > Peat | place: USA: New York...
GGGCGCCGGCCCGGCGCGGGTATGGCGCCGAAGCGACGAGGCTCAGGAGTGATCATGCCCAACGAGAAGCGCGCGATTCGCAGCCGGCTCGATTTTTCCAAGATTCCCACTGCTACCCAGATTCCCAACCTGATTGAAGTGCAGCGCCGCAGCTACGAGCGGTTCCTGCAGATGGACAAGCTGCCCAACGAGCGCGACGACAACGGGTTGCAGTCGGTGTTTGTGTCGGTGTTCCCCATTACCGACTTCCGCGGCATCTCGCAGTTGGACTTCGTGGACTATGCGATCGGCAACTGGGAGTGCAAGTGCGGACACCTGAAGGGGCTGCACCACCTGCGCACGGCGTGCGTGCATTGCGGCGCGATGGTGATCACGGATCCCTTCCTGCCCAGCGACGTGCTTTGCCAGAAGTGCGGAACGTACAACAAGAACACCCCCGACTTCTGCAACAAGTGCGGCGACCCGGTGAGCCTGCAGTTGAAGTACGACCAGCAGGAGTGCGAAGAGCGGGGCATGACGTTCTCAGCGCCGCTGAAGGTGACGGTGCGCCTGACCATCTACGACAAGGACCCCGAGACCGGCAACAAGACCATCCGCGACATCAAGGAGCAGGAGGTTTTCTTCGGCGATATTCCGCTGATGACGGCGAACGGCACCTTTATCGTGAACGGCACCGAGCGGGTGATTGTTTCGCAACTGCACCGCTCGCCGGGCGTCTTCTTCGAGACGGCGAACAACCGGACGTACTTCCTGGGCAAGATCATTCCCTACCGGGGATCGTGGGTGGAGTTCGAATACGACCAGAAGAACACGCTGTATGTGCGCATCGACCGCAAGCGCAAGTTTCTGGGCACCATCTTCCTGCGCGCGCTGGGGCTGCGCTCGGACGAGGAGATTCTGAAGACCTTCTACACCGTCGACCGCCTGCACGTCGATGACGGCAAGCTGTTCTGGGCGGTGCCGCAGGATGCCGCGAAGGGCACGCACCTGGTGGGCGTGAAGCCGGCTCATGCGCTGCGCCACGGCGGTGAGGAGATCGCACATAGCGGGCGCAAGATCACGCTGCACGCGCTGAAAGCGATGCGCGCCGCGAGCATCGACAAGGTGGAAGTGGAAGCCGCCGAACTGGACGGCGCGATGACGGCTGCCGACGTGGTGGACACGTCTACCGGCGAAGTGGTGGTCGAGGCGAACGTCGAGTTGACCGCCGACCGGCTGCATAAGGTGCTCTCGAGCGGGGCGGCGACCTTCGAGGTGTTCTTCCCCGACCGCGACGACGTGGGCAACATCATCTCCAATACGCTGAAGCGCGACTCGGTGCACAAACCGGAAGAGGCGCTCATCGAGATCTACCGCAAACTGCGGCCGGGCGACCCGCCGACACTGGACACGGCGACCGCGCTATTCGAGGGCATGTTCTTCGATCCGCGCAAGTACGATTTCTCGCGCGTGGGCCGGCTGAAGTTCAACATCAAGCTCTACGAGAACCAGGACGCCACGCCGCTGGATCACCGGACGCTGACGCCGGAAGACTTCTACGCCACGATCCGCTACCTGCTGAAGCTGCGCAAGAACATCGGTGTGGTGGACGATATCGACCACCTGGGCAACCGGCGCGTGCGCGCCGTGGGTGAGCTAATGGAAAACCAGTTCCGCATCGGCCTGGTGCGCATGGAACGCGCCATCAAGGAAAAGATGAGCGTTTATCAGGAGCTTTCCACGGCCATGCCGCACGACCTGATCAACGCCAAGCCGGTGATGGCGGCCATCCGCGAGTTCTTCGGCTCCTCGCAGCTCTCGCAGTTCATGGACCAGACCAATCCGCTGTCGGAGATCACGCACAAGCGGCGGCTTTCGGCCCTTGGGCCGGGCGGGCTCAGCCGGGAGCGCGCCGGGTTCGAGGTGCGCGACGTGCATCCGACGCACTACGGACGAATCTGCCCGATTGAGACGCCGGAAGGACCGAACATCGGACTGATCAGTTCGCTGAGCTGCTTTGCGCGCATCAACGAGTATGGGTTCATTGAGTCGCCGTACCGCAAGGTAAAAGACTCAAAGATCCTGGATTTCGTTGAGATTGTGAATGCCGGCGAAAGCGGGCTGCGCGTCGGAGATCACATCGAGAAGGACGAGGCGCTGCGCCTGAACGCGCACCTGAAGAAGGCGGGCAAGCGCACCATCGACTCCATTCCGTACAGTTTCTATCTTTCCGCGTGGGAGGAAGACCGGCACACCATCGCGCAGGCCAACATCGACTTCAATGAAAAGGGCGAAATCACCGAGGACCTGGTGAATGCGCGGCGGCAGGGGAACTTCGTGCTGGTGAACCGGGCCGAGGTCGACTACATCGACGTGAGCCCCAAGCAACTAGTTTCGGTGGCCGCGTCGCTGGTTCCGTTCCTGGAGCACGACGACGCCAACCGCGCGTTGATGGGCGCCAACATGCAGCGCCAGAGCGTGCCGCTGCTGGCAGCCGAAGCGCCGCTGGTGGGCACGGGCATGGAAGGCGTGACGGCGCGAGATTCCGGCGCCGTGATCCTGGCCAAGCGCAACGGACTTGTGGATTCGGTGGACTCGGAGCGCATTATTGTGCGCGTCGAGGGCGAGCACCATCCCACGCAGCTTTCGCGCGAGGTGGGTTCCGACATCTACCAGCTCATCAAATTCAAGCGGTCGAACCAAAACACTTGCATCAACCAAAAGCCGGTGGTCCGCGAGGGCGACCGCGTGGTGAAGGGGCAGGTGATCGCCGACGGGCCGTGCACCGAGCAGGGCGAACTGGCGCTGGGGCGGAACGTGCTGGTGGCCTTCATGCCGTGGCGCGGATACAACTTTGAGGACGCAATTCTGATTAGCGAATCGCTGGTGCGCGAGGACTACTACACCTCAGTGCACATCGAGGAGTTCGAGATCGAGGCCCGCGACACGAAGCTGGGACCCGAGGAAATCACGCGCGATATTCCCAACGTGAGCGAGCACGCGCTGCGCGACCTGGACGAGAGCGGAGTGATCCGCATCGGCGCCCAGATCGGCCACGGCGACATCCTGGTGGGCAAAGTAACGCCCAAGGGCGAGACGCAGCTTACGCCGGAAGAAAAGCTGCTGCGCGCGATCTTCGGCGAGAAGGCCGGGGACGTGCGCGACGCTTCGCTGACCTGCCCGCCGGGAATCGAGGGCACGGTCGTGGACGTGCGCATCTTCAGCCGCAAGGGCCAGGAAAAGGATGAGCGCGCCAAGCTGATCGAGGCCGAGTACGTGGCCAAGCTGGAAAAGAACCTGGGCGACGAGATCCGCATTCTGACCGATGAGCGTTTGAAGCGGCTGGAATCGATTCTGGGCGCCAAGGAGGTGCTGGCCGACCTGCACGACGAGCGCACCAACAAGCGCCTGCTGGTCAAGGGCGCGATCCTGGACCGCGACACCATCGAGCGCATCTCGACCAAGAATCTGAAGCGCATCCGCTACGCCGACAAGGATCCGCGGGTGAACGAGCAGATCGACGAGATCGAGGAGATGACCTCGCGGCAGATCGAGGTGCTGCGCAAGATCACCAACGATAAGGTGGCCAAGCTGCAGAAGGGCGACGAGCTGCCGCCGGGGGTGATCAAGCTGGTGAAGGTGTACGTGGCCATGAAGCGCAAGCTGAGCGTAGGCGACAAGATGGCCGGTCGGCACGGCAACAAGGGCGTGATCTCGCGCATTCTTCCCGTGGAAGACATGCCGTACCTGCCCGATGGAACGCCGGTGGAGATCGTGCTGAATCCGTTGGGCGTGCCCTCGCGTATGAACGTGGGGCAGATTCTTGAGACGCACCTGGGCTGGGCGGCGCACGAGCTGGGCCAGAAGGTTGCCGAGCTCGTGAAGGCCAACTCCGACGCGCCGTACGTGCGCGAGATGGTGAAGAAGGAGTTCGCCGGCACGGCCACGCTGCGCCAGTTGCTGGAACTGGATGACGAGACGCTGCTGCGCGTGACCGCGGGCATGGAGAAAGGCATCTGGTTCGGGACGGCGGTGTTCGACGGCGCGAGGGAAGAAGAGATCAAGGCGCTGCTGGCCGCAGCCGGACTGCCGTCTTCGGGCAAAACAGCGCTCTACGACGGCCTCACGGGTGAGCAGTTCGAGCAGCCGGTGACGGTGGGCTACATCTACATGCTCAAGCTCTCGCACCTGGTCGACGACAAGATTCACGCGCGGTCGATCGGGCCGTACTCGCTGATCACGCAGCAACCGTTGGGCGGCAAAGCGCAGTTCGGCGGACAGCGCTTCGGCGAGATGGAGGTATGGGCGCTGGAAGCGTACGGCGCCGCGTACATCCTGCAGGAGCTGCTCACCGCCAAATCGGACGACGTGTATGGCCGCACCAAGATCTACGAGGCCATCGTCAAGGGCGAAGCGGCCATCGAGCCGGGCGTGCCGGAGTCGTTCAACGTATTGATCCGCGAGCTGCAGTCGCTGTGCCTTGACGTGGAACTGATCAAGCGCGCGGACATTGTGAAGAAGGCGCCGGCGCCGGAAGTGGCTGCGGTGGCGGACTAAGTGAAAGCTTCTAGCTGCTAGCCACTAGCTTCTAGCTTGACTTTGCCGCTGCTTGGTTTCGCGGCCTCACGATGAGCAAGGAAAGTGCTGGAAGCTGGGAGCTAGAAGCTAGTAGCTGAGTTTTTTCAGGGTCCTTCTTGAAAGCGGTAAACGCCGCTGCCCGGGAAGGAAGGATCCCAAATGAATCCCGGGAAATACCGCGGCGGGCGATAGAGAGCCTGCCAAGGAGGGTCGCCTTGTTCCGTTCGAACCCGTTTGAGCTTACCAGCCCCATTACCGACTTCGACGCCATCCGCATCATGTTGGCCTCGCCGGAAAAAATCCGCAGCTGGTCGCATGGCGAGGTCACCAAGCCGGAGACCATCAACTACCGCACCTTCAAGCCGGAGCGCGACGGCCTGTTCTGCGCGCGCATCTTCGGCCCGGTGACCGATTGGGAGTGCCTGTGCGGCAAGTACAAGCGGATGAAGCACCGCGGCGTGATCTGCGACAAGTGCGGTGTGGAAGTGACGGTGAGCAAGGTGCGGCGCGAGAGGATGGGCCACATCGAGCTGGCGTCGCCCTGCTCGCACGTATGGTTCTTCAAGGGCCTGCCCTCGCGCATCGGCCACCTGCTGGACATTTCGCTGCGCGACCTCGAGGGGATTCTCTATTTCGAGTCCTACGTGGTGATCGATCCCGGCGACGCGCCGGTGCGCGAGCGCGAGATTATCAAGGACGAAACTCGTTTCCGCGAGCTCGACCAGCAGTTCCGGCCCTCGGGCTTCAAAGCCATGATGGGCGCTGAAGCGATCAAAGAGCTGCTCAAGCGCGTGAACGTGGACGAGCTGGCGATGGAGTTGCGCGAGAGGATGAAGACCGAAACCTCGGCGCAGAAAAAGCTCAAGTTCGCCAAGCGGCTGAAGGTTGTGGAGGCTTTCCGCAAGAGCTCGAACAAGCCGCAGTGGATGATTCTGGATGTGCTGCCGGTGATTCCGCCCGAGCTCCGGCCCCTGGTGCCGCTCGATGGCGGCCGCTTCGCCACGTCGGACCTGAACGATCTCTATCGTCGCGTGATCAACCGCAACAACCGGTTGAAAAAGCTGATGGACCTGCACGCGCCGGAAGTGATTGTGCGCAACGAAAAGCGCATGCTGCAGGAGGCGGTGGACGCGCTGTTCGACAACGGCCGCCGCGGCCGCGTGCTGAGGGGCGCCAACAACCGCCCGCTCAAGTCGCTTTCGGATACGCTCAAGGGCAAGCAGGGCCGGTTCCGCCAGAACCTGCTGGGCAAGCGCGTGGACTACTCCGGGCGCTCGGTTATCGTGGTCGGACCGGAGCTGAAGCTGCACCAGTGCGGACTGCCCAAGAAGATGGCGCTGGAGCTGTTCAAGCCGTTCATCTATCACCGCCTGGAGCAGACCGGCCAGTGCACCACCATCAAGCAAGCGAAGGAAATGGTGGAGATGCAGGAGCCGGTGGTGTGGGACATCCTTGAGGAAGTCATCAAGGACCATCCTGTGCTCTTGAACCGCGCTCCCACGCTGCACCGCCTGGGCATTCAGGCGTTTGAGCCGGTGCTGGTGGAGGGCAAGGCGATCAAAATTCACCCGCTGGTTTGCACGGCGTTCAACGCGGACTTCGATGGCGACCAAATGGCCGTGCACATTCCGCTGTCGCCGGAGGCGCAGATTGAGGCCAGCGTGCTGATGCTGGCCTCGCACAATATTCTGTCGCCGGCATCGGGCCAGCCAATCACTGTGCCCACGCAGGACATGGTGCTGGGGCTCTACTACCTGACCAAGGCCAAGAAGGGCGCCAAGGGCGAGGGGCGCGTTTTCGCGAACACCGAGGAGATCCTGATGGCGCTGGAAGCGGGCGAGGTGGAGACGCTTTCGCCCATCCGGGTACGCTACACGGGCAAGGTGCTCGACATGGCCAACGCCTATGACGACCAGGACCTGACCCACACCGAGCCAGTGGACTTCGACAAGGAGTATCTGTCCACCACCGTGGGCCGCGTGATTCTTAATGATGCGCTTCCCGGCGGCATGCCGTACGTAAACGGCCTGTTGAAGAAGAAGGGCATCGGGCAACTGGTGAACTACTGCAATCAGAACCTGGGCCTGGAAGTGACGGTGGGCATGCTCGACCGCATCAAGGCGCTGGGCTTCCAGTACGCCACGCGCTCGGGTCTTTCCGTGGGCCTGGACGACATGGTGATCCCGGAGAGCAAATACAGGGTCGTCGACGAAGCCGACAAGAAGGTGATCGAGGTCCAGAAGCAGTACATGGACGGCGCCATCACCAATGGCGAGCGCTCGAACAAGGTGATTCAAATGTGGTCGGCGGTGACGGACCAGGTGGCCGACGAGATGTTCTCGAACATGAAAAAGGCGGACGACGAAGGGGCCATGAACCCGATCTACATCATGGCTGACTCCGGCGCCCGCGGATCGAAGCAGCAGATTCGGCAGCTCAGCGGCATGCGCGGGCTGATGGCCAAGCCTTCGGGCGAAGTCATCGAAACGCCGATCACGGCGAACTTCCGCGAGGGACTGACGGTGCTCGAGTACTTCATCTCGACGCACGGCGCGCGCAAGGGCCTGGCCGACACGGCGCTGAAAACCGCAGACTCCGGCTACCTGACCCGCCGGCTGGTCGACGTGGCGCAGGACGTGATCGTGACCGAGCAGGATTGCGGCACGCTGGAAGGCATCTATGTCGGCTCGATCGTGGAGTCGGGCGAGATCATCGAACCGCTGCGGGACCGCATTATCGGGCGCGTTTCGCTGGAGAGGATCAAGGACTACGACGGCAACGTGGTAGTTGAAGTGAACCAGCCTATCGACGAGGACATCGCGTCGGCGATTCAGGGCGCGGGCGTGGAGCGAGTGAAGATTCGCTCCGTGCTGACCTGCGAATCGCGCCGCGGCGTTTGCGCGCTGTGCTACGGGCGCAACCTCGGCTCCGGGCGCATGGTGGAGCTGGGCGAGACCGTGGGCGTCATCGCTGCTCAGTCCATCGGCGAGCCGGGCACGCAGCTCACGATGCGCACCTTCCACGTGGGCGGCACGGCCAGCCGCGTGGCCGAAGTATCGCGCCTCGACGCCAAAAACAACGGCTTCGTGCGTTTCATCAACCTGAACACCGTGGAGAGCAAGGGGGGTGTGCTGGTGGCCATGAACCGCTCCGGCGCCGTCGCCATCGTCGACGAGCGCGGGCGCGAAAAAGAGCGCTACCAGGTGGTGTATGGCGCGCGCCTCCGCGTCCGCGAGGGCTCGGCGGTGAAGCTCGGTGAAGTGCTGGCCGAGTGGGATCCTTACACCTACGCTATCCTCACAGAGATCGGCGGCGCGGTGCAGTTCAAGGACCTGCAGGAAGGCATCACGCTGAACGAGGAAGTGGATGAAGTGACCGGCCTGTCGCGGTGGGTGGTGGCTGACTCGCCCGATGAGAAGCGGCAGCCGGCCATCGCGGTAAAGGGCGCGAAGAGCCACAAGCGCTACCTGCTGCCGCGCGGCGCGCACCTGATGGTCGAGGACGGCGCCGACGTGGGTCCGGGCGACGTGCTGGCGAAGATTCCCAAGGAAAGCACGCGCACCAAGGACATCACCGGCGGTCTGCCGCGCGTAGTGGAGCTGTTTGAGGCGCGCAAGCCGCGCGAAACCGCCATCATCTCGGAGATCGATGGCGTGGTCCGCTTCGGCGAGGTCTCCAAGGGCCAGCGCAAGATCTACGTGACTGCGGACAACGGCGACGAGAAGGAGTACTCGGTGCCGCGCGGCATCCACGTCAACGTGCAGGAGGGCGAACGCCTGCGCGCCGGAGATCCGCTGATGGACGGCCCGCTGAACCCCCACGACATTCTGGCTGTGCTGGGCGAAAAGGAGCTGCAAGCTTACCTGGTAAACGAAATCCAGGAGGTCTACAGGCTGCAGGGCGTGGCCATCAGCGACAAGCACATCGAAACCATCGTGCGGCAGATGCTGCGCTGGGTGCGCATCGATGAAGTGGGAGATACCAACTTCCTGCTCGAGCAGCAGGTGGACCGCTTCCGCTTCAAGGAAGAGAACGAGCGCGTGCTCCAGAACGGAGGCCGTCCGGCGATCGGGCGTCCACTGCTGCTGGGCATCACCAAGGCGTCGCTCTCGACCGACAGCTTTATCTCTGCGGCCAGCTTCCAGGAGACGACGCGCGTGCTCACCGAGGCCAGCATCAACGGCGCAGTAGACAACCTGCGCGGGTTGAAGGAGAACGTGATCGTCGGGCGGCTTATTCCTGCCGGCACAGGCCTCGAGTACTATCGCAATGTCCAGCTTTCGCCGGAACTCGAGGAGGCTGCGGCTCGTGTGCAGGAGGAAGTGCACGCCGAGCTTGAAGCCGCAGAACGCGAACTGGAGATTATGCGCCAGGAGGGCGAAGCGGAAGAAATGGCCGCCGAATAGGGGCGGTCTTCCTGAACCAATCAATACCCAAAGGCCCGGTGCAAGCCGGGCCTTTTTATGCGCATCGTTTGGAGGCGAGACCGGGAGCCGGGCCCCCGGCCGGCGTGTGCTGGATGATCTTCCGGGATTGTTTTACCGCGTACATGGCGCCATCGGCCTTGCTGAGCAAACTGTCGGGAGAAGCGGCATCCTCGGGATAGAGAGCGATGCCCACGCTGGCCGAGCCGTGAATGAGGTGGGCGGCGACGGCAAAGGGATCGGCGAAGCAATGCTCCAGGCGCAACGCGATCTCCTCGACCTCGGATCGATTGTGCACTGCGGAGACGACGACCGCAAACTCATCGCCGCCCAGCCGCGCCAGCGTGTCGCCGGGACGAAGTTGGCGCTTCATACGCAGGGCCGCTTCCTGCAGGTACAAGTCTCCCACCTGGTGGCCGAACTGATCGTTCACCTCCTTGAATTGATCGAGGTCGATGAAGATGAATCCCAGGATGGCAGCCGACTGGCGGGCCTGGACCATCAGCGATTGCAACTGTTTTTCCAGCGAGAAGCGGTTGGGAACGTCGGTGAGCAGATCGAACTCCGAACGGTGGACGAGATCGGAGTAGAGGCGAAATGTCTCGATGGCCAGCGTAGCCAGGCCTGTACCCAGGGACAGCGCCTCGGCCTCTTCAGCGCAAGGCTTGTTCAGGCGATGGATGGCGGCAAAAATGGCGCCCAACGCAGCCCCCGACCGGCTGGGAATATCCTGCTGGATGATTCTTTGCGAGGTGATCTTCGACGGCCGATCGCGGCCGCAGCGACCAAGAGCTAATGACTCGCGTAAAGCGGCAACAGGTCGCCCGTTCGGGTCCCCGGCGGTTGGGGACACGGGCGCATCCAAACACGCGCCTTCGGCGATCTCGCACCAGCATGCTGCGCCGTGCAACTTGAAGGAGACGAGATCGGTGATGCGCTCGATAATATCGCTCAGCGGGCGGGAGTTGTTGATGTCCTCGAGGATGCGGCTTCGCCGCTGTTCAAGGAAGGCTAACGCGGTTGTCTTTTGCCGGACCCGGTGCTCCAGGGCCCAGCTTCTGAGGCCGATGGCGATGACCACGCCAAGCAGCAGGACGACGATCAGCAAAAGATGGCGCACATTCAACCACGGCGGCTTGGCGACGACCACGATGTCGTCGAAGTCGCTCATGAGGATATTGAAGGGCACTTCGCCGATGAAGGGGTTCGCGTCGGTGAGCATGCAGATACCGGTGACCCGGATGCGCGCTCCAACGGGAATCTCGTGCATGGGGTCGAGCACCACCGAGCTTGCCGAGCCAGGATGGCGGATGATGGCGGAGAGCAGGTGACCGTCGGAGTTGAGCACATACTCGTCCTGGGTGGCTTGCCGCACCTCGGTCACCACCTGGCCCTCCACTGAAACCAGGTCGAAGACGTGACTACGGCCATCGTTGCCGCCGAGGGCCAGTTGACGCCAGGTGAAGAGCGCGGGGGTCACCGGCGCCCGCGTCGATGTTTCGTGCACTTCGCCGCGGGTGAGAGTGAGGAAGCCGTTCTCGACTGCCGGGAAACCAATGGCGTCGGCGACATCGCCCACGTGCAGAGGGATCCGGCTGTCGGTGTTGATCCACAGGCTTCTGGGGCCGTCCTGCAGCACCAGCGCCGTGCCCGGCTGATAGTAGGTGATCGTTCCCCGCACGCGCATCCGCTGCGAAAGATCCATGACACGATAGCCCGTGATGATGCGGTCCATGGGCGTAACCGGCAGCGACCATGGGTCGGAGCTGGCATGTTTCAGAATCTTCACCCCGGCCAGCGTCTGAACGTGAAGCACGATGCCGGTCATCTGCATTTTGTTGTCGAAGCGCCCGGAGACCGCGCCGGTGATCTGCACTTCGGCGTCGAGCAGGCCTTTGAGGGCGCTTTCATCGTCGCTATCGACGATCGCCTCTACCGGCCCGCCATCCACGAGCAGGCGAAGGTAAGTGAAGGGCTTCGTCGATTGGCCGTCGGGCTCGAGGTCTGCGGAGCGGATCACGGCGCGCACCGTGGCCAGCTTGCAATCGGTCTCGGCGCGCATCATCTGCTCGAAGCTGGGCTGCTCGGGTTTTGGCACTGGACCGTGACCGAGGAGCGTGAGGTCTTTACTTATTACGAAGGGCCGAAAGCTTTCGTGCATGGTTCCGCGCACCAGGATGCGATCCCCGGGAGCAAGCTTCAGGGCTGTGGGAGCAAGAACAAAGATCGCGTCGTCGCCATCCTGCACAAAGAGGTCTCCGGCGTACGGGTGGTAGTAGGTGACGGTGGCCTCGAAGGAGACGGGCAGGCGCTGGCTGGCTTGGGCGTTGGTGAGACTCGTCACGGCCTGCAATGTGGTGATTTGGCCGGATAGCTGGGCCCACGCGCCCGAAGCGCACAGGGAAAGGATCGCGAATAGGAGGACCACCCGCTTCATAGGCACAGCTCAATGGGGCTGGACGCCGCGGCGTCCGGCTCTGAGAGTCCTTATCGGCAAGGGAAGGAAGAAGAATTAGAACAGGATGAGGGAATGTGACCGGCTTGGGAATTGGCGAGGGAAGAGACGCCATTCTTTGAAGGGTCGGTCGGCGGGAGTTCGCCGCCGGGCTAGCTTTCCAGCGATACGGCTTTCCCGGACCTGATGTACTTGGCCACATACATGGCCGCGTCGGCGGCGCGAAGCAGGCTGTCGGCGGAGGTGGCATCTTCAGGATAGACAGCGATGCCGAAGCTGGCCGAACCGAGCAGGCTATACCCCTCTCCCTCAAACGGCTGTTTGAAGCAGCCTTCCAGCCGCGCGGCGATCTCCTCGACCTCAGTCCGGTTGCGGACTTCAGAAACTACCGCAGCGAACTCGTCTCCACCGAGCCGCCCCAACACATCGCCGGGACGCAGCTGCCGCTTCATGCGCTGCGTCACTTCCTGCAGGTATTGGTCTCCCACCTGATGCCCGTATACGTCGTTCACCTGCTTGAATTCATTCAGGTCGATATAGATCAGGCCGAAAATGCTGGCCGACTGGCGCGCGACGAGAATCTGCGCGCGCAGAGTCTTTTCCAGCGCGAAGCGATTCTGCACGTCAGTGAGCAGGTCAAACTCCGAGCGGTGGACGAGATCGGAGTAAAGGCGTGAAGTCTCGATGGCCAGCGTGGCCAGTTCCGCTGCCATCGCCAGAGCCGCATTCTCTGTGGGATCGGGATTGGTGCGAGCGTCGAAGGCGGCGTAGATGGTTCCCAGGGCGGGGCCGGAGCGGGCGGCGATGGGATGCTCGTGGGTGCGCAGGGACGAAGGAGCCAGGCGCGGCGGACGGTTCCCCAGCGTGGATCCATCCGCGACCTGGCACCAGCAGGCCGCGCCGTTCAGCCGCGCTGAAACCAACTGAGTGATCCGTTCCAGAATCTCAGCCAACGGCTTGGATTGGTTAATGTCTTCGAGGATTTTGCTGCGCCTCCGCTCCAGATATGCCAGGGCCCCGATCTTGCGGCGGTTTCTTCTTTCTATGTACCAACCCCGCATGCCCAGCGCAATGACAAGGCCAAGCAGGACGCCGACGACGATCATCAGATGGCGCACGTTCAACCACGGCGGTTTGGCGACAACCACGATGTCGTCGAAGTCGCTCATGAGGATATTGAAGGGCACTTCGCCGTTGAACGGGTTCGCGTCTGCCAAAATGCAGATACCGGTGACGCGGATGCGCGTCCCCACGGGAATCTGGCGCATGGGGTCGAGGACGACCGAGCTTCCCGAGCCAGCATGGCGGATGATGGCGGAGAGCAGGTGACCGTCGGAGTCGAGCACATACTCGTCCTGGGTGGCTTGCCGCACCTCGGTCACCACCTGGCCCTCCACTGAAACCCGGTCGAAGAGGTGACTACGGCCATCGTTGCCGCCGAGGGCCAGTTGACGCCAGGTGAGGAGCGAGGGGGTGACCGGCGCCTGCACCAGGCGGTCGCGGATTTCACTGTGGGTGAGAGTGAGGAAGCCGTTTTCGACCGCCGGGAAACCAATGGCGTCGGCGACATCGCCCACGTGCAGAGGGATCCGGCTGTCGGTGTT
>Ga0326727_10020666_pt1 | contig 13040 bp, 9 predicted proteins | sample MB2enrmetagenome_FD_207643 | JGI IMG/M metagenome (GOLD analysis project Ga0326727, IMG submission 207643) | Lab enriched peat soil microbial communities from McLean, Ithaca, NY, United States - MB29MY | ecosystem: Environmental > Terrestrial > Soil > Wetlands > Peat | place: USA: New York...
CTCCCGACACCCCTCCAAAGAGTGGGTTCCAAGGGCCTCTCGGCCCTTGGCGGGGTCCAGGGGCAGCGCCCCTGGCCTTTTGCCGGCAGCGGAATTGTCCTAAGCGGTCAGGCACCATCACCGCCAGGAGGGAAACAGGCATGATCACCCGTCGGTCGCTCCTCGCCTCCACCGCGGGCGCCACCGCGCTTGGTGCGCGCCTCGCCTCGGTCCGCGCCGCTCCGGACCCGGCAAGCGGCCCGCTGAACATCGCCGTCATTTTCGACCCGCCAGGCCTGGACCCGACGGTCAACGCGGTCGACCTGGTCAGCACGATCACCGAGAACGTGTTCGATACGCTCTATGCCTACGACGCCAACTGGCAGCCCGCGCCACTGCTCGCCGCAGGGCCGGCCGCGATCGCCGACGGCGGCAGGACGGTCACCATTCCACTGCGTCAGGGCGTGCCGTTCAGCGATGGCACGATGATGAGTTCGGCGGACGTGGTCGCCTCGCTCAGGCGGTGGTTGAAGCTCTCTTCCCGCGGACAACTCGTCGCGCCGATCCTCGATGCCATCGAGGCGCCGGCGGCCGATAAGGTCGTGTTCCGGCTGAAGTCGCCCTACCCCGCCCTGATGGGGCTGCTGGCCTTCAACAGCGGCACCGCCATCGTCATGCCGAAGGCGAAGGCGGAAGCGGCGATGGACGGGCCGATCGCCCGCATCGAGGACATTGTCGGCACTGGCCCCTATCGCATCGCCGAGCGCCGGCCGGCGCAGTTCATCCTGCTGGATCGCTCGGAGCACTTCGTTCCGTCGCCGATGCCCCCCTCCGGCTATGCGGGCGCGCGAACCCCCGCCTCCAGCCAACTGTCGTTCATCCCGGTGCCCAACGTGAACACGCGGCTGCAGGGCCTCATCAGCGGCCAATACGACGCCGGGATGGGTCTCTCCACCGACAACTACGGCCAGATCGAGCACACGCCGAGCCTCGTGCCGGTGATCACCAAGCCCGGCGGCTGGCTGTTCCTGGTGATGAACACCAAGCAGGGGCTCACCGCCAACCCGCTGATCCGCCAGGCCGTGCAGGCGGCGCTGGACAATGAGGCGATCATGCTGGCGGCAATGGGTTCGCCACAGTTCTACGAGCTTGGCGCGAGCCTTTATCCGGGGTGGTCGCCGTACCACTCGGACGCCGGGGCGGCGCTGTTCAACCGCAAGGACCCGGCCGAGGCGAAGAAGCTGCTGGCGCAGGCAAACTACAAGGGCGAGCCGTTCCGCATCCTCACCAGCCAGCAGTACGACTACATCTACAAGGCGGCGCTGGTGGCGATGCAGAACCTGCAGGCGGCCGGCTTCAAGGTGGACCTCGTGCTGATGGACTGGGCGTCGGTCATGTCCCGTCGCTTCGATCCGGCGATCTGGGAAGGCTTCGTGACCTTCCACGCCTTCGTGCCCGAGCCGATGCTCATCACCATTCTCAGCCCGGCCTATCCGGGCTGGTGGGACACGCCGGACAAGCGCCAGGCGCTGCAGGTGTTCTCCACGGCGACCAGCCAGGAGGTGCGCAGCCAGGCCTGGAGCAAGCTGCAGAACCTGTTGATGGAGGAGGCGCCGACCATCCAGCTCGGCGAGTATTTCGAGCTGCTGGCGCACCAGAAGACCGTGAGCGGCGTGCCCGCGGTGCCGCTGACGCCGTTCTGGGCGGCGCACAAGGGCTGAGCGTGCCCACGCTGCCGCCGCGGCGTGAGCGCGGTCGGGCATGAACGCGGTTGCCCGCATCGCGCTCCGGCGCGGCGGCGGCATGCTGGTGGTGATGTTCTTCGTGGCGAGTGTGGTTTTCGCCATCATCCACATCATCCCCGGCGACCCGGCCGGGGTGATGCTGGGGCCCTCGGCCACCGCGGCCGACGTGGCGGCGCTGCGCGCGCGGCTCGGCCTGAATGCACCGTTGCCGATGCAATACGTACGCTTCCTCGGTGACGCGGTGCGGCTGGACCTCGGGCAGTCGCTGTTCCTGAACCAGAGCGTCGGCGCCGCGTTGCTGAGCCGAGCGCCGGTCACGCTGCAGCTCACGCTCATGGCCGCGGGCCTCGCCACGGTTCTCGGCGTGCCGATCGGCGTGCTGTCCGCGCTGAGAAGGGGCGGCTGGCTCGACCAGGCAGTGACCGTACTGGCAATGGCGGCGGCGAGCCTGCCCAGCTTTTGGATCGGGCTGACGCTGATCGAGTACCTGTCGGTGAAGTTCAGGCTGTTCCCGGTGGCGGGCTACGGACCGCCGGGCGCGGGCCTGTTGGTGCATCTGCACAGCCTGGTGCTGCCGGCGATCGCCGTGGGCCTGCCGAACATGGCACTGATCCTCAGGCTCACCCGCACCGCGATGCTCGACGTGCTGAACGAAGACTACGTGCGCACGGCGCGGGCAAAGGGGCTGCCGCCAGCCACCGTCGTCATCAAGCACGCCTTCCGCAACGCGCGCACGGCGGTGCTGACGGTGGTGGGGGTCACGGTGATCGGGCTGATCGGTGGCGCCATCGTCACCGAAACGGTGTTCGGCCTGCCCGGCGTCGGCAATTTGATCGTCGCCTCCGTGCTGAACCGCGACTACCCGGTGATCGAGGGCGCGCTGCTGGTCATCTCCGGCATCTACGTGCTGATCAACCTGGCAACCGACCTGCTCTACCTCGTGCTCGACCCACGCTTGAGGGACTGACGATGGCGCGGAGGTCCTCGCTCGGACGGCGGCTGCTGCGCCAGCGCATGGCAGTGGTGGGAATGGCAGTGCTCGCGCTGATGCTCGTGGGCGCCGCCTTCGCGCCGCTGATCGCGCCGTACGATCCCGAGGCGATGGACATTATCCATCGCCTCTCTCCGCCCGCTGCCGCGCACTGGTTCGGCACCGACGATTTCGGACGGGATGAGTTCTCGCGCGTGCTGTTCGGCGCGCGGCTGTCGATGATCACCGGCACGCTCGTGGTGGTTTTCGCCACCGTGGCCGGCACGGTACTCGGCCTGCTGTCCAGCACCCTCCGTTGGCTCGACGACCTGCTGATGCGCTTTTCCGACGCGCTGATGGCGTTTCCCGACATCCTGCTGGCGATCGCGCTGATGGCCGCCCTCGGCCCTTCGCTGCTCGACGTCGTCCTCGCCCTCGGCACGGTCTACACGCCCCGGGTCGCGCGCCTGGTGCGCGGCGCAGCGCTGGTGCTGCAGCGGACCCAGTTCGTGGAGGCGGCCGCAGCGCTGGGCGCGGGCGAACTGAGGATCGTGTGCGCGCACCTGTTGCCCAACACCTTTGCCGTGCTGATCGTGCAGGCGACCTTCACCTTTGCCGCGGCGGTGCTGACCGAGGCGGCGCTGTCGTTCCTCGGGGCCGGCATCCCGCCACCGACGCCGAGTTGGGGCAACATGATCGCCGAAGGGCAGCAATACCTGGACCGGGCGGATTGGCTCATCATGGCGCCGGGCCTGGCCATCCTGCTCACCGTACTGGCGCTCCAGTTGGTGGGCGATGGGCTGCGGGATGCGCTCGATCCACGGCTGCGGGGCCTGACGTGAACGCAGGCGAGACGCTGCTCGAGGTCGAGGAACTCTGCACCTCGTTCTTCACCGACGAAGGCGAGGCAAAGGCGGTCGATGGCGTCAGCTTCACCGTGCGCCCCGGCGAGACACTTGCGCTCGTGGGGGAATCGGGCAGCGGCAAGTCGGTCACCGCGCTCTCCATCATGCGGCTGTTCCCCTCGCCGCCGGGGCGGATCGTCGGTGGCCGCCTGCGGCTTCACTGGAACGGGGTGGTGCACGACCTGGTGGCGGCGAGCGAGCCCCGGATGCGGCGCCTGCGCGGCAGCGCGATCAGCATGATCTTCCAGGAGCCGATGACCAGCCTGAACCCGCTGCTGACGGTCGGCGAGCAGGTGGCCGAGGTGTTGCGCGCGCACACCGACCTCGGCCGGCGCGCGATCGCGCGGCGTACCGTCGAGATGCTGGACCGGGTCGGCATCGCGGCACCGGAGCGACGGGCGCACGACTATCCCCACCACCTCTCGGGGGGCATGCGCCAGCGGGTGATGATCGCGGTGGCCCTGGTGTGCGCGCCGGCGCTGCTGATTGCCGACGAGCCGACCACGGCGCTCGACGTGACCATCCAGGGCCAGGTGCTGGAACTGATGCGCGGGCTGCGCGCCGAGTTCGGCATGGGCCTGCTGTTCATCACCCACAACCTTGGTGTCGTGGCCGAGATCGCCGACCGGGTCGCGGTGATGTACGCCGGCCGCCTCGTCGAAACCGCCGACGTGCTGGCGCTGTTCGATCATCCGCGACATCCCTACACCGCGGCGCTGCTGCGCAGCCTGCCGCGGCTCTGTCGTGGCGAGGCGGCGCCAGCCGGCGCGCTGGAGGCGATCCCCGGCCAGATACCGAGCCCGTTCGAGCGACCGCCGGGCTGCCCGTTCGCGCCGCGCTGCGGGTTCGCCCGCCCGCGCTGCACCGAGACTGTCCCCCCGCTCGAGGTCACGCCCGGCGGCCAGGCCGTGCGCTGCATCCGCCGGCGGGAGATCGTGCCGTGATCGAGGTGGATCGGTTGTGCGTCAGCTTCGCCGGCCGTGGCGGCTGGCTGCGGGGGCGGCCGCTGAGGGTGGTGCACGACGTCAGCCTGACGCTCGCGCGCACCGAGGTGCTGGGGCTGGTGGGCGAATCAGGCTCGGGCAAGACCACGATCGGCCGCGCCATCCTGCGCCTGCTGCCCCCCGCCGGCGGCCGCATCAGCGTCGACGGCAAGGACATCACCACGCTAAGCCGCGCGGAGCTCAGGCCGATGCGACGGCAGGTGCAGATGATCTTCCAGGATCCGTACTCCAGCCTCGACCCGCGGCTCACCGTGCAACAGACGATTTCCGAGGCCTTCGCCATCCACCGCATCGGTCGGCGCCACGACTGGCCGGAGCGGGTGGCGGCGCTGCTGGAACGCGTCGGGCTGCCCCCGGAGGCGATGCGGCGCTATCCGCACGAGTTCTCCGGTGGACAACGCCAGCGCATCGGCATCGCGCGTGCGCTGGCCGTCGAGCCCGCCTACATCGTCGCCGACGAGCCGGTCTCCGCACTCGACGTGTCGGTGCAGGCACAGGTGTTGAACCTGCTCGGCGACCTCAGGAAGCGTGACCGCCTCGGCCTGCTGTTCATCGCCCATGACCTGGCAGTGGTGCAGCATGTGAGCGACCGCGTGGTGGTGCTCTACATGGGCCGGATCATGGAGACGGCGCCGAGCCGCGCGCTGTATGCGGCGCCGCGACATCCGTACACCGAGGCGCTGATCGACGCGGCGCCGGTGCCCGACCCGCGGCAGCGCAAGGTGCATCGCTCCCTCCACGGCGAAATCCCGCGGCCCGACGCACCCCCAAGCGGATGCGTGTTCCGCACCCGCTGTCCCTACGCAATCGACGCCTGCGCCCGCATCGTGCCGGCGCTGGAAGAAGTGACCCCGGGGCATTGGAAAGCCTGCATTCGCGACGACGTGCCGTGAAGACCGAAAGGAGAGTTTCGCTTGAACAACGCAACGACTTCAACCGCGGTGGTGATCGGCGGCGGGATCATCGGCGCCTGCTGCGCTTACGCGCTGCTGGACCGTGGCTTCGCAGTGACGCTGATCGAGAAGGACGCGCCGGGCCGCGCGGCTTCCTTCGGCAATTCCGGCAGCATCGGCCTGGCGTCGGTGCCGCCGCTCGGCATGCCGGGGATGCTGAAGGACACCCCGCGCATGCTGCTGGATCCGCACCACCCGCTGGTGGTGCGCTGGAGCCATCTGCCGACGGCCCTGCCCTGGCTGCTCAAGTTCGCACGCAATCTTTCACCCGCGCGCGTGGCGGCGATCTCACGCGGGCGCGCGGCGCTGCTGGCACAGGCGGGCACGGCGTACGACGTGCTGCTCGCACAGATCGGCCGGCCCGAACTGCTGCACGGTGGCGGGCTGGTGTTCGCCTACGAATCGGAGGCCGGGCTCAGGGGCGACCGCGCCGGCATCGAGCTGAGGCGCCGCCACGGCATCGAGGTGCGGGAAATGACCGGGGCAGAGTTGCGCGAGCTTGAGCCGGCGATCTCGGAGCGCGCCGTGTGCGGGACGTATTTCCCGATCGTGCGAACGGCCCTCGACCCGCTCGACGTGACCGAGGCGATCGTCGGCGCCTTCATCGCCCGCGGCGGACGGCTGCTGCACGAGGAGGTGCGCGCGTTCGAGATGGGGGCGGGCGGGGTCGAGCAGGTGGCGACCAACGTTGCGCGACATCCGGCCGGGCTGGTGGTGCTGGCCGCCGGCGCCTGGTCGCGCGCCTTGGCAGAGATGCTGGGGGAGCGGTTCCCGCTGATCGCCGAGCGCGGCTATCACATCATGATCGCCGATCCGCCGTTCGCGCCGGCCATCCCGGTGGTGTCCGGAGAGTGGCACGTCAACATGACCACCATGACCACAGGGCTCAGACTTTCCACCATGGCGGAGTTCGCGGCGATCGACGCGGCCCCCAACCATGCGCGCGTGCTCAAGGTGTGCGAAGGCGCGGCGCGGCTGATCCGCGGGCTGGAGCTGAAGGTTGCCTCGCGCTGGGTGGGATCGCGGCCGTCCACGCCGGATTCACTCCCGGTCATCGGGCGCTCGACGCGGCAACGCAACGTGATCCACGCCTTCGGGCACGGCCACCTCGGGCTGACGTTCGGACCGATCACGGGGGCAATCGTCGCCGCACTGGCCCGCGACGAGGCGCCGCCGCTCGACATCGCGCCCTATCGGCCGGACCGCAGCTTTGTCGCGCCCTGAAGGCCAGGGGCGCTGCCCCTGGACCCCGCCAAGGGCCGAGAGGCCCTTGGATCCCATTCGTTTAGGCGCTTCGCGCCTCGCCATGCCTGCCCCATTCGATGGCACGCGCTTTCACAACGCCCAGCCCGGCCCGCGCCGGCCGGGAGGCTTGCTTCGCTGGATGCTCACACGCCGGCGAGCAGCCTGGCCGGCGCACGTCGGGAACGCGGCTTTCGATCCTCCCGGGACTCCAGGAGACAATGAGATTGCGCTGACCTTCATCGGTCATTCCACCTTTCTGATCCAGCTCGGCGGCCTGACGTTGCTCACCGACCCGATCTGGTCATCACGCGCCAGCCCGTTGCGGTTCATGGGCCCGCGTCGGGTCAGGGCGCCCGGCCAGCCCCTGGACGCGTTGCCAACCATCGACATCGTCCTCGTGTCCCACTGCCATTACGACCATCTGGATCTGCCGACGCTCCGCGAGATCGGGCGGCGATGGTCTCCGGTTGCGGTGACCGGCATCGGCAATCAGCGCCATCTTGCCAAGGCCGGCCTGTCCGCCGTCCACGAACTCGATTGGTGGAAAGGCGTCAGTGTGGGCACGGCAGCAATCACCTACGTTCCCGCGCAGCACTTCTCCGCGCGAACGCCGTTGGACCGCAATCGGGCACTCTGGGGCGGTTTCGTTATCCAAACGGGCTCACTCGCGGTCTATTTCGCAGGCGACACGGGCTATGCTGAGCACTTCGTCGAAACTCGCCGCCGGTTCCCCAGGCTCAACGTCGCCCTTCTGCCGATCGGCGCCTACGAGCCACGCTGGTTCATGTCTTTCCATCACATGAATCCCGAGGAGGCGTTGAGAGCTCATCTCGAGCTTGGCGCAGAGGTGAGCATCGGCATGCATTACGGCACGTTTCGCCTCTCGGATGAGGCGATGGAAGATCCCCTTCATGCACTCGCGGCGGCGCGGGCGAATGCCGGCGTCCCGGAGCGGACATTCAGGATCCTGCAAGTTGGGGAAACGGCCTGTCTTCGGGAACACTTCGCCCCCAGGGGCCCTGATCGCCTGTGACGGGCTGCCGGGGCGCGGTGCCTTGACCATCCTGCCCACGAGCGGAGGCGCCTCGCGTGGAGCACGCTCATTCTGCGCTTTCCCTCCGCCCGCCATCGTGTTACTTGTGGAATGATCATGGAGTATGGGTGCTGGCGATGCAACCTTCATTGCGGCAGTCCAACATCTCCGCCAAGAAACAACACCTCGTCGGAGGCTGCCTGGCCGCCGTGGTCTTGATGCTGGCGGCAGGAACCGTGCCCGGGCTGGCGCAGACAGGGCCTTCGCTCCCCGCGGTCGGGCAGGCGACGCTGGATGCGGCCTACGCGGCCTGGTCCCCTGCGGATGATGCCCTCTCCGGCATTGCCGCCGGCTACCAGTTGCCCAACGGAACAACCTGGCTGGGCGCGGCCGGCTACACCGACCTCAGCCACACCACTCCGCTCACGCCCGCCTACCAGTTCCGCGTCGGCAGCCAGACCAAGACCTATACGGCCACGGTCGTGCTGCAGATGGTGGACCAGGGGCTGATCGGCCTGAACCAGACGGTGGCGCAGTTGCTGCCGGGGCTGGCGCTGAACAACGCCAGCCAGATCACGGTGCAGCAACTCCTGAACATGACCTCCGGCATCCCGGAGTACTTGCAGGCGCGGTTGCCCACAGGCCAAACCCTCGAAGAGGCCTGGGCGCAGAGCGTCGGCCAGCTCAACTATTCGGCGCAGACGCTGATCCTGATGTCCAATCAGCTGCCGCCCACGAACGCGCCGGGCGCGCAGATGAACTACAGCAACACCAACTACCAGCTGCTCGGCATGATCGCCCAGAACGCGTCCTGCGCCACGGCAAGCGGCTGCCAGACCATCGGTCAACTGATCCAGTCCCGCATCCTCACGCCGCTCGGCCTCACCAACACCTATTACCCCACCAACGATCAGTTCACGGGGCCATATGCCCACGGCTACGAGCCGCTGAACGGCGTGCTGACGGATTTCTCGCACATGCAGCCCGGGTACTCCGGCGCTGCCGGCGCAATGATCTCCACGCCTGCCGACGAGCTCAAGTGGATCGAGGAGCTGACCAGCAACAGCGCCGGCCTGCTCACGCCGGCGATGCACGCGCTGCAGCTGACCGGCCTCCCAGGCGAGACCCTTGGGGGTAGGCCGGCGCAATACGGCCTGGGCATCTATTACCAGGCCAACCCGACCAACGGCGCCGTGCTGCTCGGGCACGCCGGCGCCATCAACGGCTATTCCGCCTACATGGGTCTCGACACCGGCTCCAACATCGCCTTCGTCGCCAACCTCGCCGGCGACGACGCCGTCAACGCGCCGATCGCCGGCGCCACTACGGTGCTGCGGATGCTGAACCAAAACGTCGATACTGCCGTTGCCGCCAAGGGAAATTGCACCGCGGGCAGCAACGACGTTTCGGCGGGCGGCACATGCCAGGGCGCCAACGTTCGCACCGGTTCTCTCACCGTCACCGGCGGCACCCTCACGATAGGGGCATCGGGGCAGACCTACGCCGGCTATCGTCCCACGCCCGATGGCCGATCCGCCACGCCGGCGCCGACACCGGTCCCGTCGATTGCGTTCTTTGGCGACGGCATGGCGGGGCTGGTGCTGGCAAACGGCGGCTCGGCGACCGTCGCGCCGGGTGCGCTGCTCACCATGACCGGTGCCAACTCGACCGCCGTGCGGCTCGCCGGCACCGGCGGCAGCCTGACCATCGCCGGGGGGATAAGCACCGCGACCGTCCCTGCCCCCGCCTTGGGAGGCGCCGCCTGGGTGTCCACCCCCGGGAGCCTGGCGCTCGACATCGGCGGCAACGCGAACACGGTGGTGGTGACGGCGTCGGGTGCGGTCACCGGTCAGGTCGCGATAGGGGGTAACGGCAACAGCTATCAGGTGGCCGAGACCTCAACCGGCGACGTCACCGTGGGCGGCAGCAGCAACGTGGTGAGCGGCACCGGTCTCATCAGCGGCACGCTCTCGAACGCCGGCGGCAACGTGGTGGCCCCGGGGGTGAACGGCGCCGGCACCCTCACCGTCGGCGCCTACGCGGGCAACGGCGGCACGCTCCGCATCGGCCTCGGCCCCGCGGGGCTGACCAGCGCACTCGACGTGCTGACCACGGCAACGCTCGGCGGCGACAGGTTGCAGCTCGTGCGCGCCCCCGGCACGCCGGATGTCGTCGAGCCGGTGCTGTATGCGCCGGGCGGGATCAGCGGCAGCTTCGCCAGTGTCGATCCCGACCCGGGTCCCGCGGTCAGCCTGGCGCAGACCGCCACCACCACCACCGTGGCGACGGTCTCCTCCGGCCTGTTCGATGCCGCGGCGGACCTCGGCGTGGGTTCGCTGCAACGCCAGCAGGCCTCGATCGTCGATCGGGTGACGGGGCTCGTGGGCTCGCCCACGCCGGCCCAGTCCAGCGCCGGCATTGCCGGCGGCCACGCCACCGCCTGGATCAGCGGCATCGGCAACATCCTCGACGCCACCGCGGCGGACGGCTCGCCCTACCACGCCTCGGCGAGCGGCGTCATCGTCGGGGCGGATGTCGCGGTCACGCCCGAGGTGCTGGCGGGCTTCAGCTACAGCCATCAAATGGCGAACGCCACGCTCGGCGGCACCGGCAGCAAGGCAGCCTCGACCAGCGACGTGGGCGGCGTGTACGGCGCCCTGCTGCGGGGGCGCTTCTTTGCCGCGGCCAACGTGCTTGCCGGCGCGGGCAGCGACGTGCTGACGCGGACCGTCCTTTTGGGCAGCGCCACGGTGGGCCAGACCGGCCGGCCGGCGGACACGCGCATCGGGGCCGGGCTGGTCGCGGGCCTCAGCGTTCCGGTGGCCTCCTTCCAGCTGATCCCACGGCTCGGCCTGAGCTACCGGGGCCTTCGCCTCGACGGCTACACCGAATCCGGCCCGGCGCCGCTCACGGTGGGTAGCGTCGTCGCCCAGCAGATGCAGGGCGAGGCGGTGGTGAACGCGGTTCGGCGGCTGGTGGTTGGCGACGGCACGCTCAGCGTGGGCGTTCACGTCGGCCTCGAAGAGGTATGGTCGCTGGGCAGCGGCCAGGTTTTGGCGACGATGCAGGGCTTCCCGCAGCCTTTCGCGCTCGATGTCCGCGCGCGCTCGGGCACCTTCGCCCTGGTGGGAGCGGGCATCCAGTATCAGTTGCTGCACCCGGCGCTCGCGCTGTACGCGGCCTACGACGGCGAGGTCGGGGGGCCGGGAACCAGCAGCGGGTTCAGCGGCGGACTGCGCTTCGTGTTTTGATCGCGCCGGCATCACGCAAGCGGAACGACGCGGCCCTCGCAAAGGGTGACGGTGCGGTTCATGCGCGCATCGTCGTGCTGAATCCTCCCGTGAAGGGGGGGGACGATGTCGCCAGGTCACATGGTGCGGCAGGATCTTGCCGACGTCTGGCTGGATTCGGAGTAAACCCACCACACGCGAACCCCCGGTGTTGTCGCCGGCCCGGCGCCATCAACAAGGAGAAGGTGACATGCAACCACCTGCGCCACCAGCCGGCGGCCAAGCAACGGGGGGCAGCCCCGCCAGAGCCCCGGGGCTGCGGCTGTTCTGGCAGCCCGGCTGCTCAAGCTGTGTCAAGGTGAAGGAGATGCTGGCCGAGCTTGGCGTCCCCTTCACCTCGGTCAATATTCTCGAACATGACGATGCCATGGCTGTACTGCAGGCGCATGGCGCGCGCTCGGTGCCAGTTCTCATCCGCGACAACGAGATGATGTTTGCCCAATCGCTGGAGGATGTCGCAGCGTTCGTCGGACGTGATCGTCGGAACAGGCGCCTGGCTCCGGATCAGCTGATGACGCGCTGGCAATATTTCCTCAACACCGGCCTGACCCTGATCGAACAGATCCCCGCCGACAAGCTTGCCGTTCACCCGGTGCCGGGCCGGGAGCGGACAGTTTGTTCACTCGCCTATCACATCTATCAGGTTCCCGAAGGGTTCCTCAGTGTGGTCGACGGGCACGCGCTGGACTCGCGGCTGATTGACAACGCGGTCTATGCGCATCTCCAGACCAGGGAACAGATCCTCGACTATGCGAGGGCCGTGGTCGCGAGTCTGCAGGCATGGTGGGAGGTATCCGCCGACAAAACCGGGCTGCGGCAATTCAATACGTATTACGGCGTGCAGCCGTTGCACCAGTTGCTCGATCGCGGAACGTGGCATTCCGCCCAGCACACGCGGCAACTGAACGCCGTGCTTGACGCCTTCGGCATCGTGGTACGTGGCGCGATCGATCCGACCGCCTATGGCGGACTGCCGATGCCCAAGGGCATTTGGGAATAGCTGCACTGGCGGCACCCCGCCGGGGCCGGCCTGTGTGGCCCGGGCTGCGCAGCCCGTCCTCCGATCGGTCTTCCTCGGCTTTTACGCAATGGCGGGCACGCCCCTCGATCCGCAACCGGTGGCACTGCACGGGCTGGGCGAGATGCCTGCAGACTTGGCACGGTCACTCCGGCGTGAGCTGGGGATTCCGCCACCCCTGCACGCCGTCGACGATGAGCTGCGGGCTGCGCCCTGCCAGCGACACGATCGCGGGGCGCTCGATTTCCAGCCTCCACCCGTCCTGCAGCAGCATCTCCAGGATCTGACCCTCGATCTGCCGGGAATGGGTGCCGACCAGGATATAGGCAACGCGGGAGCGCAGGATCGGGCGGCACCCGGAGATGAAGCTGGCCTCGCCGCCTTGGATGTCGATATGCAGCAGGTCGACGCGCGCATGCGGCGCGACCAGCTCATCGAGCGCGATCATCGGCAGTTCGTCATACTGGCCCGACTGCGTGGCGGTGCGGCGTTGCTGCTCCGTGGCGCCGAAGACCGGCTCCAGGCCCCACTGCACGCCGGCCTGTTCCTGACGCGGAAAAAGCGCGATCCCACCGGTCGGAGCGGCGATGCCGCGGCGCAGGGTTACCTGATCCGGCGCGAAACCATTGGCTGCGAGCGCCTCCCGTGCGAAACCCACGTGCCCCTCGTCGCCTTCGACCCCGATCAGATGCACCGCCAGGCCGGCGCGCCGCGCGGCGACGCCGGTGTTGTTCATCCAGCACCCCCAGCCGCAGCCGAGCTCGATCACGGTGAAGCTGTCGCGCGCGAGATCGACGGCTCTGAGGGCGGCACCCCATTCGGCGATATCGGCGTGCCAGTTCGCCGGAATCGGAATGCCCTCGACCTCCCCTTCGCGCCCTTGGAGAATTGTCGGAAC
>Ga0326727_10020669_pt1 | contig 13036 bp, 11 predicted proteins | sample MB2enrmetagenome_FD_207643 | JGI IMG/M metagenome (GOLD analysis project Ga0326727, IMG submission 207643) | Lab enriched peat soil microbial communities from McLean, Ithaca, NY, United States - MB29MY | ecosystem: Environmental > Terrestrial > Soil > Wetlands > Peat | place: USA: New York...
CCGGTGCGGCTGCAGGCGCCGGTTGATTTCGAGGCCGATCCACGTCTGGCCTTGCGCCGGGGGCTGATCGAGCCCGAGGTGACGGATGCCTTTCGGGTCGTGCATGGGGCCGGGGACGGCTGGCCTGGCTGGTACGTGGATAAATTGGGCAGTTATCTGCTTTCCCAGTCCGAAGCCGGGCTGACCGACCGGCAGCAGGCGGAATTGGTACGTTTGGCGGGTCGATTGGCGATGCGGGGGGCTTATCACAAGATCCTCTCGCGGCAGGTGCGAACGGGCAGCAAGCCCGAGTTATCGCCGCAATTGGTCTGGGGCGAGGTGGCGCCGGGCGTCTTGGAAATCGTGGAAAATGGTATTGGCTATGAGTTGAGTTTCGGTGAGGGCTATTCGTGCGGGCTTTTCCTGGATCAAAGGGACAACCGGCGGCGGTTGCTGAGGGGGCATGTGGCTGCGGATTTTGCGCTGCCGGGAAGGTCGGGGGCCAAAGCCGAGGTGCTCAATGCTTTCGCCTATACTTGTGGGTTCTCGGTTTGTGCGGCCAAGGCGGGAGCGCGGGTGACCAGCCTTGATTTATCGAAGAAGTACCTGGATTGGGGGAGGCGCAACTTTACTTTGAACGGGCTCGATCCGTCCGCAGTCGATTTCATATATGGCGACGCTTTTGACTGGCTGCGCCGCTTGGCGCGGAAAGGGCGGCTCTTTGATGTGGTGGTCTTGGACCCTCCAACCTTCTCCAAATCAAAGGAATATGGTATTTTTCGGGTTGAAAAGGACTATTTGGAGCTGGTGACGGCGGGGCTGCGGTTGTTGCGATCCGGAGGGGTCCTGCTGGCTTGCGCCAACGCCAATGACTGGGCCGTGCCCAAGTTTCTGACCACGGTGGAATCGGCGATTCAGGGTGCGAACCGGGGGATTTTGCAGCGGCATTATGTGCCCCAGCCGCCCGACTTTCCGATTTGTCAGGCCGAGCCGGCTTATCTCAAGACGGTTTGGCTCCGGATTGACTGACAAGAAACTGTCCAATTGTACATCGCGGTGTCTTAAATTGAGGCTGCGGATTTTCTTTGGCAAGTCCGGTGAGGGTACAAAGGGGGGAGAGCATCGCCTGATGCAGAGATAAGCCGGCAATTTTTGCAGGGAAAGTGGGTGGAATATGAGGAATTGAGGGATTATTTTGTTTTTGGGTAATAATCTGAGGTCGAGCACAAAAAACTCGACATTGGCACCAATGTTGCTAGAAAATCAACATCGTGGTTGCGGCAGGCAATCAAGTGAACAGCGCACGTACTCATAGATTATTGCAAACCCGCCAGCCGCAGAGTTCAGCCACGAATCAAACAAAGAAAGCAAAGACAATGAAACAGAACAAAGCCAATCGTAAAGCGGGCTTCACGCTGGTGGAGATCATGATCGTCGTGGCCATTATCGGCCTTTTGGCGGCCATCGCCATTCCGAACTTCGTGAAGGCGCGCGCTACCTCGCAGGCCAATGCTTGCATCAACAACCTCCGGCAGATCGATGCGGCGGTGAATGAATTCGCCTTGGAAAACAAGAAGAAGACGGCGGACGCGGTTAACTTCCCTGGTGATCTGACGCCGTACATCCGGCTGAACGCCTCGAGCAGCATTCCTCCGTGTCCCGCGGGCGGCACCTACAGCGCTCCCGCCGTGGGTACCAGTCCGACTTGCAGTTTGGCGAACACGGTGACTCCGGGTCACTATCTCCCGTAATTTTCTAAACCAATTCACAACACCCCGGCTTAATTTGCCGGGGTGTTTTTTGCTATCCAGGTCCTTTGGCTTTGGCATTTTAAATGCTTTATTTGGTCTTGCGGTTCCGGCAGACAATTCGTGAACAAGTTCGTTATCATAATAAACAATGTTTGTCGGTGGTTCACGCCGCAGGAAGTACATGAAAACGACCCGGACTAAGAAGAGTTTGGGCGGGTTCACGCTGGCGGAGATCATGATTGTGGTTGCGATCATTGGGTTGTTAGCGGCGATCGCCATTCCGAATTATGTTAAAGCCCGCGCCAATGCACAGGCCAATGCCTGTATTAACAACCTGAGGCAAATCGACGGAGCTATGCAGCAGTTCGCCATTGAAAATGACAAGCATGTGGGAGCGGCGGTCAACTTTCCAGATGACTTGACGCCCTACATCAAGCTGAATAGCAACAGTCAGATTCCCACCTGTCCGGCCGGCGGCACCTATACGGTCTCGGCAGTGGGGATTGATCCCTCGGCCTTGTGTTCCCTTGGCAACACCGTGACACCATCCCATAACTATTAGCGGCAGTTCCACTGCCTTTCTCACGGCGCAAGGCGGCCAGCCTTGCGCCTTTTTGTTGCCTCGGCCTGCCGCCCGGTTGCGGGGTTGCTGAAACCCCTGAATTTGATTGCTTCGGATGCGTTTTTAACTGTAAAAAAGAGTGCCCGATGAATTCGCCGTATGAGTCACCATCGTAAATGAGCATAATTCTAAAAACCGAGAAGCTGCGCGTGGAATATCGGAGTCGGGAGATTCGCCAAGGCACGAAAGTGGCCTTGCACGGGCTGGATCTGGAGGTGGGCACGGGCGAAGTGTTTGGATTCCTGGGGCCCAACGGAGCGGGCAAGACCACCACGATGAACGTGCTGCTGGGTTTTGTGCCGCCCACCAGTGGGTCCGCCTATCTGTTTGGCATCGATGTGCGGCAGCCCATCGCGCGGCAGCGGATAGGTTACCTGCCCGAGCTGACGTATTATTACAAATTTCTGAATGCGGAAGAGCTGCTTCGATTTTACGCGAAGATTTTCGGCCTGCCGCGGGCCGTGGCGGACCGGCGGATCGCGGAACTGTTGAAGCTGGTGGAGCTGGAATCAGCCGCCCGGCGGCCGATCAAGTCCTATTCGAAAGGCATGCAGCAGCGCGTGGGGCTGGCCCAAGCGCTCATCAACGATCCGGACCTCCTGGTGTTGGACGAGCCGACGAGCGGGTTGGATCCCTTGGGGCGGATGAAGGTCCGGGAGATCATCCAGCGGTTGAAGAATGAAGGAAAAACCGTTTTCTTTTCCTCCCATGAACTGGGCGAAGTGGAATCGGTTTGCGATCGCGTGGCCATCATCCATCAGGGGCAGTTGAAAGCCATTGGCCGGGTGGCGGAGATCACGGGGACCCACGCCAATCTGGAGAAGGCCTTTCTCGAAATCGTTGGCTATCAAAAAGAACCAGCATCATGAGAAACACGATTGCGGTTGCCGGCATCGTCATCAAGGAATTGTATCGGCGGAAGGATTTCTACGTATTGTTCATCGTGACGATCCTGATCTGCCTGGTCATGGCGTCGATCAACATATACAACGACGCGAATGTGGTGCGGTACATCAAGGAAGTTTGTCTGGACCTGATCTGGGTGTGCACGTTGGTGGTGGCGGTAACCACGACGGCGCGGCAAATTCCGGCGGAACGGGAAAACCGGACGCTGCTGCCGTTGCTGGCCAAGCCGCTGACGCGGGTGGAACTGATTTTGGGGAAATTCCTGGGGTGCTGGCTGGCCTGCGGCCTGGCGTTGCTCTGCTTCTACCTGTTTTTTGGCGCCCTGGCCGCCAGCCGGGAGCATCATTGGTTCCTGACGAATTATTTGCAGGCGGGGGTCATGCAATGGTTCATGCTGGGGATGGTGGTGGCCTTGTCGCTGCTGGGGTCGCTGGTCTTCGCCGCGCCGTCCTCCAATGCCACGATCTGTTTTGTGATCATCGGCGGGATTCTATTTGTGGGGCGGCATCTGGACCAGGAGGCGCTGCAACTTGCCGAGCCGCTCCGCGGGCTGGTCTTATGCCTGTATTTTGTGCTGCCGCACCTGGAGTTTTACGATTTGCGCGATCTGGTGGTGCAAAACTGGCCGCCCGTGGCCTGGGAATACATCGGTCTGGCGCTGTTGTACGCGGTATTCTATCAGTTCATATTCCTCATTGGCGCCTGTCTGGTGTTCCGGCGGAAAGCGGTGAATTGAAGCATGGTCTCGCCGCGTCCATACTGGTTGCTGTTGGTGGCGTTGCTGGTGGCCTGTTTTGGCACGGCGGCGCGCCTCTCGCCGCAGTTTGAGGGTTGGCGGGGCAGCCGGGCGACGGGTGATTTTTTCGTGGTGCTGCTGGGAGACGAGCGGAAGATGTTTGCCAACACGTTTTACATCAAGGCCGACGAATATTATCACAGTGGGTATTACCCGAGCATTTTCGACGACAACGCGGCTTTTAGGACCGCGCACATGGCGGAGGATACCGGCGCGGTGGACAGCAAGAACCATGGCGATGAGCACGGCTTTCTGGGCCCGGAACGCAACTGGATTGATTCCTTTGGCCGTCACTTTTTTCCGAACCGGCACACCCATTTGGATGAAGGCGGGCCGGGTGGCGATTTAGGGGGCAGCCAGGAGGTGCGGGAGATTTTGCCCTGGCTAAAGCTCTCGGCCGATTTGGACCCGGAGAATGTGCAGACTTACACGGTGACGGCCTTCTGGTTGCGGGAGCGGATGCAAAACGTGAAGGCGGCGGATGTCATGCTGCATGAGGGCATCCGGCATTGTCCGGACAGCTATGAAATTTTCTTCGAGTTGGGGCGCTTGTATTACGACAGCTATCAGGATCACACCCGGGCCCGGAATGTATGGGAACACGGCGTGGAATTGTGGCTCAGACTGGATCCCGCCACGCCCCGGGGGCGGCAGCCGGCCCTTGAGTTGGTGGACGACTGGTTGAGTCGCCCCTTGAAACTGGTGGCGGAACAGAAGGACAATCAGTTGGTGATGGAGCAGCTCACCACGCATTTGGCGGCGATGGACACGGCGGATGGCCACTGGACGAGGGCGATCGAGTGGTTGCGGGCGGGGGAGCGTGTATCCCTGACCCCGGACCGGATTCAGGCGCGCATCGACGAACTCAATAGCAAGCTGGATCAGGAGCTGCATCCGCTGCTCAAGCCACTCTATTGACGCCGATTCCCTTGGCCATTTTCCCGGCGGTCTGGTTAAATTTGCGCGATGAAAAAAAGGCAGTCCATCCTTCGGCGACGCACCTTGGAGACCTGGATTGATATTCGGCTGAACCTGGACGGCAAGGGGCAGTCCGACGTGCGGACCGGCATTCCGTTCTTCGACCACATGTTGACGCTTTTTGCCAAGCACGCCACGGTGGACCTGAAGCTGCGTTGCCAGGGCGACTTGGCGGTGGATGCGCACCATACGGTGGAGGACTGCGGCATTGCGCTGGGGCAGGCTTTTGCCGAGGCGCTGGGCGACAAGCGCGGCATCCGCCGCTACGGCCATGGTTTTCATCCGCGCAACCCCTTTACCGGCGAAGCGTACGTGCCGATGGACGAATGTCTGGCCCGGTGCGTGGTGGACTTCAGCGGCCGGCCGCATCTGGTCTGGCGCGGCTTGGACCGGTTTTCGCTTAAGCGGGTTTCGCTGGCCGAAAGGAACCAGGATGCCTCCAGCGCGTTCCGGTTTGGCCTGGCCCGGGAGTTCTTCCAGGGGTTTACCAACGAAGCCCGTTGCAATCTGCATTTGGAGCTGCTGTACGGCGACGAGCCGCACCATATTGTCGAAGCTTTGTTCAAGGCGTTTGCGCGGGCGGTGGACGCCGCCCGCCAGTATGATCCGCGGACTGCCGGGCAATTGCCCAGCACCAAAGGGAAACTCTAGGGCGAAATCAGCCGGTAAAGGGCGCTGGTGCCGTTGGGAGGCAAGCGCAGGGGATTGGTGGCGGAGACCAGCGGAGCCCAGGTGTTGCTGCCGGGGGACAGCAAGTTGGTGTTGGTTTGCACCTGGCAAACCACGTTGGAAGTCCACGTGAGCAGCAGGTCCGCGCCAGTCTTCTGGATGCCGACGTGAAGCGGTTCGGTGGGGCGATAGATGCGCACATAATCCACCAGCAGCTCGCCCGGGAACCGAGAGCCGGCGTTGATCGTGTTGGTGTCCGGGAAACCGAGATAACTGCCGCCGATGGCCAGGTTCATGATGAGGAAGAACGGCTGGTTAAACGGGAACGGATAGACGTTCGTGGTGGAGGTGGACCAGTTGGTTTGCGTTTCGTAGAGGTGTCCGTTGACGTAGAAGAGAATTGCGTTGGTCGCCCAATCCAGGGTGTACGTGTTGAAATTGGTGACGCCGCCGCCATCCGGGAAATTGTAAATGGCCGTGGCATCGCTGCCGGAATGGATGCTGCCTTGGGCCATGGCCGGATTGCCGCCGTTGTTTTCCAGCACGTCAATTTCACCGCACCCGGGCCAGCCGAGGGTGTTGATATTTGCGCCCAGCATCCACAAGGCGGGCCAGAAGCCGGTGCCGGCCGGCAATTGGGCGCGCCATTCGATCCGTCCGTATTGCCAGGAGAACAACCCCTCGGACTTCATGCGGGCCGAGGTGTAGCTGGCGCCGTCGTAAGCTTCCTGGCGGGCGACAATATGCAACAGGCCGCCGGCCACGTACGCGTTGTTGGTGCGGCTGGTGTAGTACTCCTGCTCGCTGTTGCCCCAGCCGCCAGCGCCGAGGTCGTAGGTCCACAGATTGGTCTTGATGGCCGTGCCGTCGAATTCATCATCCCAGACAATGTTCAGGTTGCCGTAGGGTGAGCCGCCCAGTTGAGTGAGATTCAGGTCGTCAAAATAGACAGACCCGTGGGAATAATTGGCGTCGCCCAGGAACATGATTTGGTAGCGCACAAAAGCTGTTCCGCCGGGGGCCACCAATTGGGTCACCGTGTTGGTTAGGCGCGTGCCGTTGGCGTCATATTGGTTGGTGATGGCCAGATCGAGCCAGCGGTTCTTCGGAAAGGTGCCGGCCACGATGGCGTTGGAGGTAATCACCGCGGAGCGATACCGGGCCAGAACCGTCGTGTTCGCGTCGCGGAAGGTCACTTCGAGCCAGGCAGCGTTTTGGCCCACGAGCGGGTCCGTGGCCCAGGGAATATAGGCCCAGCCAGCGGCAGCATAGGTGGTTGCCGGGCCGGAGATATAGTCCTGGAAAACACCGTCGAAATTCGTGATGCCGGTGAAGGCTTGATAGACTTTAAGGTAATTGGTGCCGCCGTGGGCAAGCGTGGCGGCGGTCTCCGTGTACGAGTTCACGCCGAAAGTCTGCCAGCCGGGAAAGTTCTGGTTTCCGCCGGCGCCGTCCGCTTCAAAGCCTGGGTTGCTCAGCAGGTTGGCGGCTTGGATTCGCCCGCACCATAAAATCGCCAGCACGAGGCCCGGCAGGCACAAGGTGAATGGTCTCAGCATGCCCTAGTACGAGTTGATGGCAAAGATGTCGTTGAGGTCATTGTGCAGATCGGTCCATTTGAAGCTGTCCACGTGTCCGTCGCAGAGGGAGACGATGGCGCGGCCGTTTTGGCGGCAGGCTGGTTGCTTGTAGTCGGTGCCGGACTCAGTGCTCCAGCCGGTGGTGCCCACGGGTTGCTTGGTGGTGACTTCGGTATAATAGGCGGTCGGTTGCACGTCGACACTGCCGCTGGTTTTGGGGGTGCCGATGTCGCCGATCATCCAGACCTGGGTGGCGCGTTTGATTTGCGGCAAACGCATGCTACCCAAGGGCGCGGTGCCGTTGAGCGCGTAGCGAAACACGCCTTCGGTGATGGCGTTGCCCTCCAGCGGGCCGTAGCCTTCACAGGGCGAGTGGTAGTAATTGGTTATGGAAGGTTCAATGTCCTGGTCTTGTACCAGCGGGCAGCGCCAGACGTTGCCGGCCGTGGAACTGGCGGTGAGGTATTTTCCGCTGTCCAGCACCCGGAACCACCAATTGGTGGTCACGCCCGGCCAGGTGCCGGTATTCAACGGCGGCAGGTAATCATTGTTGTCCCCCGTGTACATCATCAACCCCAGCGCGATCTGTTTATTGTTGTTGGTGCAGGCGGTGGCCTTGGCTTTGTTTTTGGCCTTGCTCAAGGCGGGCAGCAACATGGCCGCCAGAATGGCAATGATGGCGATGACCACCAGCAATTCAATCAAGGTGAACGCGCCAGCCGCCCGCTGGCTGGACCGTCCGGAACTGTGCCGAAGACCCGCTGGCCGCGGGCAGGCATTGATTTGCATTTTCATTTTCCGGTACAACAAAAAAATTAAAGGACGATATTTTTCTGACAAATACTCCCAGCCGGCGCACCACATTGGGGAGCATGTATGTACAATAAAATATTACAAATAGCTGAATGCATAGCTATGGATTTTACGTTGGACAATAATAACTATCGCAAGCTTGTGATCTGGTCAACAGGAAGATGACAACTTTTGTTTTTCCGAACCGAGCATTCGTTGCTAATTTTCCTCTATGCGAATCTTGTCCGGTATCCAGCCCAGCGGCACGCTGCATCTCGGGAATTATTTCGGGATGATGCGGCCCGCCATCGAACTGCAGGCCAAGGGTGAGGCCTTTTATTTCATTGCCGACTACCATTCCATGACCTCGCTGTTTGATCCGGCCGAGCGGCGGCAAAACGTGGCGAATGTGGCGCTGGACTTTCTGGCGTGCGGGCTGGATCCCCAGCGGACAGTCTTTTTTCGCCAATCCGATGTGCCGGAAGTTACCGAGCTGTCGTGGATTCTTTCCACCCTTACGCCCATGAGCCTGCTGGAGAAGTGCCATTCCTTCAAGGACAAGTCGGCGAAGGGCTTTCCGATCAACCATGGTTTGTTTGCCTATCCGGTGCTGATGGCGGCGGACATTCTGCTTTACGATTCCAATGTGGTGCCGGTCGGGCGTGACCAAAAGCAGCATGTGGAAGTGACCCGCGACATCGCCATCAAGTTCAACGAAGCGTATGGCGAGACGTTTGTGATTCCCGAACCGGAGATTCGGACGGAAGTGGCGGTGGTGCCGGGGACGGACGGCCAGAAGATGAGCAAGAGTTATGGCAACGCCATTGCCATTTTTGGCGAGGAAAAGGTCCTGCGCAAGGCGGTCATGGCCATCAAGATGGACAGCCGCCAGCCGGCGGAGCCCAAGCCGGACGCCGATCAGAATCTGGCGATCCAACTGCTCAAGCTGCTGAATCCCGGTGTGGCCCGCGAGTACGAGGAAAAGTTGCGGGCCGGCGGTTTGGGCTACGGTGATTTGAAGAAGAAGCTGTTTGAGGTTTATTGGGAGTATTTTGCCGTGGCGCGGGCGAAGCGCGCGGAGTTGGCGGCCAACCGGGATTATGTGAACGACGTATTGCGGCAGGGCGCCGAACGGGCGCATGTCGTGGCGCGTGCCGTGCTCCAACGGGCGCGCAAGGCCAGCGGACTCGAATAAAATCAGCGCGGCCGTTTTTCTGCACATATCTTTTGCGCCGGGTGACGCCTTCCGTCACCATCGGCGCCATGCTTCCCCAACGGTGGCTGCGCATCATTCCGGTGGCGCTGGTCATGTACACCATCTCGTACGTGGACCGGACGAATGTGTCGCTGGCGCTGGATCCGCAGATTTCCACGATGATGCGCGATCTGGCGATGAACGACGAGCGCAAGGGTCAGGCGGCGGGTATTTTTTTTCTGGGCTACGTTTTGCTGCAAATGGTGGGCGGGCATCTGGCGGGCCGCTGGAGCGCCAAAAAGCTCGTCAGCCTGTGTCTGCTGTTTTGGGGGGGGTGCGCCGTGGGCTGCGGGCTGGCCGCGACCTTTTTCCAGTTTGAAGCCGCGCGCTTCCTGCTGGGGGTTTCGGAGAGCAGTGTCTTTCCGGCCACGGTGGTGCTGCTTTCCCATTGGTTTCCCTCGGCGGAACGCGCCCGGGCCAACGCCTTTTGGAACCTCTGCCAGCCGCTGGCCGTGGTGGCTTCCGCGCCGGTCACGGGCTGGCTGCTCGGGGCGTATGGCTGGCAGACCATGCTGGTTTTGGAGGGGGCTTTGCCGTTTGTATGGCTGCCGGTTTGGTGGCTCTTCATCTGCGATCGTCCAGGGGAGGCGCGGTGGCTGCCGCCGGCGGAAAAGGAATTTCTGGAAACCACCCTGCGCGCGGAAGCCGCGGCCCTGGAGCCGGCGACGCCGCAGCCGTTCTGGAACGCGTCGTGGCGGCGGCTGATCGGCGTGATGATCGCCATGAATTTCCTGCACAACGCCGCCGCCTACGGTTGCATGACCTTCTTCACGGAAGTGCTCAAGGCGGGGCACTTCACTCCGGTCCAGCACGGATTTTTGTTCGCGGTCCCATATGCCGTGACGGTGGTCATCATGGTGATCAACTCGTGGCATTCGGATCGCACGGGCGAGCGGCGCGGCCACGTGGCGGCGGTTTATGTCCTGAGCGGCGCCAGCCTCATCCTGAGCGTCCTGGTGCGCGACCATTTCTGGTGGTCCTATGCGTTCATGTGTCTCGCCATTCCCGGGCCCTTTGCCGCGCTGGCGCCGTTTTGGGCCATCCCCACGGAGGCGATGCCGCGCGCCGTGTCCGGGGCCGTGATTGGCCTGGCCAACGGCTTGGGCAACATCGGCGGCTATGCGGGGCCGTATTTTGTGGGTTGGTTCAAGACTGCCGGTCACGGCGTGGGCGTGCCCTTTGGCGCGCTGGGGGCCGGCCTGTTGTTCGCGGCGGTGCTGGCGTTCCTGCTGCCGGGACGAAACGACCGGGCGCGCCTCTGAAAGGTCCGCCGGAGGGGGGGCGGAACGGGGTGCGGCAGCGTTTCCAGCGCGGCTGGAAGGCTAAGGATTAAAGCTATAACCTGGCGGAAATTGTGGTGTCGCCGCCGCCTGGGTCGGCGCCGTTGGCGCCCCGTCATTGCTCCGCGGCCATGGGCGCGGCAGCCGACCGGTCGGTTGGTAGTCGCCGAACAGGACATCCGCCACCCCTTGGCCTTCGGTGCCCGGCAGCCAGGCGGCGAGAAAAGCGTCGCTCGCATCCAGCGCCCTTCCGAGTATCAGCGGCCGGCCGGAGAGGAGCACCGTCACAACCGGCGCCCCGGCGGATTTGGCCTTTTCGACCAACGCCACATCCTTGGCCGTCAACCGCAAATCGGTGCGGTCGCCCTTCATCTCGGCATAAGGCAATTCGCCGACGACCACGACCACGGCGTCGGCGCCGGTCAAGTCGTTGCCATCGCGGCTGAAATCGACTTTGGTTCCGGGCGACACGGTGTGGCGAATTGCAGAGAGGATGGTGGTGCCGCCGTGAATGGTGTTGCCGGACTGTCCCTGCCAGGTAATCGTCCAGCCGCCGCATTGAATGCCGATGTCGTCGGCGGCGCCGCCGACCACCGCCAGGCGTTTCAGATTCTTCGCCAGCGGCAGGGTGTGTTGGTCGTTCTTGAGCGGCACGAGCGACTGGCGCACGCATTCTCGCGCCACCGCGCGATGAGCCGCGTTGCCAATGGCGGCCGTGAGCGCCGGATCCGGGTAAGGGTTGGCAAACAATCCCATCTGGAATTTAATGCGCAAAATCCGCCGCACGGCGTCGTCAATCCTGGCCAGCGGGACTTTGTTTTCCGCCACCAGTTGCTTCAAGTCCTGGATAAACTCCACGAAGTTGTTGGGGTGGCCCGGGCCATAGGGAATCATGATCATGTCCAGGCCGGCGTTGATGGAACTCTCGACATCGGTTTTGTAGTCGGGCGAGATTTGATCAATCGCGGCCCAATCTGAGACCAGGAGACCAGTGAAACCCAGTTCGCCCTTCAGCACGTCGGTGAGCAGATGCTGGTTGGCGTGCATTTTCTTGCCGTTCCAACTGCTGTAGGAAACCATGATGGAGCCGACGCCCGCCTGGATGGCGGCTTGATAGGGCGGCAGATAGAGCTTGCGCAGGGTGGCTTCATCGCACACGTCGTTGCCTTGATCCACGCCATTTTCGGTGCCGCCATCGCCAATGAAGTGCTTGGCGCAAGCCAGCACGGTCGAGGCATCAGAAAGTTGCCCGCCTTGAAATCCGCGCACCGCCGCCGCGCCCAGTTGGGCCACCAGTTGGGGTGAATCACCATAGCTTTCGTAAGTGCGGCCCCAGCGCTCATTCTGGGCCACGGCGATGCAGGGGGCAAAAGCCCAGCGAATACCCGTGCCGGCCACTTCCAAGGCCGTGATGTGGGCCGCCTGCTCGACCAAGTCCGGATTGTGAGCCGCGCCCAGACCGATGTTATGCGGGAAGATGACGGCGCCATCCACGTTGTTATGACCGTGAACCGCGTCCACTCCATAAAGCAACGGAATTTTCAGGCGTGTTTTCAAAGCCCAAGGCTGGTAATCGGTGACGACCTGCCACCAAACCTGGGGCACGTTGTTGCTCGGTCCGCCGCCGCCGCCATTTAAAAGAGAACCGAGAAAGTATTTTTGAATGTCGGCCGCCTCCTGGAGGGCATGGACGTCCGGCTGTACCATCTGCCCAATTTTTTCATCGAGCGTCATTTGCGCCAGCAGGGACTCCACCCGTGAGTCGGCGGCGAGTCCGGCTTGCGCCAGCAGGGCGCCGATCAAAGTGGACATGAAAAAAACACTAAGGTGTTGGGCTTTTGAGTTCATGTGAATAAATAGCGCTGAGCACGGATCACCTGTTCGGCGGTTGCCGTCGGTTCTGCTCCGACGCAAAATCGGCTGGCCGATGGGTAATTAATTGGATTACGTTACATGTAGTATCAATAATCACATTCAGAGTCAACGAATTTCGCCGAAACACGTGAACTTTCCTGTCGACAGGTTTCTTTTTCGTGTAGTATTTTAATATACACGCCACGCTTTAAAAATTTTCGATTGACAAGATCGTTACTTTGTAATACTTTGAATTACATGCCCACCACATTACGCCAACGGCGAAGCTGGCACGCTCGTGCCGACGTGTGGTTCATCGATTCCGAAAAACCAATAAACAACTGACCAACTAGAAAACCCCATCCGTTTATGAGTATGAAAATAAACAGTTCCACTCGACCGAACGGTGCCGACCGCAGGCAGGCTTCGGCGGGTCGCAACCGGTGCCGAGGTCTGCTGCTGCTTGCAGCCGGCCTGTTCGGTGCTGGAACCATGGCCCAAGCAACCAACATTTTGGTGGATCCGGGATTTGAAACGACGCCGATCTTTAGTTCTTGGACGGCCCAGACCACCG
>Ga0326727_10020670_pt1 | contig 13034 bp, 12 predicted proteins | sample MB2enrmetagenome_FD_207643 | JGI IMG/M metagenome (GOLD analysis project Ga0326727, IMG submission 207643) | Lab enriched peat soil microbial communities from McLean, Ithaca, NY, United States - MB29MY | ecosystem: Environmental > Terrestrial > Soil > Wetlands > Peat | place: USA: New York...
TCCAGGTGTGACCCTCTTCGTCCCGCCAGGTTGAGAGTTCGCCCCAGATGCCCATCATTTGAAACTCCAGCTTGTCATTGGCGAACTTCTGGCGGTAAAGGGGCGTTTGATGATCCTGCGAGCCCAACGCATCAGCATCCAGCAAGTAGAGGGCGCCCTCTTTGCCGCCCCCCGCCACGAGCCGGTGGCTGCGGTACGGCAGCCATAGGAGACTGGAAGCGGCAATGTCCAGATCATACTGCGTGATCTGCTCGTGGTTGATGGGGGAATAATAGTCGATCAGTTTAAGGTCTACGGGACTGGCCGCGAAAATGGCGCTGCCGTATTCACCCGCTGAAGGATCGAAATTGCCGTCTCCCGTGGAGGCGTAGATCCGCCCGTCGCCGCCGACAGCAATTCCGCCTCGGCCCCAGATCCCGGCCCCGCGCTGCGCCACCAGTAAATCGTGAATCGCCGGCTGTGTAGCTTGGCGGATGTCGATGGAATAAATCCCTGAAAGTGCGCCGCCGCAACCCTGGGAGATCGACGTGTAGACGATATCATTCGAAAGGTTCAAGCTCCAATCCTTGGCGTAAGGCGGCACGAACTGGACGGGACCGAAGCGCGTCTGGCCGGTGCCCAGGTCCAGGCCATAGAACTTGCCGTCTGCGGCGACAACATAGATCCAGCCTCGGGCCTTATCAATGGTGGGCGTGGCGTTCAGGTTGTTCGGGCACAGCCACATGCCCGCGTCCTTGGGCAGTACGTGAGTTTCAAATGTCTGACTCCAGACCAACTCGCCCGTCTTGGCATCGATGGCGTTGATATTGTCGGAGCTTCCCGCCACGTAAACCAGGCTGCGAATGCCGGTCGGGGTGGTGATTCCTTCAGCGATTACCGGCGCCGTGAGCGCCGCTAAAGACCGCGCCTCGTTCTTCACCTGGGTTTTCCAGAGCAGCTTCAGGGCGGAAACGTTTTTGAGGCTGAGGGTGTCCTCTTGGTCGGCCCAGCCGGAGCGCTGCGGGTCGTGGCCAAAAGTCGGCCAGTCCGCGCACCCGCCGCGTACACAAAGCATCAGGAACGTTAAACACACAAGCGCGCCGAAGAATCTCGTGATTTTCATAGCTGCCTTATTAGCTCCAGGGTGGGGGCAATCTCCGATTTCACTTTTTGCGGTTCTTTTAGCCCGGACGTTAACGTACCACAAAGTCTGCGGAGTCCACAGAGAAAAGGCGAAGTGATTCCTCCCTCGTCTCCGTGCGCCCTGTTCCGGAACTTTTCTTCGCGGCACGTTGAGTCTGGGCTGGACACTCTAGCGCGATTTACGAGACAGACCCCGATTGAGGATCACGGCTCATATCTGACGTGTTGTCCAATCTGCCGACGGAAGATGGTATGCAGTGGGATGTTGCGGGCATTCCTCGGTCAGCGTGCGCCACTCTCGTTTCTCTGCCCTCGTTGTATGCCATCACATGCGCTCTGGTGCGGCCGCCTCTCAGCGCTCAGGCACGCCCCCGTCCGGCGAATATCGGGATGACCGCAAAAGCCCCGAGCGTCATAAAGTAGACGGCTCCCGAAATGGTGTCACGGGCTGCAAAATACCCGCTAATTGTCATCCCACGAATCCACAGGCCGAGTGTGAACTCGGCCGCGAGCATGAGGCCGAGCGCAATGCCTCCCATAGCCAGCCGCCTCGACCGTAGCGGCGAAACCTGGACATGACGCACGGCCCACCGGGCAGCAAGAATGGATATGCCAAACATGATGGGCGATTCAGCCCGTTCAGCCGTCCTCACGCCCAACCTCGGGACCACCCAAAGCGTGCGGATGGCGCCGAGCAGGAATCCGGCAGCAAATACCAGGGCGAAATAAAAAACGCCAGCCTTCAGGGTTTCCTTCATCGTTGGATCCGCCAACGCCAGTACACAATCGACGCTACCGTCAAGATGCATTTCATCGAGCGCCTTCGGTGGCTGCCCGGACACTCTGCGCCCGATGATGGACACCTCGGGTCATGACAAAAAACCGCCCGCATGGTACCTCACAAAGGACGGATGTACAATGGCTGCGGGAACATGGCTGCGGGCATGGCAGTTGAGATAATCGAGGCCTGCGCCGATGCCGCCTTGCCGGTCCTTGACCACTTCGCCCATTACGCCGACTGGCTCGACATGCACCCGTTCCAGTGGGTCAAGGCCACTGAGCGCCTCAACGAAATATGGGAGCGGAAACCATGAAGATTGACACAAGGACCCTCGGACGGTTCCTCCTCATCGTCGCCCTTCTCTCCATTCCTGCAACGCTCAAGGGCGGTGGGGACACAATCGAAAAACGCAAGGCATTTCTTACCCAACTGCTGGCTATGCTTCCTCAGGACCCGGCCTGGAACGAATGGCTCAATCGCACTGGGGAACTACCGCCGGACTTCGATGCCCTGCCCACAATCATGGATCTACCGGACCCACTACTCCTGGAAGAGAATGGCAAGGAGGTCCGTATTTCCACTAAGGAGCAATGGGAGCGCCAGCGACTGTTCCTCAAGAAACAGTTCGAGTATTACGTCACCGGCCGTTTCCCTCCCCCGCCTGGCAACCTCGAAGCAAGCATCGTCCACGAAACCAAGGACGGCGAACTGACCATCCGTGACGTGCTCCTCACCTTCGGCCCTGAACGCAAGGCGAAACTGCGCGTGCAGCTTTTTATACCCGAGGGCGCCGGCCCCTTTCCGGTCTTCGTGACCTGCACGGGAAAACGTTCCTGGGTCGAGATGGGTCTCCGGCGCGGCTACATGGGTGCCATCGTGGCTGCCGCCGACGGATCCGACGACACCGAGATGTACGCCCAGCTTTACCCCGATTACGACTTCACCTGCTTGGCCCGGAGGGCCTGGGGCATCTCCAGAGCGATCGATTATCTGGCGACGCTCCCCGTGGTCGACAAGACCAAAATCGTATTTACTGACCATTCGCGTAATGGAAAGGTGGCCACCTGGGCCGGGGCCTTTGAAGAGAGGCTGGCGGCCGTCATCGGAAGCAGCCCGGTGTCGGGCGGAGCCATTCCCTGGCGCTACTGTGCGGACCGCTACGCCAACGAAACCCTGGAGATGAGCATCCACAACTACCCTCACTGGTTCCACCCCAGGTTGCGCTTCTTCGTCGGGCGTGAGAACAAGCTCCCCATCGATATGCATGAGATGGTGGCCCTCATCGCCCCTCGTGCCTTCATGGTTACTCTCGGGATCAACGAAGGAGAAGTGAACGCTTGGGGCGAAGAGCGCGGTTTTCTCGCCGCCCGGCGTGTGTATGACTTCCTCGGTGTCAAAGACCGGATCGCATTGCGGTTCCGGCCGGGCACCCATCGGACTCCCGGCTCCAACATCGAAGAGTATTTCGATTGGTTCGACACCGTGCTTGGCCGCCGGAAGTTTCCAATACCCGACAGGCTCCTGTGGAACTACTCGTTCGACAAATGGAAATCGCTCAGTGGCGAGAGCGTTGATTTCAAGTCCTATCCCGAAAAAGCGTCCGGCAGCCTGTTGAGCGCGAACATCGACTGGAACAAGCAGCGCGAAGAATTGCGCAAGAGAATTCTTTGGAGCCTTGGAGAGTTCCCGCCTCACGTCACGATCCCGGGACGAAACGGGTTGGGTTCCAGCCCTCCCGGCGCAGCCCCTTCCGGCTCGCTCGGATACGTCGATCAAATCCTGGACCGCCCCCGGCCCACCGCAGAGGTAGACCGGGCCACCCTCGGCTTCAGTGATGATCGCAACCTGATGGGCGAGCTCTACTACCGCCGTGGCACTCCTCCCGATGACAAGATCCCGGTGGTCATCTGGCTCCATCCTTACTCTTATTCCAAAGGTTACTCCGACCTCCCGATTCTTCCGGAAAGTGCCGAAGATTCAGCGTACATAGCCGGCACCTATCCTCTGCAGGACCAGGGTTACCTGGGTACCGATTTCAAGGTCCGGCCGCTAGCCCAGGACGGCTTCGCCGTCTTTACCTACGACATGATCGGATTCGGTACCAGGATTCCCGAAGTCGAGCGATTCTACGAACGCTACCCTCATTGGTCGCTGATGGGAAAGATGGTGGACGACGTCCGGTCGGCGGTGGACCTCCTGTCGGGTAACGATAGGATCGATTCGCGCCGCATCTACGTCATGGGCTATTCGCTCGGAGCGACGGTCGGTCTGCTCGCGACAGCCCTTGACGATCGGATCGCTGGTGCAATTTCCGTTTGCGGCTTCACTCCTCTCCGCACGGAGAAAGGCACCGGCAGCCTCGACAATGACGCCTTCATCCATGGCTTGATCCCGCGCCTCGGCTTCTTCAAGGGGAATGAAAAGCGCCTGCCATGGGATTTTGATGAGGCCATGGCTCTCATCGCACCTCGCCCTCTTATGGTTGTGGCGCCTCAATTCGACCAGGAGGCGACCTTCGATGACGTAACCCGCTCCGTCGAAGTGGCACGCCAAGTCTATGAGGCATTGAACCCCGAAGAGCGGTCCGCCAGCGCCTACGACTACAACTGGAGCGGCATTTGGAGAGGCGAGGTGGCGCGCAATGTTCCGTTGCGTAGTCTGGAACTCTACGCCCCGCCGGACTACAACCACTTGTCCAATTCGATGCAGTCAGTGGTTTACCACTGGATGAGTCTGAAGATGAAAGGCGAGACTCGGTGACGGGAAGGCGCTTTGCGGGGCGAACACACCTCGCCGTTGTGAAGTAACCCGCACGGGTGCGGGTATCTTTGTAGCTGAACGACATCTTGTCTGTTTGCCGCCAAAGACCCCATAAGTCGATGCCCCGCCTATGGGCGAGGGCGACCGTCCTTAGTGCTTCTCGACCTCCGACGCCTTCCTGTGCTCCACGGTTTTCTCGTAGCTTACGGCTAGCTCGTCGCCGACGCGTAGGCCTGTGCCCAGCAGCGGCTCGTTGTCCAGCCTCCCGAAGAGGACGCCCGCCTCGTCGTCGCAGAAATCCACCACCATCCACATCCGCTCGCTCTCGCCTGTCCCCTCCCCCCGGAACTCAGCCTTGACGTAGTCGCCGGGCCGGTAATTCGGCATGTGCGGCATCTTTCCGGCTTCTGTGGAACCTACTGGGATGCAACACCGGGAATTCCGGGCCGGAAACAGTATACATCCGGCACATTCCGTTGCGCGCCGGTGTATATTGCAGACGATGAACTCCGCCATTAACGACCCCGAGCTGAGGCGGTGGCTCCGCTGGGCCTCGTTTTCGCTCTTATCTGTGACGCGATCCGTGACGCCAAATCAGGGTGCGCCGCTAAGTGCTTGAAAGGTCGATAGGCGTGGAGGTATTCGAACCCCCGACCCAAGGTTTAGGAACCTGGCTAAACAAGGGTATCTCGTTGGCTTTGCGGCACGGTTGGCAATGCCAAGTCATTGAAAAACACGTTCGGAACGCCCAAGTTGTACCCATTTTGTACTCGAGAGATTGTCACCTGCGAACAGGTGTTCCCTATAGAGATATCGTACCTGCTCCAAGCAGAATTCTGCTTCCACTCACGCCAGTCCTCCGTGGGTAACTGCCACTGATTCGCGGATCATCGGTCGCTCCGCTTCCGCCCGCGCGTTTTGTTAAGTTTGCAAGGAGATCAATGAGGATTTGTGTGCATAATGTGTGCAATGCCTCGGTGCGGTCCGACCTGCTTGGTTTCGGAGCGTGACGAAAATCGTAACACTCGGCCGGCCGTGTGATCGAGTCTGATCGTAGGCATGAAGCCTGGCTGCAGAATTACGAAACGGCTTCCGGATCTCTTGTCGACAGGCCCGAATCTGTGTTACCGCCGTGAAAGTAAAAGGCTTTCTCGCTCCCACTCCCAATTAGGCAGTTTGGGGTCGCCCTGAGAATATAGCATTCCAATCGCCGGGCCGCTGTTCCGTGGTCCAGCGATCAATTCCAGTCGCAAAGCGTAATTCTTTGCTGGCAAAAGCGAGCGTCCTCGCACCTGTATTGAAAGCACAGCGCCTGCTCCCTCAGGAAATCGAAACAAGCTGGGGGTTTCTATAGCATTCGGATAGCCTGGCCCAAGAGGTTAGCTTGGCGCGACACTAGCTGCTTGGTCCACCGCTCCCTCAGACCCTTGACCGTTTGAGTCCAGACACGTAAGGACTACCCCTTTCATAGAACCGGAGCAAACGGCTGGTGTCTCGCGAAATTCCGATCCTTACGCTCCTGCCTATTTCACCCGTCGGCCTAACTGAGTCGCCAAGCCACAATTTACCGGCAGCGCACAGGTCCAGCCCATCATGCAGGGGGCCGATCCCCATTGCTTGAGCTAACCTCCCTGGACCTCTTGCGAGGTCGCCCAAGGGTGCTTGGCCGCGGCGAAGCCGCATGAGAGGAATTCCATCCAGCGGCTCAAGAGCGCGCAACAGGACGCCCGCCCCAACCCCACGAACTTCACTGCTAACGTTCACCAGGAAGTGTAGACCGTAGGCTTGATAAACATACGCGTGCCCACGATCGAGGAATAGAGACTTGTTCCGCAGTGTAGGTCCTCGATAGGCATGTCCGGCGGCGTCTCCCACTATGTATGCTTCCGTTTCTACGATCCGCCCGCTAATTCTGCCCGCCTGGGTGTCATGGACAAGCATCTTGCCGATGAGGTATTTCGCCAATTCGACCGTGTCAATAGGTAAGCTGGTTCGATGAATGCGACGGACGTAGCGATCATTTTGCTTCTGAGCCATCCCGGCTCCCGCTTAACGAGGTAACGGGCGGCGCCTGTCGCTCGCCCGCCCGTGCTGTCCATTTTGCAACGCAGGACCCATCTCAAAACCAATTTGAACAGCTTGCAATCCAATTGCGAGGTTCATTTGCGAGAACTCTGCATTGCAAGCTCGTAAATTCTTGTTTTTTTAGCCAACATTTTTCTGCATTGCGCTCGAGGGGCATAAAGAGCGCCGATTTACATGTCGAATGTCATAGGCAGCACACGTTTGTTTGGTTGCGGCTCCGCCGCGCTGCGCTTCCGACTTCCGGTTGACTGCGCTTACTGAGTGCCCGCGAGCGTAAGAGCATACCACTCGAGTGGGTCCTTCCACATCTGTTCAATCCTAAAGCCCGCATCATCGAGTAAGGCGCTAATCGCATCCTGCGTGAACTTGTAGCTGTTCTCCGTGTGAATAGTTTCGCCCCGGGCGAAATGGACATGGAGTTTCGCGGCCGGGATCCGTACATATTGTTCGCGCAGACTCTCAAGTTGCATCTCGATTCGCGAGTCAGCCCGGTTCCATCGAACGCGATGCCGGAACCCGGCGGAATCGAAATCAGCGCAAAGCTCTCGATTCAGGCGGCGGAGGATATTCAGGTTGAAATCGGCTGTGACGCCTTGCTCGTCGTCGTAGGCCGCTAACAGAATTTCCTCATCTTTGACCATGTCCGTGCCCAGCAACAACGCGTCGCCGCTATGCATCTGCGAGCGGAGATCACAAAGAATTGTCCGCGCAGCCTGAGGCGAGAAGTTACCAATACTCGTTCCGATATAGAGCGCGAGCGTGGTACCTTTGGCGCGGGCCAGTTGCGGTGGGTGCGTCACATAGTTCCCCACGATGGGCTTTAGCTGCACGGTGGGTAATAACGATTCGATGCTCGTACATGCCTGGTTGAGCGCATCCGGCGATACGTCACACGGCACATAGGTCACTCGTCCGTGGCTGCGCATCGCAGCCTCACGCAGTATCCCCGTCTTGGCGGCGGTCCCTGCGCCCAACTCAAAGACACGCAGCGTTTGACACAGATCGGGCTGCACTCGGGCGACGATCTCTTCCCCGAATCGGACCAGGATTTCGCGCTCGATCCTCGACGGATAATACTCCGGTAAGGTCGTAATGCGTTCGAAGAGGCACGATCCCCATGCGTCGTAGAACATCCCGGGCGCGAGCGATCTGGGTGATCTGGCCAGACCGTTTTCAACCTCGCGGATGAGCGCCGATCCCGTATCTAGCAAGGTCGGACATTGTTTGAGTTCCGTTAGAATCGTGGCTGGACTCATGATGGTTGCCCCCTGTGAGCCGCGAGGCGTATCCCGGAAAATTGCCAACGGGTCGCGGGGTGAAAGAAATTGCGATAGGTGGCCCGGATATGGCTCGCCGGCGTGACACAGGAGCCTCCCCGAAGAATCATCTGGCCTGACATAAACTTGCCGTTGTACTCACCGAACGCGCCAGGTGGTGCGTTGTAGCCTGGATAGGCAGTATAGGGGCTCGCTGTCCACTCCCAACAATCTCCAAAGAGTTGTTCGACGCCGGACCCCTTCGCCGGACCAGTGTGCAACCTTCCTGTTTCCAGGAAATTTCCTGCTGCCGGGTTTTCGTTAACGGCGATCTCCCATTCCTGCTCAGTGGGCAGGCGGCAGCCACTCCATTTCGCGAAGGCGTCCGCCTCGAAATAACTCAGGTGGCACACCGCTGTTTCAAGCAGAGATGAAACCGGTTGCGAACCCTTCAAGGTGAATACCCGCCAGCCAGTTTCGTCGGAGGCATCGCGCTCCCAATAGAGCGGAGATCGCCAACCTTCCCGTTTTACCGCGTCCCATCCTTCGGAAAGCCAGAACTCCGGGCGAGCGTATCCGTCGTCGGCCACAAAGTTCAGGTATTCGCGGCATGTCACGCCGCGGCCGGAGATACTGAAGTTCTCAAGGTAGACCTTATGGCGGGGTGTTTCGTTGTCAAAACAGAAACCCCTGGCATCGGTAAGGTCTGGTGAACAGCCGATCTCAACGAGACCCCCGCGGAAGTCATGCCAGGTATTCTCCGAGGACTCTGAACCCTGCTCGCGCGTTAACGGCGTGCTGCAATAGACCGGGCGGAGTGGATTTGAGAACAACGCATGTTTAATGTCTGTCAGCATCAGTTCCTGATGTTGTTGCTCATGGTTCAGGCCCAGCACAATACGCCGTTCTGACTCCCAGTCGCCCGGGTCCGCGAGGATGGTCTCGATCGCACTGTCAACGTACCTGCGAAATGACAGGACTTCGTCAAGACTAGGGCGCGAAAGGAAAGATCGCGACGGTTTATCAGGAATCGGATCGCCCAAAGAGTTGTAGTAGCTGTTGAAAAGGCGACGGAAGTCCTCACAGAACGGCTTGAAACCCGCGAGAAATGGACGAAGGACGAAAGTCTCGAAAAACCACGTTGTGTGGGCTTGATGCCACTTCATGGGGCTCGCCTCCGGGCAGGATTGGATCATTTGATCCTCCGCCGACATGGGTGCGGCGAGGGACCTGGTTAAAGAGCGAATAGCCTGGTACTTTGACGGCAGCGTAGACGCCGCCGCAGGTTCAGTCGTGAGTTGTGCCATAAATTTGTCCTCCTCGTCGCATTGGATTGCATCTCTGCGGCCACACGTGAGAGGCAGTGGAAATGCTTAAGAATCATAGGGAAGACCGCATCGCTTCGACGGCCAAGCTCCACCACAGTCAGTCGCAGGCGTCGGCCCACCGTCATCCGACAGCATTGCGCCACGCTGACCAACCGCGGGCGCTAGTTGCTCGCGGGTGTCAGCCACCTGGTTTTGAGAACCGTATAGATGGCGCGTACCATGCATGCGTGGAATCGCACGATCGGTGTAGCAATCTGCGATGGATTTCCGCCATGGCTCTCATCTCCGCAGTCGTTGCAACTCCAATCAGCAGCCGGAGGCGAGACCAATACCTGAGTTCGATCACGGAGGGGGATCATGATGCAATCCGAAGGGGCGTTCGCGTGCCGGAAACCTATTTTCTCAGCGGAGGCGACCCCTCCAAACTGGCGAAATTGGCCCTCTCTCAAGCCGGTGCTGACAACTCACAACTTGCCTTCCTTGGAGATCAAGGAACCAAGCTGATCAGGGACGGTAATTTTCCATCCCATTCGCGCTTTAGCTAAGAAGCTCGTAACCTGACGTACACATCCGGCTGAAAGTCCCAGCACATTTCGTATTCCCCCATTGATCAGAATCACCGCAGCGCAGACCACAAGCAAAATCGCCGCAACAAATGCGACCAAGCAGACCACCGCCAATAGCTCGAAGAGACAATACATTTGACCTTCTTTCTTTCTGCTGCCTAGACTTTCAATTAAGGGTCAGGCCTAAGGGCAAGTTACCAGCGAGCCCCCACAGCACTCGCGCTCAGGCGTGGGCAACGCTGTCCTTCAGCGGGCGCCGGGTAATGTCCACAACGCCGACGGGGCAAGCGCTGCGAGCAGCCACAAGTAAGTGGCCACCATGTTCAACAGAAGCAATTCAGAGACGATGTCGTGCATTTATTGAGTTCCCTCAAAATGCCGGATCGTCAACTTCTGCACTCAATCCTGAGACAAGCCGATATCGGATTGCGCGGCGATCATTCCGGCTTGTTGAAGAGTTCTGTGTCCGGCGTTCGCGATACAACTCCCCACTCCAAGCCTCAGGCGGGCCCGATGGAGCTGGGACTTGACGGTCGTGGACTTGATTCCTAATGTTTCAGCGGCTTCCCGTGTGCTCATCCCCTGGACATCCCTCATCCACAAAATTGACTGGTAGCGCGGAGGCAACTTCCGCAAGTTTCGTTCGAACATTTGAAACCGTTCCTTCCTTTGGTATATTTCCTCTGGATTCGGTCGAGGGTCAGTGACCGTAACCGCCAAGTCGACTCCATCTCGGTCGGGCCTGGGGTCAAACGACGTCAGCACCGCTCGACGGCCCTTGCGCAATCGTATCAGGGCGACGTTTATCACAATACGAGTTAACCAAGTTGAGAAGCCGGACCGACATTCGAACTCTCCCAAGTGTCGTATGGCGCTAAGAAAACCGTCCTGAAGGGCCTCTTCCGCGTCTTGCGACCTGCCGAGTATCCGGAGGGCTGCACGATAAAGCTGCGGCGTCTGAGATGCGAAACGATGGCCAAGTGCCTCCCGGTCACCGTTCAATGCCCGTTGAAGCCCATGGTCTGGCTGTCGAACTGTGTCGCGTTTTCCTTTTACCACCACGGCGTACTCCTTTAACTTCGGTTTCTGAAACATCCCACCTCCTGTTCTGGCAGGGCCGCGGGAAGCTCGTCGGAGCCTCCCGCAGCGGCTTGGAGGAGTGGAGGTAAGAACATTTCAGTCCATTTGCTTCCTGTCGATTGTTCGGTCACAACGATCTCCAACTAGGCAACCGTACTTCCAATCAACTACTTGAAAACGATTGTTCCTTTACCCCATATTCCAGTGCGCATTCGATGGAATCGGCTGGACTTCCTGGCTACGCCGAGAAGGGCTCACAGGCTTCATGCGACCGTTTGAGCCGTCAAGTGGCCAGACCTCGGCGCTGAGATCGGTCATTCGTCAGGGTGGACCGCTCCCGCCGATGGAATCAGCTGAACCAGGTTGGGAAGGCACTAGCGCAAGTTGTGGAAGGAAGGCTGTTGACCAAGGAGAACATGCCCCATGATAAGCGTTGTCAGGTGACACCAGTCCCAGGCGACTGGGCCGGCGGCCGCGATCATCACTGCCGCCGTTTCAAGAAGGCTCCGGCGATCATGGTTGATTTCTTCAGACCTCAATCTCGCCCACATCCATCGCGATGTTCGGGGGCAGGGATATGAGATCGAAGCCAAGTTTCCTCAACCTCTGCTCGGCTCTGACCGGCCGAGAGCCTTCGCGGGTTACCATTGGCCAACGTGTGCACCGCCGTCTACGTGCAGGACCTCACCGGTCACTTGACAGGCTTCCGTCAGATAAAGGATGGCGTCCACGATGTCTTTCACCTCGGTAATCCGCCCCGTCGGTTGCCGGTTAAGGAGAGAATTCTTGGGGGCACCCCGGTGTAAAGGCGTATCCACCACGCCCGGCGCGACGGCGTTCACGCGTATCCCCTGTTTCGCATATTCCATCGCCAGGCTCAGCGTCGCGGCCTGAAGGCCGCCTTTCGTGATCATCGGGAGCACCGCGTTTACTCCGGCGATCGGGTGATCCACCTGCGCCGCCGTGATATTGACGATGCTGCCGCCGGCCTGCTGAGCCAACATCCGCTTGATCGCGAGCTGGGTGATGAACACAAAACCATCGATGTTGACCGAAACGAGAGACCGCAGATCGTCCACTGTGTAATCTGTAAAGGGCTTCGTGAAATAGATGCCGGCGTTGTTGACGAGCGCGTCGATCCGGCCGAATCGGGTTACGGCGGTATCCGCAATTTCTGCGGCCGTCTTCGGGTCGCCGATGTCTCCGTCGACTAGAGCGAGATCCGCAGACGCCGGGTACGGGTTTGCTTTGGTCAGGTTTCGCGAGTTTGCAACGACTCGATAACCACGTTGCAAAAACGCCTCCACGGCCCCCGCACCGATCCCCTGTGAGGCGCCGGTAACGATGGCTGTTTTCTGTGTATTTTCCATTTCTAACCTTTTTCCGAAGTGGGCAGCGAGTGCTTTCCCCGCCTCTACTTCATAAACTCTCGGACGAACTGGGCAATTTGATCTGCTGCGGTATCCAGCGCAAAATGCCCTCCATCGACGATGTGTACTTCTGCCGTTGGCACGTCACGGCGGTACGCCTCCGGTTCGGAGGGGTCGAACGAGAGCTCATACTTACCCCAGATCACCAGAAGGCGGGGCTGTTTCTCGCGCATCCATGCCTGCCACTTGGGGTAGGAGTCAACGTTGGTCCGGTAATCATAGAAGAGATCGCTTTGAATATCGGCCTGACCGGGTTGGTTAAGAAAGGTAAATTCATCGCTCCAGAGATCCGGGTCATAGCGTTCAAGATTGGGATCGCTACCGACATGGCGCGTCCGCGTCGCCGCCAGCGACAGGAGATTGGTGCGTAGTGTAGTTTCGTCGGCAGCGCGATTCGCCCAAAAGGCCCGTCGCGTCTTCCAATTCGCCCCCAGGCCTTCGTTGTGCGCCACCGCGTCTTGGACGACGAGAGCCTCGATCCGGTCAGGATGGGCAATGACCATGCGAAAACCCACGGGGCCGCCGTAATCCTGCATGTAGAGCGTGTAGCGCGACAGCCCGAGTGCTTCTGTTAGGTGATTCATGACTTCGGCGATATGGTCGAACGTGTACGCGAATGTTTTCGG
>Ga0326727_10020673_pt1 | contig 13033 bp, 9 predicted proteins | sample MB2enrmetagenome_FD_207643 | JGI IMG/M metagenome (GOLD analysis project Ga0326727, IMG submission 207643) | Lab enriched peat soil microbial communities from McLean, Ithaca, NY, United States - MB29MY | ecosystem: Environmental > Terrestrial > Soil > Wetlands > Peat | place: USA: New York...
TCCATCTTGGCCGTGGCCGACACGGGCAAGATGCCCGTGCCACGAAAGGCCGCAATGCCCTAGCCCGGGGCAGCAGGGCACACGCCAACCCCGGCCGGACGGTTCACCTTCCGGTCTACGACAGGTTGTCAGGTGCGATGGACCAATTCCTGCCGAGAGCTGCTGATCTACCTTACTATCTTTATGCCTGGGGTCAGTTGACCTTGGGAGATTGCGTGCTGGTCAATTGTCGAATGCTGCTTTTGGGGAAACTAACGACATCGATCTCAACGCGTGCCAGGCCCGCTTCCAGAAAACCAAGTTCCTTGGCTGCGGCCCATGACACGTCGATCACTCGCCCGGGGATTCCGGGGCCTCGATCGTTGATCTTCAACGTGGTGGATGCGAGGTTCTTGAGGTTTGTTACGCGGACCGTTGTGCCCAGGGGGAGCTTGCGGTGAGCGGCTGTAAGTCTATCCTTATCAAAGAGTTCACCGCTAGCAGTGGGCATCCCCTGGCGCTCGATTCCATACCAGCTTGCCATCCCGACTTCCCCCTTGGGCGCTTGATGCACCATGCATACCGGCCCAGGGAGAACCAGCGGCCTTGCTTCGGACCTCGGTGACAGAAAAATTAAACCCGCCACCGCACAGCCCATTACCATTTTCCTCATTCAACCTCCGATTAACGAATTTCCCTCACCCAGCAAAAGCTGAGGTAAGAAGGTATAGACACGTGAGGGGTAGGAGCGCAATCATCCTACAATTTTACGGAGAATTTGTCAAGGCGGGTATGCGCGCCTAAGATTGGCCTCATGTTCGGCACCCCGCATCGAACAACCTGGCTTTATTGCCGAGGGAAGCTAGGCTCGCAATGTAAAGTGAATTTGTGCTTCTCGACGGGACGAAATCTCGTAAATTAGACTGGCTGGACTGTGAATTGGACGACCCGCGTGAGACCTGCATTCGAATCCGCCTCCCTCTGCCATACCGCCCGCGCAGCGGTGGCGCAAAATCAAGATTTTCACCTGAAATGGTACTCGGACGAACATTTTGTCGCAGTCAGGTGAAACCCGCCGGTTGGCAAAGGGATAAGTCCTGACGACAATCGGCTGCGGTGCCCGATTGAAGTTTCCCAATTACAATCACATCTTGTCTTGTTAAGGTCCTATGGATTAATAGGATAGGGTCTATTCAAGGGGATGAAATTGTTTTCTTGGGGATTATAGTCTTTATGGACTAATAATAAAATCAAGGCATCACTCACTCGCAAGCAGCTTCGGCGAATCTTCTTCGGCTGGCGTGGTCCGTCAAGAGACAAATTGTCTATGCGCCGGATCAGCCGAGCCTCGGCGGGCTGCCCCGATCTATTTTAATGACATGACCAGCGGCGTTCCCTGCGCTCCCGACGGCTGCGTCAGCCCCAGCACCGCGGCCAAAGTGGCTACAAGATCAATGGGTTGGCACGCATTCGGGTAGAACCCCGGCTTAAAGGCGCTTCCCCAAAAAATCAGAGGAACCTGGGCGTCATAGTTCCAGGGAGTCCCATGAGTGGTGCCGGTCGCGGTTGACGATGGAACCGCATAGGGCATGAAGACCAGGAAGACATCGCCGCTTCGCTTGGAGTTAAAGCTGTTGGCGGCCTTTCGGGCAAGGGGGGAGTTCGGCAAGCTTCCCGTGAGAAACTGCGTGCGTGTAAACGCCGCCGCCACGTCGGCCTGTGCGGCTGCCGCCTCTGCGGCGACTTCCTCGGCTTTCGACTCAGGGACATTCCGCTTCTTCAGCGTGTCACGATTCAGGAAGAGGTAGGTTTCATCCTCGTCCTCGATCCACGGACCGGGTCCGAAGGCCCGCGTCAAGGCACTCTCTGCGGCGCTACGGATGGCCGCCGGCTGAGCCATCCCGATACCCAGTTTGTGCTCCTGAATAAAGTCCGGCGAGGGCGCCACGCCGTGGTCAGCGGAAAATGCGATCCAGACGTTATCCAGTCCCACCTGCTTGTCCAAGTCGTCGAAGAACGTGGCCAAGTAGCGGTCGGTCCTGATCGTGGCATCCGCAACCTCTTCGCTATACGGCCCATATTCGTGGCCAATGTAGTCATTGACGCTCAGGGAAAGGGTCAGCAGATCAGTCTCCGGGCCCTGGCCCAAGCGCTCGCTGCGGATGGCATCGGTGGCAAAAGCGAGCTCCATCTGGTTCATGAAAGGTGTGTTCTCAAGCCAACCCAGAAACTTGGGGTCAGGGCAAGTCTCGCCGGGGGAGGGTTCGAATTCCGACAGGGTTTTGCCGCCTGCACGGGGAGTCTCCGCCAGCGCCTGCCATTTTTGGCCGCAATACGGTTTCGTAGGTGTCTGCTGATTGAACTTGTCCACCCACGCCGGCAGCGTCGGCATGTAGTAGGTGCTGGTCACAAAGCGGCCCGAGCCCACGTCGTACCAATACGCGGCGGAGGGGGTACGCCCGCCCATCAGCACGGCGGCGCGGTCCTTGACGGATATGGAGACGGATTTGGCGCGAAAATTAGTCGCCAGGCGCAGCTCGTCTCCCAACGTCGAAGCGTTCAAGTTGCGGGGGGAGAACCCCGGCGTGCCGCTGGCCTTCTCGCGGTTTGCCACCGTGCGGGTGTGCGAGTCTTCCACGCAGTAGACCTCCCGTTTCAGGTCCCGGTCATACCAATTATTCTCAATGATCCCATGCGAGGAGGGGTAAGCGCCCGTCAGCAGACTGGCGTGTCCGGGTCCGGTCATGGTGGTAGCGTAATCGTACCGGCAGTCGGTAAACACCGCGCCACCCTCCAGCAGGCGGTTGAAGCCGCGTTTGCCAAAGTATGGCCGGAAGCGCATCAAGTAGTCGTAGCGGAACTGGTCAATCACCAGCACCAGCACGAGCTTGGGCCGGTTGGGGAAGTTGGGGTTCGCCACCGACTGCAGCGGCGCGCTCCATGCAAGCAGGATGATGGCGACGAGCGAACAAAGAACGCTTCTCTTGAGCACCTTGGTCCCTCCTAAAGGTAAGCCCGAAAGTCTAGCAGACACACCGGCCGCTTGTCGCGTTTTGCCGATTACAATAATGTGGCGTTCCCGTGAATTCCTTCTCACCGCAGAGGCACCGAGGCGCAGAGTTCAAAGAAGAAGGACCTTGCTCTGTGTCTCTGTGCCTCTGTGGTGAACCGCGTTGGTGTAAACTCAAATCTCGCCGGGATGGCAGCTTTGTATCGCCGCGCTATGGGGAGACCGCCGAATGAGAACCGACAGGACCAAAAAGCTTCCACTCTTCTTTACCCAGGTCATCGGATCGCTGCCCCGGCCCAAGCTGGTTGTCGATCTCATCAACCGCCGCGCGCAAATATCCGAGCAGCGCTTCCAATCGTTGATGGACGAGATGGTCATCTTCGCCATCCGCTTACAGGAGCAGGCGGGCCTGGACGTCATCAGCGACGGGGAATGGCGCCGTGTCCACTATGTGGAGGAGTTCCTGCAACGCGTGGGAGGGTTCGAAAAAATCCGGCGTTACGAGCACGCCGGGGAGAAAAAGCTCCTCCTGGTTTCTACCGGCAGAATGCAAGCGCCCGAGCCGGTATTCGTCCGGGACGCGCAGTTTCTGGCGGGCCACACCGACCGCGTTTGCAAGTTCGCCCTGCCCAGTCCGTTCTTGATAGGTATTCGTTACTGGCACGAGGACTATTCGCGACAGGCGTACCCGACGGTGCAGCATTTCATGGAGCACCTCACCGCGATCCTGGCGGCCGAGGCCAAGGCATTGGCAGGCGCCGGCATTGACATTGTCCAGCTCGACGACCCGGCCCTGACGTATTTCTGCGACCGGCGACTGATGGATCAGGGCGAAACGCACGATGAGCGCTTGCGCCGCGCCTGGGACCCGGACCGGCAGGTGGCCGAGGCGGTCAGTTACATCAACGCCATCTTCGCCGGTCTGAACGCGGAAACGCACCTGCATTGTTGCCACAGCGTCTACAAACGCCGGAGCGACGTCGCGGGAAACTACGAGCCGCTTCTTCCCCGCCTGCGGAATGCGCAGATCGACCGCCTGAACCTGGAATTTGCCTACCACGATGTGGGCGTTCCGAGCGATCTCAAGCTTCTGCCCGACGGCATCGGGGTAGGTATGGGAGTGGTGGACGTGCGCAGCGCGCGCCTCCAGGAGATTGATGAAATCGCCTCGATTGCCGCCGCCGGCGCCGAGCTGATCAGCCCGGAGCGCATTGCCCTGAACCCCGACTGCGGCTTTGCGCCGGACTTCGGAGAACCCCCGTCCATCGACGAGGCATTCGAAAAACTCTGCCGCCTCAGCGCCGCCGCCCAACATCTGCGCCAGCGCTTCGGCCAGTAATTTGGCGAAATAAAGGAGATACCTCGATGAGTGAAATCAGGAACACGGCCCGTTTCGCATCATGGTCAGCGCTTGTCGCCCTATGCTGTCTGCTGAATGCCGGAGTCCTGCGCGCACAGGAAATTCGCGTGGTCGCGGAACCGAATCAGTCGATCCGCATGGGCAGGGGCGGGTACGTTTGCGAGGGCAGGCTTACGCACACTCCCATTGACGCCACCGAAGACTGGACCTATGAAATGGTCCAGTGCACAGGTCCGATTTACAACTCATATGACTATGCTGCCCTGCAGGGCAAACTCAATCACGATGAACTGGTGAGGCTGAACGACACGATGGATCGTCTGAGCCGCGCCACCCAGGATAACCTCGAGAAACAAGCGCAGGAGCTCAGCCGCGACCTCAAAGCCACCATTGAAAGGCGCTTTCAGGATCTCCCCAACGACGTTTTGCTTTCGGCCGGGGTGCAGAACCTCAAGAAGAGCTTGTTAGACTACGTTGACCAGAGAGTGGTTTCCAGCACCCCTCCGATCATTCTGAGTCCCCCCAGAGCCCCGACGCCGCGCCGCACGCGTCCCGGCGCCACCCCGCCCAGCTAGCTTTTACCCTTTATTATTCATTTTGCCCGCCACACCGGGGGTACCATCCTCGGCCCGCGGCTGTGCTAGAATCACGCCGCGACAAATTCACAGGGAGGCTGCAATGTCGACACCTCGAGACCGCTGGCTGGCCCTTTTAGCAGGAGAAAATCCCGGTCGAGTTCTCTGCGACTACTGGGGTACGGCTGAGGTCACTGACCGGTTGCGCCAGGAACTGGGGTGCGCTTCCGAACGCGCGCTCTGGGAGCGGCTGGGAATCGACAAGCTGGTGCTTCTCGGCCCGACGCATCCGCTGGCCAAAGAGGATACGTGGCACATCCAATCGTTGTGGAGCATCTGGCACGTGGAAGTCAGGAACATTTCCTACGGGGAGGGCCAGGGCACCTACGAAGAGGCCGTCTCGAACCCGCTGGGCAAAGCCGAAACTGCCGCCGACGTCGAGCGCTTCGACTGGCCGGACCCCGCCCTTTTCGACGTGGACGGCATGCGCGCCAAGTGCGCAGCGTGGCACGGGTATCCCATCCTGGGCGGGTGCTATGAGCCGTTCTACCTTTACTGCCGGCTGCGCGGCATGGAACAGGCCCTCGCCGACCTCGCCGTGAATCCCGCCGTGGCAGAGGCCGCCCTGGAGCGCATCTATGACATCCACGAATCGGTGATTCGCCGCACCCTGGAGGCGGCCCGGGGGATGATCGATTTCATCTACGTCGCCGAAGACCTGGGCACACAAGCCACCCTGCTCATGAGCCCGGCATCGTTCCGGCGCTTTCTGAAACCCGCGATGCGGAAAATGATCGACCTCGCGCACTCCCGGGGCGTCAAGGTGATGCACCACGATGACGGCGCCATTCGACCCCTCCTGCCGGAATTGATCGAAATCGGCATCGACGTCCTCAATCCCATCCAGTGGCGCTGCGCGGGAATGGGCCGCGAGGAACTGGCGCGGGATTTTGGCAAGTCGCTGGTGTTTCACGGCGGCGTGGACAATCAGCAGACCCTGCCCTTCGGCTCGCCGGATGACGTGAAGCGAGAGGTGGCCGATAACATCCGCATCTTCCGCCCGGGCAAAGGGTACATCGTCGCCCCTTGCCATAATATCCAGCCCAACACGCCCACGGCCAATATTCTGGCGTTGTATGAGGCCGTGCATGAATGTGCCGCGTGAGGCGGGGAAGCCATCGTTCCCTGAAACCAGCGTGCCAGGCGGCGCGCCGGGTTCTTCATCCCACAATTTGTCCCCCTGTATGAGAAACATTTAATTCAAGTTCCTTCCATCTCTGCCGATAGAAGAGTTTGAACAAAATGTGCCCGAGTGCGCTGGCAGGGGGGTAGCAGGGGGTGGAGCATCCTCCGGGGCGCGCGGCGAAAAACTTCTGGTCAAGGAGTATCATCCATGCAGGATAAATCGTTTAAGGCCACCACCATCGTAGCCCCGGACGTCGGCAATCGGCTGGTTTTGGAAGCGGCATTTAACAACTGGGCGGAGGAAACCAAGCCTGCCAGCATTCTCCACGTTCATTACTATCACGATTTGCAAGCCCACGTGCAGGGCTATCAGGTGGTTTACGAAGAGCCGTGGATGCCCTATTTGTCGCCGGAAACACCCCGGGAGGAAGAGCCCGCCCACATGCTGATTTAAGGGAAATCGAGTTCGGCTGTGACCCTCATCGCGTCCACTTCCGTGGGCACCGGCAGGTCCGCGGCGGGCGGACGCGACGGGGCACAGTCGGCCGTGACGTTGTCAGGTCGCGCGGGGCCGTGGGGCACACGGCCGGCGCGATGGTAGGTAGGCTGCACGTCATGGCACGCGCGCGGCGAACCGTGAGGTCCGCCGCGCGCATTTTCTTGTCCGTAATGCGACAGGTAGGCAGAGTTACCCCTCGCAAGGTCGCGGAAAAACCCTCCCCCGGTTGTTATCCTGGGACCTATCAGCCTCGAATTTCGACAATTCCCACCGGCTTCAAAGCGGGAGTACAATCCTCCCTGCCATGAAACCCAAGATTCTCATTACCTATTGTCTTTTTACTGCGGCGATGGGCGGTCTTAAATTCCTCCCCGCCCAAACGCTCGCGGAGAGCGAAATCCTCAGCCAGGCTGATGCGCGCATTCAGAAATACCGCACGGGCAACGCCCAACTGCGCCTCGTGACGCCTGACGGGAAGGCGCTCAAGAAAGGGGTGCGTGTCACCATCGAACAGACGCGCCACAGTTTTCTCTTCGGCTGCAATATCTTCATGCTGGGCAAGTGCAAGACCGACGCGGAGAATGCCGCGTACGAGAAGGAATTCTCCGACCTGCTCAATTACGCCACCGTACCGTTCTATTGGTGGGTCTATGAGCGCGAGGCGGGGCATCCCGATTATGCGAGCACTGAGCGGGTGGCCGCCTGGTGCGCGGCTCATCAAGTCACCATGAAGGGGCATCCGCTGGCCTGGAATTACGTGGACCCCTCCTGGCTGCCTTCCGACCCCGCGGAGGCCACACGCTTGCAAATGCAGCGCATCACCGACATCGTGGGGAAGTTCAAGGGCCAAATCAATTTCTTTGACGTGGTCAACGAAGCCACGCAATTCCAGCGCCAGGAGTTACTTCAGAACGCGCCCAAGCTGACCGCCGGCATCGAGCAAATGGGGGCACCGAGCTACCTGCGCACGGCGTTCACCCGCGCGCGCGAAGCCAATCCGCAGGCCACGCTGGTGATCAACGATTACGTCACCACGGACGATTACCTCGAAAAGGTGATCTCACCACTCGCGGACGCTTCCGGCCGGCCGCTTTTCGACGTGATCGGCATTCAATGCCATCAGCATGCAAACGTCTGGTCCCCCGAGAAAACCTGGGGCATCTGCGAGCGTTTTGCCAAAGTGGGCAAGCCGCTGCACTTTACGGAGGCCACGATCATTTCCGGCCAGCGGCACTCGGAACTGAAGCAGAATCCCTCGCACTTTGATTGGCCGAGCACTCCGGAAGGAGAGCAGCGGCAGGCGGAAGAAATCACGCGGTTCTACACCGTCCTCTTCAGCCATCCCGCGGTGCAGGCGATCACCTGGTGGGACTTTTCCGATCAGGGCGCGTGGCAGCAAGCCCCCGCCGGGCTGGTGCGCGCCGACATGACGCCCAAGCCCGCCTACGATGCCTTGATGAAGCTGATCAAGGGCCGATGGTGGACGCGCGCGGAAGCCCGCGTATCGCGCCAGGGCGTCGCGCAGTTTCACGGCTTTTATGGTGACTACAAGGTGAGCGTGATGGAACACGGGCGTGAACTTACCGGAACCTTTACGTTCAATTCCCAGTCCGCGCAGCCCATCGAAGTCAAGCTGAAGTGACGTCCACCTGAACGCGCACCGTGCTGGTCTCCCAGGGCTTCAAGGGAACTCGCAGCGAATTGTTCTCGACCGCAAGGGGAGAAAGCATTCGCTCCCGCCCGTCGCACCGCGCGGCTGTTTTGAGATTCACACCCGGCAGATGGAAGTTGATCAGGGCGTTCGTCGCCAGCCCCGCCCCCTCGTACAGGCGCAGGATGACGCCCTTGCCGTCCTCCGCGGTTTTGAACCCCGCCACGTAGACGTTTTCCGGCTGAACATCCAGAAAACTTCGCGCCGCGTCGCGCCATTTGCCTTCCTGGGCGCCCTCGACGGCATGCACGCGCAGCGGGCTGAGTGCGCTCCATCCGAAGTGGTGCGCGTCGTTGTAGGTCCAATCGCTCCCATGCGTCGCGAGTGAGTAGCGGAACACGTAACCGCCACCCTGCGCGATGGGCACGTCCACCACCCAGTGGTTGTGCATGAGGAAGGAATAGAGCCAGCCGCGGGCCAGCCAGTTGTCGTCCTGCATGGTCAGGTAGGGCAGATACTTGTCGGTTTGGATCCCCCCGAGTTGGACCAGGGGCGCATCCACCGACGACCACACCACGCCGTAGTCCTTACGGGCGATGGAAACCCAGTGGCGCGCCACGTAGTTGTCGCGAATCGAGCCGGGGATCTGGTCCAGGTCAGGTTGCATGACCCCGCCCGGCACATCGATTTTGTAAGTGTTATGGTGGGTGATCCCCTCCACCCAGGTGTGATAGTCCGTACGGATGGCAAAAGGAAACGCGTAATGCACAGTCTCTTTGGGAAAGACCGGCTTCTTCATCATGCGGTTAATGATGTCGACCTTCTTCAGTTGCGAATAGAGAATGATTTCGTGCTCGAACTTGCAAATGTACTCGATGTGCCCGGAGATTTTGAGGCTGGAATAGACCGGCCCGGATGCGCCTTTCTCAATCCGCACGTCGCGCACGGGATACTCGTCCAATTGTTTGAATTCCCGCTCGGTCAGGCGTTCCTGCAGCCTGTAGACGAGGCCATTGAAGCCGTGTTCGGCGCGCGGATCCACGAACTCGCGATTTAATTGTCGGTCAAGCAGACTGGCGACCGTGCCATCTTTCAAACTCAAGTCGATTTTGTAAAACTCATTCTCGAGGCTCCGGTCAGAAACGGCTGTAACTGTGCCACCCGCCGCCGGTGTTCCGGATTCAATCCGCAAAGTCTTGTAACCCAGGGAAGGCACTCGCTCCGCCAGGAAGATCAGGGTGTCGGGAACGCCCGCGCGTTTTTCGATCTGCCACGCCACTTCCCTGCCGCTTTCCGCGTCGACGAGCCGAAAAGATTGTGGCGCCTGCGCCGGCACAGGCGTCCGCACGATTTCGGTTCTTTGCCAGGAGAGGGGATTCCACACCGCCAGGGTCAGCGGCCCCGTGGTGGAAATATTCCGGCACAAGTTGCGCGCCGATTCCTTTTCGATCCGCTCGGCGGCGTCATGAGCGTAACGGGCATGCGCGGTTTTCTCCTCCCAGTGCTGCTTGCCGCCTCCCTGGCTCTCATCCACGTAAATGTCGGCGCGAATGTCATACCACTCGATGGTGTGCTCTTCCCACATCAGCAATTCGTTGTAAGCCTTGAGGAATTCATCCTGGCGCCCGGGCCCTCCCGCCACCAGGGAGGCCAGCGTCGACAATCGCTCCGCATCGGGCAGGTAGTTTTCCGTCCTCCTTCCGAGCGCCGCCGCGTTGGCTTCGCCCAGGTGCAAATCCACCCAACCATCGGGCGCGCCTCCTCGCAGGTGGGGAATCTGATCGCTCTTCAGGCTTTCGATGTAGTGGAAGAATTCGGGAATCGTGGAAACCCGCAACTGGGGATAGGCCCATTGCGCGTTCCAGTTGCGGGCGACCTCCGAAATCATTTTGATGGGCGGGGTGAAGTCGAAGGCCGCTTGCAGGGCGATAGCGTCAAAGGGATAATCGGCGCGCTCGTGGCGGTCGAAAAAGGGGCCAATCGACTTCTCTCCCTCCTGCATGTTGATGCCGTTCGTGTGGTCCCCCCGGTAGGGGTTGTCCCAGGACAAGAGGTTGAATCCTTCCACGTATTGGATGGGGCGCCAAATCAGAATTTCGCTGCCGTCGGGCCCGGCCAGGTAGAACAACGTGGGAGCGTTGCCGTTTTGCATGTTGTCGCGGTCGCCGTTCGAGCCCATCACCAGATAGCGCAATCCCGCCTTGGCCATGACTTCCGGCAGCGCCCAGGTGAAGCCGTTGACGTCATCCAGGATGGCGCCTTCCGGATGAATTCCGAACTCCCGGCTGAGGCGCTCGGTGGTGTAATAAACGGAGCGGTGCAGGGTCTCGAGGCTCATGAAGTCGGTGTTCATGCTGCAATAAAAACCGCCCACGGTCATGCGGCCTTTCTTGATCCAATCCATCACTTGCCGCACCTTCTCCTCGCCGCGTGCCTGGCGGTAGTCATCGATCAGGTAACCCACCTCGATGTTCCACTTGAATTGCGACTCCTCGGGCCAGTCGCTGGTTTCCTCGCAGAAACGCATGGCGTCGTCGATGAAGGGAATGAAGCGCTGGCGCATTTTGGAGGGCAAATCCATGAAGCCTGGATCCTCGTGCGAATTATGGATGAGGTAGACCTTCCACATGCGTATGGGCCGGACTTGCAGGAAGGTCTCCGCAGATTTCCCTCCCGATTTAAGAACCAGGCGCGCGGACGCCTCCTGCTCGACGGGCGTGATGGGCAGGTAATATTTCCCGGCTAGCTTCAGCGCCTTGCCGAGATCGAACGCCTCGGTCTTCCCGCCGATTTGAACCTCCACCGAGCCGCTCGCCGCCGTGGGCGGGACATTCAAGAGGATGACTTGGCGGAGCTGAGTTCCTTCCCGCGTGTAGAGGTGGCTCAACTGCGCCTGCAAAGCGTTATCGGATGGAATGATTTGCCCCAGCGTCGATGAATAAGAAAGGCTGGACGCACACGCGGCCAGCAGGGTACGGAGAAATGCACGTCGCGAGTCTGCCATTACGCTTCCCCCTGATTTCATATAATGATTTCAAAAATCCATTATCAATTCGTGCTCACCTCACGGAGCGCCATTAAATCGAACGACGCGGCTCTCGTGGGTTGACACGATACACCCCTGCCACCATTTTTTCCGCCGAAAAACGCGATTGCATGAGGTTTCGGGCAAGCATCGCCTGCGATCGAGAATCTAGTGGGGGGTAGGGGCGGTTCGCGAACCGCCCCTACGAAAGCCCGCGTGACTGGCGAAGGGGACGCCGCCCCGGCCCTATCTTGCGGTGCCGGGGCAGCCCATGGGGCTGCCTAGGGCTTTGCGGGCGGAGGATTCCCCGCAATGGCATGCTGCACGAGATCCAGATTTGCGGGATTCAGCGGCACGATGCCGCATGGGTCTGCGAATAATAACGTGTGACTCCACTCTGTAGCAGCGAGGATGATGAACCGATTGCCGACACGCACCTCAGGAGGAAGTTTGCCGTTAACGCGGTGGAAATTTTCATCAACAATGGAGAGAGCTCCGGTATCGCCGATTTTCCACTTACGTGAAGGTGTGAAGGTATGAATTATTCGGAGATCAGGAAAAATTAAGTCATCGGCATCCTCTGGTGTATCCACCTCGATGACCTGGACTACGCCAGCATACTCAGCGTTGCGGGCCATCAGGCTGATGACCTCCGGGCCGCATACATGGTCTTTTAGTACCCTCTCAATCTGCGGTTCCTCTCTTTCAAATTGGGCCGCGGCCACAGGCATTGGGTCGCCTGGCTCGCGGCATCGAGTCCATCTCGTTAAGCAGGAGAAATCAAAACTCGTTAAGCGGGCGATATCCGCAGGGTCAGCGTTGGGTCCAAAAACTGCCGAGACAGTCGGGTACCGCATATTTCCGGGCCGGGGGGACCTGACGTGGAGCAGGTAGCTCGGATGGAGCGTCAATCCATCCCACGTATTCTCGATGTCAAAGCCCCCCACGATTGAAGCCCGTGCTCTGAGGATATTCTGCTCGATGGACTCGGGGGAAAATCGGGCGGACGACCTTTCTGTTTCCATCTCAAAGGACATTATCCGCGCACCAAAGGACGTCTCAGCGTGGGCGTGGACGTAAGCTGGGTGGCCGCCAAAGAACCTGAAAAGGCGCAGCCATCGATTGGACTCGTTCATTAAGTCCAGATCATACATTTCGGAGAAGTGGCCGTACTCCAAGTCTTTATGAAACCAACAGTTCTGACCCGTACACCCGGTGTTATAGGGGCTCCATCGTTCGAACATTGCGCGCATTTCCTCCGCGCCCCCTTTGTGCATCATCAGTGAGCGCATGTCGGCGAGCAGCCGCTCTGCCCGATGGCGAAATATCCGCTCCTGAACCTGGACCGCCACAAAAGGCGCGAGGAGAATGACGACTACGGCGAGAGCGAGAAGCCCCAAGATCTTCTGCTTACGATTAAGTGGGCACATACCCTCATTATTAGACACCCAATTTGCCCATCCTGATCCCGAATTATCGGCGGCTGGCGTTGGAACACTCTTTGGGTTTTATTCGCGGCTGGGACATTTTGTCTCTTGACAAAATAAGTCGACTGGTATAGGCTATAACTACGATGAAGGCCAGGTGCAGTCCGGCCCCCGTAAGAGTCTCCCAAAATCACCCACGCGCTCTTGAAATCACCCAACACAAAAAGATGTTAAAAATGAAGGTTGGTCCTCAGAGTTTATTGAAAACAAAGGGGCAAAAAAAGTGGTCCTCAGAGTTTTATGAAAACAAAGAAGTTATGGT
>Ga0326727_10020674_pt1 | contig 13033 bp, 11 predicted proteins | sample MB2enrmetagenome_FD_207643 | JGI IMG/M metagenome (GOLD analysis project Ga0326727, IMG submission 207643) | Lab enriched peat soil microbial communities from McLean, Ithaca, NY, United States - MB29MY | ecosystem: Environmental > Terrestrial > Soil > Wetlands > Peat | place: USA: New York...
TTGCTGAAGTAGCCGCTTGACGGAGGGGGGTGGAGAGGGAGCCGCCCTGTCCCTTGCATGAGCCATCATGAGGCAACGATCTCGAACGCGGACTTTGGCCGGCTTCGCCGCTTGATCTACGAAGAGTCGGGCATCAACCTGAATTCCGATAAGAAGACGATGCTCGAGCTTCGCATCAAGCGGCGAATGCGGACCCTCAATTTGAATTCGTACGCGGAGTATTGTGAGTATCTGTTCGGGAGCCGTGGGCAAAAAGAGGAGGTCGTACACCTAATTGACGTTGTCACCACGAATAAGACCGATTTCTTTCGCGAGCCGGCGCACTTCGAGCTTTTGGTGCAACGAGTTATTCCGGATGTCTGGACGGGGAGCCAGAGCGGCGGGGAACTGTCGGTCTGGAGCGCGGCCTGCTCGACCGGCGAGGAGCCTTACACGCTGGCGATGGTGCTCAGTGAGTACGCGTCAGCGCATCCCGGGTTTCGCTTCCGAATTCTGGCGACGGATGTCTCCATGACCGTGCTGGCAAAGGCAAAGCGGGGAGTTTACAGCCTGGAAGCGGCGGGCCCCGTCTCGCGCAACCTGCAGCGAAAGTACTTCATGCGTAGCCGCGATCCAGAATCCGAATCGGTGCGGGTGGTTCCGGAACTGCGGCGACTCGTGGAGTTTCGGCGGCTGAACTTCATGGATGAAGACTTCTGCCTGGCGCAGAAGGCCGAAGTCATCTTCTGCCGGAACGTGCTGATCTATTTCGATCGGCCAACCCAGGAGAAGTTCCTGCAAAAGCTGACACGGTACCTTCTGCCTGGGGGCTATGTTTTTGTCGGCCACGCGGAGACCTTGCACGAAATGAATATCCCGCTCGTGGCCGTTGCGCCGACCCTTTATAGGAAAGTCGATGTTCGACACCGAAATTGAACTGGCGGAGGTATACCTGCAACCTGGGGAAGCCTATCTGGCCCGGAAGCCGACCATTATCCGAACGCTTCTAGGTTCCTGCGTGGGGGTCACCTTCTGGAGTCCCAGGCTCGGCTGTGGAGCCCTTTGCCACGCTCTGCTGCCGAGATGCCCCAAGAACCCGCGCCACGGCATTACACTTGCGGACGGCTATCGCTTCGTCGATTTCTCGATTCGTGAACTGGGGCGGAAGTTCGACAAACTCGGGGCGTTGCGCGGAGAGGTGGAAGTCAAGCTGTTCGGCGGCTCTGACGTTCTTCCCGTCAGCCATACAGTGACACGGCCGGCGACGGTAGGCAAGCAGAATTGTGAGGCTGCGATGGCAGCAGTGGAAGCCGAAGGGTTCCAGTTGGTGGCCTCGAGCCTGGGCGGCACGCGCGGCCGCAACATTCAATTCAACACCAGAACCGGTGAAGTGCGCCTCCGCTGGTTGTCGCGTGCGGTTTTGGAACGGAGTTTCGAGCGATGACGACGTCGGGTGCTTCGAAACGAGATGGCCGGCGCCCGGTGCGGCGCGGCGGAAGCCTCTCGACTGGGGTCGCGCGAGCATTCTGGTTCCCCGGCGGTCGGAGGGTGGCTGCCCTCCGCGAGCGCGCCGCGGCGGCGCGCGTTCATGACGTAGCAGTGGGATCCTGGTGATGGATACACGGAAGATTCGCGTCCTTATCGTGGATGATTCCGCGGTGGTTCGTCAGACATTGAGCGATATCCTGGCGAGCGACCCGGAAATCGAGGTCATGGCAACGGCGTCCGATCCTTTCGTGGCGGCCGAGCGCCTGCGTCAAGAGTCGCCGGATGTAATTACCCTGGACATCGAAATGCCGCGCATGGACGGGCTGACGTTCCTTCAGAAGATCATGACCCAACACCCTATTCCCGTCGTGATTTGCTCCAGCCTCGCTGAAGAGGGGGCACAAAGCACACTCAAAGCGCTCGAGTACGGTGCGGTCGATATCATCACCAAACCTCGGCTGGGCAGCAAACAGTTTCTCGAGGACTCGCGGGTGGCGCTTTGTCAAACTGTTAAAGCAGCGGCCCTGGCGCGGTTGCGTCCTCTGGGCCCAAGCCACAAGGTGGAGCCTAAGCTGAGCGCGGACGCGGTACTGGGCCCGGGCACCCATGCCATGTCCGAGACGACGGAGAAAGTGGTGGCCATCGGAGCCTCGACGGGCGGAACGGAAGCGCTCAAGAGCCTCCTCGAGGTCCTCCCCCCCGATGCGCCCGGCATTGTCATTGTGCAGCATATGCCGGAGCTTTTTACGCGCGCTTTTGCCAATCGGCTGGACAAGCTCTGCAACATTACGGTCAAGGAGGCGGAGTCGAACGACACGGTGATCCGCGGGCGCGCGCTGATTGCACCGGGGAATCACCACATGCTCCTCAAACGCAGCGGCGCGCGTTACTACGTCGATATCAAGGATGGCCCCCTGGTCTGCCGCCATCGTCCGTCGGTCGACGTGTTATTCCGATCCGCGGCGCGTTACGCAGGCCAGAACGCGGTGGGCGTAATCCTGACGGGGATGGGTGACGACGGAGCGAACGGCCTGCTGGAGATGAGGCAGGCGGGAGCGGTGACGATCGCCCAGGATGAGGCGACCTGCGTGGTTTTTGGAATGCCCAAGGAGGCCATCAAACGCTCTGCGGTAAGCAAGGTTCTGCCCCTCGATGCAGTCGCCGGGGCGATCCTCGCCCATGCGCGTTGAGGTGGGACGTCAGGAGTGGAATCGTTCCTAGGATGGGTCGCCGAACGGAAGTTCGAAATGAGAAGCGGAACCAGTCGCGATGAATGGGGATCGTAGAACCGAGGTCATCGAAGTGCTGAGGCGCGCCAAAGATGAGCTTGCGACGCTGGGGCGCACGGCTGCAACTGAGATCGAGTCGGTGGTGAGAGCCTTCGAAAACATTGCGGGTCACGCGGAGACCATTCTGAGTTTAGCCGGCGCGATTGTGGGCTGCGTGGAGGGCGAAAGCGTAAACTCGGTCTTGCCCAAGGTGCAAACCCTGGGAGCGACTGCCAAGCAGTGCATTGGAGAGCGTGTGCAGGCGACAGCCAGGATTCTGGAGGCGGTGTCGATGGAAGGACGAGTTCTGAGGCAACTCTCGGAGGTCACTCGCGGCCAGGAGGCGATCGCCCTCGAGACCAGGGCTCTGAGCATTCTCACCAACGTCGAGGTGGCTCGATTGGGAGCGGAAGGCGAAGGTTTCGAGTATCTGGCGCGCGAGTTGGCCGGCTTCTCGAAATCGGTGGCCGAGGATACACACGAAATCGCCTGCCACAGGGACGCCCACGCGGTGGCCGTCGAGGAAACCCGTCGTGTCCTGACCAGCGAACTTCCCCGCCTGCGCAAGGAGTTTGCCCGTATGGAAGAGGCTTTGGGCGAGGCGTTATCGGCGGTCACCTCCGCCCTGGAACGGCTTTCCAGGACGCCGCTGCGTTTTCGGGAGTGTGTGAAGGACGTCGCCCGCGAGATCGCCGGGGTGGTGACGGCCATTCAGGCTCACGACATCACACGCCAGCAAATCGAGCATGTGCAGGAGGCACTTACACTGATCGCAGCGAGAGTGAGCGGGGCCGGAGACCAGGAGGACGGGCCGGCCAATGAGCTGGGAACTGCCTACGCCGGGCTAACCATCCAGGCTTATCAGTTGCGATCGAGCAGAGAAACCGTGGCCGGTTGGGCGGCGCAGATCCGCACCTGCATCGAGGGAATCCTGAAGGTGAGCGCTTCCGAGGTAGTGGGGATCGGGCCCGCGGTGCTGGAAGGGGAACGGAACATCTCCGCGGAGCTTGCGCACATCGAAAAGCTGGAACGCGACAGTCTGGCTTACAGTGAAAACATCCAGCGCACCTTTGGCGGGCTCGCCAGCCTCGTGCAACTGGTGAGCGACCACCTGAAAAGGTCGACGTCCATCCGCGATCACTTGCAACTTCTCACCTTCAACTCGATTATCGAGGCCAACCGGTTGGGCAGGCGGGCCGCGGCGATATTGGCGATCGCCAACAGCATTAAAGATATCTCGGCCGGATGGGCCCAGGTTACCTCGCAGTCCGAACACTCCATGCAGGAGGTCAAAAGCCTGGAGCAGGGGACGGGTGAATTGATGGGGGTGTTTTCCGCGGCCCGGAACGCACAACTGAGGGAAGCGCAGAAGGAAACGGGCTCGGGCCTGGAAGCCCTACGAGCCGCCGCCGACTTCGCGGCCAGGCAGGCGCAGGAGACACAAGGCTCCACGGAGAAAATGCAGGCCGAGACCTCGGAGGTCGAGCGGAGTGTCGGTCTTTTTGACTCGTGTTTCAGCCGCATCGATGCAGTCGTGAACGAAATAGAAGGCCTAAGGCGGGAGTGGGAGACGAACAAACCCGATGTGAAAACGTGGTACGACGCCGGACAAGTGGAAGAGTTGTTCGGGTCATCGTACACCACGGAAACGGAGCGCGCCGTGCTGCGCGCCGCCCTGGCCGGCGAACCCCTGCCGGTGGCGAAGTCATCGTTTGAAGGGAACAGTGTCGAACTTTTTTAAACCGTGCCTGGCCTTCGTCAGAAGGGTTTTACGCCGCCCTGGCCGCGCAAGGGAACGTATTCGGATAGCGCAGCCCGCCAGTCGGGCCCTGAGGGTTGAAGGTCACGATGAAACGAATCTTAGCCGTGGATGATTCCGCCAGCATCCGGCAGATGGTCGGCTTCACCCTGCGCCAAGCCGGGTACGACGTGGCCGGTGCGGTCGACGGTCAGGACGCCCTTGGCCAGGTCGGGAAAGAGAAGTTTGATCTGATCATTACCGATCTTAATATGCCCAATGTAGATGGCATTCAACTGATTACGGCCGTCCGTAAACTTCCGGGGTGCTCGTTTGTGCCTATCCTTATGTTGACCACAGAGTCGCAAGCGGAAAAAAAGGACGCAGGACGGAAGGCCGGCGCCACCGGATGGATCGTGAAGCCGTTTAATGCCGATCAGTTGATTGCCGTGGTGAAGAAACTGGTGAAATAGGGAGGGAGTAAACGCCGCGAAGGAACGTGCGGGAGAAAGGTCATTGACCCTCTGGCCCCGTCTTTCGGCGCTTCGGCGAGGGCGGACGGCTTGGTGAGCCGGCCGTCACAAATTTGTAGGCCATTCCGAGCAAGTCCCGCAGCACCTCCCGGTCCACGCGCGAGAGGCGAACCAGAACCGCGTTGTAGCCAACGTAATGGTCCGTCAGGTAGTAAACATCGGGCGCCTCAGCAAGCAACCCGGCGCGGTCGTCGAAACCCACGCGAACGACAATCGAATCAGGCTCTGCCGAGCGGTTTGCCGGCAGGCAAGCCAGGAGCTTTCCACGGACCTTGAGCGCCGGAAGCCCGTAGGCGGTGCTCGCTTCTACGCCGGGCAACTCCAGTCCTATTTGACGAACGGTTTCGAAATCGATACTGCGTCTGGGCATTGGTCTGCGCGTTTTCCCCGGAACCCGCTGGTCCTCTCTGTAAGTCGATAGGACTGCCATTATCCGCGAGAATCGGAATCCGTTCAACACAAGCTGCAAAAAGCGAAGGCGGGCCTGCTCTCTCGGACAACTGCCAGTCGGGAATAGCGGTTGACAGGACGAAAAGTCCGCGCCTAGAATGCTCTGAAGGGTTAAGCCTGAAAATTCAATTCCCTGTGAGGAGGTCACTATGTCACTCCGTATCAATGACACGGCCCCGGATTTTGTGGCTGAAACAACCCAGGGCCCCATCCGGCTCCACGAATGGATCGGTGACGGCTGGGCTATCCTGTTCTCCCATCCCAAGGACTTCACTCCGGTGTGCACCACCGAATTAGGCTATATGGCGGGCTTAGAGCCGGAATTCCAGAAGCGCAACTGCAAGATTATCGGGCTCAGCGTTGACCCGGTCTCGAGCCACGGCAAGTGGGCCGTGGACATCGAAGAGACTCAGGGTCACAAGGTAAATTATCCGATGATCGGCGACCCGCAGCTCAAAATTGCCAGGCTTTATGACATGCTGCCGGCGGAGGCGGGCGAAACCTGCGAGGGACGCACGTCGGCGGACAACGCCACGGTGCGTACCGTGTTCGTGATCGGTCCGGACAAGAAAATCAAGTTGATGCTCGTTTATCCGATGAGCACGGGCCGCAACTTCGACGAAGTCGTGCGCGTCCTCGATTCCATTCAGCTCACGTCCAAGCACAAAGTCTCCACCCCTGTGAACTGGAAACAAGGCGAAGAGGTCATCATCTCGGGTGCGGTCTCGAACGAAGAAGCCAAACGGATCTACCCCGGGGGTTGGAAGGCGCCCAGGCCCTATCTGCGAATCGTCCCCCAGCCGAAATAGAATCAAAACCGGGTCTTTGCCGGGGTCAGATGTCGGAAACGCTGAAGGGGTAGGCGGTCTTCGAGCGGGGTGTCGCGTCCGGAGACGCCGTTGCGATCGAATTAGCCTTTGCCTTTGTAGCTCCGGACAAACGTGGAATTCTGTCTATGATTCTGAAGCAGTACTACCTTGGCTGCCTGGCCCACGCTTCCTATCTGCTGGGAGACGAGGCTAGCTCGACGGCCATCATCGTGGATCCTCAGCGCGACGTCCAGCGGTACCTCGACGAAGCCGAGAGATGTCATCTTCAGATCCGCCACGTCTTCCTCAGCCACTTCCACGCCGACTTTGTCGCGGGCCACCTGGAGTTGCGCGACCGTTGCGGCGCAACCATCCATCTTGGCTCCCGCGCCGAGGCGGAATACGCCTTTACGCGGATGAACGACGGCGACACGCTGGAGTTCCCTGGGCTGCGCCTGCAAGTGGTGGCGACTCCCGGCCACACCATCGAGTCAATCTCCATCCTGGTGTTCGATCTTGAGAAGGATGGGACGAAGCCGTTCGCCGTCCTCACGGGTGATACGCTGTTTATCGGGGACGTCGGCCGCCCTGATCTCCGGGCGTCGCTCGGGTGGAGCGCCAACGAACTCGGCGCTCACCTTTACGACTCGCTGCACAACAAACTCCTGGCACTTCCAGATGAGACGCTCGTCTACCCCGCTCACGGTTCGGGCTCGCTGTGCGGAAAAAATCTTTCCTCGGACACCGTTTCCACGCTGGGAGTCCAAAGGCGCATGAACTACGCGCTCCAGCCCATGACGAAAGAGGAATTCATTCGCCTAGTCACGGCGGATCAGCCGGACGCTCCCCCGTATTTCAGCTTCGACGCTGTTCTCAACACTCGCGAGCGTGCCCAGCTTGATAAGAATCTCGAGCAAGTCCTCCGCCCCATTGAGCTGGACGAAGTCGTGCGACTGGGAGATACCGGGGCTCAGATTCTCGACGTCCGCGATCCCCTCGAGTACGCCAAGAATCATCTTGCCGGCAGTATCAACATCGGCCTCGGCGGCCAGTACGCCACGTGGGCAGGCACAGTCCTCGACCGAGCCAAGCTCATCGTGATCATCGCCGCGCCCGGACGCGAGCATGAGGCCGCGCTGCGCTTGGGCCGCATCGGTTTCGATCACGTCGGAGGCTACCTCAAGGGAGGGATGGAAGCGCTGGCCGGCCGGCCGGACCTGGTGTGGCAAACGGAGCAAGTGAGCCCGCTCGTGGCGGCAGAGGAACTGGCGAGTGCCGAGGCTCCCCTGGTGCTGGATATCAGAACTCCCCGTGAGTGGTCAACCAAGCACATTGCCGGAAGCGTGAACATCCCGCTCAACCACCTGCAGGAGCGCATCGCCGAAATCCCCCGCGACCGCCGCATCGCAGTGCATTGCGCGGGAGGTTATCGCTCCTCGATTGCGGCCAGCATCCTGCACCAGTACGGGATCACGAGCCTGATTGAGATGGCAGGCGGCCTCGCCGCCTGGGAGGCCGCTAAACTTCCCCTGGCTTCCGAAAGATAGCCGGGCCAACTCTCCAACCCCACCGCAAAAGGGCGACCCAGACACTTTCACCGAACGGAAAATTCGCGATGGAGAGACGCTAGAGTCCTCTACTGGTTGACGTGAACGACGGTGGCAGGCGGAAATCCGTTGAACCAGGTCGAAGAAGCATTGCTGTAGGCGCCGATGTTTTCCGAATAGACCAGATCATCGATTTGGAGGTCAGGCAATTGCTCGGATTGCGAGATGGTGTCCAGACCATCACAGGTTTGCCCGTAGACCGCGCAGACTTCGGTCGGGCCTTTTTTGAACGCCTTGAGATGATATTGGCAATGGTCAAAAATGATGCCGGAAAACGTGTGATAGACGCTGTCGTCAATGAAGTAGCAGAGCTTTCCATCGCGCACCGCTTTGCCCAGGATCCGGGCGACGAGGGTCGCGGCCGTGGCAACGAAAAATCTGCCCGGCTCCGCGAGGATTTGCATGTCTTGCGGGAACAGTCTGTCGATCTCGGCGTTGATCATTCTGGCGAGCAGGCTGAAGGGCTTCACATGCCGATCGTAGGCGACGGGAAAGCCGCCCCCGATGTCGAGGATCTTGATGGCATGGCCGCGCGTGTTCGCCTCTCGCAAAACCGCGGCTGCAATATTCAGAGCCTGAACGAAGTTCTCGAAGTTGGCGCACTGGCTGCCCACGTGAAAGCTCAGTCCCTCGACCTCCAATCCCATTTCGAAGGCAGCGCAGATCAGGTCCACCGCTTCTCCCGCGTCACAGCCGAATTTGGACGACAACTCCACCATTGACCCGGTGTTGGGAACTCGCAAGCGAAGCACAACGCCCGCGTGTGGGGCGTATTGTTTGATTTTCAGCAGCTCGTTGCGGTTGTCATAGGTGACGAGGGGCTTGTAGCGGTCAAGCGCCTGGAGTGTCTCCTTGGGTTTAGTCGGATTGGCGAAAATGATTTTGTCCCAGATAAAGTCTTGCTGTTCCTTGGGGGGAAGGTGTTTTATGTTTTCATAAACCAGCATGAACTCCGGAAGCGAGGCGACGTCGAAACTGGCCCCCGCGTCGAACAAAGTGCGCACTATCTCCCGCGCCGGATTCGCTTTTACAGCGTAATACGCCTGAACTCGAGGAAGGTGCCTCTTGTATTTGGCGTAGTTGCGGCGGATGATCTCGTGATCGATCACCACCACGGGCGTCCCGTGCTGCGCGGCGATTGCTTGAAGCTGGCGGGTTGTAGCCATAAGCGCCTCTCTTCGTCCAGCACCTGTAGGGCCCAGCAACGCTGGGCTTGGCCGAACGCTGTTCGGCCCTACTCGTCAACGACGGGATCCGTGCCGTCGAGCATTTTCACTTTGTTGTGCGTGAAGTATTCTTTGGTCAGCGCCTTCATCATCTGACCGCGCTGGTCGTAAAGCCTTCGCAATTTCCGCCGTGGGTGCCTGGCAAGCGCATAATGCGTGAGGAGCGGCATGGCGATGGTCGTATCCGTGTAGCAAACCACCGCATCGGGCAGGCGGTCGGGATCCACTTTGCCCCAGCTTACCGCTTCGCTGGGAGTAGCTCCGCTCAGTCCGCCCGTGTCCGGACGCGCATCGGTGACCTGCAAGAAATAATCCATCCCAAACTCCTTGATGCGCAGCACCTCCTGAATCTGAGGTTCCGTCTGGAGCATGAAGTTCTTGGGGCTGCCTCCGCCCCATAGAACTACGGCGCTCTTGCCTCCGGACCGTTTCGCAGCAAGAACGTAAGCGGTTGACTCATTCACGTCGATCGACGGATTCACACGCAGCTTATTGCCGCGCAATTCTACGCCGGCCACGTTCATCCCAATGGTTGAGTCGCCGGGCGACGAGGTGAAGCAGGGCACGCCGGCGCGATAGGCAGCGGCCAATACGGAAACGTCCTTGAGGCCCGCCTTGCGCTCCCACTCGGCGGCATACCTGCCCAGCAGATGGTGCAGTTCGCCGGTGCCCATTTCCTTCTGGAATTCGGGTTGAGTAAGAATGTTGCGCAGAATTTCATCCGTCGCCATCAGGCAATCGCTGTAACCGAGCAGAACGTCGTACACGCGCACGATATCGTTGTCGCGCAACTCCGTGTCGTCCATGGTGAAGTTTCCTGCACGCACTGGATAGTTCAAGGCAAAATGCATGTCGTGATATAAATTGGCGCCGGTCGAGACAATCCAGTCCACAAATCCGGCTTTGATCAGGGGAACGATGCAAGAGCACCCCAACCCGGCCGGTGTGAGCGCCCCCGATAGCGTCATGCCGATCGTGACGTCCGGCTCCAGCATCCTTTCCACGAACAGCTTGCAACCCTCTTTGAGGCGGGCCGAGTTGTAGGCAAGAAACACCTCGTCCACGATGTCAGGAAGCTTCTCTTTGCCGGTCAGATTCTTGGGGAGAATGCGCTTTCCGGCGAGGAAGCGGTCGCGGTTCGGGCACTTCTTCTTTTTCATCCAATCGGGCATTTCCGACATGTCTTCGCGATAACGATGGTGTGACTTTTGGGCTTTAGCCATGATCTGATCGAATTCCTCCATTGAATATAGCGCGACTTTCGGCCGCGGCCACAAGGGCTTCTCCGTGGACTCTGTGGCTGTAGAAGCACCAACACAGAGCACACGGAGACGCTCAGTGTGCTCTGTGTTTTATCTTTCGTTTGGCACAAAGAGAACGGAGACAAATCTTCGCGGCTCGCGACGAAACTCCGTATTTGTAACACAACGAAACGCTCGAATTGAATTTGGGCATCGAGTCCATTAGACTAGCACAGCGAGCCGACCGGGGAAAAGCGTGCAACGCGATTCGGCAGGAACTGGTAGCGAACTCCAGCGGGAAAGTAATGAATAATTCAAAAAACACGCCGTCTGCAAAGGGCTTCTCGATGCCCGCGGAGTGGGAGCGACACGAAGCGACGTGGCTCGCTTGGCCGCATAATCCCACCGACTGGCCGGACAAGCTCGATACGATTTGCTGGGTCTACGGCGAAATCGTGCGCAAAATTTCGCCCGGTGAGCGCATCAGGATGCTGGTCAATTCAGCGGCTGCCGAGAAGACCGCGCAGCGCTACCTGAAGCGCGCCGGAACTGACCCGACGCGTGTCGAGTTCATCAGGCACCCAACCAATCGCGGCTGGATGCGGGACAGCGGGCCCATCTTTGTTCGGCGCCAGCGGAAACGAAGTATCGAAACCGCCATCGTGCATTTCCATTTCAACGCCTGGGCCAAGTATTCCGACTGGAAGAAAGATCGACAGGTGCCTGAAGTTGCGGCCAGACACCTCTCCAAGCGCCTCTTCGACGCGCAGATCGGCAACCGTAGTTTCGTCCTCGAAGGGGGTGGAATCGAAGTCAATGGGCGCGGGACCTTGTTGACGACTGAAGAGTGCTATTTGCAATCGGAAATCCAGGTCAGGAATCCTGGCTTGGACCGGAAAGGCTTTGAAAAAGCACTCGACGATTATCTCGGTGCGACCAACGTCTTCTGGCTTGCGGGTGGCGTCGCCGGGGATGATACCCACGGCCACGTTGATGACATCTGCCGTTTCGTCGATCGAAAGACCCTTGTCCTCATTAAGGAGGAGAATGCCGCGGACGTTAATTATGGCTCGCTCGCGGAAAACTGGGACCTCATTCAGGATCTGCGACTTGAGGATGGTTCCAGGCCGGAGGTCATCGCGCTGCCTATGCCCGGCCCGATCTATTTCGACGGTGACAGACTCCCGGCGAGTTATGCAAATTTCTATATCGCCAATCAGGCTGTGCTGGTGCCCACCTTCAACGATCCCAAAGACCGCCTGGCGCTTGGACTCCTTGGCGAACTATTCAAGGATCGTACCGTAGTGGGTGTCCATGCCGTTGATTTGGTGCTGGGTTTCGGGACGCTGCATTGCCTGACACAGCAACAGCCCGCTTGAGCGCTAGGCGAGGTGTGGCGCGGGGCAGGCTTGGACCCTAAGCGCGGCAGCAACGGCCCTGAATCTGATCAAGGTGTGTGTCTTTGAGCCCTCTCTTCTGAGACCCGTTCCACTCGTCCGGCGGCTAGGAGCTGCCGGCGGTTGACCCGCAATTCATGCAGCGATACGAGGTGCCGTTGCGCGGCATGATAGCGCCGCACTCGGAGCAACAGAGAGCGTCGTCGGACAACTCCACACCCGCAAGGCTGGGCTGTATGGAACCATCAGGATATACCGTGGCGCGCTCCCCAGTCGAGGGCGTGAACTGCGTGGCCAGCCCGTTGGCCTCCTCGGTGGGCTGGGCGTGGCCCGAGAGGAACTTGATCGCCAGCCAGCGGAAGATGTAGTCCATCACCGACTTCGCCATGCGGATGTCGGGATTGGGTGTCCAGCCGCTGGGCTCGAAACGAGAATGGCTGAACTTGTCACAGAGCACTTTGAGCGGCACGCCGTACTGGAGTGCCAGTGAGACGGCGGTGGCGAAGGAATCCATCAGACCCGAAACCGTCGAGCCTTCCTTCGCCATGGTTATGAAAATCTCGCCCGGAAGCCCCTCTTCGTACAAGCCCACCGTGAGATAGCCTTCGTGGGCGCCGATCGAAAACTTGTGGGTGATGGCGCGGCGTTCATCGGCCAGCTTCCGGCGGTAAGGCTTAGCAGGGGCTAGGGGCTGGGGAGCGCGGGCTTCCAGCCCGCCTGCGGCCAAGATGGCCGCGCTCCCAGGTGCTGGGGCTTCTGAATCCTGAATCCTGGATCCTGACTCCTGTTTTTTCGTGTTGAGCGGTTGGGTGCGCTTCGACCCGTCGCGGTAGATCGCGATGGCCTTCAACCCCAGGCGCCACGCCTCGATGTAAGCGTTAGCAACGTCCTCGACCGTCGCTTCTTCCGGCATGTTGACGGTCTTGGAAATCGCGCCGGAGAGGAACGGCTGCACCGCCGCCATCATGCGCACGTGGCCCATATAAGGGATGGCGCGCTTTCCGTTCGCTGGCTTAAGCGAGCAATCGAAAACCGGTAGGTGTTCCGGCTTCAAGTGGGGGGCGCCTTCGATGGTGCTTTGCTGGTCGATGTAGTTGACGATCTCCGCGGCCTGCTCCTCACTGTAGCCCAGCTTGAGCAGCGCCGTGGGCACGACATTGTTCACGAGCTTGATCACCCCTCCGCCCACCAGCTTCTTGTATTTCACCAGTGCCAGGTCGGGCTCGACGCCGGTGGTGTCGCAATCCATCATGAAGCCGATCGTGCCCGTGGGCGCAAGCACCGTGACCTGCGCGTT
>Ga0326727_10020678_pt1 | contig 13032 bp, 11 predicted proteins | sample MB2enrmetagenome_FD_207643 | JGI IMG/M metagenome (GOLD analysis project Ga0326727, IMG submission 207643) | Lab enriched peat soil microbial communities from McLean, Ithaca, NY, United States - MB29MY | ecosystem: Environmental > Terrestrial > Soil > Wetlands > Peat | place: USA: New York...
CTTCTTCGGAGAACCAGGTTGCGGTTACGTTCTTGCTTTCGGTGTAGAAAATAAATCCGTCACGGCCCATGCAATGCAGGTCGCCGAAGAAAGACTGTTTCTGTCCGGTGAAGCCAAAAATGCCGACTGGCACCGGAATGCCGACGTTGATTCCCACCATGCCGCCATCGGTCTCTTTGGCAAACTTGCGAGCGTAGTAGCCGTTCTGGGTATAGATCACGGAGCCGTTGGCGAAAGGATTGTCATTCATGATGCGAATGCCTTCCTCGAAGTTCTCCACCCGCTTTACGCAGAGCACCGGCCCGAAAACTTCCTGGCGTCCCACCGACATGGTTTCGGTGACTCGGTCGAGAATGGTTGGCCCGATGAAGAAGCCGTTCTCGCAGCCAGCGGGCACCTCGGGCTTACGGCCGTCGAGGACCAGTTCGGCGCCTTCCTTGATTCCGGTCTCAATCCAGTCGAGAACGAACTTCTGGTGACCGGCGTTGACGACCGGGCCCATGCCCGTCGATTTCTCATAGGCAGGCCCAAGATTGATTTCAGCGGCGAGTTCCTTCAGGCGGGCGACCAGTTTGTCGGCGATGACGTTTTCGACCACCACTACCGGCAGCGCCATGCAGCGCTCTCCGGCGCACCCGCAAAATGCATTGATAATGCCCTGCGCGGTACGTTCCAGCTTGCAATCGCGCAATACCAGAGCGTGGTTCTTCGCCTCGGTCAAGGCTTGAACGCGTTTGCCATTCGCGGCGGCGGTGGCGTAGATGTGCTTGCCGACGCTGGTCGAACCAACGAATGAAACACCCTTGATCGCGGGATGGCGGAGGAGGATCTCAGCTTCGTTACGGCTGGTGGTGATCACGTTGATCACACCGTCCGGCAGACCCGCTTCCTGCCACAATTCGGTGAGCCGCAAGGCCGTCTGCGGGCAAAAGCTGGCGGCTTTCAGGACCAGGCAGTTACCGGTCGCGATGCAGATGGGAGCCATCCATCCTTGCGGGATCATGGCGGGGAAGTTCCAGGGAGCGATGCCGGCGAACACGCCGAGGGGATGGTTGTAGCGGGTGGTGTCGTAGCCGGAGGAGACGTTCATGAGAGCGTCACCCTTCATGATGTGCGGCGCACCCACGGCAAACTCGATGACTTCCACCACCTTGAGCACATCGCCCATGGCCTCATCCCACTTCTTGCCATTCTCTTTGGCGCAGATGCGGGTCAGTTCGTCGAGATTCTCCTCCACCAAGGTCTTCATCTTGAAGAGCACTTGAACGCGCTTGCCCACCGGAGTATTGGACCATGCGGGATAGGCCTTCTCGGCGGCCGCGATCGCGAGTTCGACTTCCGCCGCGGTGCACTGCGGGGCGTACGCGATGACCGCGCCCGTGGAAGGGTTGTAGCAAGGCATGTACTTGCTGGTCTTGGATTCGATCCACTCACCACCGGCATAGAATTTGAGCCTGGGGGGCTTTTCGCCGCTGATGGGGTCCCGCTTAATTGTGTCTTCCTCGAAGAAGTAACGGTTTTCGGTTGCTATGGTCGGCATGTTCGTTTTCCTTTCTCTTATCTCTTAATGTCTCTTAATGTGTGAAAGCGCCTAGCCAGCGGCTTGTTCGCGAGCAGCGCAAAAGATCATTGGCATTTCTCCTAGCGGCTCAACATGTCCGCTGGGAGGCCGGAATTCTGGTCTTTCCCTGGTTCTTCCAGATGCCTGGAACGCTCCTGAATTGCGCGCCACACCCGCTCCGCAGTCAGCGGCAGATCGCGGATCGATACATCCGCGGCTTGGTTGACGGCCGCGCCCACAGCAGCGGCGATCGACAGTAATCCGCCCTCGCCCACACCCTTCGAGCCAAACGGGCCGGGACCGTCGCCATTTTCGATGAAGACGGATTCCATTACCAGAGGAATATCTTTGATGGTCGGGATGCGATAGTCGAGCGCTCCGAGATTGACGATGCGGCCGTGCTGGTCGTGCACCATGTGCTCCATGAGCGAGTGGCCAAGGCCCATGATAGCGGAGCCCTCATCCTGGGCTTCCACTTGCAGCGGGTTGAGCGCTTCGCCGACGTCGCTCACCACGACCAGCTTGATCAGGTGCACGGCGCCGGTTTCGGGATCGACTTCCAGTTCGGTGGCGACCGCATTGAATTCCCAGAACGAGGGATGCGCGCCGATAGGATGACCCTCGACGGGAGGATTGCTGTAGGTTCCGAGACCGATGATTTCGCCGCGCGTGGGGAGACAAACTTTCAGAGCCTCGGCAAAAGTCATGGTGCGCCCGGGAATTTTCACTTTGCCGGAGTCGACCTCGACCTCGTCGGCTGAAATGTCAAGCTCTTTGACCAGGAGCTGTTGGAATTTCGACTTGAGATCGCGGCAGGCGGACAAGATGGCGTTGCCCATGAAGACGGTCGAGCGGCTGGCGGAGGTCGAATTGTCGAAGGGGACGATGTTAGTGTCGCCCATGACGATGCGAATGCGATCGTAGGGCACGCCGAGATTATCGGAAGCGAGTTGGGTGTAGACGGTGCGCGCACCCTGGCCCATGTCCGAAGTACCAGTCAGGATCAGAACGCTGCCGTCGAAGAGCATACGGGCCATGGCCTGCGACGAGGCCGCCGTAGAAGAACTCTTCACGCCGAGCGCGATGCCGCGGCCACGATGCTTCGCCAGAGGAGTGTCCCAGCCGATGTGGTCCGCTGCCGCCTCCAGAACCTCAAACCAGTTGCCATCGCACGGCGTCGTATTGGGGATGAACTCCTCGCGGTATTTTGGAAGATTCCGGCGGCGGATCTCCACCGCATCAATGCCCAGGAGGGCAGCGGCTTCGGTGAGTTGCGATTCGACGCCCCAGGAACCTTGCGGAGTGCCAAACCCGCGGAATGCGGTGCTCGGCGTCGTATGCGACAGAATCGCGCGCGCCCGGATCTTCACATGCGGGCAGATATACGGGCCGCCGGCAACGTAGGAGCCTTTGCTGACCACCCGCGGCGCAACTGCGGCATAAGCGCCAATGAGGTAGTCGGTAGAGACCTCCTGAAAGGTGAGGTGGCCTTCGGCGTCGAAGCCGGAGCGCACATAGGCTCGAGCCGAGGCCCGCCGCACATTTTGAAACGTCTCTTCAAGGGTTAGCACCAGCCGGACGGGCCGCTTGAATTTGAGAGCGAGAAACGCCAGCAGCGATTCGTAGAGCGGCCATCCCTTGCCGCCGAAGCCGCCTCCCGGATCGGGAGCGATGATGCGCACGCGCGAGAGCGGCCATTTAAACGTGGCGGCCACAACTTTTTGCAGCACGAAAGGATGCTGATTGGGCGACCAGATGGTGACGCCGTCATCATCGGGCGCGGCAATAAAAGCGTGCGGCTCGATGGCGAAGTGGGTCACCATCGGGAAAGAATAGATGTGTTCGAGAACGAATGCGGACTTGGCCTCTTCGATGTTGCCATGTCCCAGATTCCATTCCTTGAAAATATTGGTGTTGGCAAACTTGTCGCCCGGGCGCAGTTCGGGTTCGCGCACCAGAGGCATCTCGGGGTTCAGCGCATCGTCGATTGAGAGCACGGCAGGGAGTTCCTCAAAATCGACTTTGACAGCTTGCGCGCCGGCTTGTGCGGCATCGATAGTTTCCGCCGCGACCACAGCTACGGGTTCGCCAAAAAACTTGGTTTCATTCACCGCCAGCAACGGCCAGTCCATGACAGCCGGACCAAAACGAGGCACCGGCTGGGGTAAATCCGCAGTCGTGACCACGCCGTGAACGCCTTCCACCTTCAGGGCGTCGCTGATATCGATGGACTTGATGCGAGCGTGACCGCAATCCAAATGGACCAATTTGAGATGCAGCACATTCTCAAAGCGCAAGTCGGCCGCGTAGCGCTGCGCTCCGGTGACGCGCTCCACGCCACCGACACGAATCGGAGGTTCGCCAGCGAAGCGGTGGTTCTTCATAGCTTCGCCTCCGAGGCGGCAACCACAGCTTCGATCATGCGGTAGTACCCGGCGCAGCGGCAGAGATTCCCCGCCAGCCCTTCTTGTATTTCCTCTCTTGTCGGATGAGGATTTGTGTTCAGCAGATATTTCGCGGAGAGAAGCATGCCCGGAATACAGAATCCACACTGCACCGCTCCTTTTTCCAGAAAAGCGGTTTGCAGTGTGTCGAGTTTTCCATCAGAGGCGAGACCTTCAATGGTGAGTACTTCGCTTCCATCGGCCTCGAGCGCCAGCACCAGGCACGAATCCACGGCGCGGCCGTTCAACAGTACGGTGCACGCCCCGCATTCGCCTTGCAGGCAGCATTCTTTGGTTCCAGTGAGTCCAAGCTGATCGCGCAGTACATCCAGCAAGATGTGGTGGGGGAGAACTTTGACCGAGCGTTCTTCACCATTGACCGTCAGATGAATGGTAACCGCTTCTGCGGCAGCGGCGATCACAGCAAACCCTCCTGATCGTGCAGCCGGGCGATGGCGGCATCCAGCACGCGACGGCTCATGACCATGAGCAAGGCTTCGCGGTATTCGTGACTGGCGCGCACGTCCGAAATGGGAGCGGTGTGAGCAATCAGATTTTCCAGGATCTTGAGCTTTTCGTCTTCCCGGCAATTCGCATCCGCAAGTTTGCCGCTGTCATCGCTTACCAGCAGCGGTGTGGGCGCAACCGCGCCGTAGGCGAAAAGTGTTTGACCGGAGGCTTTCACCAGGCACGCGACATTGATCGTCGCCAGATCGACTCCCAGCCGCCGGGTCGCTCGCGCAAAGGCCGCGCCCTGACGCTCATTTTCTTTAGCGAACGGAAGATCGATCGATTCCACGAGCTCTCCACGCTCCATCGCAGTTCGGCCCGGTCCCTTGAAGAATTGAGCCAGCGGTAGGCTGCGAGTTCCGGTGGCGTTGACCAGGTTGACCACCGCTCCGTACACGAGCAAAGGCGGAGCGGTGTCTGCGGCGGGGGAAGCGTTGCAGATATTTCCCGCCAGCGTGGCGCGATTGCGAATTTGTATGGAGCCCACTTCGTGGGCCGCTTCCGCCAGGGCAGGAAAGCGGCTTCGCACACGCGCATCGGCAACCAAGTCGGCCATAACGGTACGTGCACCCACCCGCAGGCAGGTGCCGGTTTCGAGGATGTCCGCGTGAAGAGCAGGTACTCTCTTCAGGTCGATTACGATGGCAGGAAGCACCCTGCCAGTGCGAAGCCGCACTACAACATCGGTCCCGCCAGCCAGTATGGTCGCGGCGGGGCCATACTCGTCCAACAACGCCAGCGCTTCATTCAGGCTTTCCGGACGGGCGTAGGCAAACGATCTCATGCGGATGGACCTCGGCGTTCAGCCGCCCACGTGAGCGGTCGCAGTGGCGCCCAATGCGGGGTTCTTGTCCAGTACCTCTTCCAGTTGGTCAAAGAGCACTTGCGGGTTCTTGGCGCGGATCAAATAATAGGGCCGTTCCGCAAATCGTTTGCAGAACGCGGCCCGCTTTGCCCGCCGCGCATCGCTATCCAGCAAGGGCATTACGAGTCCGGGCGCCAGCAACTCCTTCACGCCCAGGTAGTCCATCAGCGAGTGGAAAGTCTGGAAGTTCCGTTCGAAGGGAATCATCGCCACCGTTTTGGAATCGAAGTTTCCATCGATCGAAGGAATCACCACCAAGTCTACATTGCTGGGCGCGTCGTAGTTTACGAACTCGGGAGTCTTGTCGAAGAACTTCGCCACCCCTTGATCCTGATCGAGTTTGTCGGCGCGCTCCGTGCCTTTGGCCCGTTCGCGCAGAAATACGCTCTTCGATCCCATCACGGCCCAGCCCCGTTCGTCCGTCACCGTGGTTTCAGTGGAGACGACCAGAGCGCCGCGCTTGGAGCCCTCGATTTGCGCCATGGACTTTCCGTGATTCGACTCGCCGCCCAGGAACATGATGGTAAGGTCGCGGTAACGAATGGCCGAGGCGTGGAAGGGATGGAGCCCAACCTCCTCCATCTTCGACGCGATCATGCTGACGAGGATCTTCTGGAGTTCGCCCGGAAACCACTCTCCGCGCAAGGTCAGAGTGCCGTCTTCACAAAGGATATTCTTTGCGGGAAGATCCTGATTCCACACGATGTCGGGCTTGGGGCGGGTGACGGCGGGTTCAATGTTTACGTTGGCCAGCCGGTAGTTCAGGAAGGTCATGGTCTCGAGCACGTGGCGACAGGGCTTCGATCCGAACACGTCGATGCGCAACCGGGCTGCTCCAGAAGACATTTCTTGCGAAAGCTGCAACATTAGGAGTTCCTCAATAATGAAATCGTTGGGGAGGATCTAGCCGCCGATCCCCTGTTTCGTTTAACTAAGCTTCGTTTAACTAAGCTCCGCCGAGCTTGGCTCGCCGCGTCTGCAGAATATAGAGGCGCCCTTTTTCGAAGGCCCACTCGATGTCCTGCGGACAGCGGTAGTGTTCCTCGATCATGCACGATGCTCTACAGAGCTCGCGCAGTTGCGAGCGCGACAGCGTCGGCTGGTGCGCCTTTTCCGTCGAATTCTTCACCCATTGCCGCCCGCCGCCTTCCGCCTCGATGCAGGTTTCGACCTTGTTCGCGATCTTTTCCTCTCTTACGGCCACCGAATCTGGCGGACACTCGGGACATGTCTTCGTTCCGTAATCGCGGCATTGTTTCCGCAGGACATAGAAGTCGCTCGAACACCTGCCAGAGACGACCGTCTCCCCTAATCCCCAGTTTGACTCAATCACAATCTCTTCCTTGGAACGGTTGATCGGATTCTGGGTGAACAGAACCCCCGCAATCTCGGAATTCACCATCAGTTGAACCGTGGGCGCAATGACCGCCTTGTTGTGCTCCAGGTGCTTCGTGATGCGGGTAAATGCCGCGCGCGTCGACCAGACCGACGCCCAAACGTCTTTGACTCTTGCGATAACGTTGCTCGCGCCCTTGACGTAATGGAAAGTATCCATCAGCCCCGGAAAGGATGAGATGGGAGAGTCCTTGATGGCAACGGATGAGCGGACGGCAACGAAAGCCTCGTCTCCTTGTCCTTGCGAAAGACTGCGGTAATTGGAGGCGATCTCGTCTTCAATCTCGCGCGGTACGGGCGCTTCCATGATCAGATCCCGGATAGCCTGGGTTTTGCATTCCAGGTCCTGGTAGTTCTCCGCACTCAGCGTGGTCGCGATGGCGTCGATGCGCTCGCGGAGATGGTTCACCTCCAGATGGTGGTAATACGAATTTCCGAGAACGCTGAATCCGTCCGGGACATTCAAGCTCAGCTTCGTGAGTTCGCCCAGGTTGGCAGCTTTTCCTCCGCATTCCTCGACCATCTCTTTGCTGAGTTGCGCAAGGCGTTTAACGAACTTTGCGGCTGACTCCTGCTGGGGAGCCGCAGCATCGGGGTTAGACACACGGATTGCCATTTTATTCCTTGCTTCGAGCCCTCGCCATGGTCGCCGGCGGCATCGTGCTGCGGAGCTCTTTCTGGATCCGCATGACGGCCGCAGGCTACTGTAATATCGATAGCTCGAAGGGTGCGAAAGGTGGTAGGACGCAGCACAGCCATAGTCGGTACTTTTTATGGGTCGGATACTTCCTGATGGGATGCACGGGGGGCTCCGCCTGATCCATAAAAAGTACCGACTATCGTCATGCGGCGTCCTAACTCCATGGCGCGCTCTCTACGCTATCCTTCTTGCTTCGCAATCCTGTTCCGACGAACGACGTTGATTTACGATACTGCCTGCCAGGATTGTGGTTTCTGCTTCTTGGAGGATTTATGAGCGCTGATTATTCGAGCTTTCAACTACAGGGAAAAATCGCCATCGTGACCGGCCCATCGCAAGGCATCGGACGCGCCATCGCCCTCGGCTTCGCACAAGCGGGTGCTCACCTCGTGCTTGCCGAGCACCCGGCGCTGCATCAGGAAGCACTCAAAGAGGTGAAGGCTGAAATTGAAGCCCTGGGCCGCAAGGCGGTGATCGCGCTTACCGACGTCTCCAAGGTCGATCAGGTTCGCGCCATGGTCGACAAAGCGGTGCAGAGCTTCGGCCGGCTGGACATCCTCGTAAATAACGCAGGCTGGACGTGCAACGGCCCTGCCTTGGATGTAACGGAAGAGGATTACGACAAGACCGTCGATTCAACCGTAAAAGGCACATTCTTTGCGTGTCAGGCGGCGGCTCGTGTCATGATCCCGCAAGGCGGGGGAAGGATCGTCAATATCGGGTCGAACTTTGCCGTCTCCGCCTGGAAAGGCCGCGTTGTCTACTGCGGCGCCAAGGCTGACGTACACGAGTTGTCGCGCGCCATGTCGCTGGAGTGGGCGAGTCAGGGCGTCGTCGTGAACGTCGTCGCTCCCTGCATTACCGAGACGGCCTCGCGCAAGCCGATTATCGAGAAGCCTGGATACAAAGAGTGGGTCACAAAGGAAAAATTGCCCAGTGGCCGCTGGAATCAGCCGGAAGACCTGGTCGGAGCAACTCTCTTCCTCTGCAGTCCGATGGCGGCCCAAGTCGTCGGACATATCTTGTTTGTGGACGGCGGTTGGACGATTCACTAACCGCGTAATCATACGGTGGAGGGACGGGCGTCTTGCCCGCCCAGCCGGGCGGGGACGCCCGGCTCTCCACTGGCAAGCCAAAACCGGGAGGTCCCATGGAGCGCAATCCCATCCTCGATTTCGAAATCGACAAATCCAAAATTCAATACGTTGGCCACGATCTCCAGCGTCCGGAGTGCATTCTCGCCGAGCCCGACGGAACGCTATGGGCGGCTGACGCGCGTGGCGGCGTCGCCAAAATCAGTCCGGATGGTACGCAGACAATCATTACGCAGAAGCATTCGGCAGACTTTGGCAAGGCTGCGGATGAAGCCACCCAATACCTGACCGGAACACTGCCCAACGGCCTCGCCTTCGCCAGGAATGGCGACATCCTGATTTCAAACTTCGGCACCGATTGCCTGGAAGTCATGACCCGCGATGGCTCAACCCGCGTGCTCGCCGACAGCATTGACGGCGAGCCGATCGGGAAAGTGAACTTTGTGCTCCGCGATTCCGAGGATCGCATCTGGATTACCGTCACCACGCGAATTAAGAATTGGATGCATGCTTTGCGCACCGATCTTCCCGACGGTTACATCGCGCGCTACATTGACGGCAAGTTTCACATCGTCGCCGACGGCTTCCGTTTTACGAATGAGATCCGCTTCGACGCGAAAGAAGAATGGCTGTATGTGGTCGAGACGACCGGCGGATGCGTCAGCCGATTGCGGGTGGATCGAAACGGCAAGTTCTCTGGGCGGGAAGTTTTCGGTCCAACGAATCTCGGCAAGGGCGCATGGCCCGACGGCATTGCCTTCGACAGCTATGGAAACCTCTGGGGAACCATGGTGTACTCCGACAAGCTGTTTGTACTTACACCGGAAGGCGAACTGAAGATCCTGCTCGACGAGGGCGATCCGCAGAAAGTAGCAGCGCTGGAGAAACAGTTTTTCGCGGGTCAGGTAACCGAAGAGGTATTATTTGCCACCGGCCAGGGCATTGCTCCCTGGATGGCCAGCGTCACCTTCGGCGGTTCCGATCTGCAGACGGTTTACCTTGGCGCGCTTAAAGAGAAACGCATTCCGAGCTTCCGCGTTCCTATTCCGGGCCTGCCCATGGTCCACTGGCGGGAAGCGGCGCTGCACACGGATTTGCGCGTTCCGGTGAAGAGTCGAAAAAGGAGAGTCCGCTTATGACAGTAACGGCCGCAACCGCATTGGAACAGGTTACGAAGAACGTATTTACGACGACCAAGATCCGCGGGTGCAATCCGAGCATCGTGTTTACGAAAGAAGGCTCGGTGTTCATCGACACCGCGCAATGGCTTACAACCCTTCTGGAGATGAAAGAGTTTGCCTTGCAGAGAGGGCCGATCCGTTACCTGATCAACACCGAAGCGCACATTGACCATATCTTCGGGAATCATTGGTTCGCGGGCGTATGCCCGGTCATCGGCCACGAGAAGCTGCACGAGATCTTCTGGCAGGTTCCCGGCGACATGAACGCTTACGACTACAGCGTCGATGTCATCAAGCGGCAGGATCCCGGAGCTTTGCGCTTGATGCCGTCGCAGAGGGACTATGTTTTCAACCCACCCGCGATTACTTTCAGCGACCGGATGTCGCTCAAGCTCGGCGATCATACTTTTAAGCTATACTTCACTCCGGGACATTCGCCATCGCAGATTTGCGTTTACGTTCCTGAGGAAAGAGTGGTTTTCGTTGGCGACACAATTTTTGCGAACTGCCAGATGTGGCTGCACTCGGCCGACATCGACCAACTCGTCGCCTCATTGAAATTCCTCGGAACGCTGGACGTGGATCACATCGTTCCCGGCCACGGCCCGGTCGTCACCAAGGATTACCTGAAGGTGCAGATCGGGTTCATCTACGAGTGGATCGGCGCAGTTGCCGCGGGAATCTCCAAGGGCTGGAGCCAGGACGAGTGCATCGAGAGGATCAACTTCAAGAGCCGTTACCCGGTCGATATCGGGCAAGATGAGTCGATGGACTACATCCAGCGGACGAACGTGATCAAGTGCTACAAGTACATCACGGAGCGCTCTGGCCAGTAGAGTGGAGAGCCGGGCGTTGCCGCCTGGCTGGACCCTTCGACTCAGGGCAGGCTCGCTAGGCGCCCGTCTCTCCACCGTACAAGCTCAAGAGATAGGATCAGGCCTTTGCCAGCTTGCCTTTGCTTGCTGCGTGCTTGATCATCCCCAGCAGCACCTCGACAGTTTTGTCGACAAACACTGGGTCGTTGATGTTGGCATCGATCTCAATGATCGGAATGCCCTTTTTCACCAGCTTCTTAATGGTGTTGAAACATGCCTGGTTGGCCTCAACATCCCAGAACTCGCCGCCGGGGCTATCCAGCATGGAGACGCCTTTCAAGGGAATAAGAATGGCAACCTCGGCGGTGGTATGCGCATTCGCCGCACGAGCGATCAGTTCGCCGATCTTCGTATTTTCCTCGACATTGGTGCGCATGAGAGTCACGTTCGGGTTCCACTTGTAGAGTTTCCGCGACTGGTACTTGGGAGGCATGGTCTCCACGCCCCAAAAGTTCGCCATATCGACGCAGCCCGGAACGATGATGGTAGGAATGCCTTTTTTCGCGGCCGCCATCAGGCGATCGGGGCCAGCCGACATCACGCCGCCGCATACGTAGTCCGCCAATTCGGTGGTGGTGAAGTCGAAGTTGGCATTGACCAGACCGTCTTCGATCAGTCCTTCCATCACCTTGCCGCCAGTGCCGGTGGCGTGGAAGACCAGAACTTCGTAGCCCTCTTTTTCCAGGATCTGCTTGGCGCGGTCGACAGCCTTGGTGGTGTTGCCGAACATGCTGGCGGTGATGACCTGCCGGCGCTCGTCGATTTTCGGACGCTCCTGTTTCACGGCTCCAGCAATGGCGCCGGCAGCATTCGCATAGACGAGCTTGCTGATGCGGTTCATTCCGGCCACATCGACAATCGAGGAGACCATCATGATGTCTTTGGTGCCCACATAGGCGGAAACATCTTCGCTGGCTACGGTGCTCACCATGAGCTTGGGGAAGCCGACGGGCAGCGCCCGCATGGACGCGCTGGCGATGGAGGTGCCTCCACTGCCTGCCATGCCCAGAATGCCATCGATTTTGCCTTCGTCATAAAGCTTCCGGACAACCTTGGTCAGGCCTTTGGTCATGGTCTCCATGCAGTAGTCTTTCTTCTGCTCCGCCTGCATGGCCTTGAGATCGCCGCCGCCGGCTTGGGCAACTTCGCCGCGGGAAATATCAGCGTGGATGCCGGTAGCTTCCCCGAGTACGCCGAAATCTACGACCAGGGTTTTCACGCCCTGTTGCTCGATTAGTTGTTTAACATACGCAAAGTCTTCGCCCTTTGTATCCATGGCGCCTACAAGTAATACGGTTTTCGGCATGGCATTACCTCTTTTGTATGAAGATTTGGTTTGGGAACGGTGGTGCACGATTCTCTTCCTACTAAGTCCTTCTAATTCCTTCTAAGCCTTCATTACCAGATGTCCTCCCTCGATGGTTGCCTGCGGAACGCACGAATACACGTCGACTTGAGCACAGAAGGAAATTTCTTCCTGCAACCCGAGCTCGGCCATAACCAGACCGCTCTCGCTCTCGCGAAACGCTACGTCTACGGGAAGCGCCTCGCTGACGGCCTGGGCAATCAGGGCTCCGTCTCCGACTTCGGCATCGGGCAGCTGGGCGCGCAGACGCTTGACTAAGGCTCCCGCTAGATAGGTGTCGTCAAGAATCGGCATGCCTCTTCGTCCCGCGCAGGCCACCACAATTCCGGTTCCGGAGTCGCCAAGCTTGCGGCCGTCGCTGATATTTCGCGGCACCGCTTGCGCTGGGTCGGGCGCTGGCAGGCCACCTTGCGACAGCAGCTCGGCGGCTTTGGCGACGCATGCGCTCAGGTTCAGGAAACTGCCGGCTAATACGACTCCGCCGAGCGACATGAGCAACTTCACCAGTTTGGTGCCGTTGGACGTGGTGTGGACCACGCTCCTGCCCTGAATCCGGTCCCTCGCCCGGAGCAGCGCTAATGGCGAGTTGTCGAAATCGAAGCCTGGAATCGGCAATGCACCCTGCTCGCCCATGGCTAGCAAGTTGAACTGCCGTTGCAAAGCGCGTGCTTCCTCCACGTCGCCGGTCAGATAAATAGACTTTCCACCCTCGGCGAGGAAGGTGGTCATGACCGAAGTGGCCCGCAGCACATCCACCGCGATCCACAACCCGGGCCGCTGGTTCTGGGCGGAAGTATGGTCAAGCGCTACATCGATCCACATGGGTATCCCGTGATCGCTAGCAGGCTGCGGAAAAAGTAAATTTCCGCTGTCCGGCCCCTAAAGGGGCATCTGATTTTGAAGGACTTACGGTATCGCTAAAGCGATACCCTGATACGAAACCGGACTTTTTCCACAGCCTCTGGGGGAGACGCACCGGAATGATGCGTCTCCCGGATGGAAGCATTAGTGCTTAAGTGAAATTTTCGTGAAGGCTTCGAC
>Ga0326727_10020680_pt1 | contig 13030 bp, 10 predicted proteins | sample MB2enrmetagenome_FD_207643 | JGI IMG/M metagenome (GOLD analysis project Ga0326727, IMG submission 207643) | Lab enriched peat soil microbial communities from McLean, Ithaca, NY, United States - MB29MY | ecosystem: Environmental > Terrestrial > Soil > Wetlands > Peat | place: USA: New York...
CACGACGCAGTTGCAGGCTGATTACAAGTTACGTTGTCTTGAAGAGGACTCTCACCTCTCTGATCGGATGCGCTCTCAGGCGCACTGCCACGGGCGTCCCGCCCGTGTCCGATCATGGCCGGGGCGGCCATAGTGGCACAGCCACTCTTGGCTGTGCGAGAGGCTGCACCGCCATTGGCGGTGCGATCAAACACAGGCAGGAGTGCCTGTGTCACGGCGGTGGCGCGGCGCATTCGCCGCGCCGGCGTCTGTAGGGCCGAGCAGCTTTCGGCCCGGGCCAGCGCTGCTGGCCCCTACGTGACATAGCACGGGCATCTTGCACGTGTCCCGGCATGGCCAAGATGGCCATGCTACAGAGCCGTAGCGCGGCCAGCCTGCCCGTCCGTTCCTGCGATTCAGCTCCAGGCTCGTTTCCCGCCACGGTATAATCCGGGAATTTATCGCCGCATGGCTTAGAGCATATCGCGCTCGAGAACGGTGAGGCCGTTGTTGTTTGTGAAGTGGAAGAGCAGTTTCCAACTCCTCTGGTTGCGGAGGAATTGGGCGATGGCGGGCCACACCCCCACCTTCGTCGCGGCCTCATCGTCACCGGCTTCGCCGCCACCCCGGTCTCCGAAGGTCGAAGTATCGTGGATGGCAATAAAGCGGCGCACGTTGCCGGCGTGCAGGCGCAGTTCCGCCGCGAGTTGATCGAAGGTATGCAGGGTATCCGTCAGCAGGAAATCGGTGGGCTCAATCTGCACGGTCAGAACATCCGCCACGCAAAAGCGAAATTGGATGCCGGCTTCTGCCGCAGCCGCGGCGAGCTCATCCGATGACATCAGTGGACGGATATCGTAGGAAATCATACTGTCTGGCCTGCCGTGCAGCAGGACCGTGGTGGAGATACCGTGCCGGACGCCGAATTCGGTCACGTGACCGCACATTGAGGACAGGCGCGACAATAGCTCCAAGTGTTCCCAAATATCCGAGGGAGTGGAACGGGCGCGTTGGTAGAGTTCATCGATGCGCATGCCGGACCACCGCCTTATGGGATGTTAGCGTCCCCATCGTGAAAGTCCTCTTCGCGGTATCGTAAGATGCCGTACTGGAGTGCCGCCCGATAATACTCCAGCGGGCGGCAAGCTTCATGCCACAGAGCTTCCGCCCGGGGTTCGCACCGATTCTCGCCGAGAAGTTCCCAGAATCCGAATCCGGGAGCATGAGGCGGCCGGGGATGCAGAGCCTCGTAAAGCCGGTTGGCTTCACAATTGTGATGGTGTACGGCAATCGCGCCCTGGTGCACTACCGCCTCCACCAAACAGTACTCGCCACTCTCCGCGTGCGCCCGAATCGGCTCCGCGCCCCCGTAACGGATCCAGGAGGGAACGTGCATGGCCATGCACTCAGTGCGAAAACCGAAACCATGGTGGCGGCACAATCCGCTGTAGGTGGCATACTGGCTTTCGTAAGCAAGGGCCAAGAGCCCGGTCTGCCACTCCACCACGGGAACGAACCGGCGCGAGAGTTTCACCAGAAGCTCAATCTGTCGTGTGGCCGCCCACTCCAAACCGTAGGGGTACACGTTCAGATCGCCCGACACGTGTCCCCGTCGGGCGGGCGTGCTGTGGAATTCCGCGCCGTACTCGTCACAAAGCAGCTTCAATTGGCGCGCCTGCGGGCTGCAGTCGTCATGCACGATTACCGGGATGTTCCGGCAGTTCCGCCGCCACGACTCCAGTTGCAGGTGTACGTAGGGAAGCGCGGCGTATGTGCCGATGATCAGGCCAAGAGCAGGATTTTTGGTGGCGATGATTTTTTCCATTGTCCCGGCACTCGCGTCCCGGCGCGACTGGCCAGGGCCCCATTTTGGAATTCCATTGCTGCTTCTGCCCGCGAGCTTTGGCCCGGGGTCAGCCACGCCAGGGCGCCTCCGGCAAAGTACATTTGGACCCGCCGTATCACCTCCGCCGGACTAATCATGTCCATACAGCGTGGCAGCCCGTTCACCACGTCCACGCACAGGTTGCCCGGGTGGTCTTTCTCGTCCCCGTCCCCCAGCGGCACGGTGCGGGACTTCCAGCAGCCTCCATTGTCGCAGCAGCGGAGTGCGCCAATGGTGTGGATGAATTGGTGATGCGGGTAGGCTTCCCAATGCGGGGGTTCGCGCCCTCCGGCCACCACCACGCAGGGCCGGTTCTTCGGCATGCCGGGCTTCACCTCGACGGCGGCGGCCAGATGCATGGGCAGGCTGACCGGCCCCAGCACCCCTTGGGAGTGGTAAACCAGGCGGACGAGTTGGCGCAAGTCGGTCTTGCCGCGCAAATCGATAGCCCCTTCGAGCGGCGGATGGTAATGTTTAGTTTCGCCCACCTGGACGAACAGAATCTTCCCGCGAAAATAGTCGACCACTTCCTGGTAGCGCCGGTGGTCCCACCATTTGATGGTGTAGTCAAACTTTCCACCCGAGGTAACAATCCAAAACGGTATGTCCTCCCTAGTGATCTCATGCACCTGTGAGATCCAGGACTTTTCGCGCTCTGAGATGTGCATGTCACCTTTGAAAGCCGTGGGCTTGATCTGCAACCCAAGGCGCTCGTTCAAGAAATCGATGAATCCGTGAAGGAAATGATACGGCGCCTGATTGCTGCGGTGGATCAACGGATATTGGCAATCGATGGTTTCCACGTCGGACTGGCACGGCTTCAACGGCGTGACGTATGGGTTATTCTCCCAGAGATGCGGGCACGGTGTATGAATGTCGGTTTGGAATTCACCGGGATAGCAGAGATGCAGATCGCGAACCGCTGCGGTGAGGATGACGATATCACCGGGGGACTGAAAATTCTGAAGAATCAGTCTGCGCACATTTACACTCGGACTTGAACGTGCTGATGCGGTTTCCTCACGATTGAATTGAAGAAAAGGCCCGCCCTATCAGCCAGCCGGGTTAGGCGTCACTTCGTTCAACTCCACCGGTTCGCTCTGTAGGTGGCCTGTCCAAACGTTTTGAGTCACGGCTTCTGGGGATTCGGGTACATCGTACACCGTGAGGAGCTGCGCCGCAGGGGTGATCACAAAACCGGCTGGGGCGTCACCCTGCCAACTGCCATCGCCCAGATCAAACGGGAAGCCGTGGCTGCCGCCCGCAGGCACAGCAAGCGATGAAGGGACGTTGCGCGTATAAACCTGTGGAACGAGCACGTAATGCCAGCCCTGCGTGTCTTGCAGCACCTCGAACGACAGGACCCCATCGCCCCATGAGTTACCTGTTTGCCAGACGCGGATTTCCGTATCGCCCTGGTTGAGGAGCCGGACTATGCCAGCGGGGCGCGGAGCGCTCGTCCTCAGCTCTACCTGGATGGTGATCGATCCGTTGCTCATATGCACTTTTCCCTTTCTTCTCTGCCTGGCGAGCTGTTGGAACTGGACGACGAGAAGCTACCTCACCAATTGACCGTAATAACTGGGCCGCTGCCCACCTCTTGTCCGGTGCATATATCGATGACTTTCAACTGAAACTGAAACGTACCCGTCATGGCAGGGGGGCCACCGGGTGAATCCTTGCCGCAGTAGTGGTTACCATTTAGTTGGTCCTGGTTAGCACCAGTTTTATACTCGTCCCCGCATCCGGCAATCGGATCGCTAAATGCGTCTGTTCGGTGGCCATAGCGTTTGCCGTTACTGTCCCTGTCCTCGTACCAAGTGTCGAAAGTGGCCGTGGCCGGAAACCCGGCATGGGGCGGACCTCCCCTCCAAGTTTGAAACGCCTGATCCCATTTGATGAACTGGTGCACTTCACAGCAGCCAGGTCGCACGCCCGTTGCTGGATCAGCGTCGAACGTGGCGTCCATGCTGAACGAAGCTTGCTTCCTTCCATTCGCCAATGGCGTGACCGCGATGGTGCCATCGGGCGTGTAAGTTGGGCCGGTTTTTACATGGCATGAGCCACTGCCACTGCTCAAAGATGATCTTGAACTGCTGCTCGACATCGAGCTTGAGGAGCTGCTACTCGAAGGTGATGAACTGCTCGAAGAGTCGCTGCCGGAGGAGGAACTGGAGTCGGAGCTGCTCGAAGACGAACTGCTCGAACTGCTGCTGGATGACGAAGACCTGCTGGAGGAAGAGGGTTTTCTCGAACTACCCGACGAGCTACTACTCGTCGACGAACTGCTGCTGGATCTGGAAACAGTGCTAACCACCCCTTCCACGATGAAACTATAGCCCACCGTGCAGTGGACTCCAGTATCGACGCCATGGTCAATCAAGGTTCCGGCGATGGATAGCGTCCCGGCGCCGGGCGGGTGTGCGCCCGGGGCAGTCGGGGCAGTGCCCGTGACGACGATGACGCACCCACCTCCCCCAAAGGGACCGGCCGTAACGCTGGCGGCTCCGTTGGCGCCTCCGGAGCCAAGAACATCAAATCTGATTGCGCAACCGGGAGGAAGCGGAGGGGTAAAGGTAATCGTCAGGGGCACCTGCTGATTGACAGCGAGGCCGTCAGTCCCGGAGGGAAGAGTAGGCAGCCGCGGGGCTGAGTCGTCCGCTGCGGCGCCGGGCTGCCGGGATGTCACTCGCGGGCAGAGACAGGTCGTCGAGGACGAACTGCTTTCCGAACGGTCCCTGGTCTGGGGGAAATCGCCCAATCCCGAATCAGATGGTGGCATGGCTGCTCCTCACCACAACGGGCCGACCAACAAAATGTTTTTCCGAATGGAAAATGTAAGACTTTCTACAATGACATTTTGACCATATTCGGCCGTCCGCGTCAAGGGCTTTTTAGACGGGACACCAGCGCCAACCGCAGCGCTTCCCGCACCTTTTGGGAGGGGGCCGGGAACTTGCGCAATTGATAGCGACGGCATGCCTCCACTCTCTAAAGGCTAGCGCTTGCGCACCTCCAGTTGCACGGGCCGCGCCACGGAGTTCACCTCGGGATCGTAGTACTCGTAGACTCGCGACTTGAATGTCCGCGCGCGGATGGGATACTTGGCCCGCAGACGGAACTTCACCGTCGCCGTATCACCCGGGGCGAACGAATCGAAGTAGAGAATGGCCTGCGTCGCCGTAAGGCTGAACTTCGACAAGTGGCCACTCTTCAGGCCCGTGCTCTTGTCCTGGTAGTCTTGCAAGTCTTCGCTGAGCAGGTCAAACCCGGGCGGAATGCCGAGATCCACAATCACCATGTTGGCGGTCTTATCCAGGTTGTTCCTCACCGTCGCGCTCGCGGTGGCAATGTCGTCCTGCGCCAGGTGGGTGCGATCGTATGCCACGTCGATGGAGAGCGGTTCGCCCGCGGGCTTTTGATCCCAAGGAAGGAAGTAACTCCCCACGATTTGGTAGGCAAGACCTCCCTTCCCTTCGAAGCGGATTTCGACGGTGTTGGCACTCGCCGCTGCAAATTTTTCCTGCATGATGTCGGGTTGACCGGAGTTCGACGTGGCGTAGGGCCGAACAGCGTTCGGCCCCGGGCCAGCGCTGCTGGCCCCTGCAATTTCGGCGCCCTTGAACACGAACTGGTGAAGCAGATCGTTGTTCTCCGGGGTTAGCGTGAGTTTTTCGACGGGCTTGCCGTTCAGCAGAACCTCCAGCACGCCTTCGGTGTCGGCCGTGCCTTTTTCTGTGGCGAGCAACAGAGCCCGCAGCGCCATGATCGTCGCCTGGGTCGTGCCCCATGTGCCAGCCGCATCTTTCTTGGCGGCGATATAGGCAAGCGCCTTGCGCGCCGTGCCCGAAGCCTCACCCCACTTGAGCAGCGCTTGCACCGCCAGGCCTGTGGTCTCCACGTCGGCGCTTGAACCTCGGCCGTAAAATCCGGTTTCCTCCGAGTTCCACCACACTTGCTCATCCTTTTCGGTGCGCGCGTCGAGCAGAAGCTGCATGGCCTGGCGAGTGAACTCGCGGTCATTTCCCTGACTGCCGCCAAAGTCGGCGGCGAAATTGGCCACCACCGCCAGGGTGTAGGCGTCCATCTTCGCGCTCAGGTGGCTTTCAATAAACTCCTTGGCTCGTCCCACCGCCGGTCCCTGGTATCCCGTGTTCTCGAGCGACCAGGCTAGGTACGCGGTGATGCGCAACACATCCGAGTTGAAGCGGTTGGTGACGCCTTCATTGATAAACGACGTGTCGGGCTTCCAGCTTCCGTCCGACTGCTGCTGGCTGGCGAGCCACTGTTGCGTGCGCATGATGAGTTTCGGGTCCACGTCGTAGACCTTTGACATGTCGTAGAATTCCATCAGACCGTAGGCGGTGAGAATCTTGTTAGCCGGAACTTGACCGAACCAGGAGAATCCGCCTCCCGGAACCTCAAAGGTCAGCAGTCGCTGGTAACCGTTGGCGATGTATCCCTCCGCCTTGGCGTGGACTTCCGGAGTCAGCTTCCCGGTGCGCTTCATGTAATCGAGCGCCAACACGTTGGGGTAGGTGCTGGAGGAAGTCTGCTCAAAGCAGCCGCCCGGCATGCGCAGAATGGCGTCCATGCCTTCCACCACCTGGCTCAGCGGGCCGGGATAGAGCCGGACGAAGATCTTGCTGGCGTCGGGAATGGCGTTCGGTGGGAAGTCGACCGCGTGCTGTACCGTGTTTTCCAGGCGGCCGTTGAACACCAGAGTCTGCTCGCGGCCGTTGGGGATGACTTCAATTTCCCGCACCACGATATCGGCGCGGTTTGCGCTGCCCGCCATGCTCGCGGCGAGCGTGAGCTTGAATTTCCCGATGCGCCGGGCCTCAAGCGTGAACTGCGATCCACCTACGCGGCCGGAATCAACCTCGACGGATTTTTCTGCAACGTCGTCCACCAGGGAGAACCAGTCGTCCCGCTGAAGCTTTACGCTGACTTCGCCACGCGCGCCCGAGTAGTTGTAGATGGCCACCGGGATCGAAACCCGATCGCCCTGGGTGAGCGTGACCGGGAGATCGAGGTCGACGAAGAAATCCTGAAAAACCTTCAGGCTCGATGCCGACGTGCCCAGCGCGCCGTGCTGCGTGGAAGCAATCATGGCCATGCGCCAAGTGGTGATGGAATCGGCAATCGGAATAACAATGCTGGCGCGGCCGTCCTTGTCAGTAATGATCTCCGGATTGATGTAGAGTGCCTCGGGAAAATAGGAGCGCACGTGCGCCGCGGGGGCGGCGTCGCCGCCAACCCCGCTCGCTGTGCCGGGACCATTCCTGGGGCCAGCAGACTTGAGGACGCCGCCGATGACACCACCTAAGACACCTCCCATCGTGCCCCCGGGGACGCCCCCGGGAACACCACCTTGAGCACGGTGATCCATGTTGACAAAGCGATCCATCTCCATAGCCATTGGTATGGCTGATGGCGGTGGGGGTGGTGGCGCGGCAGTGACTTGCACAGTCTGAGTGACCGCGCCAACCTTTAATGTTACGGAGAGCACGGCACGGTCGCGCGGCTGCAGGGTGAGATGCTGCGAAGCGATCTTGAACCCAGGCATGGATACTTGAACCATGTAGGTACCCGCGGGCAGCCCCGACAAACTGAATTGCCCCTGGGCATTGGTTATGGCAGTACGGATCTTCGCGGCGATGCCTTTTCCCGTGGGAACTTTGAGCAACTCGACGCTGGCTTCCGGCACCACTGCATTCGATTCATCGGTAACAGTTCCCACGATCTCCACCCGACCATTGAATGGTCCGCGATCGTGTTCGATGTTGAGTGTGATGTCACCCGAGTCCGGATGATCCGTGAGGTTTCCGGTGCGAAGCTCAAGGTACGTCATCATATCGTCGCCGGTGTTGAATTGCTGGTCCGGGCCGGCGCTGCGCACGATGTAAAACGTCCGATATCGATACCACGGCGAGCGTTCAATGCGCAGCTCGGTGCCCCAGGCATCACGAAAGTCGGTCCCACCCGCGCTCTTCATCTTCGCGAAAACTTTGGCCAGGTCACCACCCTCCGAGTCACGCTTGTAGGCACGCGTGAGATTCTCCGCCAACCGATTCACTTGTTCCACAAATTGCGCTTGATACCGGCTTGCGTATTCTGCTTGTTTCGTCATCGGCACAACCCCGCCGAATTTCGTCTCGAACTTGTTCGTATCCACGATTTCGGTGGCCGAAAACAGAGCCCGCGCCGCCCGGTCGCGCTGTTCAGTCTGCGACGACTCAGCCGGCTCCACGATTTGCGGCATGCCGATCGAGTGGATCTCGTAACGCGGCTTCATCACCTCCTGCTCGAGATAAAAGAAGACCTTGGCGAACCCCGGCTGCTTCTCCGCCAGTGCGAAGACGGCTTCATCCACCACTTGCAGTCCGAGTGCGGCATGGACACCCTGACCGCGCGCGTTGGTGATGTGGAAGCGAATCTGCGCCTCGCCGCCCGGTTTATAGACGGGCGCATCCGCCACCGTCTCAATCTTCAATTCGTCCGCCGGCTGCACGAAGATTAGGCGATGGTCCCCCACGGGGCGCGCGTCCCTGCCGAAAAGGTACGCGTTGATATCCACCGTTCCCGCCATCTCCGGCGTGGCCGCCAGCGACAGTTCCGCCTCGCCGTTTACGAGGTCCAAGTCGCGCGTCAGCACCGTCTGCCCTTCCTTGACAATGTCCACATAAGCGGTCCCGCGCGCCTTGGTGGAAAAAACCTTCAGTCGGATGAGCTCGCCGGCGCGGTACACGGCGCGTTCGGTGCGCAGCAGAATCTGGTCCTCGCCCTCACGGGTGGGGAGTTGCAACGTGCTCACGGCATGATTTCCCTCCTGATCCCGCGCTTCGACCATCAGGGTATCCGTGCCGGCTTCAGCCTTGAAGTGGATCATCGCAACGCCGCCGCCGTCGGTGGTGGCATGAAGCTCGGGGCCTCCCTGGGCGCGGATATTCAACGCGCAGCTCGCGGGCGTGCCGTCGGCGTAGGAAGTGAGGATGAAAACCTGGTTCTCCAGATTCGGAACCAGCGTTCCGCCTTCCGGAATCGCCTTGATCAACAGGGGCGATTCGCTGACCGTGATGGGCTCGCCGCGCGTTTCCGCATGGCCGGCGGAGTCCTTCACCGTGGCCTCAATCAGCACGCGCGCGGCGCCGTGGCTGAGAGGCCGTCCGGCAAAATATTTGGGCAACGGGATATCAAAGCGATAAGACCCCTCGGAGTCGGTCTTATCATGGGCGGACGCGACTTCGTACACGGTCACATCCAGAGCGGAAGCTTTGATGTCAACCTCGGCGCCATCCACCGGCTTGCCAAAAAAGTAGTTGGCGCGCACCGTGCCGGTGACGTGGTCGCCCGGCTGGTAGCCATGCTTCTGCTTATTGCCCTCCTCACTGAATTCGACGGCCACCTTGAATTTGGGCAGTACGTATCGTTCGACGTTGAGGGCGATCTCCGCCGAATTTGTGGGCGCGCCGGCGTCGCCCGGCTTGGCCATCCGGGCGCGCAGGTGGTACGTGCCCAGGTTCACCTCATCGGCCAGCCCAAATTCCGCCGAGGCGACTCCAAACGCGTCAGTCTCTGTCCCTTTCTTGAAGACCTTGTTGCCGCGGGAATCCTCGAGTTCGAAAGTGAGCGGGCGGGTGGCGGCCGCCTCGTGGTCGGCGCGGTCGAGCGCCAACGCGCGCACATGGATGGTTTGGCCCGGCTGGTAGATGGGCTTCTCGGTGGTGAGAAGCAGGGAAACCTTGTCTTCCAGGCGCACGGCCTGCGTGGACTCGGTGGAACCGATGGGAGTATCCACCACATAGTGCAACTGGTAATTGCCCACCAGGCCGGCAGGAAGCCGGAACTGCGCATCGGCGGTTCCCCTTCGATTCAACTGGCCCGCAAAGAGCAGGCGGGGGCTCTCGTTGCCAACCAGGAGTTCAATCCGCACCGAGCCGCGGCCGCCAATGACTTCATAATTCGAGTCGGTGGCAATCACGCGCACCGCCGCCCGGCTGCCGGCGAGGTAAGACTGTTGCCCCAGAATGTGGATCACCGGCGTGCGCAGGATCTGCGAAATGGATTCCGTGCCTTCCAGCCGCGAGGCATTTCGACCGTCATATTCGAAGCGATAACGAACGCGATGCCACACCAGATCGTCCAGCGGCAGGGGCTTCTCCAGCTTGATGGCGTCCTGCCATTGGCCTTGTCCCTCGGCCACTTCTACGCGCCGTTCCGCGCGGCCGAGCACGTTGTCTTCCGGATCCAAAACTTCCATCGTCAACTGGCCCGCTCCGGCGCGAGCGGCATGATAAGGAATGCTCAGGTGAAGTAAGCCCTGCGAATAGGTGGCAACCATGAAAGGCGCGATGTCGGACGCCTGGAATGCCCGCCGACTGATAAATGTCACAAGGGTTAGAAACGCCGCGAGGATGAAAAGGAAGAATCTTGCCGGGTGCCTGCGCTGGTTGCCGGTGTTCATGGCGCCTCCGTGGGATGCTTGGTCGCTCCCCCTGTCAATCTCGTTCAACTAAGAGAACGCGCGCCACGCTGGTTCTTGCGTTCCACGTGGTCGTAGGGCAGTTTGATGTAGAGGCGGCGGAATTTATTCCGATCTTATCGGGACACCGCCAAATGGCGAGGTAAACTCGTCGCCACGATTTGATGACCCTCAAATCCGACGCATCAACAGCGTTCCAAAAGGAACTGGCTACTCCCATTGACACCGCGAAGTGCGGGGCGGTTCCAAATCATTTTCGCGACGCCTCCGGCCTCGCCCGGTTTGTGTCAACTGGGCATAGGATGGCGGTCCGCACGACTTGGTTGTAGACAAGCGAGCGAAACAAGCCTTTGAGAACAGTCGCGCCCCCACCATCACCGACTTGTTGCAAGTTAAAACCGCGCGCACCAGCGCCCAGAAGAATTACTTGAACGCGTTGTTCGATTATCGCCTCAGCTACGCGGCGTTGGAATTGGCCACCGGCAGATTTGCGCCTGACTCGCCGGCGGTGACGAATTAGTGCGGCTTGGTGGGAGGGGTTATTTGCGGTCGCATTATGGTTATTCCGCCATTGCCCACTACTGGCCGGTATTGCTCGACATTATCTCGACGGTCCCGGAGGACAAAATGTCTATGTTTGGAAAGAGAATCTGTTCCCGACTCCTCATTACCGCCGTGGCGGACATTTTTACCGCTTGCAGCTCCAATGAAAAGCGGCCGGCGGAAACCGGGCCCGTGGTCAGTAGAGTGCAAACTGAAATCGCGCACCTCGAGTCCGCGCCGCAGCTCTACCAGGCGGTCGGGGCCGTCCACTCGGTCGACACTGCCCTTCTGGCGGCGCAAGTGGGCGGCACGGTTCGTGAAATCCACGTGCAGGCAGGCGATCCCCGCAAAAGTCTCCGCCGATAAAGCCTATCAGAACGCGATCAAGAACTCGGATCGGCAGAACGCTCGGATCGAACACAATAAGGCGCTGGAACGGGTGGTCGTGGACCTCTTGACCGACCACATGGAACTTTTCAAGCAGTTTAGCGAAAACCCCTCGTTCAAAAAGTGGCTGAGGGATTCCAACTTTAATATCACGTATCAGCCTGAGGCGCGGTAGTGATCACGGATGGTGGCCCTGTTGGTCTCGATTCCGCCTGGGAAACGCCCTCCCCACCAGCAATCGTGCAGACTCCCCCGAACGGGGTTCTGGGATGTCTGGATCTGCGCTCCCATTCGCATGGCCGTAACGGCCATACCGGACGCGTGGTTTAGGCTGTCGTCTCGGAAGGTCCGAAAGGGGGAATCCAGGTCAGAAATAAGGATTAAGCGCGCTCCCATCAGCCAAATCGGTAAGATAATATATGCGATATTATATTTATTTCCCTCTATTATATAGTTTCGCATATACGCTTGACACGAGGTGTGTCCAGATTTTTATCCAGAGGGGTCGCCAGAAATTGCAGCCGTACAACCAGGCTCCAAGGAATGTGCCGGAGGTATTGGTGATGAGGTCGGTGGTGCCGGAACCCCGCGTGGGCAGGAGGGACTGAAGAGTTTCGATCGTCAGGCTGACCGCGAGCCCCAGAAGGGTGGTGACCAGTGCCGGCTTTCTGAACCGTCCGGCCAACGACAAGTAAGCGCAGACAAGGAACCCGAAGGGAACGAAACCGACAATATTAATGAGCAAGTCATTTACGTAGCCCCAATCGGCATGGAATTCCGTCCAGAAGGGCTTTAGGAAGGCCTGATCCAAAACCAGATAGCGGTCGGGAATATACAAACTGGTTCCCGAGGGCGCCTGGTTATGAATGACCCCACCCGCGCGTTCATCAAACAGATACAGCGCCACCGCACGCTCATCATCCGAAACCACCGGTCGTCCCTTCGTCGTCCAGGCCGTAAAGTGTTGCGAGACCTGCTGCGGAGTAAGCTCCTGGTCGTAAAAGGCCAACCCCCGCAACCAACCTGACCAGCTATTACCGTCTACGGGAGAAGTGGCGATGACGAGTTCACCGTCAAAATCCTGGCGGGAGAGCGGAAATTTGGCGGATGTGCGGGCCAGCGCACCATCAATGTAGACTGACGTCCGCCCTCCGCTTGACGTGACCGTTATGAACAACGGCTTGCCCTTACGAAAAATTTCATCAACATAGAGTCGGGTGATGCGGCTTTGATAGCGCCCCTCGGGAATGTCACTTCGCAAGGCAAGGTCGGAAATGGATTGTTCGAGCGAAAACTGCCGTGGGTTTCCGGGAGCATAGAAGGCAAGCAGAGTGCCCGAGGCCTCAGTAAGAGCAGGCTCCAGCCAGATCTCCAGGCTGCAGGGGGCGTCCGCAGGTATTGTCGCGGCCTGGAATTTGCCGGAACTCAGTATCGTCGCATGACGGCCAAAGTGCAGGCCGTTTCCACTACCGGCCCATGTCACTTGATTCCGGGGGGAATGAAAAGGCCAGAGTCCCAGCACCAATAGGCCCACTAAGACCATGCCACAAACCACGCCGAGGAGCTTCGGGCCCATCACCTGCTCGTTAACCTTGCCGAGCTTTTCCTGGATTGGGGAGGCAATGCCCGGCCGGCCAGTTGGGGCGCTGCCTTTGTTCGTTTGAGTCATCGGGCTCGCTGGTTAGTTCTCCTTCGCCGTGGGCATGTAAGAGTTTACACTGTGGCGGGGCGTTTGGGAACAGGGTGCGGGG
>Ga0326727_10020681_pt1 | contig 13029 bp, 18 predicted proteins | sample MB2enrmetagenome_FD_207643 | JGI IMG/M metagenome (GOLD analysis project Ga0326727, IMG submission 207643) | Lab enriched peat soil microbial communities from McLean, Ithaca, NY, United States - MB29MY | ecosystem: Environmental > Terrestrial > Soil > Wetlands > Peat | place: USA: New York...
TCGGCCATGCGCATCTCGGCATGGTTGAAAATCAAAGGAGAAACATTGCCGGGATGGGCATCACCATAACCAACGAAGCCACGACACTTGGCAGATTTGAAGACCGTGGCTTTGAACACCCAAAAGTCCTTTTCAGGGTGGCAGAGGGCAAGAACGGGCTCGGTCACAATCCCCCTACACCGCTCTTTGACTGCAATTCTCAGCAGATCACCATGACTAACATACTTCTGGTGGTCGTCCTGGGCAGCGGCGGTAAACTTGCTCCTCATCGCGAACCTCTTGAGCGGGCCGGGCTTCATCTCGCTACCCTGAACTGGCTGCTCCCTTCCTGTTCATGCATGGGCCTGAAAGCTGGGAGGGAGGCACGACTCTCCTTTGCAGCGGGGCCCCAATAAGCCGGCCAATCCGCTCCCCTCATGCCTCATTGCCCATTTGTCGCAGGGCTCCTCGGGGCTTTGCGCGAGCTCGTCGCAGACCATACGATGCGCTTCATTCCTACTCCTCTACCTACAATATACCTCGCAGATTTGAGTTCCGATGAGATTTTTGAGGCAGCTGGAAGGGCACAGTGTTCCACCCCGGCGAGTACGTCGCGGAACTCCTTCCGGCCCAGGTATGTTAATTGTGCTTCTGATGCTTCGCCGTTCGGAACTCGCAACCGGGGTCCGCTTATGGGGCGGCTGATGAGGGGAGTAAGCAATTCAAGCGGACCAAAAAGCTTACTGCAGGCATTTTATGGACCAAGGCGTTGCTACCATTGACGCGATGAATCTTACCTGCCGTGTCCCTTTTGAATCAATAACATAACGCGTACTCGTTAGTTGCATGTCGGGGGATTTCAGGCTCGACTAGGGTAATTATCAAAATATCGTTTGTCCGTAGTATATAAAATGAGTGATTACTCACAAACAAAGAAGTAACCTCGGCCTGAGGAACCGATCAGCACATGAACCGTACAAGTTCAGCTGACCGTGGCTGTCCAAATATTGGATGTCACGGGAACGCTATAGATTAAATATGTGCCCGGCACGAATTTGACTCTGAAAATAGCCTTCGCAGGAGGAAAATCTCCCTGGCAAGTTGGACCATTGCCAAAGGTTAGCAAGGGGACACCGCACGTTAGACAGTAGGCGGCGGCGAGGTGCATTTTCTCTTGGGTGATTGCGGTGCTCCGGAGATTTCCCATCCCCGGCGCCCACAATTCCTTGACTTCGATAGAGGTTGCAGAGAATTTTCTTCCGGCTGGGTAGTAGGGGCGGGAACTGAAGACGGGCTGCGGAATTACATTCTTGCCACGGCGCCAGATCCACCATGTGTGTTCCGGGCTTGAGTTGCTGTGGCTCGCGAAGACTCCGGCCCGGTGGCGGAGCATCCCGCAGAGCGGATGCTCGGGAACCACCGCTTGCCCCTGCCGCAGGCCGGTACGAGTAAGCATACCGGTTAGGTCCCTCCTTTTGGAGTAGAATGCCTCCCACTTGGCCGGAAATGATCGTCTTCGGCCATACCGGAGTATCATTTGAAAAGGGCCGGAGAACGGGCCTCCCACCCAGCAAAATCACCAAAGGTTTTTGGCCAGGGGAACAATCTGCAGCAGGCCCAACGCATTAGGGCTGTAAGCTCCCAGGTTCAGGGCTTGGATGGCCGTGGTCATGGTGGGCACGGCGATCATCAGGATGAACGGCGCAGGATTATGGGTCTTGTGGGCGTACTCCAATAAATCGATGCTGGTCAGGTCAGGCATGCGGATATCGAAGATGATCAGGTCATAGACCGGCGACTCAATCTTCTTTTTGCCGGCATGGCCGCTTGAGGCCGTTTCCACCAAATGGCCCTTCTTGCGAAAGGCGTTTTTCAATACCCGCTCGAGCAAAGAGCGTGATTTCGTGACCGTTATCCTTTCCTTGGTGAAGCGGGCCATGTTTGAACACTTGGTTGGAAGCCTGAGAGCAAGGGTTCCGTGCTTTGCATCGAACGAATGCACCGGATTCTACGAATTTGCCGGGACGCGAGCCTTCGTGCCATGCGGAGCGGCCCTCACGTACTGTACGGGCCATGGGGCGGGATACCCAAGTTCGCGTGCCGCCCGCAATGGCCAATAGGGGTCACGCAGAAACTCCCGCGCCATGATGGCAACGTCGGCCTGCCCGGTGCGGATGATATGGCCTGCCTGCGCCGGGCCCGTGATCATCCCCACCGCACCCGTCAGGATTTTTGCCTCGCGCCGGATCCTTTCGGCGAAGGGTGTTTGGTATCCCGGACCCACGGGAATTCGGGCAGGTGGCACATTTCCTCCGGAGGAGCAATCGACCAGGTCCACGCCGGAATCCTTCAGGTGACTGGCTAGCGCCACGGAGTCGTCGAGGGTCCACCCGCCTTCCTCCCAATCGGTCGCCGAAATGCGCACGAACAAAGGCGCGCCTTCCGGCCATGTTCCGCGAACTGCGCGGACCACCTCGATCAGCAAGCGCATGCGATTCTCCAGCGAACCGCCGAATTCATCGGGGCGGTGATTGGCCAGCGGCGAAAGGAACTCCGAAATCAGATAGCCGTGGGCGGCGTGGATCTCGATCACACGGAATCCTGATTCGCGGGCGCGGCGGGCTGCTGCGGCAAACGCCCCGACAACGGATTGAATTCCCTCCAAGGTCAGTTCCTGTGGCATCGGGTAGTTATCGGCGAAGGGAATCGGGCTCGGGGCAGCCACATTCGTCCAGCCGCCCAACCCCTCCGGGACGGCACCATCCCCGTCCCAAGGCCGGTAGGTGCTCGCCTTCCGCCCGGCATGTGCCAACTGCATGCCGGCCACACTGCCCTGAGAGTGAATGAACCGGGTAATTCGGGCGAGAAACTCGATATGGTCATCGCTCCATATCCCGAGGTCTTCCGGGCTGATGCGCCCTTCCGGGGCAACGGCCGCGGCTTCCGTCATCACCAATCCCGCCCCACCGACGGCCCGGCTTCCCAGGTGAACCAAGTGCCAGTCATTGGCGAACCCGTTGGTACAGGAATACTGACACATCGGCGAGACGACGATGCGGTTGGGAAGCGTCACGTCCCGGATCGAGAGGGGATCAAAGAGATTGGGCATATACTTTACTCCTTTTTGGTCGTCATCCCGTCGAGCAGGCTTCGTCCCGGCCCGGCGACAGGCTGGCGAAGCCCGTTTCTGTCGTGTGCCAATTATCGCATTCTCGACTTCAGCTTGATCATCTCGCCATCCACAGCGAACCTGCCGTATCCGTGATGGTGGATGGTCTTCGGATCCTTTTGCGTTGGGTCGGTCCAGGCCTTGAGCACTTCCAGTACGAACATACAGTACTTATTGACGAAACGAGTATCGGCCACCTTGCATTCGAGGTTGGCGAAACACTCGGCCACCAGAGGAGTGGCCACAAACTCGGCCGGCGCCGGCGTCAGGCCGAATCTCTCGAACTTGTCCACGGTCCGGCCCGAGCAGTTCCCGACCTCCACGACCTTGGGCGCCAGTTCCAGCGACGGGATGGCGATCACGCACTCCTTCGTCGCCCGCAACGCGGCAAAGCTGTGGTTCCTGTTGCTGACGATGCAGGCAACCAGCGGCGGTTCAAACTCGACCATCATATGCCAGGACAGCGTCATGATGTTGGCGCGGCCCCTTTGGGCGGTCGTCAGCAGGACCACGGGGCCCGGTTCGAGCAATTGATAGACTTTCGACAAAGGTAGATTTTTCATTAGAGTCCCACAGCCACGCTCGGCTTCACCTCGATCATCGTGGCAACTTTTGGCGGCCCGACAATACGATCGCACCCGGTCTACATGCTTGTCTTGTCATGACTTCTGCCGTAGAAAGACAAGACCAACATCGTCACCGCCAGCGGCAGGATGAAATAGTTCGCGATCACACCCGGCGGCGTGTGCGCAAAACTCACCGGTTTCATGCGTCCCACCAGCATGCGCAAAAGCGTCTCAAGAATAAGCAGCGTATACATGAAAGGGACCAATGACCGGTAGCGGAATACCACGGTCAACTGGATGAAAGCGTAGACCAACTGTGCGCTCCCCCAAAGGGCAAAGGCGAAGATAATGGCACCTGCGCCAGCCACCGAGAGATCCATCCCGGCGATGCTGCCTGCGCCGCCATCGTGCGCCAGAAGGTGGATGCAGCTTCGAACGGTACTGATGACGGCAAGTACAGCGAAGACGTAGACGGGTAGTTTCATCCCTTGGATGTTGTTATCAGCGGTGGCGGGCAGCAAGACGGAGAATAGAGTTTTCATGAGAAGCTCGGCTTGTCTCGGTTCCGCTCAATCGCCGCATACTGGCGATCACCTATAACGAAGGTTTCAGTCCCAAGGGCTGCTTCCTGGTGCGGCCGGGCATGGGAAGTTCTGCGACCACGATCGGAACCATGTCCTTGAAGGTACCAGTGGAGACGAGTTCATCGAAGTTCATTTCGTCCTCGACCGCGCAATCGTGCCACTGAACGAAGACCGACTCTGCCGTCACTTTGGTTACTGTTCCAGCATGCATCGGCCAGTCTGCAGTCCGTTCCTTGCCCGAAGGTTTGACGATTTCTTTGATTCGGAACATTTACAATCCTCTGGCGCCAGAATCGAAATTGTGTGCGGTCATTCATGCCATTGTCGTATTGATAGCAGGTTGACTTACACTTCCGTTACCCATCCGCGAACTTCCATATAAACCATAGAACCAGCAGCAGCTCAATACAAGGCGCTCATCTCCCCCCAGCCGAGTCCAAATCCGGCCGCCGAACCCCCAAATTGCCTTCATTTTTCTTGGACAAAAGCACCCTTTCTCTCAAGAATCCTTAACGGGACAGCAAAGTCCAAGGTATAGCATATATGTGAGAAACCCTCCCGACATCACGCCCCGCATGTACTCGGTCGATTTGAAGAACCGCCCAGGCGACTTGTTGGTCACGGCCATCGCTTTGGCGGGCGCCCCCCGTAATCATCCAAGGACAGGGGAACTGGAGGGTGGGGAGCCTCTATGAGCGTTACACAAGTTTGGGAGAGGCTCTTCGTTGGCGACATTTACGACGCCGACGCTCTTGTCGAATCCAACCCTCTCCGCATCACCACCGTGGTCACCCTGTGCCCGGAGAGTGTGCCGGACGAAGTCTGCGGCATCGACCACCTCTGTTTGCCAATGCTCGATAACCGTCCAATCCCTGAAGCACCGGGAATGGCAACGGCACACAGGAGCGTCTCCTACGGGAGGGCGGCCCTGCAATTCGCATCTGAGATGAGGCGGTCCCATGACGAAAAGGGAACAAGCGAGGCTGGCACAAATTATGCACAACGACTCTGCGTTTTTAAGAAAGGTGGGGATAGAGCCGTGTGTGCTCGATGACCCCATACCCAAGCGCCCCTCCTCGCGAGAGCCCGAGGGGCCTGAGATTCCTCCCGTCACTGAGCACGATGAAAAGTGGCTGAGTTCATGTGGGGTGACTCGGGAGCCCGAGCCGGAGCCACGATTCCAGCCCCCCGCGAGTTCTCTGGAATATTTGGAAAAGTACCCCGATAGAATCGTGGAGACCGTCAGGGAAGTCGCCAGGACCTGCTGATAGAGCTGCCGGGAAGCACACCTTCGGCGACTTTTTGCAGGAAGTAATAGCGGTGTTCGTGCAGGGGTCTAAGGAAGGCGATGACTTGTCCAGGATGTATGCCAATTGGCGACCCCCAAAGCCAGGAGCATGCAAGTCGGCCCATTTCCATGCGTTCGTCAAGCACTTCGTCGAGGGCATAACTATGACCCTCGACTTCCCGCCAATTCCGGGCCTGGACAGTGCTGGCAACGAGGAGGAACAGCATCAGTAACAAGGAATGGAGCAGTTGGCATGGATGCCGGGAACGGCAACGGGACTCAGGAGCACCAACAATCCAATCAACAGGAGGAGTTCGCATGAAGCTCGAACACAAAACCGTAGTTACGTCTGACGGCAAGAAATTCACAACCAGCACTTGGAAGACCGACACCGGCAAGACAACCTCTCAGACCACCAGGTCTACGGACCTGAAGAGCGGCAAGGTGACGACGACTAACGTGAGCGGCGGCAAGCTGCTGCCGTAGCGTGCAACCTCACAATTCCCCTTCGCGAGGTGCCTCGACAGTCGGTTTTACGGTCAAGGCACCTTCGCGAGTTCCACACAGTCACAAAGGAGCCTAAATGAGCCACCGTCATTTTTGCGATGTAGCCGGGCATTACTGGGAGTGCCCAGGGAAGGCCCTGCGTGGCGGCGACTCCGAGCCCTCCGTTTGCATCAGCCTTCCGTGCGGCCGTCCGCTTGAAGGCTACGACCACAGCGGGTGCAACGACCCCGTCGAGCTTCTCGCCTGCCCTGAGCACATCGAGGAAGAGCGCCAGAGCATTGCGGAAGCCCGGAAGGAATATAACCGGAGTGCCGCAGAGTCGGGTGCGGAGGAGGCCGACACCGCTTCGGCAAGGGCGGAGGAGGGCGAATATCCTGCCGAAATGACTCCCGAAGAGGCCGTCCGGTCTTTCGAGCGCTTCCCGCTCGTGCCAATCGAGAAGGGCAGCCCCCTTTGGCACTGCGATTGGTGCTGCCACTGCGGCTGCCGCCGCATGCCCCGTGAACTGTCCGGGGGCTTCTGCTTCCATTGCGGCCATGTGTACCAGCGCAATGACCCCGAGTTCTGGCTGGGCGAGGAGTTTCCCCACAGCCAGGCCGCCCACCTGAAGGGCTGCGCCAACTACCAAGAGAGCAGCAAGAAATCCGAAGCGCAGTGGGCCAAGTTCCGTGCCATGACCGCAAACGCAGATGAGGAAACGTTCGCCAAGCTCCTGAGGGCCTGCTATTCAAAAGCCATCGACGACAACTACGAAGCCTACATGAGCGCCCCCGAAGGCGGCCCGGAACGGGCGGCGATTGTCGAGAGGATTGCCATCGCCAATGCGAAGGAGGCGGCGGCCAGGCAGCATGAACTCGATGGTCTTTTTAGGAAAAGGAAGGGTGAATGACGTTTAAGGAAAGAGACGGTCGAAAAGCCAACGGCGCAATTCCCCTGCGATTGCGACCAGACAAGGTGGCCTTCGGTGCGGCAGGGCGGAGATGTTTGACGAATGTGGGAGCAAGCTGTTGGGTGCCTATCCTGCCGGGAGCAGTCGCCGCCTAAGGAGGTCCGATGAGCAAGGAACTTGAACAGAAGCTCGCCCGCCGGTGGCCAAATTGGTTTGACCTGGCGGCCAATCCCCGGTTGAGTGCGATGGCGCGGGGCTTCGAGCACGGCGACGGGTGGTTTAACCTCCTGTGGCTGTTGTGCGTGGACCTGGAGCCTTTGATTGCAGAATTTGAGAATGAGACTGGGGAACGGTTTGAGGTGTTGCAGGTAAAGCAAAAGCTCGGCTGGTTGCGCTTCTACGTTAGCCATCATTCAGACCGGATTGATGGTCGCATCGCAGAGGCCCGGAGGGAATCCTCCCGCACCTGTGAAATCTGCGGCCAGCCGGGGAAACAGCTCGAATCAGGCGGCTGGATTCGAGCCAGGTGCGACACGCACGCACATAGTCCGGTGGAGCAGTGAGGGGGAAATCCATGAGGAAAAGGGCTACCGCGGATACGAAGAAGACAAAGGTTCCTAAGGTCGGCCTCTTCTTCGCGGTGGACCGCCGGCCCTTCGTCGACGGCGTTCCATGGATGGAAGTCACAAGCCTGACGGGCTTTCGGACGTATGGGGTCGGCCACCCCAAGTACTGGGAGCGCTTGCAGGAAGGCAGAGCCGTGCCCCGCGATTTGGAATACGACGAGACACCTCGCGGGCGCGTGAACTACGAGGACGCCAGCGGCAGATTCACCCTGTTCGCCGACCGGTGCATCATCAAGAACAAACGGTTGGTCGGCAAAATCATAAATGAGCTAAGCCTGCCTAAGAACACGAGGGTGCTGCCAGACGACCACTATCGGTGCCCGGGTTGTGTCTCCGAGAAACAGAAGAAAAAGGAAGAAAAGGACTGGGATCTCTGAACGTTGTGCGACAGCCTGGGGACCTTCCGCCGGCCGGATCTCGCCGAGGCTGAGCCGCTACGGCGGCGGCGACGGCTCAAAATCGGTCGATATTGGGCGGTAACTTCCAGGAAATTCGCCCTCTTGTAATCACAGACTTGCAGCGCCTCCCGACGAGACGTTATTGAGCGGTATCGACAAGATCTTGGAACTGGCGATGTCATACCTGGCTGAGCACACGGCGACGGCATCGACCAAACGGAGGTCACATCGATGAGCACCCGCACCGCAATTTATGCACGGGTCAGCACGCGTGAGCGAGGCCAAGACACCCAAAACCAATTGCACCAGCTTCGTGAATTTGCAGCGCGGCAAGGTTGGGTTGTTGTCCATGAGTTTGTGGATCATGAGAGCGGGTCAACTGAAGACCGCGAGCAATTCCAGGCAATGTTTCAGGCCGCCAGTCGGCGAGAATTCGATGTCCTGCTTTTTTGGTCGCTGGACCGGTTTTCCCGAGAGGGAGTCTTTGAGACGCTCACCCACCTGAACCGGCTCACCGGCTTTGGCGTTCACTACAGGAGTTTCACGGAGCAGTGGTTCGACTCATGCGGCATTTTCCGGGATGCGCTGATTTCGATCATGGCGACACTTGCCAAACAGGAGCGAGTTCGGATTTCCAAACGCACGAAGGCTGGCCTTGAACGGGCACGCCGTGAAGGGAGGACCCTCGGGCGGCCAAGGGTCGAGGTCAACGCCGCCGAGATTCGGGAACTTAGGGCGCGAGGTCTTTCATGGTCTGCCGTCTCCGCTCAAACAGGAGTCGGACGAGCTAAATGCCAGCGGGCGGTTGCTGTATAGAGTTTTGGGTTTAGGGAACTGGGCCACGTATTGTTACCGGTCAAGACTCCAGTGAAGACCCCTCGGAAACCGTTTGCAGCTCATTCAAGATGTCCGCGAAGTGCTGGCTCAGGTAGGTGATACCACCTCGTCTTCTCATTACCTCGTCGGGAGATCATATTATTCCTCCCCCTCCATCCCTACTCCATCCTCGATTAGAAAAGCTTGCATCTCACGGTCGAATCCCCACCCCAAGGAGATATTGTTCGCCGCATCCTCCTGGACGCTTTTTGGGGGAACTGGGACGTACTCGTCCTTGTGCAGCTCCGTGTGGGGCACCCCCTGAATGACGATGCTGCCAAACCGGAGTTTGGAGGCGATGTGGGCGAGTGCATGGGCGATAACCCAGCGACAAGCCGAATCGGAAAGGCGGTCCATCAGCGAAGGAAAAATCTGGACCATGTACAGGCGGGCCAGGTCTCCCGGATCCTCCTCAAAGGGGAGCACACTTGCATAACCGCGGGGGTTCTCCATCGAGCCAACATCCACCGTCCATTCCGCGTGATCGTCCCAACCTTCCGGGATGGCTAAGGCGACTTCGCTCCCGAGGCGTTTGTATCGTTGTGGAATGGATTGCCCAAATTTTGTTCCGGTCCATGTGTCCATGTACTGGTCGAAGGAAATCCCATTTTCATCAGCGAATTTTCTCAATTGATCACCGAAGGAAGCCAATTTCATCAGTTTGAAAGGGAGCCAGGTTCTGGGGGCATCATCGGCGGAGACGCGGTAAAAACTCTATATCAGACTCTACAGACGGTGGGTGGTTTTTAACTGAATCACAACCCGGCCATTCGTGAACACAAGGCGACCATCAAGGACCTGTTTCTTTTGGGAAGTCACCTGCACACGGCAGCGGCCAGTTTCCGAAACGCCGACACATATTCAAGTGAATTGAAATAGGTAAACACTACGCCGTCAGGGTCCATATTGGCCGACGGCCCTTTTCCAGGTAGGGGACTCAGGCGGAATCCTGAGATCGGATCGCAACGGTCCCGTGAGGAGCATCGAATCCACCCAAGCAGCGCCGTTCTGCCCGCGCGTTGGAATCGCGCCTCACGGAGGGCCATCTGAATCGGGACACACAAAGACCTTATCGGTGTCTTAGCAACCAGATTATTGTGCTGAGTTCGTGGGGAAAAGGGGTATCACTCCAGAAGCCTAACGGCCCCGCATCCCGTCCAGTTGGCGCTGGACCTTGATCCCTTCTTCTAAACCTTCGAGGTGTTGAAAGGTCACATACAGGAGGGGTGCGGTCCAAAGAAATTTGATTCGGCGTCGTTGAAGTCCGTAGGCGACGAGGGCATACCCAGCTTGGATGCCGAAGCTGATCGGATATGCCACGAGGCGCGATGGGCGCCGCCCGTATACGGGGTTTGTTTCGTATGCGTTCGGAGACTCGTGAAGTAAATGCTGCGTGTACTCTATGTCGAGGATGTTGGTGGCCGTGGCCCCCGAAAAGAGCGCCCAGAACGCCTTACGGTTCTGCTTCGAGGTGTCAGGAGCAACGATGGCCCCCCAGAAGCTTCTACCGCTCTGGGTTGGGACCCCTTGGGTGGGCGGCGGGTCAGCGGCCATGGCAGGATGAACGAGCAAGGCTGCCGCCAGGAATCCCACCACGATCAACACACGATGCGGCACGACATCATCCTGACTGTTCGCGCGCCAATTACGGGAGCGACAAACGCCCTTGGAACTCCTTGCTCGACGGGCTGGATTCGCTCTCGAGGCGCTGAGGATCTGGATAGACGGCTCCTTGAAACTCATTGCTAATTCCCCCATAAGTCCCCCTGTTCACCAACGACCCACGAGCAGAACGCTGTGGTCCACAAAGTCTTCCCCTCACTCCGAGCAGCCCTAATTAGGCATCCTGACCTTCTCCCGCATAGCACCTAAAGCACCTACATGAAAACCTCTGGTGTGGGGCCCGCCAACAACTGGCAGAGCAGAATTCCTGATGTCGCGCCCTCACCGAGCGGTGCCAGAGGGCCCGCTCACCTTTCACACCAATGCTAACGCTTCTTTCCCAACTGGCATTTGGAAGAGGAAAGGGGCCTTGGCACTCTTCCCCCACCGGGACAACTAGCATCCTAGAGAATTCTAATTCAATGGTCAACATATTTAATGTTGGGTAATCATTAGAAGATGATTAGAATGTTGGATTCTCCCAACCATCTGAGGGTAGGTAAGTTGGCGACACCTCTAATCTTTCTGGTTCATTTGAGGGTATCGGGAGAAGTCTCTTCTTCGAGGCTCGTGAAACCTCTGGCGAGTGTCGGGACGGATTACAAGCTCCCTAAGGTTGGGCGGCCATGACCAAATCCGGTCCTTTTTAGAGATTTCCCGCCGGAGGTATTTATGCGACGCGCCCATCCGCCGATAACCACATCGAGGAACAGGGTTGCCGCGCCCCCGGTAAAGTCCCGTTACTCCCTGGCCGGTCGAATTCGATGAGCAACCGCCACTCTCCGTATCTGATGGCGAGCTCAGCAGAGGTCATGGCACGAACTCTTTACCACACCGGAAAGCTTCTAGAGCGCTAGGAGATCAGGCATGCGCCGCCAACACCAAAAACCTGGAACCAAGAAATCACCGCTTGGGAAGTGCGGCCGCCAGCCCATTGGGCCACGGGCTGGACTTGCGGCGGTATTACTGGCCGCCATGGTCGGTGCGGGCTGTGCGGGAGGGGGAGGTGCGACACCTGCCATAAAACAAACACTTGAACTGCCCGCAGCGCAAGTCTCGCCGAACAACCTGACGTTTGGAAATCAGGCGGTAGGTGTCATGAGCGCGGCGCAGACCGTTAGCCTGAGCAACACTGGCAATGCCGCCTTGACCCTCACCAGCCTGGCGCTCACCGGCACGAACCCCGGCGACTTTGCCCAAACCAATACTTGCGGGTCAAGCGTCGCGGCAGGCGGCAGTTGCACGATCAGCGTGACCTTCACACCCACCGACAGTGGAACTCGCAGTGCATCCGTCACCCTCACCGACAACGCCGCCGGCAGCCCCCAGAACCTCAGCCTCTCTGGAACGGGGGCGGCAGCCGTCGCGAGCCTTTCACCCAGCAGTCTCACTTTCGCCAGCCAAGTCGTCGGCTCCGGCGGCTCGGCTCAAACCATAACCCTGAACAACACCGGCAATTTGGCTTTGACCCTCACCAGCCTCACCCTGACGGGTACCAATGCCAGCGACTTTGCTCAGAGCAACACGTGCGGGAGTTCGGTGGCGGCCAGCGCCAACTGCACCATTACCGTGACCTTCACGCCTTCCGTTGCCGGGACCGAAGCGGCCTCGCTAAGCATCTCGAACAATGCCAGTGGCAGCCCACAGACGGTGAGCCTCACCGGCGCAGGCATCAATCCGCAGCCGAGCCTGGCGAGCCTGTCGCCGGCCTCGGCGGTAGTGGGAGCGGCGGCGCAGACCCTGACCATCAATGGCACGAACTTCCTCTCCTCCTCCACGGTCACTTACAACGGGGTGGCCCACACCCCGACCTGGGTGAGCGCCACGCAGTTGACGATCACCCTGAGCACCAGCGACCAGACCACGGCAGGAACTTTTGCGGTGGTGGTCACCGATCCGACGCCGGGAGGTGGCGCATCGAACTCAGTGAGCTTCGCCGTGAACAACGCCGCGCCGACCATCACCACTCTTTCGCCCACCTCGGCCACGGCGGGAGCAGCAGTGCAGACCCTCACCATCAATGGCACGAACTTCCTCTCCTCCTCCACGGTGACCTACAACGGCGTGGCCCACATCCCCACCTTGGTGAGCGCCACGCAGTTGACGATCACCCTGAGCACCAGCGACCAGGCCACGGCAGGAACCTATGCGGTGGTGGTGACTAATCCCGCGCCGGGGGGTGGCGCCTCGAACTCGGTAAACTTCAGCGTCACGGCCAACAATCCGGTGCCGACTATCACGAGCCTTTCCCCGACCTCGGCCACGGCGGGAGCAGCGGCGCAGACCCTGACCATCAATGGCACGAACTTCCTCTCCTCCTCGACGGTCACCTACAATGGGGTGGCCCACATCCCGGCCTTGGTGAGCTCGGCGCAGTTGACGATCACCCTGAGCACCAGCGACCAGGCCACGGCAGGAACCTATGCGGTGGTGGTGACTAATCCCGCGCCGGGGGGTGGCGCCTCGAACTCGGTAAACTTCAGCG
>Ga0326727_10020683_pt1 | contig 13028 bp, 10 predicted proteins | sample MB2enrmetagenome_FD_207643 | JGI IMG/M metagenome (GOLD analysis project Ga0326727, IMG submission 207643) | Lab enriched peat soil microbial communities from McLean, Ithaca, NY, United States - MB29MY | ecosystem: Environmental > Terrestrial > Soil > Wetlands > Peat | place: USA: New York...
GAAACGCTCGTCGATCGATACAATCTTCGTCATGGGTGTAAGGCTCCTTTTCAGATTGGGCTTTAGCTCGTGAGGCCAAAGCCACCTTACACCCTCCTGCCTTTTACACAATCGAATTTACGTCACCTCTTTGCCCCGCATTCCTGGCGGCTCGCTCAGGCAGAATCGCTGCGGTGCCGGAGTCGCACCACCGGAGCGGAAGGCAACCGCGAGTCCCTGCTTTGCGCGCGTCAGGTTCGATCTTCAGAGGTGTGTGCCGCAGCCGCTGCAGAATTGGGATCCACTCTCCATTTGTTTTCCGCAAGTTCTGCAATAAACAAGGGGATTTCCGCCAGTGAACGGTTGCGCCTGCGCGCCCAGCCCCATCGAGGTGAAACCCGCGGTCCCGGCCGCCACCCCGGACAGCTCAGGATTCTTTGGATTTGGACCGTATTGGTTCGTTCCCGGATCGCTGTCCTGACACATGAAAACGATCTGGATGATGGCGCCAACGATCCCTATGAATGGGATCATGCCAACCAGCATGAACACCAGCAGCAACCAGCCGCTCTTGCCGGTGTCGTGGAGCCGGCGCACGCCCACGGCCAGGCCCGGAATGATAGTGGCCAGCACGTAGATGCCGAGCGGGACAAACAAGATGCCCCCGTAGTCCTCCGAAATTGCGAGTCCCACGCCTCCGATTGCACCCAGCGCGAGAATGGCCAAAAAATTGAAGAGGACAAACATCCAATACTCTTTGCGGCGAGATCGTCCAACGAACTCGGCGTACTTCCTCCAAACCATCAAATACCAATCCATTGCACCCTCCAATCCCCGTTGAGCACTCAGCAAAATGCCCTAGGCGCGCTTCTCACGCGTCCGTCCGCCCGCACAGCCGGTGATCGGCGCCTGCTTTCCGATGTTGAGCCAATATAAACGAAAAGACCCGATTCAGGCATCAGGTTTTGTGCGCCGCCTATCGAGGGATTCTTTTAGTCTCCCCGCGGCAGTTATGCCGCAAGTGTAGATTGGCCCCGCGGCATCCGGTCCGTTACACTGAGACGGCATGGTTCACGTCGCTATTGTCTGCAAGTCGCAGAAGGAAGAGTTGGCCCGGCTCCTGCCGGAGCTGATCGGCTGGCTGCGCCGGCACGGCTATGAGCCGCTTCTGGACCTGGAGGGCGGCCGCTACACCACGGTTGCGCCGGCAGTGGACCGCACGGAGATGCCCGCATGGGCGCCGGCGCTGGTGATCGTTCTGGGCGGTGATGGCACGCTGCTTTCGGTGGCGCGCATCTTTGCCGCCACCGGTACGCCCATCCTCAGTGTGAATCTGGGCTTTCTCGGCTTTTTGACCGAGGTGCGCCTCGCCGACCTCTATTCGACGCTGGAAGGCTGGCGCGACGATCGCCACGTCCTCGATGCGCGCATCATGCTGCACGCTGAGTTGTGGCGCGCGGGCGAAAAGCTCTCGGTCTTCCGGGCGCTGAATGAGGTGGTGGTCTCCAAGGCCGATGTGGCCCGCATGGGCGACTTCGCCGTGGAGCTGGAGGGCAAGCGAGTGGCTCGCTTCCGCGCCGACGGCGTCATCGTCTCCACCCCCACCGGTTCCACCGCCTATACGCTGGCCGCCAACGGTCCCATTCTTACGCCCGACGTGGACGCGCTGGTGGTCACGCCCATCTGCCCGCATCTGCTCACGCTGCGGCCCATCGTGGTGCGCGGCGACGCCTCGCTCACCGTCCGCATCGAGGGAGTCGCGAATCAGGCGCAGTTGACCGTGGACGGCCAGCAGGCCGTTGCCCTGCAATTTGGCGACGAGGTGCGCTGCCGGCGCTCCCACCACACCGTCAACCTGGTCCGGCTGAGCGAGAGCGGCTTCTTCGAGGCTCTGCGCAGCAAGCTGAGCTGGGGCGAGCTGTAAAGCTGCACTCTCGCCGTCCGCCGCGGTGACTTGGTTAGCCTGCATTTCTCACGGCCAGATCGACGCTCTGTAGCGCCGACCTCCTGGTCGGCTGTACTGGCGGCGTCCTCGCCGCCAGAGCAAGGCCTCGTTCATTTATACCGTTTGCACACACCGTGACGGAGCAAACGGTGTCCGGCGTGGGTCGGGAGACCCACGCCACAGCCGGCCAGGAGGCCGGCGCTACAAATTCGTTGCCGCGCCTTGTGAGAAATGCAGGTTAGCCCTGCGGTTCAGCATGGGGAAAAGGGATTCCACAAGCTCATTAAGGAGTCCCGTAGGGACGACGCAAGGACTCTGCCCCAGCCGCTGATTCCGTCCCGTTCACTGCGCCGCCGCAACCGAGACAATCTTCGGATCGCCGTAGAGCTTGCGCAGGCTTTCTGCGCGGGCGGTCGGGTCTGCCGGTGCTGAGAGCGGTGGCGCGGCCATAAACCAGGCCCAGCCGGCGTGCTCTGTCAGGGCCGCGGGCAGCGGAAGATTCCCCGTCAGCTCGACGCCTACTGGCTTTCCCACGGCCGTCTGCTCCAGAAAACGGCTGGCCTGAAAGTAAGGCTCAACCCGGTTCAGCCGGATCTCGATCGCATCGGTGTAGAGCAGGCCGGGGTAGAAGTCGCTGAGCGTCCCGGCGCCGCCGGATCTGAAGTCGGGCGCGGCGGCCTCCCACACCCAGACCAGGTTGTGCAATCCGTCGCGGTTCACCAGGCGGTCGAAGAGCTGCCGATAAAGCTCCGCCGAGCCGTGAATGCCCTTGCGGCCGGCCCACCAGTAATCCTTGCCATTGGACTCGGGAAGCGGATTCCACAGCACGGCCACGCCGGCATCCTGAAACTGCCTGAGCGTTTCCGCGATCTCATCCACCTGCTGGAACCACTTCTTGTTCAGGCCGCTGTCCGGCGTGAGCAACTCGTTCCACTCATAGTCGCTAAGCTGAGTGTGCCTGTCGGCGCCCGCGCCGTCGGTGGGACTGTTTGCGCGCCAGCTCAGGCTCACTTCGGCGTGGGTCGTGTGCGCACGGATGGCCTCGCCGGCGATTGCTTTGCGCGCATCCGCAGGATTCGCTCCGGTTGCCGCGCCGCTTATATCTGTGGCATAAATGGCAGGCTGCTTGCCCGTTGCTTGCACCACCCCGGCGGTCGCGGCGCCGGGAGTTGCGGGATCGTTCTCCTGCCCGCTCAGCACCTCTTCACCCGGCGCTGCAACCAGGCGCGCCAGCAGGGCCTTGGCTTCGGCGGTTGCGCCGGGGCTTACCGGATCGGCCTCCAGCTTGCCGCCGGTGCGCTCGGCTGTGGCCTTGCGGATGGCCGCCATGGGTCCGGCCAGCCGCGGGTCGTCGCGATTCAGCGAGCGAGGACCATGGTAAGCGGCATTGGCCAGATCGAGCGGGTTTCCCATCTGGATGAACTCGCTCCACGACATGAAGTAGGTCCAGCGCGGCTGTTGCTCCAGCACCTCGGGGCTGGGCAGCTCGCCCACCTCAGCCAGCGCGATGGGTTTGCCCGCGGCCAGCGCCAGCGCGTCGTCGTAGTACTTCTGCTTGAACTCGCCGTAAACGTCGATGCTGACCACGTCGGCGTAGTTGGCTCCCGGATAGTACTCCGCAAAGGCCTCGCCCTTGCTGCCGGGGTCGTTCCCGTTCCACACCCAAACTAGGTTGTCCAGATGATGCACGTTGACGAAGCGGTCGTAAATCTGCCGGTAGAGCGCCGCCGAGCCGTCCTTGCCCGGCCGCCCGCCCCACCAGAACCAGCCTCCGCCCATCTCGTGATAGGGCCGGAAGAGCACCGGCACGTGGTCGTCGCGCAGTTGCCGCAGGTAGCCGGCGATCACATCCACCTGCGCGCACCAGCGGTTGTAAAGCGGCGTGCCAGGCGTGAGCAGCTCCCGCCACTCGTGATCGGTCAGATGGCCCTGCACGCTGTCCTTGAATGTGACCGGCTCGTCCTCGGTGGGCTTGACGGCGTGCCAGGTGAGCGCGATGACCGCGCCGTTGCGGTACTGCCGCTCGACCTCCTCGATCATAGCTGGCCGCGAGAGCGTGGAATCTTTGTCCTCGCCGCCGGAGAAGCCGAAGTCCTGCCCAAACAGCCCCGGATACTTGCCCGTAAGGTCGAAGGCCATGTCGGTCCAGCGCGCGCCTACGTTGGGGTAGTTGTGCTGTCCGGTGATGGTGCCCTTGCCGGAGATGGAATAGAGATAGGCGAGCAAAGCGCGCGCCTCGGGCGTTGCATGGGGGTTCACCGGCTCCGGAGCCGTCTGCGCCCAGCCGCCAACTGCCAGCGCGGCAGCCAGCACGCCCGCCGCAATCCGCATCGTTCCCATCATCTTCATCCGCATCGTGCCCATCCGCATCGTAAAGGTCCATCCTTTCCCGGTGCGAATTATAAATGTCCGCGCTTCCATCCGGGAGCCGGGGCAGACCGCGACGAATCCTCCGCTTTCTCCGTCCGCTCCGCCCGGCAGGCGCAGGCCAAGGCTCTTCACCCGGCGCGCGCGAGGAGGCTGATTTCGATCCGGATTGTCAGGCGAATCCCGCCCGTTTCCCCCCGCCGCCTCATCATTTGGCAAAAAGTGTCGTTTATCCCTGTGCAAACGTAGCGTTTGTCGGGTACGATGTCTCTTCGATGTCCAAACCAATCGATTTTCGTCCCGTGATACTTGCCGGCGGCAGCGGCACCCGCTTCTGGCCCCGCTCCCGCCGCGCCCGCGCCAAGCAGGTTTTGGCCCTCGACGGCGAACGCTCCATGATCCAGCAAACCGTGGAACGGCTCAAGCCGCTGGCCACCTCGGCCAAGACCTGGGTCATTACCAACGAATACCTGGCCCACGAGATTGCCGATCAGCTGAAGGGCGTACCCGCCGGCCAGATCGTGCAGGAGCCGGTGGCGCGCAACACCGCCCCAGCCTGCGGACTGGCGGCCTTCCTGATCGAGAGGCAAAACCCCAACGCCGTGCTGGGGATATTCCCCTCGGACCACGTAATCTCCGACGAGCCGCGCTTCATCCGGGCGCTGCAAAAGGGCATCGCCGTGGCTAAAGCCGGCGAGAACATAGTGGTGCTGGGCATTGAGCCTACCCGCGCCGAGACCGGCTACGGCTACATCGAGACCGGCGACTTGACGCGCGACGATTCCGCGCTGCACGTGCGCCGTTTCATCGAGAAGCCCAATCAGAACAAGGCCGGCGAGTTCGTCGCCGCCGGCAACTACTACTGGAACTCGGGCATCTTTCTTTGGTCGGCGCGCACCCTGGCCAACGCCGTCCGCGAGCACCTGCCGGAGACCGCTCCGCTGCTCGAGAGCATTGCTTCCGCTTACGGCACGCCCGGCTTCGAAGAGGTCTTTCACTCCCTCTATTCCAAGTGTGAGAACATCTCCGTGGACTACGCCGTGCTGGAGCCGCGCTCCGCCAAGGGCGAGCACCTCTCCCGCCTCTACTGCATCCCGGCCGAGTTCAGTTGGAACGACCTGGGCTCATGGGCCTCGCTCTACGAGTACCAGCTTGAGACCCGCCTGCGCGGCGACGGCGAGGGCAACGTCTCCGAAACCGAAGGCTACATGGCCATCGATGCGGCCAACAACTACATCTATAGCCCGCACAAGTTCGTGGCGCTGGTGGGCGTGGAGAACCTGGTCATCGTGGATACCGAGGACGCGCTGCTGATCGCCCACCGCGATCGCTCCCAGGATGTGGGACAGATCGTCAAGGAGCTTGGCCTCGGCGGCCACATCGAACTGATCTGAGGCCGGAACCCGGGTTTCAGAGACGAGACCTGGGGCACCCATCATGGAGGGGAACTATGAGCTTTTTGAAACGACTTTTTAGTGGCGATAGAATCCAGCATCCACCGATCCAAACCCGAGCGCAACAGCAGGCTGCAACAACACCAACCCCTCCCTCGCCAGTACCGGTTCCAGAAGATCCCGCCTCACAGCCTGGCAATGAAAAATCGGCGATCTTCTCAAACACACAGCGGGCCGCTGAAATGCCAGAACACCGGACTAAGGAGTCAGCTCTCGAGCCTCCAGCGCTAGGGCCAAGCAAAGCGGCACTGGTTGGTATAGCAATGATGGAGGCCATCGCATCTAAAGATAAATCGACACCGCCAGGGTTTTTGACACCCGCATATGAAAACCCGTACGCGCGCGAGGATGCTCAACTCCCCAGAATTCTATTGGTAGGACACAACCCAGACAAAGACTTATTTCTATCGAAGGATAACATCGACTGCCTTGGTCAAGCATCCGGCTTATACCGAAAGGACCTTCTCGCAAAGGGCTGGGATATTCACAGTTCATTCAGGACTATGAAAGTTCCGATTACAGAGAATCTCTCCGCGCGATGCGAGAAAGACAAAATGATAGCGGCCGCCAAATGGTCTTGGGGAAAGCGGTGCCTGGAGGGCGCGCGCTATACAATTGTTAGGCTTCCAAGTATTGATTGCTATTCCTTGATAATAGTCAAGCCCTTGACGAATTCGGAGGAGGAGGACAGGGGATACGTTCAGAATTTCTTCCCAAGGAGCGGCCGTTTTCACATTCCAACTGGCCAGCGAAAGACTCGATGCAGAGGCGTTGAGCGGCATCTTAGATTTTCTGACGGGCAATGGCCTGAGCAGCTTCTCAAAGCCATCGGCAAGCTTAACCTCCGGTATCGGGCGCGCCTTTGGAAAATAGAGCCACACCAAGCGAGTTTTGACATTGAGTTTACCAGCGGAAGTGAGCTGCACAGCTATATGTCGGAGTTTCTACTCCTCCTAAAGCAGCATGTTGTTGATTTCAAAGACGCAAATATCGAGAATACAAATGAAGTACGAGACATTCTCAAGGAAATATGTTGGTGGCGCATCTGTTCACACGGAAGATACTGGTCTTCTCTTTGTTCTAACAGCTCAAATGACTGGGGACGTCTGGATGGTGGCATTAGTGTGTCAGTCTCGGACGAGACTAATCCGGCTTGCATAGAATGCGCGGAACAGGTAGGATCGGCTGGTACTCCACCTTTGCCCCAATCCTAATGTTTGTGCGGCGGTAGTGCAGATCCCATATGAGCAAGAATCTCGAATGGGATACCCCCAGTCTTGTGACCTGGGAATTAATCCGTCACGCCACAATCTCCAAGCCCTTCTTGTCCACCAGCGAGAGCAGTTTGAGCGAGGCTCCCTGGGGATGTTTTTCTCCCCGCTCCCATTTGCTGACCAGGCTCGGCGTCACATTCAAATAGGCCGCAAAGACCGTCTGGCTGGTCTTCTCCCGAGCGCGCAATGCCCGAATCTTCTCCGGCGTCATCGCCAGCACAGGCGTAAGGCAAAGCGCGTCGAACTCGCGCATGGTCTTCTTGTCGATTCCGCCCACGCGGTACAAATCCGTCACTCCCTCGTGAATGGAGGCCATCATTTTGTTCCGATACTTGTTTGGCATTGTCTTCTTGGAAGCGGCCTTGCCCACGCCCGTAGTATAGCACTGAGTGACAGGTTTATGGCGCCTCAAGTCTCGTCCGCAACGGCGGAAGACCTGCGCGTTCGGCTTTATCCAAGCAAATCTCTCGCGCCATGCCCAGCATCTTCGTAATGACACGGTCATTACATTGTGATATGCTTGACTTTTCAGGGGAGGAAGTCCAATGCCGACGCTTCAACAGGAAAAAGGCAGGCGCGATACGCTGAACCTGCGCATCAAGCCCGAGTTGCGCGGGCTGATTGACCGGGCGGCGGAACTGACAGGCAAGAACCGGACAGATTTCGTGCTAAGCGCTGCCCGCCGCGCCGCCGAAGATGCGTTTTTGGACCGCACCGTCTTTGCGGTCAACCCCAAGGCCTACGCCGAGTTCCTGGCAAGGCTCGATGCGCCGCCACAGCCCAATGCCCGCCTGCGCCGTTCTTTGGGGACAACTGCGCCATGGGAGAAGTAGGCCGGCTCCTGCCGCCTGAGGCGCTGGCGGAAGTCCACGATTTCTCTGATTTCCGCTGCGGCGAGGCTTCGCTGGACGATTGGTTGAAGCGCCGAGCGCGCGCCAATCAGGCCAGCGGAGCTTCGCGCACCTATGTCGTCTGCGAAGGCAAGCGCGTGATCGGCTATTGTGCGCTGGCATCCGGCGTGGTCACGGTGGCAATCGCTCCCGGCCGGTTCAGGCGGAATATGCCCCATCCTATCCCGGTCGCCGTGCTGGCGCGCCTGGCCGTGGATCGCGAATGGCAGGGGAAGGGCCTCGGTCGCGCCCTGTTCCGCGACGCCGCGCGCCGTGTGGCGCAGGCGGCCGATGCGATCGGCATTCGCGGCATCGTGGTTCACGCAATCTCGGAGGAGGCGAAGGGCTTCTATCTGGCGCTTGGCTTCGACCCGAGTCCGCTGGAGCCAATGACGCTCATGGTCACGCTTTCCGACGTCAGAGCTGCTCTTTTATGAAGAGCGTTTGCAATCGATTGTCCCTCCTATTCCCAAGTTACTGCCGCCATCCGTTACCCTAGTCTTGAGGGAGAGCAACAGCCCAACCATGCCTCATCCGCAGATCAAGTTCGGCACCGACGGCTGGCGCGGACTCATCGCCGACGACTTCACCTTCGCCAACGTGCGCGTCGCCGCCGAAGCCATCGCTGCCTATCTGCACTCCCGCAGAGGTTCTGCCGGCGAAGACCCCGGCAAGGGGCTGGCGATTGGCTACGACACGCGCTTTGGTTCGAAGAGCTTCGCCCGAACCTGCGCCGAGGTTGTCGCCTCAACCGGCATTCCCGTGCTGCTGGCCGATCGCATTACGCCCACCCCGGCCCTCAGCTACGGCGTGCGCCAGCGCGGCATGGCAGGCGGCATCATGATTACCTCCTCGCACAATCCGGCGGAATGGAACGGCGTGAAATACAAGGCCTGGTATGGCGGATCGGGCAAGCCCTCCATCATCGCCGAGATCGAATCCTATCTGGGCCAGCCCGTCGCTCGGCCCGCGCAACCCGCCCCAATCAGCGAGGTCGATTTCCTGCCCGATTACCTCACGGCAATCGAGAAATTCACCAGCCTCGACGCGCTGGCCAAGTCGGGGATGAAGTTCGCCATCGACTCCATGTACGGTGCAGGCGGGACGATCATTTCGAACATCTTTGCCCGCATCGGCGTCGCAGCCGTGCAGATTCGCGGCAACCCCGATCCGCTCTTTCCCGGCATCAACCCCGAGCCTATCGAGCCGCACATCCGCGCCCTGGGCGAGGCGGTGGTGGCCAACGGCTGCCAGGCCGGCCTGTGCACGGACGGCGATGCCGACCGCATTGGCGCCACCGACGAGCATGGCGAGTTCGTCGATCCGCACAAGATCTTCTGTGTTCTCTTGAGTTGGGTGCTCAAGCGCCACAACGACTGGCCGGGCGCCGTCACCCGCGCCTTCAACACCACCAAAATGCTCGACCGCATCTGCTTGAAGCACGGCCGCCAGCTGATCGAGCACGGCATCGGCTTCAAGTTCGTCTGCGACTACATGCTGGAGCGGGAGATCGTGATGGGCGGCGAGGAGTCGGGCGGCATCGGCTTCCAGCGCCATCTGCCGGAGCGCGACGGCCTGCTGAATTCGCTGCTCCTGGCCAATGTGATGGCTCAGGAAGGCAAGACCCTGGGCCGGCTGGTCGCCGACCTCCAGGCCGAATACGGCGAGCACCAGTACGGCCGCATCGACCTGCACATCCCCAGGGACCTCATCGATGGTGCCGTCGCCCGCGCCAAAGCGCTCCGAACCGGCGACCCGGTCTTTGCCGCAATGCCCATCCTGCGCCAGGAGAATCTCGACGGCGTCAAGTTCTACCTGTCAAATCCCGAAGCCGCCACCAAGCCGAATGCCGCCGAGACCTGGCTGCTGCTGCGCGCCAGCGGCACCGAGCCCCTGATGCGCATCTACACCGAATCCTGCTCGAAGGAGTCGGTAGCGCGGCTGCTGGAATCCGCGCGCAGCTTCGCGCTGGACCTTTAGCTCCCATACCACCGGGGTCAAAAGGCCCGCGGCTAAAGCCGTTTGTGTTTGGGCACAGGCTTCAGAGGCCTGAAGGCCCCTGCTCCCTCCGGTTTTGGAGGCCGAGGCGGTGCGGGCTTTGATCGTCTCCCGTCCATGCGACAAAAAACGTCGCATGGACGGGGCACGCAGCGATACATTAAGGCATCTACATATGACCTTACGCTATCACTGCAACTTTTGCCCGCTTGCCGACCCGCACCGTGAGCCGCAGGGGGGTGGATTCGGTGGGCTCTGGCATGCCGGTTCTTGTGAACAAGATACTTGTATGCTTTACACCATCAATGGAAACCGCACCAGCCTTTATCAGCTTTTGTGCCTCTGTTGCAGAAGCCAATCCCAATTCTCGAATCAGTTTGACAACGGAGTAAAAACCGACAGCACCGTGAAATGGGGATTCTCCACCCATGGCACGGCGATTTACTTCCTCGTCCTGAGCCGAAAAAGCCTCTCCTTTCCCATGCTCCTCTAGTGCTTGATGAAAAGGAACACGGATTTTACCGGCTCCCACGGAGACGCATTCGATGTCCCCTGCTACAGTCTTTTGCTGGAACATCCTTGCCCAGTTCTCATCGGCGCCTTGGGTTGCGTCCTCGCCGTGAAAGCCCGCGGCAATGGTTCGCGCCAGGCGCTTCTTGGCCTCCATGGGGTGCAGTTTCCCGCAAAACACATCAGCCTTGAGCGCCTCAACTTCGGAGAGGCGCAGGTCGGTCAGCAGCACCCAGTACTTCCACATCAGTTCATCCGAGATGCTCATCAGCTTGCCGTACATCTCGGCGGGCGGCTCGTTGATTCCAATCGCGTTATTCAGCGACTTCGACATCTTCTGCACGCCGTCCAGGCCCTCGAGGATCGGCGTCATGAGCACGATCTGCGGCTTCTGCCCGTAGTGGCGCTGCAAGTCGCGCCCGCATTGCAGGTTGAACTTCTGGTCGGTGCCGCCCAGCTCCACGTCGCACTCCAGCGCCACCGAATCGTAGCCCTGCATCACCGGGTAGAGCAGCTCGTGCAGGCTGATGGGCTGCTCGTCCTGAAAGCGCTTGTGGAACTCATCGCGCTCCAGCATCTGCGAGACGGTAAAGAGCGCCGTCAGCCGGATCGTCCCCTCGAAGCCCAGCTTGTCCAGCCACTCGGAGTTGAAGCGCACCTCGGTTGCGTCGCGGCCCAGAATCTTGAAGGCCTGATCGGTGTAGGTCCGGGCGTTCGCGGCGATCTGCTCGCGGGTGAGAGGCTTGCGGGTCACATTGCGGCCGGTGGGGTCGCCGATGAGCGACGTGAAATCGCCGATCATGAAGATGACCTGGTGGCCCAACTGCTGAAAGTGGCGCAGCTTGCGCATCAGCACCGTGTGGCCCAGGTGCAGGTCGGGCGCGGTGGGGTCGAAGCCGGCCTTCACGCGCAGCGGGCGTCCGGTCTTGCGGCTCTCTTCGAGGCGCTCGCGCAGGTCGCTCAAGCGGATGATCTCCGCCGCGCCCTTTTCAAGCAGGTCCATCTGTTCGTCTACGGGCAGGAATTCTGGCATGTCAGAACAAGTATAAAGTCGCGGGCCTGGGGAGGCAGCGAATCCCACCCTAGCCGCAAGAGCAAAGACGCGGCGAGGGTGGGGCACCCAGCTCTATGTTCGTCGCTACGGGCCGGATCGTTACTCGCCGCCGGCTTACTCGGCCGATCCCTCTTCCATTCCGCCCGCCAGCATCGGCATCTTCACAGCCTCGGCCAGCTTGTCGGTCATCACCTGGAAGTGATAACCCATCACCGCCAGCGTCATGGCCGCGCCCACGCAATGGCGATAACGTGTCGCCACCGTCAGCAGAAACTTCCAATAACTCCAGCGCTGCCGCCCGAAGACTCCCTGGCGGACGATGGAGGTAACAAAGGCGCGCGCATTCTCGCGGGTGAGCCAGCGCTGCTTCGATATTCGCTCTCCGCCCTTCGGCTGCGTCCGGCTCAGATACAGCTTGACGCGCTCATAGTAGGCCGCGCCGGAGTAGATCCTCTTCAATACCGAGCGATAGCCCTCCACCAGTTTGGCCGCGTCCATGTGGGGAAGAAAGTTCAGATTGGCGTCCGTATTGTTGCCGTCGCCCGCATCCAGAATCCGGCCCTCCTTCCACAAGCGCCGGAATAACTGCGTTCCGGGCATGGCTTGCAGCAGGCCGACCATGGCAATCGGTATGCCGCTCTTCTGAATAAACTCGACCATGCGGTCGAAGATATCTTCGCGATCGGTATCGAAGCCCAGAATGAAGCCGCCCATCACCTGCATGCCATAACTCTGGATGGCGGCCACGCTGTCCAGCAGACTGCGCCGCGTGTTCTGCAGCTTGTTGCAGGCGACGAGGCCCGACTCATCGGGGGTCTCGATGCCCAGGAAGACCGAAGTGAATCCGGCGGCCTTCATCAGCTGCATCAGCTCCGGATCGTCGGCCAGGTTGAGTGAAGCTTCGGTGATGAAATCGAAGCTGGTCTTGTGTTGGCCGCGCCATTCGGCCAGCGCCGCGCATAACTCCTTGGCGCGCGCCTTGTTGCCGATGAAGTTATCGTCGACGATAAACACCGCTTCGCGCCAGCCGGCCGCGCGCAACTGGTCCAGCTCGGCCAGCACCTGCGCCACCGCCTTGGTGCGCGGCCGCCGGCCGTAGATCTCGATGATGTCGCAGAACTCGCAGTTGAACGGGCAGCCGCGCGAGTATTGCACGGTCATGGTCGAGTAGCGGTTCATCTTGATCAGGCTCAGGTCGGGCAGCGGGCTGGTCTCCATCGGCGGCCGTTCGGCGGCCTCATAGAGGGGCTTGGCAGTTCCTTCTTCCAGGTCGCGCGCCAGGCCGGCAATCAGCGCCTCGGCCTCGCCGATCACCACGTGGTCCGCCTTGAGCTCGGCCGCCGATAGGCTGCTGGCGATGGGGCCGCCCACAACAGTGCGCAGGCCGCGCGCGCGGCACCGCTCCACGATGCCTATCAACGACTCGCGCTGGATGTGCATTCCGCTCAGCATCACCACGTCGGCCCAGGCCAGGTCGCGGTCGCGGAGCCGCTCGACGTTGATGTCGACAAGGCGCTTGTTCCAGGTTCCCGGCAAGAGCGCGGCCACCGTCATCAG
>Ga0326727_10020684_pt1 | contig 13028 bp, 13 predicted proteins | sample MB2enrmetagenome_FD_207643 | JGI IMG/M metagenome (GOLD analysis project Ga0326727, IMG submission 207643) | Lab enriched peat soil microbial communities from McLean, Ithaca, NY, United States - MB29MY | ecosystem: Environmental > Terrestrial > Soil > Wetlands > Peat | place: USA: New York...
CGCCGATGATCTGTTCTTCCGTATGCTTGCCCTTCTTCATTCCGAAGCTCCTTTCCTCGCTGGAGCTTCTCAATTATGGCTGGTAGAGTTTATCGAGGGCAGGTCAGGTGGGCCTCGAACCACTGGCGCAGAGAATCCAGCAGAGGTCCGGCGCGCGCCTGGCGGACCTTGCGCCGCTCCGCGGGTGATCGTCCGCGGATTTCCGCCTCGATCCCGTACAGTTGTCCGATTCGCGCGATCGCCTCGGCAGCTACTGGCGATGCATGCGCCTGCTGCAGGTCGAAGAACTTGCGACGAACGTGGGCCTTATCCCGCGCACCAGATAAGGCCCATTATCCCGAGTCCGCCGTTATCCAGAGTGCTTGGTCAACGCCTTGTAGTTCCGGAGGTCCTGTAGTACTTCTCTCCAGATAACATCTCAAACCACTTCATCGGCGCGGCGTCGAAGAATCCATGAGAACGAGAATCCGCGATGATCGCGAACGCGCCGTGGTTGACTACTGGCGTCGCGGTGGCTTATCTGCCGGGACGGCTCAGCTCTATCTCGGCTGGACTCGGAGATTCCGAAAACACTGCCAACTCCGTAAGCTCGACGAGATTGAGCAGTCGTGTTCCTCTGGCATGAGGCGCTTCGTCGGTTCCTACGCCTGGCCGAGAGCAAAAGGCCGCCCGGGCATTCATAGCGCCGATACCCCGCGGAGCGCCATCCATGCCTGGGCTTGCGCCTTGCGGGCGTTGGGCGAACCCCTGCCCGCATGGCGCAAACAGCCTGCGACGCCGGCATTGCCGCCGCTGCTGAGTGATTATGCGAGATACCGGAAAGCACACAACGGCACGGCGGAGACGACCCTCAGGAGGGACCTCGACACGGCGAGACGTTTTCTACTGCATATACGGGGTCGCCGGCGTTCACTCATGCGGATCGGCTTGCGGGACATCGACATGTTCGTTCAGGCAGTCGCAGCTCACGTATCCACCTCTACCGTGGCGGACACGTGCAGTTCGTTACGTGCGTTCCTGAGGTTTTTGCAGATGTCGGGCAGGCTGAACTCCGATCTGTCGAGCGGCGTCATGGCGCCGAGATTTCGCGCATCCGCAAGGCCGCCGCGAACTCTGCCATGGTGTGATGTGAAAGGCATTCTTCGCGCCGTTAGGCCTTCGGACCATACGGGCAGACGTGACTTTGCGATGCTCCTTCTGCTGACAACGTACGGTCTGGGCGCCGCGGAGATTCTCGCGTTGCGCCTGGAGGATCTGGACTGGAGGGCCGGTGTGCTAAGAGCGCGCAGACCCAAGACCAAGGCCGACATCGAGTTGCCGCTATTGCCGGCAGTCGCCCGGGCCTTGGCTGCATACTTGCGATGGGAACGGCCTCCGGCCGACGGCATACAGAAAGTGTTCCTTAGCCGGCAGATGCCTTACGCGCCGATCACCGGCGGTGCGATTCGCCATCGTATTCGGCTGTACGCCAAGCGGGCTGGAGTTTCGGCGCAGGTGTTGGGGGCTCATATTTTCCGTCATAGCCACGCGAGCAGACAGATTGATGCTGGCGCCAACCTAAAAGTGGTCAGCGAGATCCTGGGCCACCGCTCTTCTTCCTCCACCTCCGTATACGTCCGCGTCGCGCTTCGGCGCCTGCGTGGCGTAGGATTGCCGGTGCCACGATGAACCGGACTTTTCAAAGCCCCATCGCCGGCGAGTTGCGTAACTTCCTCCTGTTCAAGAGAAACCTCGGGTACCTGTACGGACGCGCCGAGTACGCGCTTCACGAGTTTGATCGGTTCCTGGTCAGCTTCGCTAGTGAGAACTCCAAGTGGCGAATGGATCACGCAGCTGTCGCCTGGCTGGCGAGCAAACCCTCAAGAAAACCGGTGAGCGCCTCCATGGATGCCGCCGTCCTCCGGCAGTTGTTCGTTTACCTCCGACGGCTCCCTCATCTCAATGTGGCGGAGCCGCATTGGCCCTCACTTCCAACCGAATCAGCCTTCGTGCCGCACCACCTGACGGAAAGCGACGTCGTGAAGCTACTTGGTTTCTGCAAAGAACTTAGCGGCCCCGCCTTCCGATCCGACCTGTACAGAGCCTTGATCCTGGTTCTCTACTGCACGGGCATCCGCTTCGGCGAGGCGTTGCGCCTGCGTCTGCGGGATGTGGATACGCGAGGCGGAGTTCTCTTCATTGAGACCTTCAAGGGACGCGCTCGCTGGGTCCCGTTTCACCGCACGCTCTCGCGGGATTTGGGCCGCTACCTGCGCGAGCGCGTGAAGTACGCGCCAGCCTCTCCCAACATGCGGTTCTTTGTGGGCGCCAATCGGCGTGAACTGTCGGTGAAAACGGCGCATGGCACACTCCGTGGGCTGTTCGTCAGAGCGGGCCTGAAGCCGGCGAAAGGCCGAGTCGGCCCGCGGCCGTATGACTTCCGGCATGCCTTTGCCGTTCAGCGGCTTACACGATGGTACCGGCAGGGCGTGGATCTACATGCCCGACTCCCCTGGCTTTCGGCCTACATGGGACACGTGGACATCGTGGGGACCGAGACCTATCTCAACGCCACGCCGGAGTTGATGGAGCTTGCAGCGAAACGCCTTCATCGGCGCTATCTAAGCACGCGCGATGCAGAGGGAAGAGACGAATGATCCACCCGAAACCAGAATCGTTGCTGAACTTGACGCAGAGCTTCTTTCTGAGCTATTTGCAGTCCATACGCGGGGCCAGCCCTCACACGGTCCGCGCTTACCGCGACGCGCTCAAGTTGTTCTTTCTGCACCTGGCCAGCCAAAAACGAAAGGCGATAGCGGACCTGCAACTGGACGATATTCAAGCCGAAGCTGTGCTGGCTTTCCTGGACCATATCGAGTCGAAACGGGGCAACTCAGCCGTGACCCGCAACTGCCGCCTGGCTGCCATCCGCAGTTTCGTTCAACATCTGCTGCGACACGACGTTACACGCGCCGCTCAGTACGGCCGAGTCCTGGCCATCGGGAACAAACGGGCCACGCACCGAGCCGTTGCCTATCTGGAACCGGAGGAGGCTCGAGCTGTAATCGCCGCCGTAGATATCGGTTCCGCTCGTGGTTGCCGTGATCATGCGCTACTGTTGCTGCTCTACAACACGGGTGCCCGTGTCAGCGAAGCCCTGGCCGTACGCGCGAGCGATCTTCGGTTAGAGCGTCCTCGCCAAGTTCGATTGCTGGGCAAGGGCAAGAAGGAGCGGATTTGTCCGCTCTGGCCGGAAACGGCCGCGGCCCTACGCCGCGTCGTTCGGATTGAAGCCGCCAACGAAGCCATTTTTCAGAGCCGGCCGGGCACCCCGCTCACCCGCGATGGCGCGGCTTATCTGTTAAACAAGTACGTCCGCTTGGCGGCCAGAAACAATCCGTCGCCAAGGCTCCGCCGAGTGACCCCACACATGCTTCGCCACAGTTGTGCGGTCGCGCTTCTGCAGGCTGGCGTCGATATCACGGTGATCCGCGACTATCTCGGTCATGCTTCCGTCAGCACGACCAGCCGTTACGTCACGGCGAATCTGCAAATGAAACAACAAGTACTGGGCGCATTCTGGAAGCGATCCGGCCTCGCGCCGACTGGGGCAAGAAGATGGCAGCCGTCTCCCAAGCTGCTGGCCTACCTCCAAACGCTGTGAAGTTATCTGGAGCGCCTGAGGCGGCAAGGGCCGGTCGCGCCGCTTTGCCAGCCGAACTTCGCGGATTCCTCTGGATAACGGCGGACTCGGGATAATGCGCCCAACAGCCCGCCTCTTGAATGGCGCCCTCTTCATAAATGTGATTGAAGCCGGCGTAGCCGTCCGCTTGCAGAAACCCGCGGAAACCGCTCAGATGATGTTCGGGGTGCTCGCCCTTGCGGTCTGGCGAGTAGGCAAACCACACCGCCGGTGCTTCCGCACAGCCTGCCGGCCGGTCGTCTCTCACGTAGGTCCACAATCGGCCGGTTTTGGTTTTGCCGTTCCCCGGCGCCAGCACCGGCACCGGCGTGTCATCCCCGTGCAGTTTGCCGGTGCTCATCACATACCGGCGCAGTTGCTCCACCAGGGGGGCCAGTGCCTCGCTGCTACCGCCCACCCAGCCCGCCAACGTCGAGCGGTCCAGTTCCAGACCCTCGCGCCCATAGATCTCTGATTGCCGATACAGCGGAAGGTGGTCGGCGTACTTGGAGACCAGAACATGCGCCAACAAACCCGGACCGGCCATACCGCGATCGATGGGGCGGCTGGGAGCTGGCGCTTGAACAATCCGCTCGCACACCGGACAATTAAGTTTCGGCCGTACCAGCCGGATCACCTCGAAGTGGCCGGGCACGTATTCGAGCATTTCCGAAACATCTTCCCCAAACGGCCGCAGGCCGCCACCGCACTCGGGGCAGGTTTCCTGCTTCGGTGCGTGGGTCCTGGTCACGCGCGGCAACGATGACCGCAAGGGGCGCCGCGCGGGCTTGTTCGGAACCGTGCCCGGTACAGCGGAATCGCTCGTTGTCGGCGCAGTGCAGGGAGCGGACTCAAGATCTTCCAGGCGCAGCTCCAACTGCCCGATCTGCCGGTCCAGTTTCTCCGATTTGCGGCCAAACTGCATCCGCTTGAGCTTGATCACGAGCAGTTTCAGATTTTCGATTTCTGTTTCCCGTGAGCGGAGTTGCTCGTGCTGAGACAGCACTAAGTCGCGTAGCGCATCGACATCGAGAACGCTCAGATCCGGCAGTGGATCGAGCGCGGCGGGCATGACTTATTATGCCATGTAAGTGTACTTATTGATCATTTTATTTAAGACAAATATGTATGTTTTTGTTTTATCCGTCAGACGGCCAGCTCTGGTGGCGCAGTCCGCACGGGCCGGCGCCAGTCGATGCCTTCCAGCAACATGGAGAGCTGTGCGCGTGTGAGCCATACGGCGCCGTTCTCCGCTTTGGGCCAGATGAAGCGGCCCCGCTCAAGGCGCTTGGCAAACAGGCATAGCCCATCGCCATCCCACCACAGAACCTTAATCAGATCTCCGCGGCGGCCCCGAAACACGAACACGTGTCCGCCGAACGGGTCCTGTTCCAGTTTCGTTTGGACCATGGCGCTCAGCCCGGTGAAGCCGCGGCGGAGATCCGTCACGCCGGCCGCGATCCAGATCTGGGCACCGGCAGGAACCGTAATCATGCCAGCAGGCACTGCAGAACCAGCCGCAAAGATTCCGCATCTACGACGCCTTCGATCCGCAGCCGTCCTCGGGGCAGTTGTAGTTGGATCGTGCCTGTAGCTAGAGACGCCGCCAGGGAGGTCGGCGTCAGGGGCGGAGCTGGCGCCGCCGCCGGCTCAGCGATGGCCACCGGCAGCAACTCGGCGGTCGGCACCGCGCGGACGGGTTCACCGAGCCGCCCGCGCTGGTACAGACGGCGCCAGCTGAAGACCTGGTTGGCATTGACGCCATGTGCTCGTGCCACGCGGGCTACGGAGGTCTTTGGCTGAAAGCTTTCCTCAACCATGCGCCGCTTCTCCGCGATCGAGTATCGGCGACGCTTCGGCTGGTCTGGTGGTTCCGTTTCCGGCTCGATCGTGACTCGGGCTGAAGCGCTCACGTGTCCCTGGTCCCCCATACCCAGCATGAGCTCCTACCCCGTGTTCAATGTAGATGCCAAGACCGGACGCTTACGGCGGAGAGAAGGCCGGAGTCACAGAAAGGTCTGCCGCCGTCCGCCCGTCCTGTTCGCGACTCGTCACTAGCCCGGCTCTCCTCCGATCCTTCAGCCGTTGTCGAGTGGCGCAATAGTCGATCCAGGATCGCCGTCGCGATGATCGGATCCCCGAAGATCCCGCCCCAATCGCCATAGCTCTTGTTCGAAGTCAGAATGATGCTGCCGCGCTCATATCGCGCGCTTACCAGTTGGAAGAAGATGGTGGCCCCCAGCTCGTCAAGCGGCAGGTACCCCATTTCATCAATGATCAGTAGCTTCGGCGCCAGGTAGACCTTCAGGCGCCGGTCCAGCCGGCCTTCCCGATAGGCCCGCCCCAGGTCGTCCACCAGATCGTGAGCGGTCATGAAGTATGCCGCCTGGCCGGATCGAATGGCCGCCTCCGCCAAAGCCACAGCGAGATGCGTCTTGCCGACCCCAGGCGGTCCCAGGAGAATCACGTTGCTGGCCTCATGCACAAAACGCAGCGTCCGCAACTCCCGAATCTGCCGTTCGTCGATCGAAGGCTGAAAGCTGAAGTCAAACTGATCAAACGTCTTCACATACGGCAAGTGCGCCAACTGGAGCCGCGTCTTCAAGTAGCGCAGCCGGCGGGCATCGGCTTCGGTGTTGAGCACGTCTACGAGGAAGTCCCCATAGCTCGGTTCTTTTTTGGAAGCTTCTTCCAGAAGCCCTTCCAGTCGGACATCCAATGCCGTCAGCCCCAGCCCGCCGACGATCTCATGCAGCCGCTCGATGGCCGTCATCGCACACCTCCCACGGCCACCATCTCGTATGCCTCCAGGGGCCGGATCTCCACCACTGGCGCGGTCTGCTGCAGGTGGACCAGTGTCTTCCGTTCCTGTCTCGCTCCCAAGGGAATGCCCTCGTGGTGCTCCGGGTGGCGGACGATCATATGCTTTCGCGGTGCCTGTGTGTGATGCGCGATCTCGATGCCTCCGTAGCGCACTTCGACATCGCCGGCGCCGGCCCGCACCCACACCTCTTTCCCGGCATACGGCCACGGCACAGAGTAGCGACTGCCCTCCCACGATACAAACGCGTCCCGCGCCACTTTCCGCAACTCGTCATCCACGTACGGGTACGATGGCCGCCCGTCCACCGGATGAAGGCTCTTTCGTTCCGTTTCCCATGCCGCACGGATCTGCAGATGCGTGGTCCCGTGGACCCGCTGGTTGGCGACTTCCCAGACCCACTGCCGCAACTGCGTCGTCATCTCCTCCAGGCTGCCCGGCTCGCCGCCTTGCAGTCCGCACAGGAAGTTGCGGCGCACGTACTTCACCCCGGATTCCACCTTGCCCTTGGTCTGTGCGCGATACGGCCGGCACAGCCGCGGCGTGAATCCCCAGTAACGCGCAAAGTCGAGAAATACTGGATTCCAGACCACCTCGCCGCGCTCATCGATCTCCTGCCAGACCGTCTTCATCCGGTCGTACAGGATCTCTTCCGGCACCCCGCCGAGTTGCCGGAACGCTTCCTCGTGCATCCGCAATAGCGTGCCGAGCTTCTGGTCCAGCGCCGCGGCCGCCATCATCGCCCGGCTGTGCCCCAGCGTGAACGTGAACCCCCACAGCTTTCGTTCCTCCTCCTCGACTCCCAGGCTGCCGAGGTGCCCCCAATCCACCTGGGCCTGGCGCCCTGGAGGTGTTTCAAACCGTCGCACCGCCACCACCCGGGCAGCACCCCGCTGCGGCTGTAGCCAGTTGTTCAGAATCGTATGGCCGCCGCTATAGCCCCGCTCTTTCAACTCGCGCAGCAGCACAGCACCATTCCATACTCCAACACTCAGCCGTTCTTGCAGATACGGCCTGAATCCGTCTAACTTGCTCGGCCGCGGCGGTCGAGGCGCGTAAGCCGGAATCTCATCCGGCTTCGCCAGATACTTCCGCACTGTCTTGCGATCAAACCCGGTTGCGGCGCTGATCGCCTTGATGCTGAGTCCTTGCCGTTTCAGCTCCACCAGATCGTTCACTTCCACCGCCCGTAACAGATCTCGGCACCTCCTCCGTTCCAGAGTCGATGCCGGCCATAGCCCTTGTCAGGGGTGGGGAATTTTTCGATCCTCGGGCTTGTGGCGGATTGGCGGCGGTTTTGAATGGGGTGGGTGGTGGGGTTCGAACCCACGACCGCTGGAACCACAATCCAGCGCTCTACCAGCTGAGCTACACCCACCGTGAGGGGCTCTTCTATCCTATCAAGCAGTAGCGAAAGCGGCAAATCCCGCTTGGATCATGTTCTCTGCCGGGTCTCAGCGCGGCACGCTCGCGCGCACGTCGCGCAGCACCGCGCACCATCCCGGATAGCCGCGGGCGGCCGAGTAGGCGTCTTCTTCCAGCGTGAAAGCGATATCCACGTACGCGCCCGAAATCAGCTCGGCGGCGCGGCCGGCGAAGTTCCAGGCTTTCAGGGCCAGCGTGCGGCCGCTCCCCCGCGCCATCAGGCGAAGGTGCTTCTCGTTCCAGACCACCGGCTGGCCGGCGATCTCCACCTCGAGGGCGGCGAACAGGGGCGGTGGATTGCCGTGGCCGAAGGGCGCCAGCGCGAGGATCTCCTGAGCGGCCCGCTCGTTGATCTCGTCCAGGGCGAGCACGGCATCGATCTCGTGGGTGGGCCGAAAGTCTTCCGCGCACAACCGCGCGGCGGCATACGCGGCAAGCCTCTCCCGGAATTCGGGCACGCGCCCGGGTTCCAGCGTCACTCCCGCCGCATGACGGTGGCCGCCGAAGCGCACGAACAGGTCCGCCATGGATTCGAGCGCGTCGAGCAGGTGGAACGCGCGGATGCTGCGTCCCGATCCCTGTGCCAACCCGTCTTGGGAATTCAGGCTCAGCACGAAAACCGGCCGGCCCAGCCGCTCGACCAGGCGCGCGGCCACGATGCCCAGCACGCCGCGATGCCAGCCTTCAGAGTAGTAGACCAGAGCGGCGGCCGCATCGTCCACCGCCATCCGCTCGCAGGTATCGCGGATGAGGGCCTCCACCTGCTGGCGCTCGGCGTTCTGCTCATGAAGCTGGCGCGCCAGGTCGCGGGCGCGCGCCGCGTCCGACGTGAGGAACAGCTCGACCACCAGCCGGGCCGTATCCATGCGGCCGGCGGCGTTCATGCGCGGGGCGATCTGGAAGGCCACTTGCCGCGCCGAAGGCACGCTCCCGCTATTGAATCCAGCCACGTCCAGGAGCGCTCGCAGGCCCGGATTGCGCACCGCGCGAAGCCCCTCCAGACCATGCTTCACGAGGATGCGATTCTCGCCGGTGAGTGGCACCACATCCGCCACCGTGGCGATGGCCACCATCTTGAGGAACGATTCCGCCACTCTCCCGACCCTCTCCCGCGGCCATACCATGTCGGCCAGCAGCGCTTGGGCGAGCTTAAAGGCCACGCCCGCGCCGCATAGGTTCTTCTCCGGATACGGACAATCCCGCCGGTTGGGATTGAGCACTGCCAGCGCCGGCGGCAGGTCCGCATCGGGCAGATGGTGATCCGTGACGATCACGTCGATGCCCAGCTCTCCCGCCCGCCGTACCACCTCGGCGGCGCGAATCCCCGTATCCACGCTCACGATCAGCTTCACGCCTTCGGCGGCGGCCCGCTCAACCACCTCGGGCCGCATACCGTAGCCATCCTGAAATCGGTTGGGAATGTAGTAGCCCGCAGCGCCGCCGGCCAGCTCGATGGCCTTGATCAGCACCACCACTGCAACCGTGCCATCCACGTCGTAATCGCCGTAGATCAGGATCTTCTCACCGGAGCCTATGGCCTGTCGCAGGCGCTCGATAGCTCGCGGCATATCCCGAAGTGTCAATGGATCGTACAAGTTATCAAGGGTGGGATCGAGGAAGAGGCGAGCCGCCGCGGGTTCGGCTAACCCGCGATGAACCAGGACCTTGGCGGCCGGAAGACCGATGCCTAAAGCCGCTGCCAGCGCGGCCGCCTGCCGGGAGCCGGCCGCGGGCAGATTCCAGCGGTAAGCCGGCACCTAGTTCTTGGAAAAGTATCCGCCCAGCGAATCGCCGGCGTCGTCATCGTCGTCGCAAGCCAGGCGGGAAGCGATTTCGTCCTCGAGATTCAGGAACTCTTCGTACCAGTCCGGCTGAAGTTCGTAGACATACAGCCGGTTGTGGTAATCGAAGGCCAGTTCCAGCGAGCAGGTCACGCCTTCGAAGATGCGCAGATCGCGCAGGCGCGATTCCCGTTCGCGCCTCTCTTCGCGGGTCATCTCGCAGTCTTCGAGCTGCGCCAGAAGGTCGTCCAGGTCGCTGCTCTCGAACTCGCGGGCCGCGAACAGCACCATTTTGCAGCCGGTTTTGCGAGCGACGTCCAGAAACATCTGGTAATCCGGGAAGGCCTCGGTGTCCCACAGCACCATGGGAAGGCCTTCGAGCCTTCCCGGACTGCTGTGAAAGACGGCAAAGCCGGCGGAGTCGAGATACTCCAGGATTTCGCGCTTCAGTGTATCCAGGTTCAAATCCACGTTGACGCCTCAGCCTTGGACCAACACCAGAATATCAGAGGGATTGGCCAAGTCGCGGGCAGAAGGGGTGACGATGGCCTTCGGCCCAATGTGAATCTTCCGGTTATCCCGGATCGCGGCCTGCACGTCGGCTTCGCACACGAAGGCCACCGTCTGAGGAGCCGGCTGGAGCGGTGCCGGCTGGGCCAGTGGAGGCGGCTCGACGGCCGGCGCCGTCTGGGGTTCCGGCGGCGTAGTGCGGGACCCGCACGAGCTGTCCTTGGTCAGTCAGGAAAACCCGCTCGCGGGTCCGGAGCCGTGGCCGAGCAGAAATTGATCCACCACCGCGGCCGCTACGTTGGGAATTACAGCGGCCTTGACCGGCTGCGGGGCTGGCGCCGGCGGGTCCGGCGGGACCGTCGCTGCACGCGTGGCGAGGAACCGGTCCACCACATCCTCCACATTGGAAACCACGCTGGCCTTGACCGGCTGCGAGGCTGGCGCCGCTGGGGCCGTCGTAGCGCGCGCGGCAAGGACTCGGTTCACAGCGTCTACCACCCTGGAAACCAAGTCTGCCTTTTCCGGTTGTCTGTTCGCCGGCGCGGCGGGTTGAACGGTCACGCTGCGAGCCGCGAGGAATCGGTCCACCAGGTCCACCGCCACGTTGGAAACCGCGGCTGCCTTGCCGGGTTGGCCGTTCGGCTGCGCGGTAACGGACACCCCGCGTGCCGCCAGGTAGCGCTCCACGGCCACCGCTACCGAGCTGCGATTGACTTCGACGGTCTCAGCCCCCCGCGCGGGAGCCGCTGCCTTGTTATATTCCAGTGGCATTTCGAAAGTTTCCTCCGGCCGCCGCACAGCATACACCAGCCATCCGCTCGATCACGGCATCGGCCCGCTCCTGGGAGTAAGTGCGATCCCTCAACCACGGCGTACGCGTTTGCGACCTTGGCCCGTACCCCCCTGGACGGAGAGGAGGCCGTTGCCTCCGAGCATCAGCCGCTATTTTTTCAAACCGCCCGGGACGGCCTTCTCGACTTCCTCATGGGGCCGCGGAATCACGTGAACGGCCACCAGCTCGCCGACGCGCCGCGCGGCGGCCGCACCCGCGTCCGTGGCTGCCTTCACCGCTCCGACATCGCCGCGAACGCTGACACACACCAGGCCCGACCCGACGAACTCCTTGCCTTGCAAGACCACGTCGGCCGTCTTGACCATCGCGTCGGCGGCTTCGATCGCTCCAATCAAACCCCTCGTTTCGATAAGGCCTAGAGCCTCCATTTGTCCTCCATTGGGATGAAAGATAACGCTAGCACAAATCGGGCCAGCATGAGGCAACCAACCGCAGTTCGCGGATCGTTGCGGGGCGTTGCCCCCGGGCGGATTGCGCGTCGGAGGGCACACATCGCGCATCCATATGGCTGTGTCCGCCTCAGTCAGCCATGGCATCATGCACCCACCACCGCCTCCACCGCTCGAACCCGGCTGGGGAGACAGCGGCCCGGACGGGCGGGGCGCGGACCGCCGGGCATCGTTCACGGGGCTGTGGTTGCTGCTGGCGGCCACCACCATGGTATTCGGGGCTTTCACGGCCGCTTTCGTGATGCGCAGGAGCCTTTCCGGCGACTGGATTGCGGTGCCCAAGCCGCACATCCTTTTCCTGAACACGGCAATTCTGCTGGCATCGAGCATCGTCCTGGACTTCTCCCGCCGGGCGCTGAAGGCGGGCGACCGTGGCAAGTTCAACCTGTATTGGACCGCCGCCACGGCGCTGGGAATGCTCTTTCTGGGGGGCCAGGCGCTGGCCTGGGGGGAACTGAGCGATGCCGGCATCTACGTGGCCAGCAATCCGGCCAGTTCATTCTTCTACGTGCTGACGGCCGCGCACGCCTTCCATCTGCTGGGCGGAATCGGGGCGCTGGTTTACGTGGACGTGCAGGCGTGGCGTCTGCGCCTGGGCCCGGCCAAGCGCACCGTCATCGACGTCTCGGCCGTTTTCTGGCATTTTCTGGACGCATTGTGGGTCTTCCTGATGCTGCTGTTCTACTTGTGGGCGTAGGGTTTTTCCGCATCGGACAAGAGTTACAGTTGCGCGCCGCCGCGGCTCCTAGTATGCTTATAGTTTCCCCGCACGGATGAGTCTCGCTTTGGAGGGTCGCTTTGCGGGCCGTGGGTCTGGACGGGTGGCCGAGCGGCTAATGGCAACAGACTGTAAATCTGTCGCTCCTTGCGAGCTACGGAGGTTCGAATCCTCCCCCGTCCACCAGACCTTGTACACTATTGATTAGGCCGTTGTAGCTCAGTTGGTAGAGCGCGTCCTTGGTAAGGACGAGGTCACCAGTTCAATCCTGGTCAACGGCTCCAGTTTTTTCCGGTACACAATCCTGACAGGTGAAAGGCCATGGCAAAAGAGAAATTCGACCGCACCAAGCCGCACGTAAACATCGGCACGATCGGGCACATCGATCACGGCAAGACTACCCTGACAGCGGCCATCACCAGGGTGCTGGGCAAGAACAATCCCAAGGTGAAGTTCCGCAGCTTCGATTCCATCGATAACGCGCCCGAGGAGAAGGCCCGCGGCATCACCATCGCGGTGGCGCACATCGAGTACGAAACCAAGAACCGGCACTACGCCCACGTGGATTGCCCGGGACACGCCGACTACATCAAGAACATGATCACCGGGGCGGCCCAGATGGATGGCGCCATTTTGGTGGTGGCGGCCACCGACGGCCCCATGCCGCAAACGCGCGAGCACGTGCTGCTGGCGCGGCAGGTGGGCGTGCCGTACATCGTGGTGTGCATGAACAAAGTGGACATGGTGGACGATCCGGAACTGCTGGACCTGGTCGAGCTGGAAGTGCGCGAGCTGCTGAAGTTCTACGAA
>Ga0326727_10020686_pt1 | contig 13028 bp, 12 predicted proteins | sample MB2enrmetagenome_FD_207643 | JGI IMG/M metagenome (GOLD analysis project Ga0326727, IMG submission 207643) | Lab enriched peat soil microbial communities from McLean, Ithaca, NY, United States - MB29MY | ecosystem: Environmental > Terrestrial > Soil > Wetlands > Peat | place: USA: New York...
CCGGCTTGGACCCAGCGAGGCCCTGCCGGAGCGCCGGCGAGGGCGCAAAACACGTTTACGATGGCGCGATTGATGGCATTCACGGTTGAGATTCCTCCCTTGGTTCACTTGATAAGACCGGAGGCAACGGGCAACTCCTACAAGGCTTTTCTCATGGCAAAAGTGTCCGGGCCGCGTTATCATTTTAGGAGCAACCGAGTAACAAGGAGGGAAACATGAAGAAAATCCTCGTAGTGGCGGCGTTGGTGCTTCTGGTCGCTTCAGGGGCTTTCGCGCAGAGCTTCAGTACATTTCAGAGCGTTTTTCAGAGTTTTGCCTCTGGCGCCGCGAGCGCTCTCCCGCTGGAGTCTTCCGTGGGGCTGAATTGGTCCGATGCCTACATTGGTCAATTCCCCCACTTCGGCATAGGGCTCACAGTTGGCGCCGCAACAATCCCGTACTCTGCCATCTCAGCGGCCATACAGCAGTTTACACCTAATGGCCTCCCCTCGGGCTTGAGCTTCTTGCAGAATCTGGGCATCCCGGTACCAGCCTACACGGTCGATTTCAGGATCGGGGGCTTTGTCTGGCCGTTTGACATCGGTTTCAGGTTCGGCTATATACCTCCGAACACCTTCTCTTCCTACAACGGCACGTCAATAGACTACTTGCTTGTTGGCGGTGATGTGCGCTACGTGCTGGTCAAAGACCGCGGATTCATTCCCGGTATCTCCGTGGGACTCGGATACACCTATATGAGAGGCGATATCTCCATTCCGCAGGTGCTAAATAGCGGAATCACGATCACCAACATGCAGTTAAACGGACATACGTATAGCCTTCAGTTCGCGAACCCTTCGCTTAACATGTTTTGGAACTCAAACGTGATTGACGCCAAGATTCAGATCAGCAAATCTCTCTTCATTATAACTCCCTATGTAGGGTTAGGAGTTTCCTACGGCATTTCGAACGCGGGTGGTGGTATGCAGTCCCAGATGCAGGTCAGTGAGGATGGTGGGGGATATCAACCGGTGTCCCAAGCTCAGCTTAACCAGTTCAACAGCGCCTTCGGCACGAATTACTCGCTGCAAAACGAGGGGTTTGGCGTCAGCGCCGGTGCAAATGCGTTCTCGACGCGCGTGTTCGGGGGCTTTTCCCTCAACCTGTTCATCCTCAGGCTCGGTATCGGGGCAGAGTACGAGTTCCTGAGCAGCACTTTTGCCGCGATGATCAACGCCCGAATACAGTTCTAAGTACCTTTCTTCGCCAGATCCAGCCAGCAAGGCGCAACGCCTTGCCGGCTTTTTCATTTTCGTGCTTCACTGTCGCGGGTAACCGCATGTTCTCCAGCCGTATCGCAAAGAACACCCCAACCAACAAGCTTACGCTGGCTCTCGAGCAAAGGCGGAAGTCGGGCGCGCGAATCCTCGACCTCACGGAATCCAACCCTACGCATAGCGACATCCACTACGATGAGGCGTCAATCTCCCGCGCCCTTAGCCAGCCCGGAATCATGCACTACGAGCCACAGCCACAGGGCCTTCTTGCCACCCGGGAGGCGATCTCTGCCTACTATGGCGAGCGTGGAGTCGCCGCGGATCCCGGATCCTTGGTGCTCGCCTCCGGCACGAGTGAGGCGTACGGCTACCTGTTTAAGCTAATTGCCGACCCGGGAAGCGAAATCCTGGTGCCAGTTCCCGGCTACCCGCTCTTGGAAGTCCTCACGTCACTCGATGCAGCGCGGCTCGTTCCCTATCGCAACCTCTATGATGAAAGCCGTGGGTGGTCTGTCGACATGGAGCGCCTGGCCAACACTGTCAGCAACCGGACAAAAGCCATCGTCGTAGTCAGTCCCAACAACCCAACGGGCGCTTTCCTGAAACAGGACGAGTTGGAAGAAATCACAGAACTGTGTCGGAGGTTTCGTCTTGTTCTCATCGTCGACGAGGTGTTCAGCGACTACGGCAGCGGCGCGGGCACGGACATTCCGGCAAGCGCCTCCGCCCGCACTCACCAACGGGTTGCCAGCGCGGCGGGCAACGAAGGCGCCCTGACGTTCGTGCTCAGCGGGTTTTCCAAGATCGTCGGCTTGCCGCAGCTCAAACTTGCCTGGATCCACGTGAGCGGCCCGGAAGAGCTGAAGCGCCAGGCTATGGAAGGGCTGGAGTTCATAGCAGATGCTTACCTGTCGGTTTCCACTCCCGTCCAACTGGCCGCGGGAACAATCCTGAGCCAGAGGAAAGTAATCCAGTCGCAGATCCTCCGGCGGCTCGAGGACAACGAGCGCTTTCTCGAGGATGCGCTGCGAGCCGCCCCGCAGTGCAGGCTGCTCATGCGGGAAGGGGGATGGTATGCGATCATCCGGCTGCCCGACGACGCACTCGATGAAGAAATCTGCCTGTACGGCGTCGAGGAGGACGGCGTGCTGGTGCACCCCGGCTACTTCTATGACTTCCCCGCCGGCAACCACCTTGTGCTCAGCCTGCTCACCCCGCCTGCGGTCTTTCGAGAGGGAACGGAAAAGCTCGCCGCCCGGTTGCGGGAGGGATTGCACTGATTGCAGCCGGGGACCCCCGGCGCTATAGTGTAGGTATGATCCGATTAGTATTGCTGAGACATGGCGAAAGCGTCTGGAACAAGGAAAACAGGTTCACCGGGTGGACCGACGTGGACCTCTCCGACAGGGGGAGAGCGGAAGCGAAGAGCGCCGGACAGAAGCTCAAGGCCGAAGGGTACGTGTTTGACCTCTCGTATACCTCAGTCCTCAAGCGCGCCATCCGAACGCTCTGGATGGCCCTGGAGGAGATGGATCTCATGTGGATACCCGTCTTCAACACCTGGCGCCTGAACGAACGCCACTATGGAGCGCTCCAGGGCCTGAACAAGGCGGAGACCGCGGCGAAGTTCGGTGAGGAGCAGGTTCACGTATGGCGCAGAAGCTACGACGTGCCGCCTCCGAAACTGGAGAAGAACGACCCCCGGCATCCCTCGAATGACCCGCGCTACCGCGATCTCGCGGAGAATGACCTTCCTCTTACGGAGTGCCTGAAGGACACGGTGGCCCGTGCGCTGCCGTACTGGCATAACACCATCGCTCCGTCCCTGAAGAAAGGGAAGAAGGTCATCATTGCGGCGCATGGCAACAGCCTCCGTGCCCTCGTGAAGATGCTGGATTCCATCTCGGACAAGGACATCGCCGGCCTGGATATCCCTACCGGCATCCCGCTGATCTACGAATTGGATGACGCGCTCAAGCCCATCAAGCATTACTACCTCGCTGATCAGGCTGAGCTGGACAAGGCTGTCGCCTCGGTCAAGAGCCAGGGAAAGGCGAAGTAGATCCCCGCGCGACGCATCCAGGCTGATCGAGAAGCACGCGCCTACTGAGGGAGGTGTCCAGTGGTCCTGGCAGGGTTCCGTTCGTTTCTCTCCTAAGCGGCCGGCCCGCTTCGCCTGCGCCAGGTAAACGCCGAGGCTCAGGCAAACGTCCTCACTGCCGTCGGGTGGGACATGGGGAGGCTCGGGATCCAGTTCGTCGCCTCCCCAGGCACGCGGACTCTTTGTCACCCGACCGGTGACGCAGAACACGAGCCTGGTGGTGCGAAAAACGTGGGACACCGTGCCTAAACCGAAGATCCTAGTTGCCTCGGGAGCGCGCAGGATCTCCAACGGCCTGTGCCGGTATGGCGGCTGTTGCCCGTGGACCTTTTCGTGCCCGGCTGTCCGCCTCGTTTCTTACGTTGCTGAACGGGCCTCTTCGATTGATCGGCAGGGGACGGACTGACAAGACGCCGGCCCGGAAAAACAGCAGGGCGGAACCGCGCTGACCCGGTCTTGAGGTAATCATGACCACCACGATCTATCACTACTCAGCGACCGGCATCTCTTTTGAAATCGCACGGTCTGTCGCGCAAAGTATCGGTGAAGCCCGAGTCCTTCCCATTGCACGCTTTCGCAGGGAACAAGCAACGCCAGACATCGCCAAGGTCGGAATCGTGTTCCTCAACCACGCCTGGGGACCCCTCGTACGGTGAGCGAGTTCGTCCAGAACCTTGACCTGCGCGGTGTGTGCTACAGCTTCGCGATTGCCAGCTGCGGCGGCACTTCCGCAGGCACCCTCCCGAAGCTGCGACAGGCGATCAGAAAGAACGGCGAAGAGTTGCATGCCGGCTTCATGGTGAAATCAGTTTGCCTGGCTGGATGCGAACTGCGAAGTCAGAGACTCGTGCAAGAGCTGCGGGAACTGTATTCGCTCGCATGTGCCCGCGGGGAAATGTGACACTGCAGGATCGGAAGCCCACCTGGCACCATGACTATGGTTTCTGCGGGGCCTGCGCTACCTGGTGCCCCATCAGTGCCATAGGGTTCAGAGGCCCGCCAGTTTCACCGCGCGGACACAACACCCGGGTGACGCGGGCGGACCTCATCGGGGCACGAGGACGGACAGCGCCGGCCGTTCATGCGACGATTGAGAGAAACCTCGAAGAGTCCATGACAGCTCCGAACTTCATGGCGAAGTTCTTCAGCATCGCGTGCTGCAGCTCGGAGTCGAAGGAGGAGACGCCGTCAGAGAGCACCAAGGTCTTGAAGCCGTGGTGGAAAGACTCCCGCGCGGTCTCCTCCACGCAGATCTGCGTCACGGTGCCGCAGACAACGACCGTGTCCACGCGCTCGGCTCGCAAGATGTCCTCCAGGTTGGTCCGAAAGAAGGCACCGTAGCCGTACTTGTCCACTATGTATTCCCCCGCCAGGGGAGCAAGCTCGTCAATAACGGCAACGCACTCCCGCTCCGCCTCGATGTCGGAATAGGTTCGACGGAAGTCTTTGCGGCAGCAGTTGGTTGGCGGAGCGAGCTGCGGCGACCACTTCCACACAAGGGTCTCTCGAGGGGTGGCAAGAAAACGCGTGAAGACGACGGGCCGCCCGGCCTCCCGGAACTTCCCGAGCACGGCCTTGATGGGGTTAATAGTGACGCGCGCGTCAGGGACTTCCAAAGGCGCCCCTACACGGACGAAGTCGTTTTGCATGTCTACGATCACGAAAGCCGCGGAGTCGAGCTTGACGTCGAAGGGTTCCATGGGGAGCGAGCCTACGGCAAACGCCATAAGGCGTCAAGGTAACGGGCGGCGATTGGACGGCTACGGGATGGGTGATTGGACAGGCCTCCGGAGAGGCCTCGTACTGTGCTTTCGGTGGCCAAAAGCCCTGCCGTCTCATTCCTTCCTTTCCTCGCCGTCGTCCTGCCTGCAGAGAAGCTCACATTCCACTATATGACTGCCGAAGGGATCAAGGAATAACGTTGGTTAGTGGACGAGCCGGGATTCTTCCGCCATCTTTGTCCGCAATGAAGATTTCCCTGGGAATCTGGGGAGAGCTGCCGCGGGGATTCTCTGTCCTTGCGCCCATGGAGGACGTAACGGACACGGTGTTCCGCCAGATAGTTCTCGATATCGGCGGGCCTGATTTGCTCATGACGGAGTTCACGAGCACGGACGGCCTGTGCTCGGTGGCTAGGTCCAAGGTTGTCGGCCGGCTCCGGTTCGCGCAGAAGGAGCGGCCTCTCGTTGCCCAGGTCTGGGGGACCCGGCCCGAGAACTTCCTTCGCGTTGCCCGAGAGGTCAAGGAAATGGGCTTCGACGGCCTGGACATCAATATGGGCTGTCCCGTGCGAAAGATCATCAAGGGAGGAGCGTGCGGCGCCCTGATCAACAACCCGAGCCTTGCCGGGGAGCTCATCAGCGCGGCGCGCGAAGGCGCGGGCGGCATTCCCGTCAGCGTGAAGACTAGGATCGGCGTGGCGCGTCCTGTTCCCGAGGAGTGGTTGGGGTTCCTCCTCTCCCAGGGCATTAGCGCTCTGTCCGTGCATGGTCGCACCGTCTCCCAACAGTCGGAGGGGCTCGCCGACTGGAGCACCGTTTCCCTTGCTGTCAAGCTCCGCAACGCCGCGGGCGTCCCGACGCGAATCATCGGCAACGGCGACGTCCGCACGCCGCAGACCTTCCGGCACAGGTTGACGGAAACGGGGGCGGATGGGATCATGATTGGCCGCGGGATATTCGAGAACCTCTTCCTCTTCCGGGCCATTCGAGAGGGGAGGACTGGGAGCGCCGGTTTCATCGAGTTGTCCCATCTTGCCCCGTCGGAAAAGGTGCTTCTTTTCCGCAAACATCTCGCCTTCCATAGAGAGACCTGGGGCGAGCATGGAAACTTCAACATGCTCAAGAAGTTCGCAAAGACGTACCTGCGCGCTTTTGCCGGAGCGAGGGACCTTATCGACTCCGTCATGCACACGCGCAAATACGCCGAAGCTTTGGACATACTGGATGGCTGGCTTGCATTGCACGAGGAGGAACATCATGCCGTTGGGTGAAACGCTTGTAGCGAACGGAGTCATTACGAAAGAACAGCTCGAGACCGCGCTGGCCGAGCAGAAAAAAAACCCGAAGGAAAAAATCGGTGAGATCCTTTTGAGGCTGGGCTATCTCCCCATGGAAGAGCTCAAGCCCTTTCTCTAGAAGCCGCGCCCCTAGAAAAGACCCCGCACTTTCCCCGTTTTCACGTCGACGTCGATGTTGCGGAACGCTGGCTCCGAAGCGGTTCCCGGCATGAGCTTGATATCTCCCGCTACCGGCACGATGAACCCCGCCCCCCGGTACTGGAGGATGTCCCGAATGGGCAGCGTCCAACCCCGGGGCCGACCCTTGATTGCGGGATCATGGGAAAGGCTGAGGTGCGTCTTCACCATGCACGTCCCCAGCTTCGAAAGCTCCTTGTCGGCCTCAATCAGTTTCAGCTTTTCCTGCGCAACCGGGGTATACGACACGCCATCCGCTCCATAGACCTTGGTAGCAATCAGCCTGATGCGCTCGGATAGAGGCGTTGAAAGCTCGTAAAGGAATTTGAACTTCGACGGCGAGTTGCACACATCCACGACCTCGTTGGCGAGCTCCACCGCCCCATCGCCGCCTTTTTCCCAGTGACGAGAAACCGCGACACGCGCTCCGGCGTTCTCGGCGGCCTTGCGTATCACAGCGATCTCGTCATCCGTGTCGGTATAGAAATGGTTGATGCAGACCACCGGTTCGATGCCGGCGAGCTTGATCGTCTCCACATGAGCCACGAGGTTTTCCAGGCCCTTCTCGACGAGCGGGACGTTCTTTTCTGTATACGCTTTGTCCAGCGACTTCCCCGGAGCGACACGGGGCCCGCCCCCATGCATCTTCAGAGCCCGCACAGTACAGACAATGACGGAGCAGTTCGGCGTGAGTCCGCTGAACCGACATTTCAGGTTCCAGAACTTCTCGAACCCGATATCCGCGGCGAACCCGCTCTCCGTCACGTGGTAGTCCGATAGTTTCAGCCCAACGCGGTCCGCAATGATCGAGGACTGTCCAATGGCGATGTTGGCAAACGGCCCCGCGTGGACCAGCACCGGCTGGCCTTCTATGGTCTGCAGGAGGTTCGGGTTAATTGCCTTGGCCATGAGCGCCGTCATCGCCCCGTCCACTTGAAGGTCATGCGTCGTGACGGGCTTTCCCGACTTGCTGTACGCCACGACGATCCTTCCCATCCGTTCGCGCAAGTCGGCCAGAGAGGAAGCGACGGCAAGGATGGCCATGATCTCGGAGGAGACAGTGATCTGGAAGCCGCTCTTCATCATGAACCCGTCCATATCGGAACCGAGGCCGATGATGATCTCCCGCATGGCCTGAGCGCAGAAGTCGATGGCCCAGCCTTGCGCGAGGTTGCGCGGGTCGATGTCCAGGCGCTCCAAACCGCGCTTTTTGAGGCCGGCGTCCCCGTAGTTGAACTCGTGCTGAAGCCGGGCGGTAAGCGCCACCATCGAAAGGTTGTGCGCGTTTGTGATGGCGTCTATGTCCCCGGTGAGCCCCAGAGAAAAGTCGGTGAGCGGGATGCACTGGGCAAGACCACCGCCCGCGGCGGAGCCTTTGATGTTGAACGTCGGGCCGCCGGAGGGCTGGCGGATGGCGCCGATCACCTTCTTGCCCAACTTTCCGAGACCTTCCACCAACCCCATGGTGGTCGTGGACTTCCCTTCCCCGAGCGGCGTCGGCGTAATGGCAGTGACCTCGACGTATTTGCCGTCCGGCCTGTCATTCAGCCGGTTGAGAATGCTCATGTAATCAAGCTTGGCGACGTAGTGGCCGTAGGGAAGAAGCTCCCTGTCCTCCAGCCCCAGCTCCTGGGCTAACTGAGTCACCGGCTTCATACCGGCTTCCGCGGCTTCCGCTATTTCCCAGTCCTTCATCGTTTTCGGGTCAAGCTTCTGCATCAGTCCAACCTCCAACTATCGGCGTCAGGCGACATCACGAACGAGTATGAGCACGCTCTCACCTGGCCGTCTTGTACGAGGGCGACGGGCTTTTGTAAAATCATGCTACAGTACGCGAGCAGCCCGCACTTGCACAAGAAGCCCCCTATCCGTATCCTGCCTTGAGTCAACGGCATGAGCACGCAAGGCTTCTTCTCTTTCCTGGATGATGTCTCGCGCCGCAACAATTCTCTGCTGTGCGTCGGCCTGGACCCTCCGCTTGAGACGCCTGTCGAGGATATTCTCACAACTAATCTCAGGCTCATTGAAGTCGCAGCGCACGCGGCATGCGCGGTCAAGCCGAACGCCGCTTTCTACGAAGCACGGGGTGTCCATGGTTGGGACATACTGCAAGAGACAATCCGACACGCACACTCCAAGGGACTGCCTGTCATCCTGGACGTCAAGCGGGGAGACATCGCTTCCACCGCGGACGCATATGCAAAAGCCTGTTTCGACCAGCTGGAAGGGGACGCAGTCACCGCAAGCCCCTTTCTGGGGCGTGACAGCGTTGAGAGCTTTATGTGCCGGCCGGAAAAAGGGGTGTTCCTCCTTTGCCATACCTCTAATCCGGGGGCAAGTGACCTTCAGGAGCTGAATGTCGACGGTGAACCTCTATATCTGCGGGTTGCCCGGATGGCCGGCTCCTGGAATAGGCGCGCAAACATCGGCCTTGTCGTGGGAGCAACATTCCCCCACGTAATTGCGGAGGTGCGGGAAGTTGCGTCCGGCCTCTGGTTTCTCCTCCCGGGGGTTGGTTCGCAGGGCGGGGACCTGGAGGCAAGCCTCCGGGCAGGACTGGACGGCGGCGGCAAGGTGCTCGTGAACGTGTCCCGAGCCATTTGGCAAGCCAGAGACCCGGGCGCGGCGGCGCGTGAGATGACGGAAAGGATCAACGCGTGCCGCGGCGCGAAAGCGAGCGGCGGCCAAGCGGAGAAACTGCCGAGATTGGCGGACAGGATCGCCCTCGGTCTGCACGACCTGGGGGCGGTCCGCTTGGGAACCTTCACCCTCAAGTCCGGGCTTACCTCCCCAATCTACATCGACCTGAGACTTCTCGTAAGCGATCCGAGACTGATGGCGGACGTAGCCGCGGCAATGACGGAAATCCTTTCCGGGCTGCGCTTCGACCGTATCGCGGCAATCCCCTATGGTGGTCTTCCCATCGGGCAGGCAGTGGCCATGGCATCCGATCGGCCTATGCTCTATCCCCGCAGGGAAACAAAGGAGTACGGAACCAAAAAGCCGATTGAAGGGACATTCAAAGCAGGGGAGACAATCGTCGTGCTCGACGACCTGATCACCACAGGTGCGAGCAAGCTGGAAGCCATCGAGCCGCTTCTGACCGCCGGATTGAAAGTCACCGACGCGGTGGTGCTCGTTGACAGGGAGCAGGGAGGGGCGCGCGAGCTCGCGGACAAGGGCCTCACGCTGCATTCCGTCATGACCGTGAGCGACCTTCTGGATACGCTGGTCCGCCACGGGCGGATCACGGACTCGGTGCGCCGGAATGTGCGCTCTGCGCTCGGGATCGGCTGACCTTTCCTGCAGGATCGCGGGGATCCGCCTCTCGTCTCCGCTGGTCCTTGCCTCCGGCATCTGGGGCACCTCCCCGGCTTTATTGGAGCGCGCGGCCCGCAGCGGAGCAGGCGCCGTCACGGCCAAAACGTGTACCCCCAAGCCTCGGCGGGGCCACAAGAATCCTACAGCCGTGGACTGGGGCCACGGACTCATTAACGCCATGGGGCTTCCCAACCCCGGAGTGGAAGAAGAGCTCGCTCTGTTGAAAGAGGCTTCCCGACGACTTCGGCCGCTCGGGGTCGCTCTCATTGCAAGCGTCTCCGCCGACACCGCTTCGGACTTCGCCTCCGCAGCCGTCCTCCTCCAGAAAGCCGGACCTGACATGATCGAGCTCAACGTGTCATGCCCGAACCTAGGCGCGGAGCACGGGGAGATGTTCGCGGCCTCAGCTGCGGCAGCCGCGGAAGTCACCGCGAAGGTCAAAGCTGTCACCTCCCTGCCGTGCCTGGTGAAGCTCTCCCCGAACGTGCACAGCATCGCTGAAATTGCGCGGGCTGTGGTGGACGCCGGGGCCGACGCCATTACCGCCATCAACACGATGCCCGGCATGCTTGTAGATGCGGAGTCCGGTTCCGCGGTGCTCGCCAACGAGACAGGAGGCGTCTCGGGACCAGCGCTCAAACCCATTGCCTTGCGTTGCGTCTACGACATTGCCTCCGAGGTGAGCGTTCCAATCATCGGCACCGGCGGAGTGCTTTCGGGTATCGACGCGGTGGAGATGATCTTAGCCGGCGCCACGGCCGTCGGCGTCGGGTCCGCCGTCTTCTACCGTGGGAGAGACACCTTCTCCCTGATCAGTGATGAGCTTGCCGCCTGGCTTGCCAACCATGACTGTTCCAACCTCGACCAGATTCGCGGAAACACTCACAGGCGTAAAAACGGCACGGCGGTGACAGCACTTCCCCCCATCCCTGACTGGGAGCGAAAACATGGATAAAGCCGAAAGACTTCCGACGCCGTTTCGCGTCCGTAAAAAAGTTCAGGAAAACGCGAAAACTGCCTCCTTCGTCCTCGACGGATCTCTCGACTGTGCGCCAGGGCAGTTTGCCATGGTGTGGCTGCCAGGCGTGGACGAAAAGCCTTTCAGCATTTCAGGAGGTGATCCCTTGATGTTCACTGTCTCCCGGGTGGGACCCTTCAGCGAATCCCTTCATGCGTTGTGCCCGGGAGACATGATCTGGGTGCGGGGACCGTTCGGCAATGGGTTTTCCCTCAATTCAGGCCGCGCGTTGCTTGTCGGGGGCGGCTACGGCGCGGCTCCTCTTGCTTTTTTGGCGCGCTCGCTCTTAACCGGGGCGCCGGCCCGAGGCGTTGAGATCGCGCTCGGCGCGCGCACCTCGACAGGCCTCCTCTTCCTGGAGCGGTTTCGTGACATGGGCGTGCCCGTCCACGAATCAACGGAGGACGGCTCGCGTGGCGTCACAGGCCGGGTAACGGAGGTTGTGAAGCAGCTTCTTGCCTCTGCGCGCTTCGTCAAAGTCCAGGCATGCGGCCCCGAAGCAATGCTCGAAGCCCTTGCCGAGGTCTGCCGGAGCGCCGGTGTTCCGGCCGAGCTTTCCTTCGAGGCTTACATGCGCTGCGGCATCGGCCTGTGCGGCGCATGCGAACACGCGGGGAGGCTCGTATGCACGGACGGCCCCGTGTTTTCCCTGACAGAGGTGCGGAATGTCGGTCCAACCGCTCTACAAAGCTGACGACTGGGCCATCCTGAACGTCGACGGGCTCTCCACCAGGGCCGTCATACAGGAAAGCATCGACCTTATCGTTCAGACCCCACCTTACAACATGGAATTGCCTACGGCTCCCATGACGACGGCCAGTATCTTACGAGCGCAACCTGGATTTCAGCCGCCGCTGGCTCGCCCGGTGCCACACGTGGCTGAAGCGCGGCGGACGGATGTGCCTCGACATTCCGCTGGAAAAAAACGGACACCAGAGCTTGGGCGCGAACCTTGCCACGATCGCCAGGAGATTGGATTCAAGTACCACGCCATCATCGTCTGGACGTGGGCATCGAGATCGACAAAAAATACTGCGTTCTGACACGGGACTCGCTTGCCGCCAAGCTTGAAAAAAACGCGCTTTCCCGTCACCATGGGGTTAGTGAAGATCAGGATCATCATCACCGGAGGAACGTTCGACAAGGCCTACGATGAGATTCGCGGGAACCTCACGTTCAAGGACACACACATGCCGGAGATCCTGAAGTTCGTGCGATGCACGGTCCCTATCGAGCTCGAACTGAACCAGCTCATCGACAGCCTCGACATGCAGACCGCAAACAGGCTTTCTATCCTGGAGTCCTGCCGAAAGGCCCCGGAGGAGCGGATCGTCATCACGCACGGCACCGACACGATGACCGAAACCGCTGAGGTTCTGGGAAAAGTCGGGCTGAAAAAGACCATCGCCATGACAGGCGCAATGGTCCCCTACATGGTTAATAGCTCGGATGCGGTCTTCAACCTCGGGTGTGCGCTCATGGCCGTGCAGCTTGCCCCCGTGGGCGTCTACATCGTGATGAACGGGCGGCTTTTCCCCTGGGATGACGTCCGCAAGAACAAGGAACGGGGCGTTTTCGAGGAAAAGAAGATCTGAGGTCGGTCCAAGAGGCAGATTCGAACCCGACTGGGTGAGAACGATATTTCCGAGGAAATCAGGGGGAACGGATGCTCGACCTGGGAACACGCTATATGGGACTAACGCTCGCGAATCCGTTGATAGCGGGGAGCTCCGCCCTCACGGCCACTGTTGACGGCGTGAAAAAGGCGGAAAAGGGTGGCGTCGGCGCAGTGGTGCTGAAGTCGATCTTCGAGGAGGAGATCGCGGCTGAGTACGACGGGGTCCTTGCCGAGGCAAAAGCCAAAGGCTTGAGCCTGGAATCGTACGAGTACTACGACTACGAAGTGCGGGGAGATCGTATAGCGGCGTACGTAGACCTTGTCCGCGGGGCAAAAAAGGCCGTGCGGATTCCCGTGATCGCGAGTATCAATTGCACGTACTCTCATGAGTGGGTGACGTTTGCCCGGGAATTGGAAGCTGCCGGAGCTGACGGCCTGGAGCTCAACATGTTTTTCCTGCCGTCTGATCTGAAGCGCTCGAGCGAAGAGCGGGAAAGAGACTACCTCACAATCATCGC
>Ga0326727_10020687_pt1 | contig 13027 bp, 10 predicted proteins | sample MB2enrmetagenome_FD_207643 | JGI IMG/M metagenome (GOLD analysis project Ga0326727, IMG submission 207643) | Lab enriched peat soil microbial communities from McLean, Ithaca, NY, United States - MB29MY | ecosystem: Environmental > Terrestrial > Soil > Wetlands > Peat | place: USA: New York...
ATAAATTTCCCCGTATCAATGTCAGTTATGGATATAGGATTAGGATTGAGATGAAAAATAGAGGCAAACTTTTTCTCGGAATTTAACAGGTGTTCTTCCGCCTTCTTGCGTTCGGCTCGCGTACGAAGAGCGATGATGCCGAAAGCTAAATCGCCGGTCAAATCCTCCAATAGCTGTATTTCGTCCGGAGTGAAGACATTGGGTTCGGCTGAATAAATGTTGAGTGCGCCAAAGGTGACGGCACTGTCGTCCATAAGGGGCAGGGAAATGGAGGAACGATAACCCCGCTTTAAAGCGCCATCCCGCCAGGGAGCCACTCTCGGATCAGTTGAGTAATCCTGAACACAGACTATTTCTCTGCCCCGAATTACTATTCCGCTGGGTCCTTGTCCTCTTTCTGTATCTGCCCAGGTAATATTGACGGTTGCGAGATATCCGTCCTCGAAACCTGCCCATGCGATGGGACATACAGTCTTGGCGTCGTCAGTCTCAGCATATCCTGCCCAGGCCATTCGATAACCTGCTTCATCACAAATGATGTGGCAGATTTCTTTGAGTAATGTTTGTTCATCCTCTGCACGTACAAGAGTCTGGTTACACTTGCTGATGGCTTGCAGTTCACGATTCATACGGTGCAGATTTTCTTCAGCCCGCTTGCGTTCAGTGATATCATGTGCTGCCGCAAATACACCTTGAATTTCTCCTTTTTCGTTTTTATAAACTGTCGCGTTGTATAGCACATCAGTCGTTTTGCCTGATGTGTGTAGGATCGTGAGAGGATAGTCTCTTACCAGGCCTTCTGCCAATACCTTCTGATATCCTTCTCTTGCCTTCTGCGGTTGGGTGAAGTAGTTGGCAAAGTCATCGCCGATGAGTCGTCCGCGTTGGATGCCTGTTATAATTTCAGTGGCCTGGTTCACGTCGGTGATCCTGCCGTCATGGCTTATGGTGACCAGCGGGTCAATGCTGGATTCAATCAGACTGCGCGCATAAAGCGACGCAGAGTGCAGCGCATTTTCAGCCTGCTTGCGCTCGGTGATATCTTGAATGACTCCTATGACACTTAGCGGATTTCCATGTTCATCTCGCTGCACTTCGGCGATGGATACAATGATTCTCGGTACAGATGAATTCCGGGGGTGGATTTCAAATTCCAGATTGTATTCTTTATCCGCTTCAATCAGGTCAATCAATGCCTGATGAACCCGCTCCCTTTCCGGAATACAATTTTCGACTTCATCGGTTGAAAAATCGGCCAGTTCGGGATCAAATCCATAGATGCGCTTAGCTTCGTCGGATCCCCAGAAATGGCCTGTTTGCAGGTTATATTCCCAATTACCGGTATGGCCTATGGTCTGGGCCTTACGATAACGCTCCTCGCTAATCCGCAATGCTTCCTCCGCCTGTTTGCGCCTGTTTCTAACTTCCCTCTCTTCCAGTTCTCTGGCTATGGCCGGGCAAAGACGGGAAAGGTTATTCTTCATGATATAATCCTGGGCGCCTAAACGCATACACTCTACGGCCGTTTCCTCGCCGATAGCTCCGGATATAATGATAATAGGGATATCGATATTTGATTCTTTTAGAAGGGCAATGGCTGAGGGAGCGCTAAAATTAGGCATCTTATAATCGCAAAGGATGATGTCCCATTGCTTCTCTTTGAGAGCTTTTTTCATGGCAAAGGCGGTTTCAACCCGTTCATATACCGGATGGTATCCGCCTCTTTTAAGCTCACGGATTATGAGCAATGCATCATCTTCCGAATCTTCAACAAACAATACCAGAAGTGATTTATCCTGCATGGCGCTGCCCCTATGTGCTAAAACGACCTGATAAGTTAGATGCTAACCCATTACTGTGGTGACGAGTTGATGGTTTTTAATAATAATCATATTAATCCATCAATCTTTTTAAGAACTTTCTCTTGCGTAGAAAAAGATACACATAAGTATATTGAATGTCAAAGGAAATAGTGATCACAAAAAATAAGGCGCTGATGCTGTCTTTCGACTTTTACAGATTGTTTACGGAAATCCGCCAAGCCATTTATAACTTTTGTGCAACGTTTTTTCTCTCTACCCGTGGATATCATTGTTTTGCAGCAGAAAGGTTGTAAACAATGATTTGGGCAACAACCCGAAAAGACTAGGCCAAAACAGAGTAAAAACAAAGTTCATGTTTCCTGAATAGTTGTTATTGCCATATATGTGGATAGTTGTTACCTTATGAGAAGAGGTCAGATTATGAAAAATAAATATACCCCTGTTTTAATAATCATCATGATTTTTGGATTTGTATGGGTGTTTTTACTCGTCAAAGCCGGTATGGAGCGAGTGAAAGGAGAAAATATTATGAATAAGAAAACAGTGGTGGCAGAAGCTGATAAAAATGCGAGCCCTCCTGATGTGGAAACGGCGATATTCGCGGCCGGTTGTTTCTGGGGGGTGCAGGAATATTTCAGCCGGGTAAAAGGGGTAATAAAAAGCGAGTCCGGCTATACCGGAGGAACTAAGAAAAACCCCACCTATGAAGAAGTGTGCACCGGTAAAACGGGGCATGCGGAATCTGTTCGAGTTATTTTTGACCCAAAGGTGGTAAGTTACGACAGGCTTCTTCAGCATTTTTGGGAATTGCACGATCCTACGAGTCTCAATAAACAGGGCAATGATATAGGCAGTCAATACCGATCCGCGATATTTTACACTAATCCGGAACAGGAGATACATGCACGGTCTTCTTTGGAGAAGTTGGTAAAATCCGGCAGGTATTCTCAAAAAATAGTTACGGAAATATTGCCGGCAAAGGAATTTTATACGGCTGAGGAACACCACCAGAACTATTTAAAGAAAAACCCTTACGGTTACTGCCATATCGACCTGAGAAAGGCAACTGATAAATAATCCTCAAATTCGATGGATTTACAGTTTGTTTTTAATATCATTTTCGTCCGGCGCCTGATCATCCAAAACAGGTGCTTCCAGCAGATGGCTCGGCAGGAAAAACTTATTCGCGATGAGCGTTGGTATCACGGCGCTGGCGATGACTGCGCCTACGATAAAGGAATACTGCGCTTGTGAAATAATGTTATGTGACAATCCGAACAGCGCGGAAATAGTCCCGAACGTCAGGCCGGTGGACATCAACAGAGTATAATACCATTTCTCTTTTTTATCGTTCCGGAAACGATGAATGGCTGGATACAAACCGAATATTTTGGTAATTACTTTCCCGCCAAAAAGCAAAAGAAAGAGAACGGGCGAAGCGATCAGCGCCGTTATAGACACCAGGGCGCCCGCCCTGAGAAAATACAAGGGTGTTAAAAAGCCGACAGTTAAAGTTCTTAATCTCCTGACAAAATGACCGTCTTTTTCCATGGTTCTTGCCATTAACATACCGATGATATAAGCGGGAAGTACCGGTTCGCTGCCTGACCATAGCGCCAGTACACCCATTGAGAGCAATACAAAAAGTATCCATTTTGTGCGAATAGCCGCTGTTTTATATGCGAAATGTTTTATTAAATAATCGGTTATTACCGGCAAAATAAAAAGTAAAGATATTGTCACCGCAATAAATATAACTGTTTTATACGTAAAAGGGGCAAATATTAATCCTAAGCCAATAACAGTTCCAAGGTCATTGACGAAACATGCTCCCAGTACGCCTTTGCCGAATTCGGTTTTATTAAATCCATATTCAAGCATGACCGCGTAAACCACAGCCATTGATGTCGTGGAAAGAGCAATGCCGCATAATAAACTCGCTTGTAAATTCCAGCCTATCAGGTAATAGGCAATTAATGAACAACCGGTAAACGGAGCGAAAAATCCGATTGATCCAATAATGGAGACTTCTTTGATTTTGGATTTCATGGAATCGGGATCTAATTCAGCGCCCGCGAGAAATGTCAGCAAAATAGCCCCGACACCTGTGCAGAATTTTAGCCAGTCGGCATTCAGCGACAGTTTGTCAAATAAGCCGAACTGGAAAGCGGCAAATCCGACGACGGCGCCGACAATGATTTCCATCAGGGCAATGGAGATTTTCAGGCGGTTGGCAAGGATGGTTGATAAAACAGCGGCAAAGAACCAAAACGACGCAAGAATATAAATACTACTCATAAAATAACTCCTGATTTTGAATTTGCAGGAGTTATTAGCAGCAAAGGCGGTTAAAGGTGAACCCCATCACCTGCGCGAGAAAGAAACTGAATCTTTACGGCCCGCGTCATTAATCAAATTATTATTCTTTTGTCAATAGGATGTTCTGCACATCACTATACGGTTAAATTTTAAAAAGCCTGGCGGTTTCTTCCATTTCTGCCGGGATTTTTCAATGTTGAAAACATATCCAATACATATATGCATTATTCCGGCAAGCCGGCCTTAATTTGTTTTATAAGTTTCCGCAGTTCAGCAATTATTGCACTTAAAATAGCTTTTTTGGTTTTCATTCAAATCTATCATTTTGGCATTTCTCTAATTGCAAGTTAATCCTTAATGGCCGAGGCTCCCTCTCTTTTTAAGTATCTCCGTCATGCGTAACGGATAGCCGCTGGCTAAGTTAACCATATCGTGTATATAATCGCCTTGCCAATTCAGGTGATATTGATTGGAATAAGTTTGCAGATAATTTTCAACGTCAATCATTTTGAGATAACGCAGAGTGATTGTAGCCGTTGGTATCAGTTGAACTTTAAGCTCAAAGAAATGCTTTTGGGGCAGAAAATGTTCCACAATGGCGATAAACTGAAAATGTTGTTCTAAAATGAGATGTCGAAGAAATGTTGTTTTCTGATTAGTTAATTTGGCGATGTTGTCAAAAACGATAACTGTATTTTGTTTTTTTAACGATTTCGCATTGGCTACGCGATAACGCATAGATTTATAACCCATTTTGGTCCCTTTTTTTTTGAATCTTGCGGAGAGACCTAATTCTTTCATTAGTTTTTCACTCATTTCCCCGGGCGTTTTACTGAAATCAACAAAAACAAATTTTCTTTCACCAGCCAATATTTTTGCTATTTCTCTGATTAGACTGGTTCGTCCAATGCCAAATTTTCCGTCAATAATAATATTTTTGCCTTCATGTAACAATTCAAAAATTTGTTTTTTTTCTCTTTTCCGTCCAACAAATGACATAATAATTCTCTAATGCTTTTTGGTAATAATTAAAATTAAATTAATAACTTTTTTATTTGTGCAATTACCTTTTTAATTTCGTCGGTTTGGCCCTTTTTCCCGGATATCAACGCTTCTATCGTTATGAGTTCTTCATGGATGTAATTAATAGCCTGCAGATGCATTTCATCTATGGCGTTGTTAACGCTCTTTTCCCACTGGTAGCCCAGACGAGACAGGTTGATTCCAACTTCTTTCGGGACGCCGCAAATGAAATGCTTCTCAAAGATTCTCCGGAAAAAAAACATGGGGATTAGAAACCATATAAGGTCAAGATGAATATCAAATGATTTAGCAAAAGAAATGTCCGGATGTTCCGGTTCAACGACATCAATTTTCCAGTCAACTTCCGCCAGCTTAACACCCAACACATTTTCTATATTGTCTCCAAGAAATTTACAGAAGGCCTCCAGCGACCTTGAAAATCCCGCATGGGCTTTTTTCAAAGTGCCCAGAAAGTTTTTATGTTCGTTTTTGGAAATAACGTTCATTTCTTCAGAGAGAGTTTCCGAAACCCATTCCTCGTAACGACGTGATAGTTTCCACAGATTGCCCTTCCACGAAGTCATTTCGTTTTGCAGTTTTGCCATAACTTTCTTTGTTAAAGACACTTTAAATTGTTCCAGATAAGCTTCTATCAGAGGACGGGTTTGCCGCTGGTGCTCGCGGGAAATAATACCAAGTTCATCTCGCATAAGGTCTTCATTTACTTTTTCATTGATAATTTTCTCGCGAAGATTCTCCCGATTCAAATCCGCCTGCATTGAAGCGTTAAGAGCAATTCTTGAATAACTGATGCATTGCTGCGAAAGAGAGTGAACTTTATGATTTAGAATTCTTGAGAATTCGGAATCTCTGTTCTCGCAAATCGTTTTAAAAACATTTTTTTCTACGAGTTTTTTATATTCTTCAGTATTCCTTTTATTTGAATAAAGGTAAACAGGCAATGCCCGGTGAAGTTCGCGTTGAAGAGTCTGCTGAAAAAACGAGACAACTTCTTTTTGCTGATCAGGTGAAAGAATATCCGCTTTGGTAAGCAGAAGAATGATGTTCGGTGTGTGGCTGGTCAGTTCCCAAATAAGTTCCAAATCATGTTCGGACAGAGGTCTATCAGCGCTCACGGCCAAAAGCGCTGTGCCAACCGCCGGTAGCCAGTGCTCCGAAGTTGACTGGTGATATTTATAGACACTGCCCAATCCGGGCGTGTCAACCAAACGCAAACCGGGATATTTTTGCATAGACGGCAATTCAATATCCACAATTGCGACGTTTTTTGAATTGCCGGGATTTTCAGCTTCCGATGTGAATTTTACGATATCGGTCAGCGGCACTTCAGAAATGCTCCCATCAAAATGCCGCACAATAGCTCTTTCTTTGTTTCCATACTGCAGACGAGTGATGGCTGTGGTCACCGGAATGGCGCCGACAGGCAAAACGTCCTGACCGAGAATACTGTTTAAAAAAGAACTTTTCCCTGCCTTGAACTGCCCCATAACGGCAACATCTATTGGCGGGTTTTCCTCAAGTAGTGCCCGCGAGACTTCCAGTTGACGATTCAAGGAAATCATCTGAAACCGATTACAGGCAGATTCAATGATTTCTAAGAGATTACGAATGTTAGAAAGGGGCATGTTATCTGAGATATTTTCCATAAAATAACTCCTTCAGGTAAATTTCCTGCAGGAGTTATTAGCAGCAAAGGCGGTTAAAGGTGAACTCCATCACCTGACCGATAAAGAAAAGAAATCTTTACGATATGTTTAATTAAACAAACTTGAATGCTTTTGTCAATAATGATATTTTAAAACGACGCGAAATTGTTAGGCTTGCTTATTGGTGGAAAATGAACTAAGTTACCTCAAAACATCCATTATTAACTCTCATACTTAAAACCATCACGTGATTTAATACATTTCATTAAAAAAGCGTTGCGGGAGAGAAGATATTCAGATTCAGCATAGCTGGTCACGTACGTTTATAATTTAAAAAAAGAACAGGATAAATAATGAAGACCAAAGAGATGACATTCAAAGAATTAGAGATAGACAAGAGAATTTTAAAGGCGATAACGGAACTGGGATTCGAAAAACCCATGCCGGTTCAGCAGGAGGTAATCCCTTTTTTGCTGAATGAGACGAGAGATCTTGTGGCCATGGCCCATACAGGTACGGGTAAAACCGCGGCCTTCGGCATACCGATCATTCAACAGATTGATACCGCTTCAATAAAAACTCAGGCGCTCATCCTGGCTCCGACCCGCGAGCTTTGCATGCAGATAACGGAAGATTTGAACCGTTATGCCAAACACATTGAAAATTTGAATATCGTAGCGATTTACGGCGGCGCCAATATCATGGTCCAGATAAAGCAGATGGGAAAAGGTGCTCAGATTGTCGTAGCGACACCCGGCAGAATGCTGGATATGCTTAAGCGGAAAAAAGTAAACGTGTCAGCAATCAGGTGGCTGGTGCTGGATGAAGCAGATGAAATGCTGAATATGGGATTCAAGGAAGAGCTAAATGCGGTGCTGAAGGGTACACCGGAGGACAAAAGAGTTCTGTTGTTTTCCGCCACAATGCCCCGGGAAATTGACAGCATCGCGAAGGCCTATATGAAGGAACCGAGGGAGATTACAGTCGGCTCCAGGGATACTACGGCGGAAAATGTTCACCATCAGTATTACGTGGTGCATGCCAAAGACAGATACATGGCGCTCAAGAGGATTGCCGATTATTATCCGGATATTTACGCCATCATTTTTTGCCGAACAAAAATAGAAACTCAGGAAGTCGCCGATTCGCTCATCAAAGACGGTTATAATGCCGATGCCCTGCATGGCGATCTCTCGCAGGCGCAAAGAGACAACGTCATGAACCGCTTCCGAGGCAAAAAATTGCAAATGCTAGTAGCCACGGATGTTGCAGCCCGAGGCATTGACGTTGTTGATCTTACACATATCATCAATTACAACCTTCCCGACGATATTGAAAACTATACCCACCGCAGCGGGCGCACCGGTAGGGCAGGCAAATCCGGTATCTCGATTCTCATTGTTAATTTAAAAGAAGTATTTCGCGTCAGACATATAGAAAAACAGATTGGCAAGAAATTCCTGGCGGTAAAGATTCCTACTGGATGTGAGGTTTGCGAAAAACAATTGCTTCATCTGGTGGAAAAACTAAAAAATACAGAAGTTCAGGATGATGAAATCGGCCCATTTCTGCCAGCCGCCTATGAGCAGCTAAAATCATTAAGTAAGGAAGAGATCATTGAGCGCTTCATTTCCACTGAGTTCAACCGCTTTTTGAGCTATTACCGCAGAGCTGCCGATATCAACGTGGAAATAAAAAAAGAAAGCAGAACAGATACCCGTACCCCACATGGCTCCGGGTTCAAACCCGCAGAAGGTAAAGGTTTAGTCCGATTATTTATAAATCTGGGGCAAATGGAGAATTTTAATTCCCAGAAGCTGAAATTTTACCTGCAGGAGACTGCCAATGTCGCCGATCTTCATGTTTCTAATATTGAAGTGACACGTTGTAATTCTTATTTTGAAGTAGGCGCTCAATTTGTGGAAATTCTCATTGCCAAATTCAAGAAAGAAAAATTCCGGAATAGACGTGTGCAGATTGATTATGCCGAGAGACCCACGCGAAGCAATTTTAGCCAAAGAGGCTATGGGGGCAGAAAAAGATCCGTCGAGACATTTTTTTTCGATAAAAGGAATAAAAAGCGTGCCCGCTAATTGACCTGCCGGCAGTACCGGACAAAATTACTATTTCCCATCTGTTTATTTTAACGCAAATGGCATATAAAAATTATCATTTGCTTCACTGTCGGGATATGCTTATGCGGTAATTGGCTAATTTCCCTGTAAAGGCTGCTTTTTGTGTCTATAAGCACTATTTTATTGACATAAAATACCGACAACTTTATCGTTCACCAATTGTAAAAAATATTGGCATATTTAAAAAATTAGATTATAAATCAAACATGAATAAAGATGGCGCCTCAAAAAATATTGCCACTACTTCAATAATACCAAAATTCTTTATCTGCCTTGCGTTCGTGTTTCTAACCTATGGATGTACCGGGACAAATCATGCAATTATTCCTCCGGTTACTGAGGCACCAGGCGCCCGGCAGATAAAATTATCTTTCCTTGAAGAAGAACCAGCGGGCACAGTGGGAATAGCCCGCTACTACACAAAACGCTATAATGGAAGAAGAACCAGTTCAGGTGCGATCTATAATCCGCGAAAGCTGACAGCAGCCCATCCCACCCTCCCATTCGGCACGCGGGTTAAAGTGGTGAATCTTGCCAACAACAAATCTGTCATTGTAATGATTAATGATCGTTGCCGCGAGCATGAGGAATCCTTTATTGATCTATCAAGGCAGGCAGCGCGGCAACTGGATATTATCCGGCAGGGAAAGGCAGCGGTCCGCATTATTCCCATGGAAAAAGACAGTCAGTCACAAGACGTATCGTCTATCGCATATTAATAACGGGAATTTTTATTTTAAATATGAAAAAGGAGATTTTGAGATGAGCTTGAACAATCCGGAAGCAACCCAGCAGGCCTTGAATATTTTAAGGAGCGGCTCCACGTTCCAGTGGTATGTAATTCCTCTGCTTGTGATTGTCATTTATATTTATGCCAATGAGTTTGAAAAGGGCAATTATCGCGTCATCGCCGGTGGGCTGGCTCTTTACATGGTTCACTGGTTTGTGGAAATCATTAACGCGCTTATACAGCACTTTTGGGGTCATGCTCTGTGGACAGTGCCTTCCGGAACGGCCTTTGAAATCATGGTGGGTGTCGGAATCGAAATTAATCTGATGTTCGCTATAGCAGGAATAGCAGTTTGCAAGCTCATGCCGAAAGATCCCTCACAGAAAATCCTGGGCATTAATAACCGTTTGGCCTTTGCGGTTTCCAATGCCGCTTTCGCCTCTATTCTGGAAATATTTCTGGTGCATACGCCTACTTTTGTGTGGGTCTATGGATGGTGGGGCGCTTTTCCTGTTTTTGTGACCGTATACATCCCGTTTTTCGCCGCCGCCTGTTACGTTCATGACTGGCAACCTCGCGCGCAAAAGCTTTTCATAGGTTCTCTTTTCTTCATTAATGCTATTGCTTTTATAGTGTTTGCGGGAATCTTGAAATGGATTTAAGTGAAAATTTGACGGGTGCTCTAATCGAAGTCAGCCAAAATGGTTGGAAAATTTATCATAACAAACTATAAAGCTCCTGTGATTAATCTGGCGGAGGATACCTGATATTTTTAATTACAATCTTTATCTGGAAAAAGTAAAAGCCGGTCAAAGGAGAATAAATCCTTTCCTGGATTATTTTGGAATAACTTTAGTTGAGTTAAAAGATGGCTATGCCCGATTTCGTATGCCGGTGCGTCCGGAATATTTACAGGGAGCCAAAACTATGCAGGGCGGACTTATCGTCGCGCTGGCTGACGAGACAATTGCCCATGCGATGATGACTCAATTAAGTCCCGAAGAAGGTTTAACTACCATAGAACTAAAGAGTAATTTTCTGGCAGGCGTCAGCGACGGGGACCTTGTTGCCACAGCCACTGTCTTTAAAAAAGGACAAAGTCTGGTTATCGGAGATTGTTTAGTTACTGATAATGAAGGGAAAAACGTCTGCCGTGTTTCTGCTACTTTTCTGCTTTTGAAAAAAAGGTGAAAATAAATAACTGCATATCCTTATTGACTCTCAGTCGTAAATTTGCTAGACAAACCTATTATTTCTAATGTTCCTAACAAATTTGAAATAATTGATAATCAGGATGTTTTAAGTGATAGATCTGCATACTCATTCCATTTTTAGTGATGGCGAGTTGATACCCGCGGAACTGGCTCAACGGGCCTTTGCCGCCGGTTATAGAGTTTTAGCCATTACCGATCATGTTGATCATTCCAATATTGACTTTATTATTCCAAGGATTGTCAAGGTTTGTTCAAAAATTACGGAAGATAGAAAAATTAAGGTTCTTCCCGGTGTTGAAATTACACACGTCGCTCCATCTCAAATAGCTGATATAGCTGGTGAAGCAAGAAAATTGGGAGCAAAGATAATCATAGTTCACGGCCAGACGATTGTTGAACCTGTTCCCGCCGGAACAAATCTGGCCGCGCTTAAATCATCTATAGATATTTTAGCTCATCCGGGGATTCTGACGGAAGAAGAAGCTCGTTTGGCCGCGGACAGGGGAATTTATCTGGAGATTACAACGCGGAGGGGTCACAGTTTCAGTAACGGACATGTCGCGCAGATAGCGAAAAAATTCAAAGCCAATCTCATTCTCAATAACGATGCCCATTCTCCGGCTGATTTCGTAAGCGTCGATCGGGCAAACAGCATTGCCCGCGGCGCCGGACTGACTAATGATGAAATATCCGCGATGTTTGAGAATTCGCGAAGGATGGTACAAAAGTTTTTGTTATGAAAAGTAAATCTAATTCACAGCCGTTAAAAATTTGTCTGCTGACTTACAGGGGCAACCCCACCTGTGGCGGGCAGGGCGTCTATATTAAACATTTGAGCAAAGCGTTGAGTGATCTTGGACATCAGGTTGACGTTGTATCGGGGCCGCCTTATCCTCATCTCGACGCTAAGGTGCGTCTGCATAAACTTCCCAGTCTCGATCTTTATAACTCTGAAAGACCCTTTCACGTAAAAAAAGTAAGCTCTCTGGCTAATCCTCTGAACATGTATGAGTTTATAAATATGTGTCTGGGCAGATTTCCCGAACCATTTACTTTCGGTGTGCGGGCTTATAACTATTTGCAAAAGCATCAAATGAATTATGACATTGTTCATGATAATCAATGTCTTGCATATGGCATCGGAAAAATCGCACAAAGTATGGTTCCGACGATAGCGACAATTCATCATCCTATAACAGTTGATCGAACGGAAGAGTTTAAAGCGGCGACCACCAATAGCAAAAGAAGAAAAGTCAAACGCTGGTACTCTTTTATTAAAATGCAAAAAGAAGTAGCCAGGCAGTTGTCGCACATTGTTACTGTATCAGAATGCTCCAAGGTAGATATCGCCGAGGAGTTTTCCATAAATTTATCGAAATTTCGCGTTGTGCCCAATGGCGTCAATAAGGAAATATTTTATCCTCTCCACAATGAATCACGGCCGGAAAATTCCATTATCGTTACCAACAGCGCGGATACACCTTTAAAAGGCCTACGTTATTTGCTCGAAGCCGTAGCCCAGGTCAGGAAAAAACAATCTGTAAAATTAACAGTCATCGGCGAGCCCAAAAAGAACGGAATCATAAAAAAACTGGTGGCGGATCTGGGAATAGGGGATATCGTTCAGTTCACCGGACGCATCGATAATGAGGAATTTGCCGGCTATTATTCGAGAGCCACAATAGCCGTTGTTCCATCTTTATATGAAGGCTTTGGCATGCCCGCCTCCGAAGCGATGGCTTGCGGAGTTCCCGTAATCAGCACCAGCGGCGGAGCGTTGCCGGAAGTGGTCGGCGATACGGGAATCATCGTGCCGCCGGCGGATTCCGGCGCTCTGACAAAGGAAATAATATTCTTGTTAAATAATCCCGGTCAGAGAAAAAAGATGGCGCAGGCAGGCATCAAGCGGGTCGAATCTATTTTTAATTGGCCTAAAGCAGCAAAAGATATGGTGGAAGTATACCGGGAGGCAATTAATGGTTACCATAGACCCAAATGAATTAAATTTAAAGCCGCATGATGTTGTTCTCGATGCGGGTTGCGGACTGGGCAGACACTTGCGTCATTTGGCCAGGATGCCGGAACTCAAAATTTTCGGCATAGATAAAAACACCTA